>Ga0182017_10000866_pt1 | contig 23804 bp, 17 predicted proteins | sample 712E3DmetaG_FD_120492 | JGI IMG/M metagenome (GOLD analysis project Ga0182017, IMG submission 120492) | Permafrost microbial communities from Stordalen Mire, Sweden - 712E3D metaG | ecosystem: Environmental > Terrestrial > Soil > Wetlands > Permafrost | place: Sweden: Stordalen | collected... | reverse complement strand
GCGCTGAACGTTCGCGCCCTGGCGCTGAAGGCCGCGTTGCTGCGCCACGCCGGACGCACGAATGAGGCGCTGGCCACGGTGGCCGCCATCCAGAAGGTCGATCCGCTGGATGTACAAGGAATCGCGGAGCGGTGGATGGCGACGAAGTCACCCGCGAGCGCCGCGCAGTTACAGACGACGATGAACGCGCATCCGGCAACGGCGCTTGAGGTGGCCGCGGATTATATGGACGCCGGGCTATGGCAGGACGGCACGACACTGCTGACACAAGTTGCCGTCGCGGCTCAAGACAAAGCTAAAGTCTCTCCGCTGGTCTACTACTACCTGGGCTACTTTGCCGGGAAGCTGAACCAGGCAGGCAAGGCCGCTGAGTATGACACGCTGGCCGGAAAAGCGCCCGCGGAGTATGTCTTCCCATTCCAGATGGAGATGATCGCCGTGCTGGAGGATGCGATGCGGGTCAACCCAAACGACGCGCGCGCGCCTTACTACCTGGGCAACCTGCTCTTCGACTGGCAACCGCAACGGGCACAGGCTCTGTGGGAGAAGTCAGCCTCGCTTGGCGCGGATTTCCCGGTCGTCTACCGCAACCTGGCCATGGTTTACACGCGCCAGGGCGATCAGCGCGAGAAGGCGCTGGCTGCTTTGGAAAAGGCCGTTCAGTTTGGCGGCAACGCGACGGTCATCGGCGAACTGGACAAGTTGTATGAAGAGAATGGCGTGCCGCCGGCGAAGCGGCTGTCCGTGATGGAGGCGCACCAGGCGGTCATCAATCGCGATGAGGCAATTGCGCGCGAGGTCAACCTCGAGATCTTTGCCGGAAAGCCGGACGTTGCCATTCAATTGCTGAAGACGCGCTTCTTCCGCGCCTGGGAGGGCGGCGGGCGTTTCTCGTTAGGCGATTCGTGGATCAACGCCAACCTGGCGCTCGGCCACCGGCAGATGGCCAGCAAGAAGTACGCCGAGGCGCTGGCCGACTACCAGGCGGCCTTGCAGATCCCCGTCACCTTGCAGGAGGCGGCAGGAGATGTGAGCGGCCGCAAGAGCGAGATCTCCTATTGGATCGGCAATGCGTATGAGGCGATGGGCGAGAAAGAGAAAGCCTTGAACTCCTGGAGTGAGGCAACGAAGCCTCCGGTCAGCGAGCCCCCGGATCCGCGCGGTCCATTCCGCGAACGCGCCAGCATGGGCGGACAGGCCGCAGGTGGGCACATCGAGCAGGCCGCGCTCTACTACCAGGCGCTGGCGCTGGAGAAGCTGGGCCAGGCGGAGCGCGCCAAGGCGATCTATCAGCAACTCGTCGATGCCGGCGCGAAGGCGCCCAGCAGTGCCCCAGACAAGGAGTCTCAGAGTGAGCGCGTCCAAAACGCCGACGTTCACTACCTTGCCGGTCTCGGCGAACTGGGGCTGAACCGGCGTGACCTGGCACGGCGGGAGTTTTCTTTAGCCCTCGAAGCTGTGCCCGATCACTATGCTGCGATGCGGGCGCTCGCGGAGATGTGATCGTGACGTAGGAGCTTGGTATCCCAGGTCCCCCGCTACGGCGGTCGGGATCTGGGGTCCCATCCTTCCACATCTGCTCTCGCACGCGGGGCTTATCCTGAAAGCAGGCCCTCCCGTGAGTGATTTCGCCCAAACCGTCAAGCAACAGGCCGACATCGTCAAGGTGATCGAGGGATACATCCGGCTGCGCAAGGCGGGGGCGCAGAACTACACGGGCCTGTGCCCCTTTCACAAGGAAAAGACGCCGTCGTTCTCCGTCCATGCGGTGCGGCAGTTCTACCACTGCTTCGGCTGTCATGAGTCGGGCGATGTATTCAGCTTTGTTGCGAAGATCGAGAACGTCCCCTTCCCTGAGGCGGTGCGGATTGTGGCGGGCAAGTGCGGGATTCCGCTGCCCAAGCGGGAGTTTTCGTCACCGGAAGAAGCCGCCGGAGCGCGGCTACGGGCGAAGCTCCTGGAGCTGCATGAGACTGCAACCGCCTGGTTCGAGGAGCAGTTGCGGGGTCCAGAGGGGGCTTTGGCCCGCGAGTACCTGGCTGGCCGGGGACTGACTCCGGAAGGGATCAAGGCCTTCCGCATCGGATATGCGCCGGATAGCTTCAATGCCCTGCGCGACCGGCTGAGCGGAATGGCGGATAATGAAACGCTCCGGGCCTGCGGCCTCTTCGCCTCCAAAGAGCAAGGCAACGGCGGCCAGGGGCCCCTCTATGACCGCTTCCGCAAGCGCATCACCTTCCCTATCTCGAACGAGAGCGGGCGGGTGATCGCCTTTACGGCGCGGACGCTGGAGACGGGCGAGAAGGCGGGCGCCAAGTACATCAACTCGCCGGAGACGCCGCTCTACTCCAAGAGTCTCGTCCTCTTCAACCTGGACAAGGCGCGCTCGGCCATCCGCCAGATAGGGTTTGCCCTGCTGGTGGAGGGGCAGATGGACTGCATCTCAGTCTACTTGCGCGGGATTCAAAACGTGATTGCGACAAGTGGAACAGCTTTTACTGAGCAGCAGGTGGCTATTCTCAAGCGGCACACCTCGCAGGTGGTGGTCAACTTCGATCCCGACGCCGCCGGGGCGAATGCCGCCGAAAAATCCATCGCACTGCTCACCGAGGAGGGCTTCACCATCCGAATCGTGACCCTCGACGACGGCCTGGACCCCGACCGATACATCCGCGAACGGGGTGTGGAGGCTTACACCAAGGCATTGCGCGACTCCCGCCGCCAGTCCGATTACCTGATCGAGCGCGCGCAGCAGCTTTTCCCCGGCGCCAGCGGGGAGCAGAAGGTGAAGGCCATGAACTATCTGCTGCCGCACATCCGGAGGATGCCGGAGAAGCTGGCGCGGGATCAGTTTGCCGGGGACGCAGCGCAGAAGCTGGGCATCGACTCGGCTGTGCTGCGCGAGGAGCTACGCCAGGCCGCGCTGCGGCGGCGCGACCACATCGAGACGCGGGAAACTGCGCTCACAGAGGTCGAGCGGGTCCTACTGCGGGCGTTGGCCATTACCGACCCGCATGACGAGGGCGCGCGACGGCTGGCGGCCGAGGCCATCACCAAGCAACCGGCGTGGTTCGAGCATCTGAGCACGTCTTCGGCTCTTCAAGCGATGGCTGGACGCCTGGCCAGGGATCCCATGGACGTGGTGGAGGACCCGGCACAGCGGGCTTTTCTGGCCGAGACCTTGCTGGCCGAGACCAAGCCCCCTGAAGAGAGCGAGGTTCAGAGCGCCCTCCAGGAGATTCAGGAGCGGGAGATCGAGCGGCGGCTGCGGGAGCTGCGCGAGCTGATTGCCGGGGCCGAGCGCAACGGCGACCACGCCGAGCTGGCCTTGCTGACGCAGCAAAAGCTCGATCTGGATCGCGCGCTGCGGCAGTTGCACAATCGGAGGCCGCCGGAGCGGTAGTTTTGCCCAGATGGGATGGAATTTTGGCCGGAGCGCCGGAATTGTGGTGCCGAATTGGCTTCTGACAGCATCTAAATGTGCAGGGGCAGGTGATAGGCAAGAACTGCCTGGTTCGGCAGCAAAGCAACCCGCAAGAACTTTGACTCCGCGCCGATTTTAGGCTGTTAACATCGGGGCAAATTGTGGTAATCTATTGATCTCAGTGAGGATGCGCGCCCCCTCTGCCCCAACTATGAGCTGCGGCTCGCGGGCGACCCAGGTGAAACCTGAAGCGCTTGTCATCCTGTTCCGAGCAACTACCTGATACCGCTCTATTTGCGGGTTATCGTGGGTGTCTGTCCGCACGAGCCAGGGAGATTTCCTTTTGGAAGTCTTTTTTTCCGCGCTCAGGATCGGAGCCCGCACCGGTGCGCCAAACGGCGCCGAAACTGCTGTGCGCGAGAGAGTAGGAACACTTTGGCAATCGACGAAAAGTTTGAACATGAAATCGACAATCTGATCGAAGTGGGCAAGGAGAAGGGCTTTCTCACCTACGGCGATGTGAACGACATCCTGCCGGAGGAGATTAGCTCGGCCGACGATCTGGATGACCTGATCACCACGATCGGCACCCAGGGCATTGACCTGCTTGACACGCCCAAGTTTCCAGGCGACAAGGAGTTCGGGGCGGAAGAGGGCGAGGACGTCGAGCTAGACCTGACTCCCGGCACTTTGGAAAAGACCAACGACCCGGTGCGCATGTACCTGCGCGAGATGGGCACCGTGCCGCTGCTGACGCGCGAGGGCGAGGTAGAGATCGCCAAGCGCATCGAGCGCGGCCAGATGCGCGTGCTGAAGGCAATCTCCCGCTCGCCGATCGTGATCCGCGAGGTCGTGGCTCTGGGCGAGGATCTGAAGCGCGGCGTGCGCAACGTAAAAGAGGTTGTGATCTTCGACGAGGAGGAGCTTACCGAAGAGGTAGTGCTGGCTCGCGTGAAGGCCACTGTGGCTCGCGTTGACGCGCTAATGAAGCACCAGAAGAGGATTGCGCAGCTTGAGGAGAAGCAGGCCGCAATTAAGTCTTCGTCCAAGACTAGGGTCCGCGACGCGCGGCGCCTCCGCTGGCTGATCGCGCGCGAAAAGGTCTTCGTCTCGCGAATCGTGCGCGAACTGAAGTACACACCTATTGAGCGCAAGCGGCTGCTGGACAAGGTCAACAAGACCGTGGACACCATGCGCACACTGGAGCGGCAGATCCGCTCGCTGGACCAGAAGTTTGAAGTCTCTAAAAGCGAGGAGTTGAAGAAAGAGTACCGGCGTCAGCAGAAAAACTGCCGGGCGGATCTGGAGAAGATTGAGGACGACGCGGGCGTGTTGATCGGGGAGTTGAAGCGCACGCAGCGCGAGATGATTCAGGGCGACATGGACGCCGAGCAGGCCAAGCGCGAGCTGATTGAAGCCAATTTGCGCCTGGTGGTCTCCATCGCCAAGAAGTACACCAATCGCGGCCTGCAGTTTCTCGATCTGATTCAGGAGGGTAACATCGGCCTGATGAAGGCCGTAGATAAGTTCGAGTACCGCCGCGGCTATAAGTTCTCGACTTATGCGACCTGGTGGATCCGGCAGGCCATTACGCGGGCTATCGCGGACCAGGCCCGGACTATTCGCATTCCCGTACACATGATTGAGACGATCAACAAGCTCATCCGCACCAGCCGCCAGTTAGTACAGGAGCTGGGCCGCGAGCCTTCGAGCGAGGAGATTGCCCGCCGCATGGACATTCCGGTGGCCAAGGTGCGCAAGGTACTCAAGATCGCGCAGGAACCTATCTCGCTGGAGACGCCGATTGGCGAGGAGGAAGACTCGCACCTGGGCGATTTCATCGAGGACCGACAGGCGGTTTCGCCGTCGGAAGCGGTCATCAGCGTGAACCTGAAGGAGTACACCTCACAGGTGCTGCGCACACTTACACCACGAGAGGAACGCGTCATCAAGATGCGCTTCGGCCTGGAAGACGGCTCTGAACACACTTTGGAAGAGGTCGGCCAGAGCTTCCAGGTAACGCGCGAGCGGATCAGGCAGATCGAAGCCAAAGCGCTACGCAAGCTGCGCCATCCGTCTCGCTCTCGCAAGCTGAAGGCGTTTGTGGAAGGCGTAAAGGAGTTATAACCTCAGTACCTAGGTGCCTACAAACCAGGCCGCGCTCCCCGATGCAGGAAGCGCGGCTTTTTTATGCCTTGGCTTTCTGAGCGGCCCACCGCTTGCGTTGGGCATCGGCAATCCGCTTGCGCGCATCGGCACTCAGCACCCTTTTCTTCCTGGTCTTTGCCTTAGCGGGCGCCTTCTTAATTTTGGGCTTAGTTACCTTGACGGCAACTTTGCCGATTCCTGCCAGCAGGGAGCGAACCTTAGTAAGCTTCGCTATCTCCGAGTCGATTTGTGCAAGGATGGTGTCAATGGTCATAAGTCAAGCATAACTCAAGATGACTTATTTGCACAGTTTCCCGGATTATTTTGTTGACTTATTCGGGCGGTAGACGGATGGATTATTCCGGCTTGCCCACACTTTTCTCCTTATAGGCTTTTTCCAGGATGTAGAAAGCCTGTTTTTTCTGGCCTTGATCGGAGATAAGTCCCTTACGGTTGAACTCCTCCTGTATACCCGCTAATGGCCTGTTCGGCGAGCGGAAATCCATAAGAATCCATGGGCTCATTCCCCTCAGTTGGGGGATGCGGTTGAGCATGCCGAGTTGATGACGGTAGATATTGGCCTGATACTCCTCTGTCCATCGGTCGTTGTCGCCACCATGCAGCCCGGCCTTGGCGTCGCCGCCAAACTCGCTCATAATCATCGGCTTCTGGTAGTCGACGCGCCACTCGGTAATGTCAGCTGTCTCTGGTCGCTGCTCGTACCAGCCGATATATTCGTTCGTGCCGATCACATCCAGCGCCTTTCCCAGCGGGTCGTCAACTATCTTAGTGTTACCCTCAGCGCGCACCAGCAGCGCCGCGGTAATCAGCCGCGTAGGGTCAAGCTCGCGCGCATGAGCGGCCTCGGCCTCAATGAAGCGGGTCCGCGCTTCAGTGTTGGGTGTCTCGTTGGCCATAGACCATAGGATGATGGACGCATGATTGCGCGATGTGCCTATCTCCTCCTCTAATTGCGATTCGGCTTTGGCTAATACTTTGGGATTCTCCCATTGGATAGCCCAGTAAACCGGATTCTCCGACCACACCAGCAGTCCCATCCTATCGGCTGCGCGCAGCATGGTCTCGTCATGGGGATAGTGCGCCAGGCGCACGAAGTTAGCTCCAAGTTCTTTGGCCCATCCCAGCAGGGTCTCCGCGTCTTTATCTGTGTTAGCCCGGCCAGTGCGGTACGGCGCCTCGGCATGGATGCAGACGCCGCGCAGAAAGATGGGCTTTTCGTTCAGCAGTATCTCGGTTCCGCGCGTCTTCACAGTGCGAAAGCCGATCAGGTCGGTGAGGGAGTCGGCGCCCGCGCTGATCTTCACCTTGTAAAGCTTCGGCGTCTCGGGCGACCAGCGCTCAAGCCCATGCACGGTTATATGAATGGCAGCGTATCCTTTTTCGTTGAGGGTTGCGGATGTTTTGGCGCCTAACTCGGCAATCTCCACCTCGATCCTGTCGCCGGGCCGGCCGCCCTTGATGTGGACCCAGCCTTCGATAACGGAAGCCTCCGCGCGGCTTAGATGCAGGTCGTATTGGTCGATGAAGGCCTGGGGAACCTCAATGAGAGAGACAGCGCGGGTAAGTCCGCCATAGTTCCACCAGTCGGTCTCAAGAGTAGGAACGCCGTCCTCGTGGCGCGCATTATTCACCGCGGCCACCACGAAGTTATCGCCCGCATGGACCGCCGCCGTTACATCGCAGTTGAAGCTGGTGTACCCGCCCTCGTGCTCGCAGACCTTCTTTCCATTGACCCAGAACCAGGAGCGATAGTTAGCAGCGCCCACATGCAGATAGATGCGCTTACCTTCCCTGGGCTGATAAGTGAAGTCGCGCTCATACCAGATTGGCCCCTCATAAAAGAAGAGCGATTCGCGCTGCGTGTTCCAGTCTGCCGGCACCTTCAGCTTGGGCGCTTTGGCAAAGTCATATTCGATGGGCAAGGTACCGCCGGGCTTTGGCTTGTCGTTCATGAACCAGCCATTCGTCTTCTCCTCGTGATGAAAGCTGTATAGTCCCGAGAAGTAAGGATCGACGATCGCGGCCCAGTCGCCGTTCAAGGAGGTGGCGGGTCGCATATCCGCTCCGGTTATCACGATGGGCGCAGGCTGGGCCCAAGCAGCATGGGCAGTGAGCAGTAAAATGCCAGCGATAACCGGGATGATTTTGGCGGGCATAAGCGCGGAACAACAAGCAGACAGGCGGAGCAACATATTCTTCATTCCAGGCCCTCGTGAATATACGATCGGATGGGAGCCGCCGGATTTCATCCAATCCACTCGGCCCCTTGTTCGGAGTTGCAATTATATCCCTAGGAGCGCCAGCCGGTATATTCCCCGGAGCCTCGGAATATCCGTAGAACTACAAAGGGGACAGGCGCGGCCAGTCCCCTTTTTCGAGTGATCGGCTGCCGCGCGGGTTGGGCGGGGCCGCCGATTCCTTCGTAAAAAATATTCTAGACTCCTACAGCCGCCGACGCCCGCCGCCACGCATAGAGCGGGAACCGGTTGGCTAGTTCAGCTACCTCTTTGCGTATTTTTTCCAGGGCCACATCGTCATTGCGCTGATCCAGGGCCCTGGCGATCCATGCGGCAATCAGCCGCATCTCCGGCTCCATCATGCCGCGGGTGGTCATTGCGGGCGTCCCAACGCGAATGCCCGAGGCTTTGAGCGGCGGATTGGTGTCGTAGGGAATGGTGTTCTTGTTGACCGTGATGCCGGCCTTGCCCAGCGCCAGTTCGGCCTCAGAGCCCAGGATGCCCTTCTGGAAGACATCCACTAGAAGTAAATGGTTATCCGTGCCGCCGGAGACGATGCGGAAACCGGCCTCTTGCAAGGCTGCTGCGAGCACCTTGGCATTGGCCACGATCTGCGCGGCATAGGTGCGGAACTCCGGCCGCAGCGCCTCGCCAAAGGCCACCGCCTTGGCGGCAACAATATGCACCAGCGGGCCGCCCTGCTGGCCGGGGAAGACCGCCTTGTCAACGGCCGCAGCCAGCGCCTGACCGCAGAGAATCAGGCCCGAGCGCGGTCCGCGCAGCGTCTTGTGGGTAGTGGTTGTGGTTATCTGCGCGTGGGGCACGGGCGAAGGGTGTACGCCGCCCGCCACCAGCCCGGCGATGTGCGCCATGTCGAAGATGTACACCGCGCCTACTTTGTCGGCTATCTGCCTCATGCGGGCGAAGTCCCACAGCCGCGGATAAGCGCTGCCGCCGCCGATGATGGCCTTGGGCCGCTCGCGCTCGGCTGTAGCTTCCAGGTCGTCGTAGTCGATTAGTTCGGTGTCGCGGCGGACATGATAAAAGGTGGGCCGGTAGAGCTTGCCACTGAAGCTCAACTTGTGGCCGTGGGTCAGGTGGCCACCGTGAGCCAGATCGAGGCCCAGAATCGTATCGCCTACTTGCAAGACCGCCGCATAGGCAGAGGCGTTGGCCTGGGAACCGGAGTGGGGCTGCACATTGACGTGCTCGGCGCCGAAGATCTGTTTGGCGCGGTCGCGGGCCAGGTTCTCCACCACGTCAGCATACTCGCAGCCGCCGTAGTAGCGCCGCCCTGGGTAGCCCTCGGCGTATTTGTTGGTGAAGACGGAGCCGGCCGCCTCCAGCACCGCCTCGGAGACGAAGTTTTCGCTGGCGATCATCTCCAGCCCCTCGTGCTGGCGGAGGGTTTCGTTGTCGATGGCGGCAGCTACATCGGGGTCGGCCTGGGCAAGGGAGAGCGACATTCGATCGGTCATATAACAATTCTAGCGTCTTCCCGGCTGCACTGACAGGCGGAAATCCTCAACGGATTTCTTGTTGAGACAGTACGAAAGACGGGTGGCCGACGTCATTTCTGCAGCCAGCGGCTCGACAGCTCACTCAAAAAATCGGAATCTGCTATGGTTTCGGATGAATGGTCGAAAACCAATGAGAACGAAATGGAAGCGCGCGGTTTGGATGATGGCGTTAGCATCGGCCCTGATCCCTGCTTTTGCGCAAACTTCAGGCTCCCAAAATTCCGGCATTGACGCGGCGCTACTGGCCAAAGCCAACGCCGGTGATGCTGCCGCGCAGGTACTCGTGGGAGAAAACTACGCGGCAGGCAAAGGCGTCGAGCGGGATTTGAAGCAGGCGGCGGAGTCGTACCGAAAGGCAGCAGAAAAAGGCGATGTGGCCGGGCAAGTTCACCTGGCCGCGCTCTATCGCGATGGAGGCAAGGGCTTTCCTCGCGACATGGCGCAGGCGGTGGAGTGGTATCGCAAGGCCGCCGAGCAGGGAAACGCAGAGGCACAGGCCACTCTCGGCTTGCTTTACTCCATGGGCCAGGGTGTAGCGCACAATGACGTGGAGGCCTACTACTGGCTCGATCTGGCGGCCGCGGTAAAGGGGCCAAATCAGGAGAGGTATGCCGCCAATCGGCAGATGATCGGCACCCATATTACCGTGGAGGAGCTGGAGGCGGTGCAGGAAAGAGTAGCCAAGTGGCTGGTTGCGCACCCGCGATAGCGCCCAGGGCGGTATTCTTTGTTTCAATGAGAGATCGCAAACCTCACTCTCCGAGCCTTTGGCGTGTACTTCTACTGTGTTTTGCTATGGCCCTCGCGGCCACTCCCGCCAAATCGCAATCCACTGCCGTTTCATGGTCACCGGCGGTGGTCGAGGCAGGATCACCGGTGCTGATTCGCGTGGAGGCTGCCGACGCAGCAGGCGTCGACGGCGAGTGGCTGGGGCGCAAGATTGAGTTCTTTCGTGGAGCAGGCGGTCAGGAGTGGTTCGCGCTGGCCGGGGTGGATGTCGAGGGGGCCGCTGGCCCTTCTACTTTACGGATTAGTGTGCGGCTAAGCGGTGGAGGCGTACGCGACCTGAGCCGTACGGTGGAGATTCATCCGGCTCATTACCGCACCGGCTCGCTGACCGTGGCGCCGAAGTTTGTCGAGCCCGGCCCTGAGGCGCTTGAGCAGATTAAGGCGGAGAGCCAGCTCAAGGCGAAGGTCTTTGCCGCAAGCGCTCAAGAGCCGTTGTGGGGGGCCAGTTTTCGCGCTCCGGTTACAGCCTCGCCCACCGACAGCTTCGGCACCCGCCGCACGTTTAACGGCAAGCTGGCCAGCATTCACAAAGGGATGGACTTTCGCGCCGCAACTGGAACGCCTGTTCATGCCGGCAATAGCGGTGTGGTGGTGCTGGCCCGGCCGCTTTACTACGAGGGAAACTGTGTCGTGATCGACCATGGGCTGGGGCTGTTCACGCTCTCCATGCACCTGTCGCGCATCGACGTGCGCGAGGGGCAGCGCGTAACAACTGGCGAGCGTCTGGGGCTTAGTGGCGCAACTGGACGCGTGACCGGCCCGCACCTGCACTGGGCCGTCCGCTGGCAGGGCGCGTATCTGGATCCAGTTAAGCTGTTGCGGCTGAACCTGAGCTTGGTGCGTTAGCGGGAAATGGCTTCTTCTGCCTCGTGCGGATGGATGGCTGCCGGGTTTTTGCCCGATGCTTTCTCGTTCCGCAGCGCTTTGAAGGCACGGTAGACGAACCAGCCCAGATGCCAGCCGTCGATAAACTTGTACGGGGTTTCGCCGGTGGTGTAATGGCCGCAGGGCAGCACTTTGGCCTCAAAGTTGAGGCCGACGCGGCTGAAGGCATCGACCACCTTGAGCGAATACTCCTTAGGGAAAGTCAGATCATAGTCGGCGTAGATCATCAAGACCCGTTTATTGGGGCCGCCGGCTTCCGGGCTAGCGATTTTACCGTAGTAGCAGCATGGGCTGGCAGCCGACCATAAAGCTCGCAAGCGATCCTGGGTGAGGCCGGCATCTTCCAGAGCCTGGCGCACGTGTCGGGTGCTTTGGCCGGCCCAGGTCACGTCGCCGAAGGCCGTTGACGCGTGGTTGAAGGCGTTTACGCGGATGCGCGGGTCGTGTGTGCTAGCCAGGAAAGTATAGCAGGAGCCCAGGCTGGTTCCCAGCACACCGAAGTGCTCGTATCCTTGCTCTTCCAGCCAGTCAACGCAGCAGCGAATATCGACTACCGCCTGGCGGCAGGCCGAGAGAGTTCGGCCGATGTTGGCGCTGACCGCGTAGTCGGAGCGCTCCAGCTCCGCTGGGCGGCGAATGTCATGATAGGGCATGGAGAGACGCAGCGCGGAGATGCCCATGCGATTGAAGATTGTGCATAGAGCGTTGTGGCTGAAGCCGTCTCCGTTCCACTGCGGCAGCACTACGATGGCCTGCTTGGGCCGCCGGGGATCTTTGTGTGCCGGAGCCGGGTACCAGCGGGCGTTCACCAGGTTGTTCTCGGGGTAGGGCGTCCGCTCCGGCGAGGTGAAGCGCAGAAACTGTGCCTTCGGAACCTTTCCCTCGGCTGCCTGCTGCTTGATGGTGGCGTCTTTTGCGAGGGTCTCAGGGCGCACATTGGTGGGATACAGCTCAGGGTAGCGCTCTTCCAGCCGGAAGTCGGTGGGCCGCTTGTAACCGAAAAAAATGTCGCTGTGTTGGATGAGGAGCTGGTTGATGCGGACCATGGCCGCTTCGGCGGCGGCGGAGTCCTGTATTGTCTCCGGGCTGGGAACGGCGGCGCTAAAACCGTGCGCCTGAAGAAACGGCGCGATCCACTCGAAACCCCACTCCAGTGGGCGCACCACGCGATTTTCGTCGCGCGTGGTCAGCTCCGTTTCCCACTCGTACATCCAGCGAGCGTATCTTTTCTTGAACATGTCTTTGGTTCAAGTTTAACAGCGCAGGATGAGGGGAAGTTGAGGCCCCGGCTTGGAGCCGGAAGCCGCCTTCGAATCTACGAGCGTCGCCGATAAGGATACGCCGCGACGGCCCACCACCAACTGAGCGAGGTGATGAGCGAGACAATCGCCAGGGAGATAACGCAATACAAACACCAAGCCTGGAGTACGGACTTCTCAATGTGGGAGAGATAGAGCTGGAAGATCAGCGCGAGCATGGCCAGACCGGCCAGCCAGGCATACCGCCGCGCCAGGGCCAGGATGGCAATCAGGTAGCGCATCGTATTAAGTAAGATGCTGCTGGAGCGCCCGGCGTTGCACCCGACGAATTAAGATAAGCGAATGGATAAGGCAACAGCCGGCGGCAAGCGTGTCGCTTTTTTTGGCGGCAGTTTCGATCCGCCCCACCTGGGCCATCTGGCTGTGGCGCGGGCTGCGCGGGCTGCGCTCGGGCTGGATGCTGTGCTCTTCGCCCCCGTAGGCGCGCAGCCGCTCAAGTCGAATGGGGCGACCGCCGGCTTTGAAGACCGCCTGGCCATGACCAGGTTGGCCGTGGCCGGCGAACCGGGCTTCGCCGTTTCGCTGGTGGATGCGCCAAAGCCCTCGGGCGCGCCCAACTTCACCCTGGACTCGCTGCTAGGCCTGTGTGCGGAGCTTCCTCCGGAGAGCGTTCTGTTTTGCCTGATGGGCGCCGACTCGTTTTTTACGCTGCGGCACTGGCATAGGCCGGTGGAGATTCCATTTATTGCGCCCTTGATCGTCGCCTCGCGGCCAGGCCAGCGCGTAGATGATTTGCAGGCGGCGCTGCCAGAGGGAGTTGTCCTTGAATTCGCCCCCAATGCGGCGCCGAGTGATTCCGCTATTGAGGTCAAATCCTACCAGTTGCGCAACTCCGCTGGAGAGCACGCCCCTTTTTACGTTCTGCCGGGGTTGAATGTGGAGATCAGCGCGTCGGAGATTCGCGAGCAGATCTGTGCGGCTTCGGAAAACCGGACAAAGGGGCATGGGCTGCTTCCCCGAGCCGTATCCGATTATATCCGGTCACACAATTTGTATCGTTGATTTGCCGCTGCCCCGGCGAAGAGATACGATTGAAGCTGGAGAACTTTCCCACCGAATGACGCCAACCGAAGCTCGCCAGCAAACACGTATCCTTGTACAGGCCGCAGCCCAGGCCTGCATCGACAAGAAGGGCGAAGAGACCCGCATCCTCGAACTCGACCCCATCGACTCCGGGCTCTCCGACTTCTTCCTCGTAACCTCAGCCAGCAACGACCGGCAGTCGGTCGCCATCGCCGACGAGATTGAGCACAAGCTCAAGAAGGAGTTCGGCGCCTTTCCCAACTCCGTCGAGGGGCGCCGCAAGGGCGAGTGGATTCTTCTCGACTATGTGGATTTTGTAGTGCATGTCTTTCTCGCCGAGCGGCGCGCTTTCTATGACATAGAAAGGCTGCGCAAGTCGGCCCGCCCTGTGACTCCGGCAGAGTTCGACGCCGAGTTGAAGGCCGCGCTCACTGAGAAGACACTGGCCGCCCGCAAGAAGGCTTCGGCTAAGGCTGCTCCTGCGCCGAAGCCGAAGAAAGCGGTAAAGAAGAAGGCCGGTGTTGCCAAGAGAGTCGTGAAGAAGGCCACAGTAAAGAAGATTCCGGTCAAGAAGGCGGCCGTGAAAAAAGAAAAACCTCGGAAGGCTGTTACAAAAAAGAAGAAAAAGTAGAGTGTGCTTTCCCCTTTTTTTCGGTCGCCGCAGCGGAAACGCGAAAAGGGTGGGGCACCCAAAGCTTTATTCTCTCCTTGAAACACACAAAAAGGCCGCGGCGTTGAGCCGCGGCCTTTTGCATCACTGGCTTGCGCTCTATTAGAACGCGAGGTGGAGAGAGAGTTCCGATTTGCGGTTGCCGTCCTTGTAGGCCAGGACGTCGGTGTAGCTGGAGACGTCGCTCGCGCCGCCAAGGTTCAGGTAGGTGTTGGCGTGGTTGAAGACGTTGATGAACTCGCCCTTCAACTCGAGCGAATAGCGATCGTGCAACTTGAAGTCCTTCACGATGCCGAGGTTCTCGTGCCAGCTTCCCGGCCCGTGGAACTGGTTGCGCCCTGACATATTGGGAGCAAAATGGCAGCCCGCGTTGTGAATGCCGGTGCAGATCGGCGTGTCGTTGGTGCCTGAGAAGGGGTTGATCTGCTCGGTGTAGTTGGCCTCGTCGACTCCGGAAGCATAATATCCCGTCTGGTCGAGGAAGTTAGGCAGCGTCATGTATGAGAAGGTGTTCGCGCCGTAGATTGAGCTGATGTCGTTCAAGTTCCGAGTCCTGTTCTTGGGAGGATCGGAGACAAAGCTGGCGCGCGGGCAGACGGTGTTGGCATAGGAGCAGTCGATCTCACTGAACGGCGTACCGGTCTGGGCGTCAAAGGTGTCAGAGAGCGTCCAGTTGTCGCCCAGGAGCTTGGCGGCGCCGGTGAGGTTTTTGCCGTAGGGGATCTGCCAGACGATGGTGGCAATTCCGCGGTTCCTCTGGTCGAAGTCCGAGGAGCCATGATCCAGCCTCTTTTGGAATGGATCAACGTAGCCCAGGTTAACGGCGTTGGATTGGCCATCGGTAAAGGTGGAGCTGGTGTTATCCAGCGAGTGCGACCAGGTGTAATCGGCGCGCACCGTCAGGCCGGTGCGCCCCAGGTTTGCGCTGCGCAACTCGGCGGTGAGGCCGTGGTAGTAGCTATCGCCATCCGCGCCGCGCCAGTTGATGCTTGAGTACTGCCAGTTGGTGCGATTCGCGTAGCGCGTATCGCCCTCGTAGGCCCCGCCATCATAGCTGCGGTTGATGTTGGCGATGGAGTAGTTGTGGATGCCGCGCGTACCCACATAGGAGACGCTCGCGGTGGTGCCTTTGACCTGGCGCTCAACCGAGAGGCTCCAGTTGTTGGCGTAGGCCGGCTTGATATTCGGATCGACGGCGCGCAGGGTTACAGGGGAGAGCGCCTTTGTACCGGTTCCCGTTCCGAAGGTGGAAAAGTTGTTGTTGCTGATAGGAATGGGCACGCCGCCATTGTCTGCCGAGGTAAAGGCAACTACGGCGTAGTTCGGCGGATTCTGGATGACGTTAAAGGTCACGTTGTTGAAGTTGCGCTCGTAGCTCATGCTGTAGCCGCCACGGATGCTGGTCTTGCCGTTGCCGAAGGGATCCCAGGCAAAGCCGACCTTTGGGGCGAACTGCGTCTTGTTCAGGTTCCACAACCGGCCGTTGGGCGCTGTGGCGCGGGTCATCAACTGACCGTTGCGAATCTGGTCCCAGATGTTGGTGCCGGTGCCCATGAAGAAGTTGGAGTCATAGCCGGGCTGCTGCGAGTGCTGCGGCCCGTAGATCTCCCAGCGGAGGCCGATGTTCAGGGTCAACCTCGGCTTAATCTTCCAGGAGTCGTTGGCATAGGCCGCGCCGTCCTGATAACGGTTGGAGCGCGAGAAGTTGGGAGAAGAGACCGGCAAATTAATCGTGCAGCCAGCTGTCGGTATCAGGGTGCTTGAACCTGCCGCGTGAGTGCAGGGATACTTGCCTTGCGGATTGAGGGCAACGTTGAGATATCCGATCGAGCCGGAGATGAAATTCCTTAGTGCGCCCGATGTCCCGGATGTAACCAGCGCGTCGACTGCCTCTTCATAAGCACCGAAGACGCGGTTGTCCTTGATATTCAGGAAGTCGCCGCCAAAGGTGAACTGGTGCTTGCCCTTGCTCCAGGCCAGGTCTTCGCCGATCTGGATGAAGTTCTGCGGCCCGCCGAAGGGAATGGCGTTGCCGGGAGCGGTGGCGGAGTAGCCAGGAAAATTGATATAGCCGCCGCCCAGGGTCACGGCAGCGGAGGAGTTGGGGTAGAGAGTAGGACCGACCGGCTGCGCACCCAGCGGCTGCTGGTTGTTAAAGCGCGAGCCGAGCAGCTTGGTGGCCGAGGCCAGGTTTGATGTGAAGGCCTTGTTAAACGAGACCTCGATGCTGTGATTCACCTGCGTGGCCCCGGTTTCGTAACCCTTGTAGGGGCTGCTGTTCACCGTGCCGGCCGGGTTGATCGTGCTCTGCTGGATGTAGCGGACAAACATCGACATGGTCTGATTGAAGGTGAAGTCGGCGCGGTTGAAGCTGATCCACTGGTCCACCGGGGTGCCGCCGCCCGAGTCTCCAGGAACCGAGTAGATGGACTGGCCGAAGAGCGCGGTGGTCCCTATCGAAGGGTAGCCATGTGCTGCAAGGTAGTTGACATCAGGCCCGTAGACACTCTGGACCGCCGTCGATGAACCGGTGAAGGTTGAGCCGTTGATGGGGTGGGCCAGCGTGCCGTAGGTGGTGAAGAAGGACTGCATATTCGCGGCAGACAGGGCGATCAGGGCCGGGGTTGGGACGGTAGAGATCACGTTCTGGGCGCTGCGGACCTTGGTCCACTCGGTCGAGGAGAAGAAGAAGATCTTGTCTTTCTTGACCGGGCCGCCGACGGAGTAGCCGTATTGGTTGCGGGTAAACCGCGGCTTGGCCTGCGTTCCATAATAGGCGTGTAGATAGTTGTTGTTGAAGCCGTCAGAGCCCAGGGTCGAGATGCGGTTGAACTCGTAGACCGAACCGTGGAGGCTGTTGGTGCCCGACTTGGTGGAGACGTTCACGGCGCCTGAGCCGCGGCCGTATTCCGCGCCGGAGTTCGAGGTCACAACACGAATCTCGGAGGTGGCGTCCAACGGCACCGTCTGGCCGATAGCAACGGTGTACATATCGGTGTTTTCAACGCCGTCCAGAAGGATGTCAACGGATGTGCTGCGGGCGCCGGAGATGTTGTAGCCAACGCCGCGGGAGGCCGCGGTCGGATCGGAAGAGAGGTTGCCGGAGAAGGCGACCAAGCCGTAGGGGTCGCGGTCCAGCGTGGGCAGGGCGAGAATCTGGTTGGTCTCAATGACCGAGGAGACCTCGGGCTTCTCTAACTGCACGCCGGCAAAGTCGTCCGCGGCCACGGTCACCACGGTGGTGCCGCCGGAGACGGCCAGCTTGATGTTGGCAGTATTCCTTGAGCCTACCGTCACTGAGAGATTCTGCTTGGCGGGGGCGAAGCCCGGCGCCGTGACTGTCAGCACATAGGCGGACGGCAGGAGCTGGGTGACGCTGTATTCGCCCTTGCCGTTGGTCGCTGAGGCGCGAATTGCGCCGGTGGCCGGATTGGTCACCTTGACCTGGGCATTGGGAACGACCGCGCCGCTGGCGTCTGTCACCACACCGATGACTGTGCCAAGGTCAGCCTGCGCGAAAGCGACAGGCGCCGTGAGATTCGCAACAAAGCCGGCCATGGCAACCAAGCCTATTGCGAGAACCGCGTTCTGCAACCGGAAAAATCTCATCGAATACTCCTCCAAGGATTGTTTGGGACTGGTAGGTTTCTAAGAGCAACCTCTCGGTCCGCGTATTGTACTTTGGCGTCTCGGTTTCAGGCGACGGCCCAATTCCGAAGGCGAGAGCGAAAAACTTAAATCGTTAACGATAAAAGAGATGATATGACGCTCATCCCCCGTGGTTCACATACTGAAAAACGATATCCCCTAACAGATAGGGAGTACTTGTCTGAATGAATAGTGCATGACGAGTGCCATTCTCGGGAGTTGCGATAATTATTCTGTTTATCGTTGATAATAAATGGTTTATTGTGGTTTTGTTCTCTTTTGACCACTTTGTGGATGTGTGGTAAATATGGATTTGCGGATAATGTGGTCTTCATATTCCAAAAATGGGCATTGGCTCTTATTTTTGGGGAGTTTGCCGGGAACTCTACGCGTCCGGAATCAAGCACTTTGGAGTATCCTCCTCCCTATGCACATCACCCTGGCCCATATCGGCCCCCGGGCGGGCTCAAAGGATGAATTCGAGCGTCTCAGCCAGGTCTATCTCGAACGCTGTTCGGTCTTTGCGCGCTGCCAGTCTGAGGCCTTCCGGAGCGAAGAGGCGATGCTCGACTGGCTGAAGTTGCAGAAGGGCCGGGTGCCCGCCCTGGCCGTTCTGCTGGACAGCTGCGGGCGGCAGATGAGCTCCGAGGCCTTTGCGGGGTGGCTCAGAAAGCACCGCGATGAGGGGGCGCAACAGATTGTCTTCGCCATCGGCCCGGCAGATGGATGGTCGGACGCGGCTCGAGAGAGGGCGCAACTGCTGCTCTCGCTGGGGCCGATGACGCTGGCTCACGCGCTGGCCCGGCTGGTGATGGCCGAACAGCTCTACCGGGCATTTACAATTTTGACGGGCCACCCCTATCACGCGGGGCACTGAACAGTTGCTATGACCGACTCACGGCGAGGACTGATCCTGATCAACACCGGCCCCGGCAAGGGTAAAACCACCGCCGCCATGGGCACTGCTCTGCGCGCCGTGGGCAACGGCATGAGGGTGCTGATGCTGCAATTCATCAAAGGCTCATGGCACTACGGCGAGCTGGACGCGGTAAAGGCCTTTGGCTCGAACTTCGTTCTGAAGCAGATGGGCCGGGGCTTTGTGAAGGTGGGTGGCGCTGAGACCGACCCGGAAGACATTCGCCTGGTTGAGGCGGCCTGGGCGGAGGCGCGCGAGGCGATCTATTCGGGCGAGTGGGATATGGTGGTTCTGGATGAGATCAACTACGCCATCTCCTATGGAATGCTGGACCCGGCCGTAGTGGCCGATGCCCTGCGAAACCGACCGGAGATGGTGCACGTGATCCTGACCGGCCGCAACGCACACCCGCTGCTGGTGAAACTGGCCGACACGGTCACCGAGATGCGCGAGGTGAAACATGCGTATCAAAAAGGCATCCTGGCCCAGCGCGGCATAGAATACTGACAGCTAACAGCTAACAGTTAAAAACTCTGTTTGGGCCATGGAAAACTGATAGCTGTACCCTGTTAGCTAGCCGCTATTGAGAGGTTGAATGTCCTGGTTTAAGCGTGAGGATGGCGAGTACGAATCCAGTACCGGCCCTGAGGGCAGTGCGGATGCGACTGAAAAAACGGTTCGCACGGAAGGCTTGTGGACCAAGTGCATGGGCTGCCGCGCGGTTATCTACATCCCGGAGCTCGAAGCCAACCTGAGCGTCTGCCCCAAGTGCCAGCATCACTTCAAGATGGGCGCCCGCCAGCGCATCAGCCTGCTGCTGGAACCTGGCTATGAGCTGGTGGATGGCGGCCTGCGCTCCACCGATCCGCTGAACTTTACCGACGTGAAGCCCTACAAGCAGCGGCTGCGCAAGGCGCAGGAGCAGACCGGGTTGGACGACGCCATTCTCAACGCGGTTGGCCAGATGGGGCCGCATGACGTTGTGCTCAGCGCCATGGAGTACAGCTTTATCGGCGGCTCGATGGGCGCCGTGGTGGGCGAGACGATTGCCCGCGCCGTTGACCGCGCGCGGCTGGGCCGCAAGCCGCTTATCGTCGTCGCGGCCTCAGGCGGAGCGCGCATGATGGAGGGTGTGGTCAGCCTGATGCAGATGGCGAAGATCTCCACGGCGCTGGCTCAGTTGGACGACGCCAAAGTGCCGTACATCTGCGTACTCACCGATCCCACAACGGGCGGCGTTACGGCTAGCTTCGCCATGCTGGGCGACCTGAACATCGCCGAACCGGGCGCGCTGATCGGATTCGCGGGACCGCGCGTCATCGAGCAGACGATCCGGCAAAAGCTGCCCGAGGGTTTTCAGCGCTCGGAGTTTCTGCTGGAGAAGGGCTTCCTTGACGCAGTGGTTCATCGCAAGGACCTGAAGGCGTACCTGATTCGCGCGCTGGAGTTCATGAAGGTCGAGGCGGTTGCCTGACAACTGCTTGCTCGCATTGAAGCGCGCATTGACCTTTTTCTTTGCGGCGCAAATTAAAACACAATGGCCCGGCAGTGTTGCCGGGCCGTCGCTTTCTTGCTGACTTCCTGCTTCTTCAGATTCGCATCGGCATGAGCACGTAGCGATACTTGTACTCGGCGTCGGGGTCTTCGGGGCGCATCTGGCCGGCGGACTGGGAGTCTTTGAACTCCAGGCGCACCTCGCCCTCGTTGTTGAGCGCCTTGAGGAAGTCGAGAACGTAGCCCGAGTTGAAGCCGACCAGGATGGGGTCTCCCGAGTAGGGCGTATCGATGGTGTCTTCGCTCTCTCCGGATTCGGTTGAGCTGGAGCTGATCTTGAGTTCGTTGCTTTCAAGGCGCAGGCGAATGGCGCCGGAGCGCTCGTCGGCAAACTGGGCCACGCGCTGGATAGCCGCGGACAATTCGCTGGACTTCACAACCGCAAACTTCGTATTGTCGCGGGGCATGACCGCCTCGAAGTTGGGAAACTGCCCGGAGAGTTTGCGCGTGCTGAGTGTGCGGTGGCCAACGCGGAAGAAGAGAGTGTGCTCGTCGTCGGCGTACTCCACTTTTTCCGATTCAGTGGCAGAGAGCAACTGTTGCAGCTCCTGGAGGGCCTTGCGCGGGATGAGAACGCGCTTCTCACCGCTGATGCCTTCGAGGATTTCATTCGGCTTTTCGACGTAGGAGAGCCGGTGGCCGTCGGTGGCCACCATGGCCAGCGATTCCGCTTTGATCACCAGCAAGGCTCCATTCAGCGTGTAGCGCGACTCTTCGTTGGAGATGGCGAAGATGGTGCGATTGATAAGGGTCTTGAGCGCCAGGGCGGAGATGCTGGTGGCAGCAACGGTAGGGAACTCCGGCACCTGCGGATAGTTGGCGCGCGCCATGCCCACCATCTTGGTGTTCGAACGGCCGCTGCGAATCTGCACCCAGTGGTTTTCAAGCAGCTTGATGGAGATGTCGCCCTCCGGCAACAGCTTGATGTAGTCGTAGAGCTTGCGCGCGGGGATAGTGCAGGCGCCGGGCTTTTTTACCTTAACCTCCGTGCTGGTGCGGATAGCTTGGTCGAGGTCGGTGGCGGTAATGTTCAGGCGGCCGCCTTCGGCCTCGATGAGAAAGTTCGACAGAATCGGAATGGTCGTCTTGCGCTCTACCACGCCTTGCGTCGCGGTAAGCTCTTTCACAAGATCCTGGCGGCTTACGGTAATCTCCATCGCTGCCCCCTGCGCGGCCGGCTTCTCCGCTTCGGTTTCTACGATCGGCATATCCACCCTCAATCCAGAAGCCGAGTTCCTGCGCTGGCCACACCCTACAACAGAATACGGCTCCGCGGAAGCGGCTGTCCTTGTTTCTTCATTGATTGTATTCACTTTGTGGTTTTCTGGGTGGGTGGAAAACAGGGACACTATTCTTAATTCCTCGGTCCGCCTGCGGGCGTGGCGCAGCCTCGCGCGATAGGGCGTGCGGTGCACGAAGGGGTGGTTGTGATGAGTGGCATGTTGGCGCGCCGGTTAGTGGAAAAGGGAATAAGAGATTAAATAAAGACAGTAGTACCCGTAGTTCGCGCAGGAAAAGTGGAAATATCTCCGAAATGGTTGTGATTGATGAGTTTTTGGGGTTGCGGGGTTTTCCAAATTCCGGCTGTGTAAATGAGCGGTTTAGGAAAAGCGGCTTTGATGTTGGTTTAGCGGCCACAGTTTCCCACGTGACGCACAGGGAAGAAGAAAAAGGTTGTGCAATATGGCTTGTTTATGTGAGAAGCAAGAACAAGTCGGCTTGGACGAAGGGCTTGAAAGAGACCGGCGATCCACAGCGGGGAGAGATTTGACCTTAAACCAAGCGAGAGAGTTGCGAGAGAGCCCGCAACAGCATCAACCTTCCAACCCAGCGCGAAGGCGGCGCAAGACGAGACCTCTATACTGAACCTTCCATGTCCTACGCCGCAGCCATCGATCAACTGAACGCCATGGTTCCCGAGCTGCTGGCGCCACCAGGCCAGCAGCGGCACAAATTCGCGCTCGAGGAGATCCGCCTCCTGCTGGCAGCGCTGGGCGATCCGCAACATCACTTCAAGTCCGTGTTGATAGCCGGAACCAACGGGAAAGGCTCTACAGCAGCCACACTCGCCGCGATTCTGACGGCCTCTGGGACACGAACCGGCCTCTATACGTCGCCGCACCTGGCGCAGCCAACGGAGCGTATTCGCCTGAACAGTGTTGAGATTACCGCCGACACATTTGCGAGGCTCTACTTTCGCGTCCACGACGCCGCGCAAAAACTCGTTACAGAGGGCCGGCTTCCGCAGATGCCCAGCTACTTTGAAGTTCTCACCGCACAGGCTTTTTTATGCTTTGCCGAGGAGAGCGCAGAGATAGCAGTGCTTGAAGTAGGCATGGGCGGGCGGCTGGACGCGACCAACAGCGTCGATCCGCTGCTCTCGGTGATTACCGACATCTCGTTCGACCACATGGAGTGGCTGGGCACGACCATCAGCGCAATCACGCGCGAGAAGGCGGGCATTCTGCGCTCCGGCGGAACCATGATTACACTTCCGCAACACCCGGAGGCTAACCGGATTCTGGAAGAGGCGGCCGCGGAGCTGGGCGTGCACGCGGTGAACGCAACAGCGTATATGCCACCCAGCGGCGCCGGCCCGGTTGGCCCTTACTGTGTGGAAACGTTGGGCGCGGCCGTAGAGGTGGATTCGCCGCTCAAAGGTGCCCACCAGCAGCGTAATCTGGCGTTGGCCATAGCAACAGCCGTAGAGCTGGCATCCACGCACGGTTTTCCTGTGAACCCGGAGAGTATCGCCGCGGGCATTCGGCAAACGCGCTGGCCAGGCCGGTTGGAACGCATTGAGAGAAGAGGCGTGGAGTGGATACTGGACGTAGCGCATAATCCCGCCGGAGCCTGGGCGCTGCGGGCTGGCCTGAGAGACGCACTTGAAGCGAAGAGGCCGAGGAAGTTGATCTTCAGTTGCCTACGCGACAAGCCGGTTGCAGAGATGGCGCAGATCTTGTTTCCACTCTTTGAGCAGGTCATCCTTGCGCCGATCCAGAGCGCTCGTGCCGCGGCCCTGGACGATCTGATGGCAGCGGCCAGAGCCACTGGAACCCCGGCGTCATCCTGCGATTCCGTTGGCCAGGCCTTGCAATTAGCCAGGGAGGGCGCGGAGGGCGGCTTGATTGTCGTCTCCGGGTCGGTGTACTTGGTGGGCAAGGCGCGTTCGCTCCTGCTGGCGGGAGAGGGGGAGACGGCATGAGCCGACGGCCAAATCCGCTGCCGCAGCTTTACCGCTGGCGCACCAACCTGATCCAAATACCGGTGATGGCTGTAATCACGGTGGCTTGCGCCTCGCTTTCATTGCTGATTTCGATTGTGGAGAAGGATGGGCGGGCACAGCACCGGATCGCACAGCTATGGGCTTGGCTTTGCGTTGTAATCTCCGGGGGCAGGCTCACCATCCGCGGTGCGGAGAACCTGCGCAAGTATTCGGTTGCCGTCTACGCCTCAAACCATACCTCGTACATGGATACGCCGGTCATCTTTACCGCTCTTCCCTTCCAGTTCCGCATTCTGGCCATGAAGAAGTTGTGGCCTGTCCCTTTTATTGGGTGGTACTTAAATCGCTCAGGCCAGATTCCGGTCGATAGCGCCAGCCCCCACGCGGCACTCTCCAGCCTGGGAGGGGGAGTGAAGGCCCTGCG
>Ga0182017_10000864_pt1 | contig 23865 bp, 26 predicted proteins | sample 712E3DmetaG_FD_120492 | JGI IMG/M metagenome (GOLD analysis project Ga0182017, IMG submission 120492) | Permafrost microbial communities from Stordalen Mire, Sweden - 712E3D metaG | ecosystem: Environmental > Terrestrial > Soil > Wetlands > Permafrost | place: Sweden: Stordalen | collected... | reverse complement strand
TGAAGGAAAGCGACCAGGTTTCATTCAAGGTTTGAGAGGGTAGAAATGCAGAGCATTATCAACGACGCTTTAAAAAACGCCGAGCTTGAGAAAGAGATCAACAAGCCCGGCAGCGCCAATGCAACAGACGATGATTTCGTGGGCCAGCCACGAATTGTCATCATCGGTTGTGGAGGTGCAGGAAACAACACTGTAAACCGTATCCACCATATGGGTGTATCCGGTGCGGAAACGATTGCGATCAACACGGACAAGCAGCACTTGGATATGATCCAGGCAGACAAGCGCGTCCTCATCGGCAAGTCCCTGACAAAAGGTCTCGGTGCCGGCGGTTACCCTGATGTCGGCAAACGAGCAGCTGAGATGGCCCGTCCGACCCTGGAAGCAATTCTTGAATCAGCAGACCTCGTCTTCATCACGGCAGGTATGGGAGGAGGCACCGGTACCGGTTCCGCACCCGTCGTTGCACAGATTGCAAAGGAGCAGGGCGCCATTGTCGTCGGCATGGTCAGCTACCCGTTCCAGGTTGAGAAGGCCAGGCTGATCCGTGCAGAAGAAGGTCTCGAGGCACTTGCCTCCGCAGCAGACTCCGTGATTGTCCTCGACAATAACCGGTTGAAGAACTTTGTCCCGAACCTCCCGCTCGGCCAGGCGTTTTCCGTCATGGACCAGCTGATCGGTGAGACCGTCAAGGGCATTTCAGAAACAATCACCGAACCGTCGCTCATTAACATCGATTACGCCGATGTCCGGGCTATCATGTCCAAGGGCGGAGTTGCAGTCATGCTTGTCGGTGAGAGCAAGCAGCAAAACAAGGCAGAGAGCGTTGTCCGCGAGTGTTTGAGCAACCCGATGCTCGACATCGACTACCGCGGCGCAACCGGCAGCCTGATCCACATCACCGGTGGCACCGACCTTACCCTGCAGGACGCAGAAGAGGTCGCAACCTCGCTCACGTACGAACTTGACCCCCATGCAGATGTGATCTGGGGCGCCCGCGTGAGGAGCGACATGGAAGGCAAGATCCGCGTCCTCGCAATCATGACCGGTGTCAAGAGCGCGCAGATCCTCGGCACCCGTCAGTCCTACAAGACCATGATCACGGACATCGAGAACAAGCGCTCCAACCCCAAGGCAGTTGAGATGCCCGTAAGCAAGAGAAGCGGCAGGGACCAGCCAAGTGGCGGCGGCGTCCTTGAATGGGTCGGTTAATTCCACACACCACGCACAAAATCGTAAAAAACCAGAAATTTCAAGAAAAATTAAGGAAACAGTTGGCTCATCCAACCACCAACTTCCTTTTTGTCCGGATTCTTTTCTTCATCGCTTGTTGTATTCACGTTCTGCTGTCGATCCTTCCCCCTTGTTTACGGCGAAATCCTTAATAGGCCCGCATGCCTTTAATATATAGTACATTCGGCCAATCCTTTGCCGGGTGGTTGTGGGCTGAAATCCTGTGGACGGTGAAGCCCTGGTATCGGGAGTTGAACATCATGAACAGAGTGTTGAACAAAGACTTCAGAGCGAAGTCTTGCAAGTCTTGCAATAATTCTACGCTGATTGCCTTTTCTGATGTTTTCCATCCTGCATGCTGCATGCAGAAGTATCCTGTAAATGGAAGTGAGGGATCTGCCGGCAGGTCCTTCCGGTTGTATGAAATGCAGGCTTTAAAAACCCCGTATATCCCGCAAAGGAGAATCTGATGAGGAGCAGTAACGCATGTTGAATGACTTGATGGAAAAAAGGAAAAAAACCCTTGCAGAGTCTGAAGAGCATAAAAACCGCCGGAACGAGCTGAACGCATCCGCGAGCAAGTTTGCCCGGGACCGGAATACCCTCAATAACCAGACCCGCGAATTCGTGGAAGAAGCGCAGAAGAATAAGGATCTCAGGGACACGTACAACCAGTCAGTCCTTGATGTCAAAGTCCAGCGCAACGAGTTCAATGACAAGGCAAACGTCCTGTTCGAAGAGATTGAAGCGTTCAAAAAAGAGCATGGCACCTTAAAAAACCGGGGGATCAAGGAACTCCAGAAGCAGATCGAATACATGGAGTACCGCCAACAGACCGAGGTCTTCACCACCGACAAGGAACGTGAACTGATCGACAAAATCAAGCAGATGAAGGGCCAGGTCCGCGAGCAGGAAGCCGAACTCGAACAGAACAAGGAGATGCGCACGAAGATCGCCGAGGCCCGGGAATTCCGCAAGCAGGCCTCCGACCTGCATGCGAAAGTGACCGAGGTTGCTGAACTCGCCCAGAAGCACCACGACCTCATGGTCGAGTCCTATCGCAAAGCCGACAAGTCACGGGAAGCAGCCGATGCAGCACACAAGAGCTTTGTGGAAGCGCAGGAATCCGCGGATGCAGAGCACAAGTTCTTCATTGCCTGCCAGAAGGAGCTCCGTGACTACGATAAGGTGATCTCCGGTCTCCGCAAGAAGACCAAGAAGGTCAAAGTCACAAAAGAGCAGAAGGCCGTCAGGAAAGAAGCCGAAAGTCTCTTCAAGAATTTTCGGGCGGGAGAAAAACTCACGACCGACGATATTTTACTCCTCCAGCGCTCAAAACTCATCTGAATTCTTTTTTATCTGATTTCCTGACCGTGAGGAATAATTTAATAGATTTACGGCAATTTTATATATAACGATAATGACGCAGGGGCGGACGCTGGTCCTGAGTGTTGACCGGGACGATGATATCGGATGGAAGGCAAAGATCGAGAGCCCGGCGGTTGGCAGGGAAGCCTGCCTGAAAGCGGCAAACATGCTGGCACTCGCAGACCCCGAAGACTCCGATGTCAATGCAATTTTTTCTGCGGTGAAAATTTATGATGAACTCACTGCTAAAGGCGAAGATACGGAGATCGCCGTTGTTGCCGGAAATCACCTCCACATGATTGACGGCGATCGCAGGATTGCCACATCTCTCGACCAAGTTATCATGGAGACCGGGGCGACAAACTGTATCCTCGTTACCGATGGCGCGGAAGACGAATATGTCATCCCGATCATCCAGTCCCGGATCCCGGTATCGAGCATCCGCCGCGTGATAGTCAACCAGATGCCAAACCTCGAAGGCACGTATTATATCCTGAAAAAACTGCTTGACGACCCGAAGATATCCCGCATGATCTTCATACCGCTGGGCCTTGCCATGCTGTTATACGCAATTGCATATCTTCTCAATGCCCCGGGGGTCGCCACGATCATTGTGATCGGGGTTATCGGCTCCTATATGCTCTATAAGGGATTCGGGCTTGATGAGATTTTCCATGGCATTATCGATACACTCCGGGTGTCCCTGCAGCGCGGGCGGTTCTCTTTTGTTACGTACACAATAACGATCCTCCTCGTTCTGATGGGGATTATCAACGGATTTCTCACGATCCTGCAATACTACTCCACGGATTATGGAGTAGTATATTTCCTCATGTTATTCATCTTCGGAGCAATCACCTGGCTGATAGCAGGAGGTCTTGTCATGTCCATTGGGATTATCACTGATGTATATACCAATCAGCGGGACGGGTTGGGAAAAGTGATCGTATTTCCTTTCTTTATCACAGCGATCGGGTTGATCCTTTACTGTGCCAGCCTGTTTTACCTCCCGGTGAAAGAAATGCCCCATTTTCCCTACACACCGGAAGAAACAGCCATACAGGTGGTCTATCTCGCCATAGCCGGCATTATCTCGGCAATTTCAGGTGTCATTATCCAGTTCTTCATCAACCGGAAACTGGCGGAACTCAGGAAACAGGAAATTATTGAGGTCATGTAAGTTTTTCCTCTGTTTGTCACAGGTTGTTTTGGGGATAACAAAAAACGGGAATTGTGAGAGACTATCCTATTATCACTCCTGAACCCGCCATCAGGTATCGGATCCCAGAAAAAATTGTCTGAAGCCTGGTATCCAACCGGCATTGTCCTTGTCCTGGTTTAGGGTGTTGATCCGATCTCCGTCGTTTCCATAATTATTATCGGCTCAGGACCCGGTTCCGCAAAAAATCCCATTCCCCCTGGGAATTGCTTTGTATTGGTAAAATTCCTGGCAGCCTGCGGGGACTGGACCGAAAGTGACGGTATGACAACATTAAAATCATGGGTGGGATACCAGTAGATACCTTTCCCATAGGAATATGAGGCATTGTAGACGGTGAAATCAGCACTCGAGAGATCGATACGCTGGATCTTTGCATCCTCATAATTCAGGATTTTTAACAGCTTATTCTTGAGATCCTGTTTACCCAGCAAAAAGAAAAAAAGGCGGGTACCGTCATCCACGGAATAATTTACATGGATGATTGCAGTCCCGTTATCGAGCCTGATCTGGACATCCTCCACAGTAATGTAACTGTAACGATCTTCGCTTGCCGCAAGAGCCGGTGCTGCACAAGACATGAGGAGGAATATCAGCAAAACCAGAGCATGGGCTCTCATCGTTGAATAAGTACGTGAATTCTGCTTAAATCGTTTTGGGTCTTGTGCCCTTGCCGGCCAAAAAAACTGTATGGAATATAAAAAAAATTATTTTTTGTTTGCGAGAACGATCTCGATACTGGAAACATTGGTTTTTCCCGTATCGGTATCGATAATCTCCGTCGAGGTGATGATCTCTTTTTTAACTACTCCCTCAAGAAATCTGTTTAAGGAGATCTCGGCCGTGTCCACGGCCCGGGAGATTGCCTTGCCCCGTGCCTTGATCGCAACCTCTTCTGCACCATTGTTGAACTGTGTCACTACGGCAAGCACGTAGTTCATTACCGGCTTATTCCCGACGAATACGGTGTTCTCTTTTACCTGCTGCATCGTGTCTCTCCCGTCTTAAAGATACTTCTTTTTCACAATCAGTTCCGCATTGAGCACGCTTGCACCGGCCGCACCGCGAATGGTGTTATGCCCCATGGCAATGAAGCGGATACCTTCACGCAACCGGCCGACGGAAACGGTCATGCCGTTCCCCCGCATGCGGTCGAGGCGTGGCTGCGGACGATCGTTTTCCTCTTCAAAGAAATGGACCGATTCCGCCGGCTGGGTCGGTAGCCCCTTGATCGCGGGCTTGTAGTCCCGGAATGCCTTCTTGAGCTTCTCGACCGGCTCTTTGATATCAACCCAGATGGCCATGGTGTGCCCGTCAATGACCGGTACGCGGTGGCAGCTTGCACTAACCCTGAATGGTGCATTGAGCACCTTCTTGCCTTTCAGCGTGCCCATGATCTTGAGGGCCTCAGTTTCCATCTTTTCCTCTTCTTTGCCGATATAGGGGATAACATTGTCATAGATTGCCATCGCGGCAACGCCCTCAAACCCGGCGCCGGATATCGCCTGCATGGTCGCGACGCGGATATCCGTGAACTTGAACTGACGCAGGGGGGCGAGAGCGGTTACCATCATGATAGTGGAGCAGTTCGGGTTGGTCACGATAAACCCGTCCCGGCCGGCATCCTTCTGTACATCGATCAGGCCAAGGTGTTCCGGGTTTACTTCCGGAACAACGAGAGGGACCATGGGATCCATCCTGTGGGAACTGGCGTTACTGCAGACCGCAATGCCGGCTTCCGCGAATTCCCGTTCCACATCTGTTGCGATCTCGGCCGGGAGGGCCGAGAAGACAAGGTCCACGTCCTTCATCGCCTTGGGCGATGTAGGTACAACCTTGATTTTTCCGATTTTTTCGGGAAACGGTGTGTCGAGGCGCCATTTCACGATCATTCCATAGGGCTTTCCCGCACTTCGTTCGGAAGCGGCGAGTGTCGAAAGATTGAACCATGGATGAGCTGCCAGTTGTTCAACAAATCGCTGACCGACCGCGCCCGTAGCTCCGAGCACTGCAACGTTGATCATAGGTGTCAGGTCCTGTGTGTTTTGTTTTCCCCGTTTATGGTTAGGGCGGGTAATAGTGTCCCATTTCATCTGTGATAATAAAAACGTTGTTTTTTTGAATTTTTATGTCGATTAAGGGGGATCCCCCTCTGGATTCGGGCTTGCGTCAGCATGAGGAGAACGGCAGGATGAAAGACGATAATGGTGGCGGAAGATTCCTTGAAAAACCTACTCTTAAAATTCCTTTGGAAAAAAAGATTACAACCACCGGGACCTGAGTCCCGGCCTTATTCCATGTGAATTGCTTCTGACGGGCAGACGTCGACACAGGTCTGGCAGTCCACACACATATCCTTATCGACTTTTGCCTTCTCATTCTCCAGGGCAATTGCCGATGCGGGACATTCATTCACGCAGGTTTCGCATCCGGTACACTTATCTTTGTCAACGACTGCTACCAACTCGTTCACTCCATCGTATATGTTTCGGGGAAAAGAAAAAAAGGGTTTCTATTGTGACTTGCTCCCGTAGGGAGCGAGGAACGGTGAAGATGCGCAAGCATCTTCGACTTCGACCCATTTCCATCAGGAGGTGGGAAGAGGAGAAGACGCGAAGCCTCTTCGAATTCGACTCTTCTTTTGATAAAACCGCTTAAAAAAAAAAGAAAAAAAATTACTTCTTCCCCAGCCCGAGCACATCGTTCATGCCGTAGACGCCGGCCTTTTTGCCGACCACCCACCGTGCCGCGAGAAGGGCACCGCTGGCAAAGACGGAGCGATCATACGCCCGGTGGGAGAGTTCGATAGTCTCGAAGTTCTTCGAGAACATCACCTTGTGATCGCCGACAATATCGCCGCCGCGGATGACATGCACCCCGATCTCGTTCTTCCGCTCGGTCATCCCCTCGCGCCCGTACATCTTCTGACGGGTGCCGGCTTCCTCGTCAAGGATCTGGAGGATGGTCTTTGCCGTGCCGCTCGGAGCATCCTTCTTGTTCCGGTGGTGGGCTTCGATCACCTCGATATCGTATTCTTTTAAAAGTCTCGCCGACTCCCTCAGGAGTTGCAAGAAGATATTCACGCCGACAGAGAAGTTACTGGAGATGACAGCCGGTACATGCCCCTTGATCGCCGCATCCATCTCTTTTCGCTGCTCCGGAGTAATCCCGGTTGTCCCGACAACGAGCGCCACGTTATTGCGGGCAGCCATCTTCACGTTTTCTACTGCGGCATTTGCGACCGTAAAATCGATCAGCACGTCTGCCTTCGTCTTTTTGAGGAGCGCTTCGGCATTTTTCGTCTCCATTATCTCGACACCGAAAAATGAACTGGATTTGAGGTTGATACCCCCCACCAGTTCAAGATCTTTTGACTCATTCACCATGCGCCCGATGATCTGCCCCATGCGGCCGGAGGCGCCGCATACCACGACTTTTACCATACCCTGTTCACCGTCTCTGCGGTTTTGCTTTGGTTTTTCGTGCTGCGGCGGCGGCTTTTTGCGGGGCTTTCTTTGGTACTGCATGCTTTACCCCTGATTTTGTCGGGATAGTGGCGAGCATTTTTTTCAATTGTTCGGTCTTTTTCGCGTCAAGCTCATCAAGAGGGAGCCGGACCGGGCCGCCGGCCATCCCCATCAACTCAACTGCTTTCTTCACCGGTATCGGATTGGTATCGATGAACATGGAGCGGAACAGCGGTGAGAGTGCGAAATGGAGGACCAGAGCTTTCTGGTAGTCTCCCTTCCAGATCGCCTCGCACATTTCAACCATGCGTTTCGGGTCGACATTTGCGGCAACCGAGATCACACCGGAGCCGCCAAGGGCCATGATGGGCAGCGTGATGTTGTCATCGCCGGAGATCACAATGAAATCATCATCCTGCGTTTCTTCGATAATCCGCGAGATCTGGCCGATATTGCCGCTCGCTTCCTTGACCCCCCAGATATTCGGGTGCTGTGCAAGTTCCGCGATCAGGTCCGGCTCCAGATTCTGGCCGGTCCGGCCGGGTACATTATAGACGACAACCGGAATGTCGAGGTCGGCAATCTTCGTGTAGTGCTTCACGAGGCCTGCCCGGTTGGGCTTGTTATAGTATGGGCTGATGAGGAGAACTCCATCCGCACCGATGTCCTTCGCAGCCTTCGTAAGCCGGATTGCCTCTGCCGTGTTGTTGGATCCGGTACCGGCAAGGACCGGGACCTTACCATTGACCTTATCGACCGTAACCTCAATGACCTTCTCATGTTCTTCGAACGTGAGCGTGGCTGATTCGCCGGTCGAACCGCAGGGCACAATCCCGTGGATGCCACAGGAAAGAAGAAATCCGATGTTGTGTTCAAGGCCGGGAACATCCAGACCCATTGCAGGATTTCTTTTAAAAGGGGTTATGATAGCTGGAAGAACACCTTCAAACATGAATAGGGTTATGAGTGTCTCTTGGTATTTATTTTTCTTGTGATGTATCCGGCGACGCGGTTCCGGACACGCTTGCTTCCGATAACAGCGGACTTATCCAGCTGCTGCTTGTTCTCTTCGAAATTGTTCGAAAAATTTGTGCGCTGCTTGGCCACAAGTTCATTTCCGAGCGTTTTGATGTAGGATGGCTTGATTCCCATTGATAGTTCCTCTGAAGTTCACTATGTTAAATGCGGTTGGAGCAGATAATGATATTGTTCGCAACGTCGGCCGGGCCTTCGCCGAACAGGATGATGCGCGATTCTGCGGTACTGGCTCCTTTCCTGAATATTACGTCGGGGATACCCTTTTTGCAGCAGGACGCAATGCCCCAGTCCATGGAGCTGATCCCCTTGTTTTTTGATGCCGCATCCATGGGAGCGCATTCAAGGAACAGGTCGTTTTCAAGAACCCTGAGCGCCCGGTCAGAATACTGCAGGATGGCAGCACTGCGTATGGCCGGGTCGAATTTCATGGCAGTCAGAATAATCCGGACTACCGGCTCGTCCGTACCGAATGCGCACGTGCCGGCGGTAACCCCCCCACCCACACCGTTTTTTATCCCGACGTTCACTGCGACAACCCGGCTGGTATCCCGGGCGCCGCGAAGGGCAAACCCGAACGAGATGCCTTCAGGAGGGATAAGCGAGACATTCATTGACTGTTCCATCTGGGTCGTCGCAGCGTGAAGGGTGGAAAGCGTATTGTTCCGTTCGTGTGCCGGGTCCATAGGTTATCCAGTACTGGACGTGACCGGTCTTAAAAAAAGCGGTTTATTCAAGCCCGAGTTCTGTACGGATCTCCATCATGCCTACGAGCGCGTATTCGTAGAATAGCGGGATCTCAATAAGGGGCGCTATCAGGGCGATCCGGTTCCGGTCACACCCGGCAGCAAAAGATTGCTCCTTTGCTTTCTTTGTCATGGTCTTTACCGAGACATCAGTAATACGGCCGCGTTTGTCAAGGGCACAAGCAATAATCAGGCCTGACGCGCTGTCTGCGGCCTGGAGTGAAATTTCCACCAGGCTGTCATAGGTACCGGTAAAAAGAAAATGGTTATGGTGCTGAACGATTTCACCTATCTCGTCCGGAATGCCGGCTGTTTTCAGCATTTGCGCACCCATGATCCCGTGCTGGCGCATGTCTCCATTTACCCATTAAAAATCAATTTCGTGCAGGATACCGATCTCTTCCCAGCGGGCCGGGTCTTGCGAAAAAACCCGGCAACCGCCTTCCTGATAGCCCCCGTAGCAAAGCAGTGTTTGATGAGAGCGTCCCCGTGTACGTACTGGTGCAGGAATGCGTTAGATGATTCCCGTTCCATGAAGGTACGATACTCCCCGGTACCCATCAGGTTTTCGAATTGTCGAACCTCACGAAGTGAGGTCAGACAGGAGAATGCTGAGGGGCAGAAGACCCGAAGCACGAGAAGAACCATAAGGTTCTTCGACCGAGCCGGAGGCTCTTCGACTCAAGCAGTTGAAGAACTCTGATGAGTTCTATTCCTATCTTGGGCCTGAAGGCCCTCAATATTCTCCTGGGATCGGAAGGGTTTGAAAAACCCCGGCGATAAGAAGGGAGGCATCAGCCGAACTTCGAACTGGCGACCCTCAGCATCCATAAATACGATGGCAATAAGAAAATGTAATCAAACGGTTGGCAGGTGGTGGCAGAACGGGCATTTTTCCCCAACGACGGATGAGGCGGTCACGGTCACGGAATATCCAGCCGCTTTTGCGCGAGGTCACGCTCTCGAAAAACGATCTGGTGGCACCGCTTTTCGTTGACGAGAACCTGGTGGCACCGCGCCCGATCGATTCCATGCCCGGCCAGTTCCGGTACCCGGTCAGCGGGATCGCGGCGGTTGTGGCAGCGTTATGGAATAAGGGCGTGCGGGCTGTCCTGCTCTTTGGCATCCCGAAGACAAAGGATAAGGAAGCCCGGTCCGCATATGACCCGGACGGCGTCGTACAGCAGGCAGTTCGCAGGATCAAGGCGGAAGTCAAGGAGATGGTCGTTATCACCGATGTCTGCGCCTGCGAGTATACCGATCACGGGCACTGCGGGATTGTTGGCGAGACGCGGGGGGGTATGGACCTGCTCAACGACCCCTCGCTCGAACTGATGGACAGGATCGCGATCAGCCATGCCCTGAGCGGGGCCGATATCGTTGCGCCCTCCAGCATGCTGGATGGCGTAGTCGGCTCGATCCGGGCAACACTGGACAGAGAGGGGCTCGAGGAAGTGCTGATCATGGCTTACTCCACCAAGTTCGCCTCGGCACTCTACGGGCCGTTCCGCGAAGCTGCTGACTCCGGGTTCTCGTTCGGGGACCGAACGACCTACCAGATCCACCCCGGCAACAGCCGCGAGGCGATCCTCGAGTCGCAGCTGGACGCGGACGAAGGGGCCGATATCCTGATGGTGAAACCGGCAGGGTTCTATCTCGATATCCTTGCCGAGATCGGGAGCATCGGCCTGCCGGTCGCGGCGTACCAGGTGAGCGGGGAATATTCGATGATAAAAGCTGCCGCTAAAAACGGGTGGCTGAATGAGAAGGAGACCGTAATCGAGAGCCTGACCTGCATGAAACGGGCGGGCGCCGACCTGATCATAACCTATTTTGCGGCGGATGTTGCCGGGTGGCTGGATGAAAAACAGTAAGAGCAGCAAAGACAGCAGGGTTTCAAGCAGCGAACTCTTTAAGGTGGCAAAGACCCTGATGCCCGGCGGGGTCAGCAGCCCGGTCCGGGCGATAAAACCGTACCCTTTCTACACGGAGCAGGCACGGGGCTCGCATCTCAAAACCGTCGACGGCAAAGACCTGATCGACTGCTGCATGGCCTACGGGCCCCTGATCCTTGGGCATGCGCACCCGGCAATCAAAAAAGCGATCGGAGAGCAGCTGGAACGGGGCTGGCTGTACGGGACGCCAACACCGCTCGAACCCGCGTACGCGAAGATGATCACCAGCGACCACCCGGGCATGGTCATGATCCGGTTCGTCTCAAGCGGGTCGGAAGCAACGATGGCCGCAATCCGGCTTGCCCGCGGGTTTACCGGCAAAAAGGACATCATCAAGATCGAGGGCGGCTTCCACGGAGCCCACGATGCAGTGCTGGTGAAGGCCGGCTCCGGAGCAACAACGATGGGCGTGCCGGACTCGGCCGGCGTGCTTACCGACCTCGTAGCTCACACGCGGCAGGTACCCTACAATGATCCCGAAGCACTCGAATCTCTTCTCTCGGCCCATGACGATGTCGCAGCCCTGATCATCGAACCGGTGCTCGGCAACATCGGCCCGGTCCTGCCGCAGGACAACTATCTCCGGGAGATCCATTCGATCACAAAAGCCCACGATGTGCTCCTGATCTTTGACGAAGTGATCACCGGGTACCGTCTCGGTATTGGCGGTGCGCAGGTGAAATATGGGGTGATGCCCGACCTCACCACGCTCGGCAAGATCATCGGCGGCGGCCTGCCCATCGGTGCCTTTGGCGGCCGGCGGGAGATCATGGAGATGGTGGCGCCGCAGGGACCAGTCTACCAGGCCGGGACGTTCTCCGGCAACCCGCTCTCGCTTGCGGCCGGAATAGCTACCATCGGATGGCTCCACGACCACCAAGACCTCTACCGCGGGCTTGACGAGAAGACGCGGACACTTGAAGAATCGCTGGGCAGGAACAACAAAGGGTCCTTTGTCCGGCTCGGCTCGATGTTCAAGTACTTCTTCCGCAGCGCCCCCCCACAGAACTATCGCGAGGTGAAGGAATGCGATACGGAGGCCTTCGGAAAATTCCGAGAGCGGATGATGGAGGCGGGAATCTTCATCCCACCCTCACAGTTTGAAACGAACTTCCTTTCAACAGCGCACAGCGACAGTGACCTCTGCATACTTATACAGGCGTACCAGCAATGTCGATAAGAATCGGAACCCGGGGCAGCAAGCTCGCACTCCTCCAGACCGGCATAGTTGCAAAGAAGCTTGCCGATCTGGGCATCGGGACAGAACAGGTGATCATCCACACTGCCGGTGACGCCACGACACAGGTCCCTCTGCACGAGATCGGCGGGCAGGGCGTGTTCGTCCGGGCGCTGGACGACGCGATCCTTGCCGGCGAGATCGACTGCGCGGTGCACAGCATGAAGGATATCCCGGCATACCGCCCGAGCGGGCTTATCACGGCAGCAATACTGAAACGGGATTCGGCGGCCGATTTCATTGCCTACCGCGGCTCCCTCAGTGCCGTAAAGGTCGTTGGCACCTCGAGTACCCGCAGGTGTGCCCAGCTCCTCCGCCATGACCCGTCTGTCACAGTCAGGGACCTCCGGGGCAACGTGGACACGCGGATCCGGAAGTTGGGGAGCGGGGAATATGACGCGATCATCCTTGCCGAGGCCGGGCTGACCCGGATGGGCATCCGCATCCAAGGGGAGCAGCTCCCGCCGGAAAAATTCGTCCCCTCGCCCAACCAGGGCACGATCGCGGTGGTCAGCCGGGCCGATCCGTCGCTCCGGGAAGTGCTCTCGGCCCTTGACCACCCGCATACCCGAACCGATGTGATGATCGAACGGGCGGTCATGGAGCAGCTCGGCGGGGGATGTTTTACCCCCCTCGGCATCTACTGCCGGTCCGGGCACCTGATCGCAGAAGTGCTCTCGCTCGACGGGACCCGGGGCGAGCGGATCGAGATGGATGTGAAGACCATCGATGAGGCAAGGGAGCACGGCCGGCAGCTCCGGGCCCGGGCACAGGGCCTGATCGATGAAGCGTACAAACAGCTGGGGGTTGCCGGGGGCCAGTCATGAAGGGGAAAGTGTATCTCGTTGGGTCCGGGCCGGGCGGAACGGCATTTTTAACACAGCGGGGCCGGGCTGTCATCGACAAGGCAGACGTGGTGCTCTACGACCAGCTGCCGGGTACGGAGATCCTTACATCGCTCCCGGCACGGGCCGAGAAGATTGATTGCGGAAAATATGGAGGGAAGCACACGCTCGAGCAGGAGGCAATCGAGGCCCTGATGGTGGATCGGGCAAAGAAGGGAAAAGTCGTAGTCCGGCTTAAGGGCGGCGACCCGTTCCTGTTCGGCAGGGGCGGCGAAGAACTGGAGACTATTCGCGCTGCGGGGATTCCGGTCGAGATGGTGCCGGGGGTCTCCAGTGCGCTTGCGGTCCCGGCATCGGTTGGCATCCCGCTCACCCACCGTAAGTACGCCTCGCAAGTGACAGTCCTGACCGGCAACGAGGACCCGGCCAAACCCGGGCCGGCCCTTGACTGGGAGCTGCTGGCAAAGAGCCGGGGCACCATCGTTATCCTTATGGGCGTGGCGAACCTTGCAAAGATTGCAAAGGTTCTCGTGAAGAACGGCAAGCCGGCTGATACACCGGTCGCCATCATCGAGCGGGGCCTGCGGATCGATCACCGGGTTACCACAGGATCTCTGGGGAACATTGCCGGTGCTGCAAAAAATGCGGGTGTGAAGCCCCCGGCAGTAATCGTTATTGGTGACGTAGTGAAGCTGTACGACCCGGCATGCCCGAACCTGATACCGGTCGAAGAGGCTGGAGAATGATTGAACTGGTCAACAAATTCGAAAAGGGCGTGTATGCAGTGCTCATGGCACTGCTCATGCTGGTGCTGGTCGGGTCACTGATCGATCTTGTCTGGCTCTTGTATGATTCCCTGATTCTAACCACGCCGGGCTTGCTGGAAAGCCGGGAACTCATTGCAGTACTTGGCGCCTTCCTGCTCGTCCTGATCGGCGTCGAACTGCTGGATACCATCAAGGCATATTTCCATGAAAACGCGATTCATGTCGAAATTGTGATGCTCCTTGCGATCATTGCGGTTGCCCGGAAGGTCATCCTGCTGGATCCCACCGGCACGACCGGCTTTGAGTTCGGGGTTGAACTGATGGGCATCGGCGTGATCGTAGTCGGGCTCTCAGCAGGTTACTACCTGATCAAGAAGGCCGGCATCACGATTACGTCAGATCTGCATGTGGAGAAGAAGAGCGAGTAGTTTTTTGCCGGGCTGTACAGCTCGCATACCGGGTTATTCCCCGGTCTCCATCCGTTTCCGGATCCCCTGCGCCGCAAGGTACCCGGTAGAGAACGCCGCCTGCATATTGTAGCCGCCGGTATCACCGTCGATATCCAGCACCTCGCCTGCAAAAAAAAGGCCGGGCACAGTCTTCGATTCCATGGTTTTTGCATTGACGCCATCGAGTGCAATACCGCCCCGCGTCACCATCGCAATCTTATAATCTCCCAGTGCGGCGATAACCGGAGGGAACTCGGTGCAGTTCGTGACTACCGCTGCACGACGGGCTGCAGAGAAGTGAGCGCACGTCAGGTCATCCGGGATTCCGGAAATTTTCAGTAGTTTCCTGTTCAGCCGCTCCGGGATCGGATACTTCGCGAGGATTGTGCCCACCTGCCAGCCGGGATTTTCGGCTGCCCGCTTCGCGAGGTCAGCGGCAAACTCCTCGCGCCGCATCGTGCCGACAAACGAGAGCCGGACCACGTCACCGGGCCGGATCTCCCGCGAGGCATCGAGGATGCCGGGGCCGGAGAGCCCGAGGTGGGTGAAGAGGACATCGCCAGTATGGTCCGCGACTTTTTTCCCCTCCCGCCAGACTGAAAAATGCATCCGATTGAATGAGAGGCCCATAAGGGCGGCGAACGGGAACTGACGGATCAACAGCGGAGTGAGCGCCGGCCCGATCTCCGTTACTGGCTGGCCGAGTAATGCCGCGAGGCTGTAGCCGTCACCGATCGTCCCGCACTGTGGATACGAAGCACCGCCCGTCGTGATAACAACCGCTTTGGCACTGTAATCTCCTTTTCCGGTCGTGACGGTAAACCCGTTTGGCTCCCGGGAGATTTTCTGCACCGGTTCGCCGCATCGTATAATAACACCCTGGTTTTCGCATTCCGCAACCAGCACCGCAAGGACATCCGATGATTTCCGTGTCACCGGGAAGACCTTGCCGTTTTCTTCTGCCTCCATGACCAGCCCGTGGCTCTCAAAAAATGCCATGAGGTCCCGGTTCGTCAGCGCATGCAGGGCGGGTTTCACAAAGGTCGCGTGGTCGCCGTAGTGCCGGGTGAAGTCCGGTACCTCACCGGCATGAGTGATATTGCACTGCCCGGACCCGGCCAGCAGGATCTTGGCGCCGGGCGCCGGGTTCTTCTCGAGCAGGAGGATGAGGCACCCGGGCCGGGCTGCGTGGATCGCACAGAACAGGCCGGCCGGCCCCGCTCCGATTACTGCCACATCGTACTGTTCCACCTGCTGCACCCGCTCAGGTATTCTCGTCCCATCGGTCATGAAACATTCCCCACCGGAGGTCTGATGCCATGCGGGTACCACTGATCAGGTAAATAAAATAAAAAAACCCGATAAATTATTGCGCCGGATAACCCCGGCCCCGTTTCTTCAGCGCCTCGGTGTAATGGTGGCGAAGCTCGGCCGTCTCCTCGGGTGTGAAATCCTTCTTCTTGTTCGCGTGCAGGTGCTTTTCCATCTGCTTTACGATATGCTCGGCCTCATGGTAGTCCTCGACATCCAGGTACGCCGGGGCCTTGGCAACCTCATGGGCATGACCACACTGCGGGCAGAGCTTCCACTTCTGGAAACGGTCCACGTACGTGAACGTGCTGCACGAGGGGCACCGGATGATGAGGTACATGACAAAGAGGTGATGCGTGTTATCGTTATAAAAATATATCGCCATCAGGGATGGAAACGCAATGATCACGCGGCCCCTGCATTGCCTGCGATGACCTGTGTAACCGGGTCAGCCGTTGAGCTTCGAAACGAAACCCCTATATCGACCGGTTGTCTCATAGAGATGTTATGGAAGGTATTCAGGTCATGGGCGTGCGGGGCCTCCCCCTCATCCATGCGGGAGACGATATTGCTGTACTGGTCTGCGGGAAGGTAAAGTTCGAGGATGGCGACATCCTCTCCATCGCCTCGACCATCTGGTCAAAAGCGAGAGGTTATACCAAAAAGCTTGCAGACATCACAGCCTCCGAACGTGCAGTCAGGCTGGGAAAACTGAACGGCGAGGACCCCCGCTTTGTGCAGGCCGTGCTCGATGCCTCCACGGACATCATTATGGAACACCCGTTCATCCTCTCAGAGATGGCATTTGGTCATATCGGGGTCCGGGCCGGCGTGGACCAGTCTAATATCGAGGACGGCATGGTGATCTTCCTGCCACCGGACCCGATGAAAGCTGCTGAAGGGCTCCGGGACGAGATTAAAAAGATCGCGAAGAAGAATGTCGGCGTCATCATCACCGACACCTGCGGCCGGTCGTTCCGGCGCGGCCAGACCGGCAACGCGATCGGCTGGAGCGGGTTAGCGGCAATCCGGGACTTCCGGGGCGATACCGATCTGTTCGGGCACGTCCTGAAGATCACCGAGGAGGCGGTCGTGGACGAGATTGCCGGGTTTGCGAACTTCGTGATGGGCGAGAGCAACAACGGCGTCCCTGCCGTCGTGTTCCGGAACTGCGGCCGGTGGACCGGCCATGACAACCTCTACTTCAGGAACGATGAGGATATCACAAAACGCGTGCTGAAAAAAGAGTGGTCTTAACTTTTAAAGATAAGATCCAGGATGTAAATGACGATGCCTATTGCAGCGGCGACGACCATGACCGTGATGGGGCTGATATGAACGGCCCTGCGGTCCTCGCTCTCGTAATAATTGACGAGACCTGCTGATGAGAGTAACCTTCCACCTTGCTTCTTTGCCATGCTAATATATTTGGTTTCCCGTTATATAAAGGAGATAGCGCCGTATGAAAAAGTCCCTGCAACAGGTCTCTGGTTACGCTCTCTTAAGTGAAGAACTCACACTTGCCCCGGTCGATATCTTCATCGAAAACGGGGTCATCACGGCTATCGAAGATAACCCCCGGGTGCCGGGAGTCTGGATCTGCCCAGCCCTGTTCAATGCCCACACCCACCTTGGCGATACGATTGCGATGGACTGCGGGACAACCGGAGATCTTGAAACGCTCGTCACCCCCCCGGACGGGCTGAAACACCGGCTGCTGCGGGCTGCGTCCCGTCAGGACCTTGTCGGGGGCATGCGGGCGGGTATGGAGGGAATGATCGCCACGGGGACCGCCGGATGTGCAGATTTCCGTGAAGGAGGCGTCGAGGGCGTCCTCGCCCTCAAAGAAGCTGCTGCCGGGTTGTCCTTTGTCCCGTTCGTGTTCGGCCGTGGAGGTGGCGAGACCGTTGCTGGCGGCCTTGGGATAAGCAGTGTGCGGGACGTGCCGGAGAGCGGGCGGCTGGTCAGGGACGCAAAACGTGCGGGTAAAAAGATAGCGTTCCATGCCGGCGAGCGGGATGCGGGAGATGTCGATGCTGCACTCTTATATGAGCCGGACATCCTCATCCACATGACGCATGCAACAAAAAAGCAGCTCCGCGAATGTGCTGAGAGAGAGATCCCGATCGCCGTCTGCCCACGGTCGAACTGGACACTCGGTGTTGCATCCTCCCGCCGTCACCCCCCGCTCGCGCTCATGGAAGAGCTTGGCTGTACGATCTGCCTCGGTACGGACAACGCAATGTTTGTTGCGCCGGACCTGTTTTCCGAGATGGCATTTGTCTCAACAGTCTACCCGCTCGGACCGGCAGCCGTGCTCAGGGCGGCAGTCCAGGGCTCGGCTGTTTTCGGCCCGTCGTTTTTCATCCGGCAGGGGTCTCGGGCGAACCTGTTTGTCGTGGACCCGGCCCGGTCGGCCCTGCGCTTCTCGCGCGATCCGCTCGCAACGCTGGTAAAACGGGCGAATGCTGCCGCAATCAGGACAAACGTTTTTAGTTTGTAAATCCAACAAAACAGGCATGTTTGTTTTGGGTGATACCGGTGTTTACTAATATCCTTGTTGCAATCGATGGTTCGGATGCAAGTCAGCGCGCGCTGGTCCGGGCAGTGGAGGAAGCGACGGTGTGGAATGCCCGGCTCCACGTGATCTATGTTGTGGAGACGGGACTGTTCTCTTCGTTACCTGCAGACAATACGGTAGAGATCATGTATCGCGTCCTGGAAAATGAAGGAAAGACGGTTCTTGAAAAGGCAAAAAAAATTGCAGCAGACAAAGGTGTCACCGCAATCACGCACATGAAACAGGGACATGCCGGGAGCGAAGTTGTTACCCTTGCAGATAAAGAAAAAGTCGACCTTGTCATGATAGGTTCCTATGGAAAGAGCCAGGCCGACCGTCTCCTCATCGGGAGCGTCAGCACCTATGTCGTCACCCACAGCAAAGTTACAACCATGGTGGTGAGATCATAACAGAAATGGTTGTCAGAGATTACATGACTTCTGACGTCGTCCACGTCGAGATCCCCGGGAACCGCGACGATGTCCTGAAGATCCTGAAACGCACGGGTATTTCCGGTGTTCCGGTTATAAAACATAAGAAAATTGTGGGTATAATCACCCGGAAGGATTTGCTGCGCAAGCCGGAGGAGACCCAGCTTGGCCTCCTCATGACGTCCAAACCCATTACGATTGCACCTGACGCGGACCTCAGCGAGGCAGCCCGCATCCTGGTCACGAAGAAGATCCGACGCCTGCCGGTCGTGGAAGACGGCCATCTGCTCGGCCTGTTGTCGGTCGCAGATCTCATCCATGCCATTGCCCAGAAGAAGATCAAGGATGAGATAAAGGATACCTTTACGAGCCAGACCTTTGCCCTCTGGGAAGAGACCCCGCTGCCGGTCGTCGGCAGGGTCATGGAGATCTCCGGTGTCGACGCAATCCCTATCCTTGATGCCGAGAACAGGCTGCAGGGTATCATATCCGAGCGCGACCTGATCCGGAACTCCTGCATTGAGGACAGTGTCGGGGTTTCTGATTTCTCGAACGGAACTGACGATGACGAGTGGACCTGGGAGAGCATCCGGGACAACCATACCATCAGTTTCGGGATCTCGAAAGTACAGCTCCCGAACCGGCCGGTCAAGCTCGCCATGGTAAAGAACGTGGTTGCCGTCCCGGCAAATGCCGAGGTCAGCGAATGTGCGCTCAAGATGCGGAGAGCCCGTGTCGACCAGCTGCCGGTGATCAATGGCGACAAGCGCCTTGTTGCCATGCTCTATGACCGCGAACTCATACGGGTCCTCTGCCGGGATGGGGCAGAATAAAAACCTTTAAATTTCCTGATATCACCTAATACTTTATAGCGCTTTTAAAGCAATTCAAGCGTCCATTTGTTTTTGGGAGTTACTATGGCGGAACAGTTACAGGAGTCCATGAAGGGAACAACCACTATCGGCATCGTATTTGCCGGCGGTGTAATCCTCGCCACTGAGAAGCGGGCGACCATGGGCAACATGATTGCAAGCAAGCAAGCAAAAAAGGTCTACCAGGTAGCAGAACGGATTGGCATGACCACTGCCGGCGGCGTCGGAGATGCCCAGCAGCTTGCACGCATCCTGACCGTTGAGTGCAACCTGTACCAGATCCGCAGGTCAAGGGCTATCGCGGTCGGTGCTGCGGCAACGCTGCTCTCGAACTACTTAAACCAGAACCGGTATTTCCCGTACTATGTCCAGCTGCTTGTCGGCGGCGTGGACGAGCACGGGCCAAGCGTCTATTCTGTCGATGCAATGGGCGGTGCAACGAAGGAGGAGGAGATCGTTGCTACCGGATCAGGCTCTCCCATGGCGTACGGGGTGCTTGAGGACCGGTTCCGTAAAAATATGACGGAAGACGAGGCGATCGATCTCGCAGTCCGTTCCCTGAAGTCCGCCATGAAACGTGACTCTGCTTCCGGTGAAGGGATCCAAGTTGTTGTGATAACGAAAGACAAGTATGAGGTGCTGGGCGAAGACGCTCTCAAGAAGTCTCTTGCCAAGACCAGTGCATAACTTTTTTTAGGACTTTTTTTATGCTGATTGAAGAACGGCTCAAGGAGCTCAAAGACAAGATTAACGAGAAAGTGCCCCGGGGCATTACGGTGACGCAGGTCGAGTTCGAAGGACCCGAGCTGGTCATTTACACTGACGACCCGAAACGGTTTGCCGATGAAGCGGATTTAATCAAGATCCTTGCCCGCGACCTGCGCAAGCGGATCGTGGTCAGGCCGACCATTCTCGAAGACCCCGAGAAAGCCTACACTGAGATCAAGGCCGTGGTGCCGGAGACTGCCGGGATTACGGACATCTTTTTTGACCCTGATACCGGTGAGGTGCTCATCGAGGCAGAAAAACCCGGCGTGGTCATCGGCAAGAACGGCACGACACTCCGGGACATCACCCGCCATATCGGGTGGACTCCTAAGGTTGTCAGGACACCTCCGATCGAGAGCTCCACGGTTAAGCAGATCCGCCAGTACCTCCGGTCCGTGAACGAGGATCGCAAACAGTTCCTCAGGACCATCGGGCGGAGGATCCACCGGGATATTCCCGGCAAAGAGGAGATGGGCAAGGATGCTACGAAAAAGGACCAGTGGATCCGGGTCACCATGCTCGGCTGCTGCCGGGAAGTAGGCCGTGCCGCGTTCCTCCTGACCACACCGAACAGCCGTATCCTGATCGACTGCGGGGAAAAACCGGACAATGCCAGCAGCCCGCCCTACCTGTATGTCCCGGAGATCAACCCGCTTGCCCAGCTGGATGCGGTCGTTCTCACGCACGCGCATCTCGATCATTGTGCGCTGGTTCCCCTGCTGTATAAGTACGGCTATGAAGGCCCGGTCTACTCGACGCCGCCGACCCGTGACCTCTCGGCCATGCTCCAGCTCGATTACCTTGACGTGATCAATAAGGAAGATCGGAAAGTCCCCTACTCCTCCGCGGAGGTCAAGACGTATATCCAGCATTCTATAACGCTCAACTATGGCAGCGTGACCGATATTGCACCGGACATTAAGCTGACCTTCCATAATGCCGGCCATATCCTCGGCTCTGCCATCGCCCATTTCCATGTCGGCGAAGGGATGTACAACATCGCGTTTACCGGCGATTTCAATTACGCGAAGAGCCGGCTCTTCAACCCGGCCATCAACCAGTTCCCCCGGCTCGAAACGCTCTTCATGGAGAGCACGTACGGCGGCAGCAACGATTTCCAGCAGCCGCGGTCGGATGCAGAAGCCCTCCTGTACGAGACGATCAATAAGGTTCTCCAGCGGGGCGGGAAAGTCATCATTCCGGCATTTGCCGTTGGTCGTTCGCAGGAAGTCATGCTTGCCCTTGAGGAAGGCATGCGCTTGGACAAGATCCCGAAAGTCAAGATCTACCTTGACGGCATGATCCGTGAGGCCACTGCGATCCACACTACGTACCCGGAGTACCTGAACACCGAGCTCCGCAACCTGATCTTCCGGGAAGGCATGAACCCGTTCCTTGCCGAATGTTTCCAGCAGGTGGACTCATCCGAGCTCCGCGAGAAAGTGATGGCCGGCGACCCCTGCGTCATCATCACGACCAGCGGTATGCTGAATGGCGGGCCGGTCATGGAATACCTCATGAACCTGGCGCAGGACGAGAAGAATGCGCTGGTCTTTGTCGGGTACCAGGCTGACGGTACCTATGGCAGGCGCATCCAGAAAGGCTGGCGCGAAGTCCCTATGGGGCGCAAGGGGACGATTACCATCAACCTCGAGATCATTACAGTCGACGGGTTCTCCGGTCACTCCGACCGCCGTCAGCTGATGAATTATATCGGCCAGATCCAGCCGCGTCCCGAGAAGATCTTCTGCATCCACGGGGATGAGAACAACACCATCGACCTCGCAAGCTCCATCTACAAGCGCTACCACATCGAGACGCATTCGCCCATGAACCTCGAGACATACCGCATGCTCTGATGAGGTGTTCGCGATGAAGAATACCTTCACCCTTTTTTCCGGTATTTTTATGGTGATGGCGCTCAGTAACGCCATTGTTCCGGTCCTGCCGGCCTATGCAGGCAGTTCCTCACTGCAGGGGGCGATCTATGCAGCCTATTTCCTTGGGGCGTTTCTGAGCACGCTTCCGGCGGGCATGCTGTCAGACCGTTTCGGGCGTGCCCCTCTTATCCGCTCGGGCCTTGTCATCACCGTCACAAGCGGCCTTCTCCTTTCCCTGATTTCTGCACCGTACCCGGTGCTGGCTGCGCGGTTCATCGAAGGAATCGGCGGGGGATGTTTTGTTGCCGCAGCCATGTCGTACGTCAATTCCCGAACGGACCATGAGAAGATGAGCGGGTATTTCATGGCACTTTTAAACGCCGGTCTCGTCACAGGGCTTGTCCTTGCCGGATGGCTGGCATTGCACAGCGGGGACCCGGCAGCGGGCATCCAGCTCTTTGCGGGACTCGCTCTTGTTCCGGCCTGCACAAGCTTCTTCATGGCAGATGCCGGACAACAGACAATTCCTTTCAGTCCTGCAGTGTTCCTTTCCTTTATAAGGGATTACCGCTGGCTCTGGTTCTCATCGGTGGTCCTGATCGGGATAACAGGCGTTGTCAGCTCGCTCTACCCGCAGTTTTCCGGGGCTTCATCTGAGAATCTCGGCTACTGGATCGCCGGCATGAGTGTCGCAACGATTGGTGCCGTACTGGCAGCATCCCGGGCATCGCTGCCACCGCTTCGTGCGATCCGCTGGTCGGCAGTCCTGATGGCGCTGGGTGTCATATTCGCATTTTTCTCACCGTGGGGTTTTGTCGTGCTCGGGCTCATGGCCGGTATCGTGATGATCGCGCAGATGGCGATCCTAGCCGGTGTAAAGGAGCACCAGGGTGTTGTGATGGGGCTGTTCTCCACCACAAGTTACCTCGGGATGACAATACTCCCGTTCATCGCAGGACTTTTTGCCGATATAACCGGTTTTTTCTGGGCATTCGGTATCACCGCGTTCTCTGCAATCCTGGTTGCTCTCACTATTGGTCAGAGTCCGTCCCCGGAGAGAGACTGACAATGCCCGGTATGCAAAAAAACAATAGATTCATCTGCGATTAAGGGAAATTTCGTCATGAGATTATGAGATCCACGATCCTGATCCTGATTCTTCTCTTTTCGCTCTTGGTTGTCCCGGCGGTCCTTGCAGAAGACGCCGTAGATTGGTACACAAAAGGACATGATGCCGCAATAACCGGCGATTATCCCACGGCGCTCATCGATTATAACAATGCGCTGACCATTGACAATAACTATGCCACTGCCTATGCCGGCAAGGCGGAAGCCCTCAACATGATGGGAAGATATACAGAGGCGATAGCATCCGCAGATTCTGCACTTGCCCTCAAAACCATGGACCCGGTTGCGCTGAATGCCCGTGCCCTCGGCCTTTTTAAACTCGGGCGCTATGAGGAGGCCACAGCCGCGTACGACAAGCTCTTCATTGTAGAACAGAACCGCAAGGAGGCGTACTGCAACCAGGCTTACGCGTATATGATGATCAACAAGACCGATACTGCCATTGCCGTATACGACCACTGCACGGTACTTGACCCCCTGAATTTCGAGAACTGGAATAATTTGGGTCTTACCCTGATGCAGGCAAAAAAATACGATGAGGCGCTGTCGGCATTCGGCAGTGCCACGGAACTCACCATAAAAAATGCCACGGTC
>Ga0182017_10000863_pt1 | contig 23950 bp, 17 predicted proteins | sample 712E3DmetaG_FD_120492 | JGI IMG/M metagenome (GOLD analysis project Ga0182017, IMG submission 120492) | Permafrost microbial communities from Stordalen Mire, Sweden - 712E3D metaG | ecosystem: Environmental > Terrestrial > Soil > Wetlands > Permafrost | place: Sweden: Stordalen | collected... | reverse complement strand
CGCTAAGGCCCGAAAAAACCGGCTTGTCGCTTCCGTCGGAATTCCTCCAGGATTTGGCGAGCGATTTGATCGCCACTACGTCGTTTCCGCCACGGGGAATTTCGGGAAGCGCGATACTGATCGCATCGCCGTTGGTAGCGAGTTCCACGCGATCGATTTTCTCCAGCATTTTCACCCTGGATTGAACCTGGGCCGCGTGGCTGGCGCGCGCCTTGAAGCGCGCGATGAACTCGTTTTCCTTTTTAAGCATGCTCTGCTGACGGTTGAATTGCGACTCGTTTTGATTGCGCCTGATCGCTTTTTCTTTTTCGTAAAAGTCATAATCGCCCGAAAAGGTCGTGATTTCCCCTCCGGCCACTTCCACGATCTTCCTTACGACTCTGTTCATGAATTCGCGGTCGTGGGTGGTCATGAGGATTGCGCCTTTAAAGTTGATGAGCCACGCTTCAAGCCACTTGATCGTTTCCATGTCCAGGTAGTTGGTGGGCTCGTCCATGAGGATAAGATCGGGAAGCACGATAAGGACCTTGGCCAGGGCGATTCTCATTTTCCAACCGCTGCTGAAATCCTCGACCGGACGGGAATGATCGGCCGGAGCGATTCCCAAACCCGTAAGAATTATTCCGGCGTTGGTTTCAATTTCGAACCCGCCGAGCTTTTCAAACGCTGTTTGGTCGTCGCCCATTTTTTCAAGGATCGTTTCCATTTCGGTTGGATCAAGGTTCGGATCGCACAAGGATTCCTCGTAGGACGCGAGGCGACGGGCCAAGACGGCAGCCTGATGATTGCCGCCCATGACTTCCTCAAGCGCCGGCCTGCCTTTCATTTCGCCGACGTTTTGCGAAAAATAGGCGATTCGGACATTACCCTGAACGCTGATGGCGCCGGAGTCAGGCTGCTCTTCGCCCACGATCATTCGAAAGAGCGTCGTTTTCCCCGCGCCGTTGGGCCCCACAAGCCCCACTTTTTCTCCCGTATAAATCTGAAAACTCGCATCCGTATAGAGAGGGATCGAGCCCATCATTTTCGTGATGCCGGATACGTTGAGCATAAAGTTAAAACCGAAATAGCCGCTTAAGGATAACTATTCCCCTGGTAAGATACAAGAGTGTTTTTGCAGCAGAAAATTACTTTGAGGGCTATCAATATGCAATTTATGCAAATACAAACAACCCCTCTCCAATCCCGGAGGGGCTTGGGGTGAGATCGGTCCTTAACGGACGATCATCAGTTTTCCCCTCATCAGCACGTTGTCCTTGACATCGTATATGGCGTAAAAATACAACCCGGATGCCACGAGCGAACCGCGCTGGTTGCGGGTGTCCCATTTCCATTCCGGCCTCAAGTCCGCATTGCCGGTCGCGAATTGTATTCGCACTCCCGCGGCCTTCGTGCCGTAAAGGGGATGAGCATCCATTGAAAATATCTTTACGCCGACCTCGGTAATTCCCCTTTTCAACGTATGCAGATTTTTAAACCAAATTCCGCACGGGCCGTTTGCCGAACAATGTCGCGGGTCGCTTCCGGGCTTGTAAGGATTGGGGAACGTGTAAAACCCGGCGTTTTGGATGAAAAACGGCCACACATACGCGCAGGTAACGGAAGCGCCCACGGCGGGTAGATTATCCGCGCCGCCGTAGGCGATGGTTTTTAGAAATCCTGCAAAGACGCAATGGACGCTATCGTTGCTGAAAAACGACGAACCCGGTCTGATGCGCGCCTGCCTGCCGTCGGCTGAAAAGGAGACGCTTTTCAAGGAAAGCAACGTGTCCTTGCCATAGGTCGATGTGATTCTGAAACTCCTGTTGCGGTTGGAAGTGTCGGCGTCGAAAACGCCCGGATAAAGGGGATCGGAAAACTGAAGCAAGATGTCGGGATGAATGGAGGCTGAAACCTTTCCACTGTCGGGAGTAACCGAAACGAGGTTGATGTTTTTAATCGAAAACGACCACTCAATTTTATCTTTTGTATATAATACCGTCCCCATTGAACCGCCTATGGCATAGGCCGAGGTATCGATCGTGGAAAGCCCCTTGTAGGAGCAGTGGACGCTGTCACCGTAGTAAAGCCTGTAGGCGGGATAAAACACCGCCCCGGTTCCCATCAGTTGTATCGACCTGAAGTCGATGACCGCTCCATTGCCGCACCGCGACGTTATTATCAGCGTCCTGTTGCCCGTCAATGAAGTATCAATGGTTCCCCGCCGCAGCGTATCGTCGAAAAGCACGTGCAGCGCGCTGTCGGGGCCGACGTTGACGGCGCCGTTAGGCGGATAGACCGCCGTATGTACAACGTCCTTAATGACGAAAAACCATCGCTTATCGCCCTGTGATGAGCCCGTGTCAAACAGCGATGGCGGAATACCGTTGCTGTTGATGGACGCCGGATACCCTAAGGAATCGCGCGCCGTCACGGCCCGATATCGGCAGAAAACCGTGTCTCCGTAGAAAAACCGCTTTGCGGGAATAAACGTGACGGTGTCATTACGCTGCGTCACACCGCTGAAAAATAACGGTGTAACGCCGGAGTAAGCCGACCATACGATGAGACTGCGGTTGCCCTTTTTGGCGGTATCGACAGTGCCGAAAAGCGGCGGCGATGAAAACTTTAAAGCAATGGGAGTCGCCGGAGCTACGCCCTTTGCCACACTGTCGGGAAAAACCGATACGAGGGCAAAGGTAACGCTATCGACCCGATAGGAAAACGTCGTATCCGCGAAAATCCTTTGAGCGACCCTGTGTATGTCAAGGCCGTTGGGGCCGCTTGGAGTTTTAGCGGTGTCGGTTATGCCCGTGGAAACGACCAAACGGATGGAATCCGTGGGAATAAACAAACCCGCGGTGGGCATAACATGGAAATAGGGGCTTGGCAGAGAATACCTCGGGGACAGCGACAAAACCGTTTTCCCTTGACTCCATGTTTGCGATAGCGGTATCGGAATGATGCGCGATGACGCCATGGAGTCAAACACGCTATAGACGCTTATCGCGCCAAGCGCCGAGACGGAATCCATAGGTTCGCTGAATTGCAGTGATATTTTTGCGTGCGGCGGAAACACATACGCCGGGGAATGATACCGGACGCTTTTTGATTTTGCCAGCCAATAGGGTTTACCCTGGGTAAAAACAACGGAAACGGAGGTGATGCGAGGCATGTCGTTATACTCAAGCCGCACGGGTAACGTATCAGCGCCGTGCCGTGCATCGTTGGTAGTAATGATGATGGTGTCAAAGACCAATCCGTCGCCCTTGAGGCTATCGGCTAGAAACACGGCGTAAAAAGTGACGACGGAATCGGGCGCGCAAGCGATAACGGGCGATATATTCGGCGGCAATGAATCGTACAGACGCAATCCGCTGCTTTGCGGAATAAGCATCCGCAGCCAGTGCGTGGGCGCGGCCGAAAACCGTATTGATATAAGCGACAACGTGTCGTTGCCGGTATTTTTAACGGGAACCGCGATGGTATCGGTAACGCCTCCGCCTACGATCTGGGAAACGCCCGTGCTCAACAGTTTCCTTGAAGCATACAGACCCGCGTTTTTACCGGAATCGTTTTCGTACCAGGGAAATTTGATGAAAAACCGCAGGGAATCGCGAATTCCGAACAAATCCGAAACAATCACGGTTACCATGGAATCGTTGGGAGAGGGGTTATAGACAAAGAAGGAGTCCCGAAGGGATGTATCACGAGCTCCGCGCCGATAAGAATATGTGAGCGTATCCCAATATCCAACGTCGGGGTCCGACGCATGGACCACGATGGGGAAAGGCGAATCGAGCGATACGCGAAGCGTGTCGCCGCCATGGACCGCGGTCCCCTTGAGGGACATTGAATCGATATGCGGAAAATGGTTGACGCCGCACAGTACGCGACGTACGATTGTCGTGTCCGGGTCGACGGCGACAAAAGTAAATTGATCTCCCTGCGGCCTTCCGTTTGAACAGCGGAAAATAAAATGCTTCTCCGTCGTTTGGTCGGCGGAATCAACGATCGTTCCATTCCTGTTTACATACGCTTTAAGCGCGATATCATTGGTGTCGCGAATGGAATAGATGAACTCCACCGAATCACTTTGCTGTACGTTAAGATTGACCTGCGCGCCCGCCTCCGTAGTGTCGGTGGAACTGCCGTTGAGCACGGCTCGCACACGCAGCACGGGCGCTGAGTTTCTCGTTTTTATATAGAGCACGCTATCCTGGGCGGGCCACCCTTTTTTGTCAACCACGCCGAACCGGCACGAAAGTATCGAATCCGATTTGGGGAGGGGTAAAATTCGAGCCATTGACGAGGCGGCCGCGAGCCCGAAAAAACTGTCGATGACCGTTTGGTTGCGGCAGGTAACCGTGGAATACACGAAATCCCCGTCCGCGTCGAGCGCTTTGAACGTGAAAAAAACCGTATCGATTCTTGACATTAAGGTTACCGTATCGCCAAAACCGGCGTTCACCCGCGCGCCGTTCACCCGCGCCTCCGCCAGCGTATCGATACGGGGTTTCACGTTCCACTGGAGAAAGACCTTTTTAATGGTCGGTGTTTTAAGCAGATTCGGACTTGCGGCGAGAGAAAGTCTGTATCGGTAAAAATTATGGAGTCCCTTTGTGGCCGTTTTCATGGCTACGCCGTTGGTAAAGGCAACGGAATCGGTCATGGCGGATGAATCGGGGCCTAACAGCAGCAAGCCGCGGCATACGGTCCCCGTTGGAACGGCCCCCGTCGTAATAATCGCGGAATCGAAGTAGATCGAATCGCGCCGAAGGCCCGCCGGCAGGCGTATCGGCGCCGAAGTCCACGATCCGCTGTCGAACAGGATGTTTCTCCTCGCCAGCGCTCCCACCTGCGCGGCATGGCTTATTTGCCAGCACACGCCGAGGTTTCCCGAGGAATCCATGGAACAATTGATGGAAACGGTGTCTATGGCGTCAAGCGCCGCGGAGAGCGGCGCGCTGACAATGGCGTCCATCGCGGCCGTATCGATTGATCCATTTACAATAGGATAACGCACGCCTTTAATGGAGCCCGCGCCGGGCGCCGTTCCCTCCCTCCAAAGAATCGCCAAATACCTGCCGTTGGAGGCCAGCGTAGGAAACCTGCTTCCCGGCAAGGAAGGCGGCCGCAGATAATCAACCGAAACCGTATCGAGGGGCTGGGCCGTTTTTATTTCAAATCTGCGCAACACGATTCCTGCCGGGTCCCACGAAACCGCCGCGAATTTTTTTCGCGCATAGGAAACAACCGGCGCCTCGTCGTAATAATTCAACTGGCCTTTTTCCCCGATCGTTCCGGAAAGCGTGGCCGAATCGTGAAATGTAAAGGCTGAATCGTAATAGGCGTAGGAAAGCCGTTTAACGCTGTCCCTGGGCCCCTGCATCCACAAGGCAACCATGTTTAGGGAGCTGTCCGCCGCAATGGTCGGGTTGATGCAATAATACTGGTTGGACGCGAATGATACCTCGCCCGTTTGTTGGCCGAGCATCGTACCGTTGAAGTAAACCTTTTTCCCTTTGACGAATTGATTGCTTTTCGTATAAATGACCATGAACGTATCGGGCCTCAGCCGGCACTGGGACGCGTTGGCGATCATTTCCGGCTTGCCGATGCTGTCCAGGACGTTTTTTGACTTGCTGGAATACCCCATCAAGGTAGCGTTTTTTTCAATGACGGTGACCATGGAATTGGTATCGCCGGCGTCAGCGTGCAAATACCCCAGCGGCGAACCGAGGCCCTGGGGTCCCGAGACATTCACGGTGTCGGCCACGATCGCCCCCGTATCGACGATGGTAACGTCGCGGCGGTAAATCTTGGGGCCGCTGCCGTTCAAAACCGCGGAGTCGGTCCAGAAAAACCGGAAACGGTTTTTCCCAAGCGATGTCACATCGGGAGTTTTAGGGGTGGTAGTGGAACGGTTGGGGCGAACGGGGCCGTATTCCAATCGCATCGTATTCGCAAAGCGTATAGCCAACAAAACGCTGTCGGCGACAACACAATGCACCGTGTCGGCGCCTTGCCTGAATAGGGAATCCCCGAACATTCCGGCATGCGCCGGCACGGCGGCGAGAAGGGCGAGGAGCGATACCCACCGGTTAGGAACCGGCGTGCGCACCGGAGGTCCTCGTTTTCCGGATATATTCTTTTTGGGTAATATCATCGAGGGTTTCCTGTTCTTCCCGTTTATTGTCGCGCTTCCATCGCAGAAGTTTCTTTTCCTTGAGAATCTCCAGCGCGCGGCTTTCCTTTTTAGCTTCAGTCAATGATTGGATGACTCCCTGCGCCTCCCGGCGAAGCGACGTCATTTCGCGCTCACTATCGGCAATGTCCCGCTGTAATTTGTAGCGGTACGTAATCGACAGTCTCAGCGCCTGCGCGGTGGGCGCCGCAAGCCGATTCTCTCTTTCCCGGTCCTGGAAGTTTGAGAGCGCTTCGCGTCCTTGCCCGAGCCGCTGCACAGCGCGAATGATGAGGCCATTCTTCAGCGCAAGCGAACGCTTGAGGTCCTCCTCCCGTCGTTTTTTCATATCGAGAAGCGTCTGCAGCCTGAAAGCGAACCGTTTCATGATTTCACCGCTCGGACGGACGCGTCGATTTCCCTAAGCCGCGTAAGTGAAGCATCGAAGCCGCTGACTTCCCGACGATCTTGCCGCAGGAATGATTCAAGAAGACCGTGCGCCTTTATGGCCCGGTCGACGCGGTCGCTGGTTCCCGTCGCGTAGGCGCCGATTTGGATAAGATCCTCGTTTTCAGCATAGGCGGCCATGAGGTCTTTGACGCGGCCGGCTATCGCGAGATGATCCGCCGAAACGACCTCGGGCATGCAGCGCGAAATACTTTCCAAAGCGTCAATGGCCGGATAATGATTGCGATTGGCGAGCCGCCGCGACAGGACAATATGGCCGTCGAGTATGCTGCGGGCGGCGTCGGAAATGGGTTCGTCAAGATCGTCGCCTTCCACCAGGACCGTGAACAGCCCGGTAATAGTTCCTTTTTCCGACGTTCCCGCGCGCTCCAGGAACTGCGGCAGCATGGCGAACACCGATGGCGTAAACCCTTTCGTGGCCGGGGGCTCGCCGATGGTCAGTCCTATTTCCCGCTGCGCGAGCGCCAACCTCGTTACCGAGTCGGTCATGAAAAGCACGTCGTTGCCGAGATCGCGGAAATATTCAGCGATGGCGGCTGCCACCGAGGCCGCCTTCAACCGTATGAGCGCGGGCTGGTCCGACGTAGCCACCACAACCACCGACCGTTTAAGCCCTTCTTCGCCGAGATCGCGCTCCAAAAATTCCCGCACTTCCCTGCCGCGTTCGCCGATAAGAGCGATGACGTTAACGTCGGATTTGCAATTTTTCGCCATCATACCCAGCAGGATGCTTTTGCCTACTCCGCTTCCGGAAAAAATCCCCATGCGCTGGCCTTTCCCGATGCTTATCAGCCCATCGACCGCGCGAATGCCCGTATGAAAGGGTTGGGAAATCCTTTTCCGGTGAAGAGGGTTGGGCACGTTGGAAAAGACCGGCCGCTGAAACTCGGCGGCGACAGGTCCTTTATTGTCAAGAGGTTCGCCGAGGCCATTTACAACACGGCCTTTCAGTCCGGGCCCCACCGATACCATGAGCGGCTTTTTGGTACCGGTCACGGTAAGCCCCGGATGGATGCCTTCAATAGGCCCCAGCGGCATGAGCAGGGTCCGGGTTTTCCTGAAACCAACAACCTCGGCCCGGCCGACCATGGCGTCTTTGTCTTCAATGATACACACATCGCCGATTGACGCGGGAGGACCGTTGGATTCTATGAGCAGTCCGATGACTTCGGTAACCTTACCGCAAATCCTTATCGGCTCGGCCTTGGCTACGACCGAAAGAATGGGGCTGAAATAAAATTCGGCGTTCACGCGCCGTTGTCCGTTGCGACGTCCCCAGGCTTCGGCGCGGAGGCGCATATCGATTTCCACGTTTTTTCCACGAGTTCCCGCAGTTCGCTCAGTTGAACGCCGAGCCGCGCGTCGGCGGCGCCGGAATTGGATTCGATGATGCATCCGCCTCGTTCAAGGCGTTCATCCGGTTCTATGATGACGGATTCCAGACGCTCTCCCACGGGCGCCCAAAAATCCTTGCGACCCGACACGGTTTCCAGATCGTCCTTGGCAACGCGAATGACCAGCCGGTCCTTGTCGGCGATATACCCTAGAGCCTTTTTGATGACCGATATAACCACGTCGGGGTTGGAGATGACTTCCGTATGAATGATTTTCCGCGCGATTTCGAAGCACAATTCCAGCAGCACCGTGTGAGCATTGACATACATGGAGTGCTTCGAACTCTCCACGGCGTCGCAAAACGCGTTGAAGCGTTGCTGAAGTTCATTGATTTTCACCGCGTATTCGCCCCGCGTTTTTTCCAGCGCGGCGGCATGGCCTTTTTTAAAGCCCTCGTCCTTTCCTTTCTCAAGCGCGCTTTGTTCGCGCCGTGTACATTCTTTTTCAAGGGTTTCAACCTGGACCCGCAGGTCATTGACGCGCTTTTCCAATGCTACGACAATGCGTTCGTCATGGTTCAGCGACTCCTTGGTTTTTCCCTCAACGTAAAATTCCTCGTATTCCAGCGAATGCAGCGGATAGGCATGGCCGGCGGACTGTTTGGTTTTCAGAATCTTCCTGAGCCCGACCGTGGCGGGGTCCTTTGACTTGAGCAAATGGTCGATGAGGGCGGAAATATCGCCGGAGGATAGGTTGGGTGCGCTCATGAGCTCTCCCGGTTATACGACGATTTCTTCTTCGCCGCCGCGGCCGCTGATGACGATTTCACCGTCCTCCTCGAGCCTGCGGATGACGTCGACGATGCGTTGCTGGACTTCTTCCACGTCCTTGAGACGCACGGGACCCATATACTGCATATCTTCCTTGATCATTTCTCCGGCGCGGGAGGACATATTCCTGAAGAATTTAGCCTGCAATTCCTCCGACGCCCCCTTGAGGGCCATGGCAAGTTCCTTGGTGTCGATTTCCTTGAGCACGCGTTGCATCGACCGGTCGTCAATGAGCATGACGTCTTCGAACACGAACATAAGGCTCTTGATTTCCGTGGCCAGCTCGGGGTTTTCTCGCTCCAAATTACCCAGGATGTTCTTTTCGGTGCCGCGATCCACGCTGTTAAGCATTTGCGCCACCGCCTTGACGCCGCCGATTTCCGAAACATCGCCGCCGAACAGCGATTTGATCTGGCTTACCAGGACTTCTTCGACCTGGTCAAGAGTGTCGGGGGAAATGCTTTCCATCGTGGCGATGCGCGTGGCGACGTCGATTTGCAACTCCTGGGGAAGCGCCGAAACGATTTCACCGGCGTTTTTCGGTCCCATGTGCGCAAGGAGCAGCGCGATGGTCTGCGGATGTTCCTTTTGGATGAAATTGACAAGCTGTTTCGGGTCCACGTCCTCGAGCAGGTTAAAACCGGTGGTGCGAATGGTTTGCTGGACTTTTTCGAGAATTTCCTTGGCTTTGCGGGGGCCCAGGGCCGATTCCAGGATTTCGCGCGCGTAATCGATGCCGCCCTGCGAAATAAACTGCGAAGCCATGGCCAGGTTATGGAACTCTTCGATCACCGCCTGACGCAATTCGGGAGTGACGTTGTCCAGTTTGGCTATTTCCGTGGAAAGCCGCTCGATGTCGTGTTCGTCAAGATTTTTAAGTATTTTCGAGGAAGCTTCGGTACCCAGGGCAACCATGACGATTGCCGCCTTTTTCGGTCCCGGAAGATTCTTGGCCAGGTCCAATGCGTGGATCTCGGCTTCCGTTTTACCCGCGGTATCCATTTTCTCTTTATAGAATCCCGCGTTTTTTTCCTTCTCGTCTTTTTTTTTCGGACCCGCCATTTTTTTCTTCCCTGAAAGTAGTCAAGTGCCGCCGCTATAGTCGCTCTACAGTATAGCGCTCCGGTCTCGGTTTTTCAAGCTTGGTTTCGCGGACATTGAGCGGTCCCGCGCCCCCGCCCCAGGTTGAACTTTTATTTTTTTCTCACCGCGCCGGGAATCGGCTCTCCGAGCCACTGGCGAATGATCTGCGCGATGTTCACGGGTTCTTCACGCGTCAACATTTCAACGCGCTCGAGGAGCGCCGAAGTTTTCTTAACATGATCGGGCACTTCCTCCTTGATTTCCTCAACCACGCCAAGCGGCTCCAGCAGCGGCGCCGGCGGGTTCATCGCCTCGGCGATGGTTTTTGCCAGGTAGCGCAGGAAGAGTATGAACATGAGGGCAATGATGAACACCGCTACGTACTTCGCGATCATCATCCGTTGCTCCAACGTCTCCCGCTTTTGCATGTCGTCCTGTTCCTTACGCAGGAACTCATTATCAAACTGCGTCGACACGACGCTGATCTGGTCTCCGCGGGCAAGGTCGTAGCCGATGGTGTTCTTGACCATTTCCTCGAATGATTGCAGTTCCTGCGGGGTCCGGGCGATATACGCGGGCTTCGCGTTTTTTCCCGCGGCTGGTTCGTACTTTCCGTCCACCGCGACCGATATGGTCAGACGCCGGATATTGCCGACCTCAGCAACGATATGTTCGATGGTTTTATCGATTTCATAATTAGTAAGCGTTTTTTCTTTTTGCGCGTCGCCGGTGGGTGCGTTTTTTACGTTTTCGTCATCGCGTTCCTCCGACCGGATAACACGGCTTTCCGGGTCGTATTTTTCCACGGTTTTTTCCGCGCGGTCGAAATCCATATCCACCGAAACCTTTACTTTCGATTTGCCGGGACCGACCACTTCTTCCAAGATCTGCTGCGCCTTTCCTTCCAGGTACTTCTCGACGTTTTGCTGCAATTCGACGTTCTGCGAGCTAGCCATGGCGCTTTCCTCGCCGGCATAGGGACTTGAGAGGAGTTTTCCGTTGAAATCGATGATCGATATATTTTCCGGTTTCAAGCCCTCAACGCTGGAAGAAACCAAAAACGTGATGCCGCGTATCTGCTCCTTGGCAAGTTCCCTTCCCGGAATCGTTCGCACGACAATGGAGGCCTTCGCGGGTTGTTGATTTTCGGTGAAGATCGACGGCTCGGGAATAACGATATGCACCCGCGCCGCCTTGACTTCCTCAAGACCTTCGATGGAGCGCTGGAGTTCGCCTTCAAGGGCCCGCCGCAAATTAACCTTTTGGACGAAATCCGTCATGCCCAGGTTGGTCTTGTCGAAAATTTCATATCCCACGCCGTGGGACTTGGGCAACCCCTTGCGCGCAAGGGTCATTCTTGTCTCGTAGAGCTTCGCCTTTTCCACCATGATGGTGCGGCCTTCATTTTCAACCTTGTAGCGTATGTTGGATTTTTGAAGCTCGCCCGTTATAGCTCCCGCCTCTTCCAGCTCGAGGTCGGAATACAGCGTGCGATACCCGCCGCCCGAGGCTTTCGGCGTCGCTTGCGACCAGACCATCAGGCTTGCCAGGCCCAGAAAGGTGAAACCGATCAGGGAAACGGTAATGATCCGCTGCTGCAGCGACAGTCGTTGCCAAATCGCCGTGAGTTGCGTTATCAGTTGTTTGAAAAACTCGGACATGATCGCTTACTCCTTTTAATCTGTCAAGAACTCCGAACGGTTTACAATCGCATCCTGAGGACTTCCTGGTAGGCGTCCATCACCTTATTGCGGATCTCCATCATCATGTTGAACGCCGTATTGGCCTCCTCCACCGCGTTCATCACTTGGTGCACGTCGGTGATTTCCCCGGCGGCCATTTTCTCGATGGACTCGTCCGCCTTGATCTGCATGGAATTGACGTCTTTCATGAACGTGCTCAAAGTTTCCTTGAAACTGGGAACGTCCTTTTGTCCGGCCTGCGGCTTGGCGATCTTATCGGGAAGGCGGCCTTCCTGAATAGGGCCGATGGAGTTGATTTGGTTCATGATTGCCTCGGTAAAGATTGATTGTATTATAGTATACTATTGATCGTTGAAATGTTCACGCATATGCGTCAAAAAAACCGCCGAGAATCTTAGCTTTTGCCGGATGAGCGGCGGCGGTTGTCGCTACCGCGCTGCCGAGGACCGGTTTATTTCCATAGGCCTGAAAAAGCGACGGCGAAGAAACCTTTATGTGCGCCCGCGCTTTTTGCGGCGCATCGGACCGTTCCATCGGATGCACTTGACTAAAGGCGGTCGTATTGCGCTGCCGGGCGGCGTCGACAGCCTTGAAAAAGTTGTACGCCGGATCTCCCATCGATAAGCTGCCGATGTTCATTTTTCGCTTCTCCCTAAATCTGCAACGCCTGCTGCAACATGCCTTTCGTGGCGTTAAACGCGGTCACATTGGCCTCATAGGCGCGCGTTGCCGAAATCATGTTCGTCATTTCCTCGACCACATTGATATTGGGCATTGCCACGTACCCGTTTTTGTCCGCGTCCGGGTGCGACGGATCGTAGACCATTTTTGGCGGCCGTGAGTCCTCGCGGATTTCGTCGACCCGCACACCGTTGCCGAAAAACCGTTCGTCCCTTGGAAACTGCAAGGGCGGAATGGGTATATGGTTTTCATTGGTCGTAACTCCCTGGAGTTTCACCTGCTGATTGATGATCTGCACGTCGCGCTGGTCGCTGTCGGCCGAGAACACCGGAAACTGGCGTCGATAGGGCCCGCCGCTCTGCGTCCTCGTCGTTTCGATATTGGCCAGGTTCGACGAAATGGCGTTTTGCGCGATCCGCTGGGCCCTCATGCCCGATGCGCTGATGTCAAGACCTGAAAACATTCCTCCGAATGACATATCATAACTCCATTTTAAATTACGCGTTGTCGTACTTTTTTCTATTTTCCGTCTTCCGTTTTACTACTGAATATCCTTTGTTTGAATGGCGGCATTGAGTCTGGTATACTTTCCTTTAAGGAACTTTGCCATGAAATTGTATTGGATTTGGGTCTGCGCCAAATCGGCCATTTCCTTGTCGATATCAACGTTATTGACACTGCTGGGAAGCGTCGGGTCCACGGGCTTTTGCACTGTGGCGTTTACCCCCGAAAGATCCTGCCTGCCGATGGGCATGTGCTTATCGTTTGTCCGCATTCCGCGCAATTTCCCATTGTCCAATGCCTTGCGCAGCTCGTCTTCGAAGCTGACGTCCAGCCGCTGGTATCCGGGCGTGTTGATGTTGGCTATGTTATTGGCGATCACCCGCGACCGCAGCATGCTCGCGTCCAGGCTTTTCACCAGCAACGGAATCGAGGATTTTTCGAAGATTGTTTCGCCGAGCATAGTATGCCTTTTCCAATAAAAATCGATTTAACCGATTATTCCCGCAGAAACAAACGCAACTATAGTGCCAAAATCATTGTACTAAAAGAAAAAATGACCGCATATGAAAACAATATTTATAACATGTTGATTTTTAAAAATTTAAAAATAGCGGCTTATAAAAAAAGATGCTTTTAAAAAAAATAAGTAAAGTTTTTTAAAAAATATTCCGATAGGAGAAGAACTTATTTACCTAGGCAGGGGGAAATTTTTGCAGAATGCACTGCAAGTGCGAATTTGACAATTTTTCACGAATATACCTATATTTATCTTGAAGCCCACTGAGTTTCAGACAGCCAAGAAGGAGCATTGCCATAAACAACAGCACACGGCTTGTTCTATTCGCCTTTTTTTTTATTTCAGGCTTTTGCGGCCTTTGCTATCAAACAGTATGGCTTCGTCTGGCCTATGCCCATTTCGGCATTATCACGCCTGTTTTGTCCATTATACTTTCCGTTTTCATGCTGGGTCTTGCCACGGGGTCTTGGCTAGGCGGCCGCTTTATCGGGCCGCTGGTAAGTAAAACGGGCATTGCCGCGCATCACTTTTACGCCGTCTTGGAATTTCTGATCGGGTTAAGCGCTTTCGCGGTTCCCATGCTTTTCAATTTCGATGAGAGGCTCCTCTTGCGCTTAGGAGAAACGAACTCCAGCGCTTATCTGGTGTTTTCGGCGCTCCTGATCTCCGTTTCGATCCTACCCTTTTGTTTTTTCATGGGCGCTACCTTCCCAACACTCATGTTTTATATTAAAAAAACAACGGCGTCCTCAAACGGATTCAGTTTTTTATATCAGGCGAATGTTCTGGGAGCGATGTTCGGCGTTATTTTTACCGCTGTATTTTTTATCGAATGCTTTGGGTTTACCCGCACGCTTCAGATAGCGGGCATTCTGAATTTTATCATAGCGGGAGCGGCTTTTTCCTTACAACATTCCGTTGCGGCCGAAATAACCGGCCGGTTAAACGGTTCTATTCCTGAAATCAAGCATGCCGCGGCGAGCGAAAAGACCTTGACGGGCCCGATCCTCTTTATGACCGGATTCACTTCCCTGAGCATGGAAGTAGTCTGGACAAGGGCTTTTACGCCCGTTCTCGGAACGCAGGTTTATTGTTTTTCGTCGCTTCTTGCCGGATACTTGCTCGCGACCTGGCTCGGATCATACGTTTATCGTAAAAACATGGCTGCGGGAACCGTTTTTTCAAAAAATTCGCTGCTCTTTTTTTTATCCCTCTTTGTTTTTCTTCCGATCGTTCTTAACGACCCGCGCATCAGTTTTCCTTTTTATGGATGGTTTTCAACCGGCGGACTATACATGGCGCTCCTTGCGCTGATGCTTTTCTCGATTGTTCCGTTGTGTACGGCGCTTGGCTACCTTACGCCGCTGCTTATTGACGAGCGATGCGGGGGAGATCCGAAAGACGCCGGGAAGTTTTACGCGCTCAACATGTTCGGATGCATCCTCGGCCCTCTGTTCGCGTCATACGTTCTTCTGCCGATGTTCGGGGTAAAATATTCACTTATTCTCCTGGCATTACCATACCCTGTTTTCCTGTTTATATTCGTGAAAAACAGGACGCGAACGATGAAACGGCTCTCCATCGCATTACCGGTCGGGCTGCTTGCCGTTTCTTTATTGTTCAGCTCGAGCTACGAGCTCCCCCGCCTGAAAAAGTACCTGGTAAAAAGAGATTACGCGGCCACGGTAACGGCGTATGAAAATCATTCGAACAAATTCCTTCTTGTTAACGGCGTGAACATCACGACCCAGGAACCGGTAACGAAAATCATGGCGCATCTGCCCCTTTCCTTGCACCGGGGGAAAATCGAATCCGCATTGGTCATCTGCTTCGGCATGGGAACAACCTACCGGTCGGTCTTGAGCTGGGACATTCAGGCCACAGCCATTGAGCTTGTTCCAAGCGTCAGGGATGTTTTCGGATTTTTTTTCAACGACGCCGGCGCCGTTTTGAAAAACGGCAAGGGCCGCGTTATTATCGATGACGGCAGGCGGTTCCTTCAAAGAACCAAGGAAAAATTCGATGTGATCACCATCGACCCGCCTCCGCCTCCGGAAGCTGCCGGCTCAAGCCTTCTTTACTCAAATGAATTCTACGCCTTGATCAAGCGGCGGTTGAATCCCGGCGGAGTGGTTCAGCAGTGGTTTCCCTATGTGCCGGGGGGAAAATACGAGAATTCCACGCTATCGGCCGTAACACGGTCGATAGCCGAGTCGTTTCCGTACGTCAAAGCGTTCCGTTCGATACTCGGCGCCGGCGTGCACTATATCGCATCCATGGAGCCGATCGGCGAGCCCGCGCCCAATGAAGCGCTTGCCCGGATGCCGATTCGGGCCCAAAGCGACCTCATGGAGTGGAACCCATATGAAGATCCCGAGGAATTCGTCGGAAAAATCCTTTCAGGGGAAGTGTCGCTGAATGCATTGATTTCAAATGATACTACGGCTGAAGTTATTGATGACCGGCCATTCAATGAATATTTCCTCGGTCGCCGTATGCTGTATTGGCTCAGGGGTTCCGATAACGCGCCCTAACCGCCGTCCCGCGATTCACCGATCGTAAGCAGTTTACAAGCAGCATCAACTCCCGATGCGCAAGCGGTTCCGATATCGTCCAGGGCGCGGGCCATGTCTCCTTTTGCCTTATAGGAAAGCGCCCGATTATAATACGCCTGCGCGAACCAAGCGGGATTCTGAGCGATGACTCGTCCATAATCGTCAATGGCCCGGTCGTAATCCTTTTTATAATAATGGGCGAGCCCCCTGTTGTAATACACTTCGGTATACCGTTGATTGAGCGAAATCGCCCGCGTATAGTCTTGGATCGCCCGATCATACTCGCCTTTGTAACAAAAAGCGACTCCACGGTTATTATACGCCTGCGCATAGCTCGGATTGAGCGAGACGGCCCGCGAATAGTCTTCGATCGCTCGGTTATACTCGCCTTTGGAACAAAAGGCGGCTCCCCGGTTATTATACGCCTGCGCATAGCTCGGATTGAGCGAAATAGCCGTCGTGTAATCCTCAATCGCTCCGGCATAGTCCCCCAGAGCCTTCAATGCAACCCCCCGGTTGCTGTAGGCCAAAGCAAACTTGGGATTGATGTTGATCGCCTTTGAATAATCCTCCAATGCTTGGCCGAAATTACCCTGAACGCTATACGCGGTCCCCCTGTTGGTATAGGCGATAGGCCCCGGAAATTTGGCAATGACGTCGCTCCACAGAGTTATACCGTCCTTCCAGACCGCGCAACGTTCATGGGAAATCCAGGCCGCAATCACAATGGCGACGGTCACGGCGATCACGCCGGCGCATTTTACAACGACATTGTTTTTGAATTTTTTCCTCAGTAAATATTGCCCCGCTTCCACGAGAAAAAAGCAGATCCCGATCATGGGAATATACGTGTAGCGATCCGCCGTCAGCACTCCCCCGATAGGTACGATTTGCAGTATCGGCAGCGCCGTGATGAGAAAAAAGAGCGGTCCGAACGCGAGTGTACGGGAATACTTAACGGCATGGTAAAAAACCGCGGCGGCGCCTCCGATCACTAAAAAAGGAGAAGCGAGTAACCGCGCGTTCATGCCGGCGTCAAGAACGGCCGGAACGGAATAATACGCGCAAAGGCGCAAAGGCATGACTGTTTTAATCAGATAAAAAACGATTCCATAAAAGGGGACGCATATTCGCTGGATTATCGATAAGGCGGGACCGTCCGAAACGGGTCCCGCGCTTTTCTGGGTAACAATCGCCAGCGCGGCGAAAACAGCGACAACGCAGATAAACGGAATTTTCTCAAGCAGAACTTTTTTGTCGATTTTTACGCCCCTCGTATAATCGATCAGGAGCAAAACGAACGGCTGGCTTACCGCCATCGGCTTTGACAGTAATGAAAACACCAGCGAAAGCAGACACAAACCGAATAAGCCGCGGCCCCGGTTTTTTTCAAATCGGATATATGCCAATAACGAAAGAAAATAAAAAAAGGACGACAGCAGGTCTTTTTGCTCGGCTATCCAGGTCACGGATTCAACCCGCAGCGGGTGAACGGCGAATAAAAGGCAGGTTAGCAGACTCGCGAAACGATTTCCCGACAAACCGTACATCAGCGCAAAAACGAGGAAACAATTGACGCAATGCATCAGCACATTTACTAAGTGATAACCGGCGGGATTCAAATGAAAAAAAGAATGCTCGACCATGTACGCGAGCATGGGAAGGGGTTGATAGTTGCCCAGGTAATCGGAAGTAAAAACCTTCGTCAGATTGTGAAACGTTAATCCATGAACATCGGGATTGTCGACAACATACGCGTCGTCGTCCCAATTGGTAAAGCCATTGTGAAGCGAAGGCAGGAATGCGACGGCGGTAAAGCCGGCAATAACGCAACAATAAAGCGCGCTACGGCGCCACGGGGCGATTTTTCTCACGTCATTAAGATACGCTCCCGACTTGTTATATGTCAATAAATTTTATATGATTTTTGCGATTTCGTTTATTGTATTCCCGCGCCGCATTTTTTGACGACCTCCATACAATCTCAGCGCATTCGGATAATCGTATTCGCCCGCGTACTTCCATCAGGTTGCGGCGCGGTATACATGACGGGTCTAAATGAGCTGTTGATCATGCCGTATTCAAATGTTCGTCCCGCCATATCGAATACCTGTATCTTCCGACCGTCGAATTTCCCTCTTGAAAAGAAACAGGGCATTGTTTCCCGGCTGGACGGCTGATAGGGCGTGACGAAAGTCGTTGCGCCGAATTCATAAGCGCCAAGATCCGGCGCCGCGCCTATGAAGGGAAGTTGGACATCCGTTCCTTTGTCGATCATTGCGCTCCCGGCGGCAAGTTTTAGAAAATTTACATCAGGTAGGCCTCCGTTCGCCGGGCGAGGCCCTAACGCGCCCGGCGTAGTCCCCACGCTCGCATCTTTCGCCGTCAAGCTCGGATCCGTCACGCTGAGGAAATCCTTGGCAGCCGGGGTGATACCCAGGTCCCAAGTGTTGGATTTGGTGTCAACACCGTACCCGTCAATGTAGCTGTTGTCGTTGGGAAAACCGATGTTGTTCCTCATTATGTGCGCCTTTGGCCCCGTCAGGTGAACGCCGTCCGTCCTGGTGCCTCCGCCGTTGGGGGCGCTCCACGTGCTGGCCAGCATGTTGTATTGGGTTCCATTTTGGAACGACGTATTGTTGTACCAGGTGTTCCCACCCGAGGAGTGGTTGGCATAAAATCCGGATGCTCTACATTTCCAAGCAACGCAGTTTCTGACGATGTGCCGTATGCCGGTCTTGCTGCTGCCTATCTTGAAGCCGTTGCCGTTTCCCGCCGTGCCGGAGCCCGAATTAATGTACCCACTGCCCATGGCAAAGCTGTTTTCAATGGTGACCGGAACTTCCTGGTTGATGAAGTCATAGCCATCGTCGGAGTTCCACCACGCCCGGCAGCCCCTGATGATCGTCATGTCGCCGCCGGTTTGATAGTGGACGCCGAAGCCATCGGCATTTTCTCCCGGGCTTTTTCCCGAAGGACTCGCATCGTAGTTGTCGTGCGCATCACAATTGAGAATGAGGTGGCCCCCATTCCCTTTGCCGATGAAGATCCCGTTGCCGCAGTTGTGATGCAAATTCAACAGCTCAAAGATGTCGTGGTCACCGCCATCCACCGCTATGCCATTGTTGGAGTTGTTGATCATCGGGACGCCCTTTTCCTCGATCCCCTTGAAATGCAGGTAGCTGCCGGTAACGTGGATACCATGGGTATAGCCGCTGCTTGATACCTGCATTTTAGAGAAGTCGATAACCGGAACCTCGCCGGGATAGGCCCAGAAATAAATTCGTTTGGAATCCGATGTCCCGCTTTTGTTGATCGTGATGCCGGCGCCACCGGCGCCGGGTGTAGTAATGCTGTATGTTCCCCCACGGAGATAGACCGTATCGCCGGCGACAGCTACGTCATTGCCTTTTTGCAGAGTGGCAAAGGGTTGGGAAAGTGTGCCGGATGCTGAATTACTGCCCGTCGTGGCTACGTAATAAGTCGTGGCGCCGCTCAACGATAACGCCAACATGCACGCGGCCGCCGCACGAACGCATAATCGGTATATCCGGCCATCGCTTATATTGCATTGAACACATTTCATCCTATTCCCCCTTAATAGCCTCGAATTAACCTGATTAAAAGATGTATTATTTTATTCGGAGATTTTTCGGCCTTCCAAATTGCTTTCCTACTAATGTAAGCGTTTTTCGATGAAGTATCCTGAAAATCAGCGTACTTTTATTTTTTCAGTAAACAGTTTGTTTACGATAGCGCGCGAAAGATGAAGACCCGCGATTGCGCAGGTCCGCGCGATGAACAGGCACAATGACCCGACCGCTGATAGTGCAACACGCGACATTTTTCCCGTCCGGACTCAAAATAAAAACGCCGCCCCTCCGTATATCGATTGCCGGGCGATGACCTCGCGACTGGTGAAGCAATAAACTCTTTGCCGGAGTTTGACGCTCCGCACTAGCATTTGCGCCGTATTCGTATGCGCCGAGGTCAACCGCAGTACCCTTTTTCCGCGCATTGCCGCCTAGGTCGAGTTCACCAGGGACGGGTAGGTACGATGGATCGCACGCGTCAATGGCCGGAGAACCGTTCAACAGCCGGAAATCGCCGCTGAGGGCATTGGCGAACCGGGGATCACCTGATTTGGCATGGCTGTCCATGGACGCACCATCTATTCCGGTACTTCCCGCGGGGCTGAAGAACAGATTGTTATCGACCGCGTTATTGTAGCAATAGGTGTTGTTGAATGCGCTGACTATTGCCTGCTTTTGTCCATTGGTATAAAAGATGTTGTTTCTGATGACGTTATCGTGCGCTTTTTGGATCAGGAATTCTCCGCTCCCGGTATTTTGAGAATCGTTCTTATAAAAGGTGTTGTTTACAACCTGGCAGTAAACGGTCCAGCCGCGGCCGGTCTCATACCCGCCGATGAACATGCCGCCTATGCGTGAATTGCAGATGACGTTATCGCGGACAATCATGCTGTCGTCGATGGCCCCGGCAAGCTCGGCGCCCGCCTCTATCCCGATATCGCAGCTTGAAATGAAGTTGCGCTCAAAAACCGACTTCCCGCCGCCGTCCGAATAAATCCCGTCCGCGGCGCAATCGCCCTTATAGGCCGGATTATTGCATGACGAGCATCGCTCCACTACATTGTCGGATACCACTCCATGCCGCGCCTGGTCGGCGGCGCCGCAATTGCTGCATTCGCCATAAAAGCCCGCTATAAGGATCCCGATATTATTGTTGTCATGGACATGGTTATGGCTGATGATAAACCCATCGACATTCCCGTCGATGGAAATGGCCTCGCTGTAGCCGGTCAGATTGCCGTATACCTCGCATGAGTCAATCGTCACGCCGGTGACAGGCGTTGAAGCGCTCCTGCCGAAAATTCCGATGGCATTGGCGCCGGCGTTTGTGGTGGTATTGGTGGTGGTGATGTCGTGCACTTTGCACTTTTTGATGAGAATATGCTGGGAAGTTCCCTCGATCTGTATCCCCTTCAGGAAAATGCTTCCGCTCGCCGTGGTATACGGGCCTATTTCCATGCCGATAATAGCCGCGTAGTTTTTTGAGCTGATAATAATCAGCTCCGCGCTGTTCTGTGTTGCCGTGCCCCCGCTGATGACTGCCGGACCATCGCCGAAGGCCTTGAGTATGATAGCGCCTCCCGCGGCTGAACCGCTTTTAGGCCAGTTGACTATTTCGGTATAAGTACCCGCTTTCACCATTACGGTATCGCCGGGGTTTGCGGCTGAGAGGCCCGCGGTTATGGTGGGATAGTCTCCGCCGGTTTTGGCTACTATCCGGTTTGCGCCGAAAGCCCCTTGAAGCAATCCGAATACGCATATGCATGCCGCAGTCCCGTAGTTCATAGAACTCCTTCGCGAAGCGTCGCCGTCGTCCGGACTTATCCGGTTTCAAGAGAAAATATAGGTGTTCCGGCGCATAATTGTCAAATCTGTAAATTCGTTTCCACGGCTCCGGGTTGAAGCTGAAAAAAAGGTGGGATCATCATTATGTGTTCCCATGTTGCCAGAGGAACCACGGTGTTCCCTATGGCCTATGTAATTGATGCTTTGCATCGTTCGGGCACCTTCGGTGTCGTCTTTGCCGTTCGTATTTGTCTTGATGAATCGTCCGGTTGTGAAAACATCATCAACGTTGCAAAAATTCGATGGGCCCTGTGATTGCGAATGCAGGTCCATTACTCGACTACAGTTTTTTTGAACAGACCTGTGCATAATGGTTTCTACAAGTTTTTTTAAGCTTTGACCCCAAGCCTCAATATTGCTATGTTTAAATTTGCCATTTTACCCAACAATATCTATATTTTTTCGTGAAGTAAGCAAAGTTGTGAACGGTGGGCGTGGATAAGAAGGTGAAAAAGTGAGCGCCTGTAAAGAATCTTATTTTAAATCCCTGCCTGAACTTGAAATATCAAATTGCCTATCAGCTGAAAAATCAAATTACACTTAAAGGCACAGGAATATGAAATCGTTATCGTTTTATTGCATGGTCGGAGTGTTAGCTGCTCTCGTTATTTTCCATTGTTCCAAAAACGGCAACACGATCGCTCCGGTTGTTGAAAAGCAATACACGACGGTCACGGTGGGAGCGGTCGGTGGAACCTTTAAAATTTCCGACAACGTATTCGCCACCATTCCCCCCAATGCGGTAAAATCCGAAACGACCCTTAAACTGCGCGTGCTCGATAAAACGGAGATGTTTGGCGCGGTTTCGTGGCTCGGCACGCAGCAGGATCATATTCTCTGCGGGTTTGAGGGGGTGCCTTCGGGGATGGCCTTCGATTCCGCGATTACGGTCACCTTTCACGGGATTGCACTGGCGCCGGGTGAGATCCCCATTCTTCACGAACTTAACCTCGACAGCAACAGCGCCACGCTTGAAAACGGGCGGATCGACTGCGATCCCACCGGCGACAGCATCTGTATTTCAGTGACCCACTTCTGCGGCTGGGAGACCGAACTCATCGACGCCTTGAAGAACCAGGCAAATGATGTTGATGCTGAGTGCAAAAAAGGGCTTTTTACCGTCATTTCGAAAGAACGTGACGTCTCCTGCACCGAAGGCAATTGCCAGATGGTTGAGAGCAAGGTGACGGTCCAGTTCCATGAGTGCGGGACGACGGAATCGTCGACCATCAGGGAGCTTACCAAAGGCTGCACGCCCAAACTCACGATTAAATCAAGCGCCGCCACTATTCCAACGCAGAGCGCCGCGACGGTTTCGGCGCAGGTGAAGATAGGCTGCTCGGCGCTGCCGGATCAGGCGGTCGATTTCAGCATGTCGCCCACTTCGCTGGCCACGCTCGACGTTCCCAACACCACGACCGACGCCAACGGAAATGCTTCGGTAAAGTTAACATCGCGCGATGCAAACGGAACGGTCACCGTCACGGCGCGCGCGACGGTCAGTTATACGAGGCGGTCCATCGAAGTGAACGGAGAGACCGAACACGATCCCTATCTAACCGCTTCGCTTTCGGCGGATATCCCGGTAAAGATCAAGGCTGGGCTATACAAAAGGCATGTGGCGGTGGACATCAATCTCGACAACGTCACCGCAGATTGCATCGTCAACTTGCAGACCGTCTCCTATTCCGGTCATCTCGAATTCGATTATGTCGTCGATACGACGGACGGTGACCGGGAGTTCATCGATACCGTGGATTGCACGCAAAGCCTGAAAGGCCCTACGTTCGCCGCTAACGGGGGGAATGTGCAGCCGCCGTACGTCAGTTCTACGCTCACTTCTACCTACGCCCCGTCGACCGTTCACTGCCGTGTCTACTGCTATGCTGCATGGGATAGTTCTTACAACTCCATAGATTCTCTTGTCACAATTTACGTTACGCCGAATTTCGACCTGCCAATTGGCGACCCGAATCATCTGAAATACGCACGCTGGCAATATACCGTGCTCTATAGTGACGGATCGACCTACGATCACGAGAATTGGCTCGGATTGGAACAGCGCTGTGAATCGACCATCACAGGGTACGATCTTGTTTTTCCGCTGTACAGGGATTCCAATTCAGAAACAGGGTGTATCGCAATGTTGCAGTTCAAAGGCACCTATACGATCACTGTGACAAAGATATAGCGTCGGTCCCTGGCAATTGCCGCTTTGCATATGATCAAACCGGCAATCCTCAATAAGGTGCTGCCAAAATAAGAGACGCCGTCCATCGCTCTTTAATGGATGATTGCGCGAGTGAAACATTGAAAGTTATGGCTATTTAACTCGACTAAATAAAGCCCTGGCAACAGCCGTTTTCTAAACTGCAACTTTTGTGTACCGCGGATTGTTCCGGAAGAAACCAGAAGTATGGCTTTTGGAGATCGGTCATTCGGTCGTCCATTGACAAGTTTCTGAAATGCGGCGACCTGAAAGAAGGATTTGCCCGCGTCAAATGCAAGGATTGCGGGGAAGAATTTTTTGTCGCATTTTCTTGCCGTCAGCGCTGCTGTTGCCCATCATGCGACCAGAAACGTGCGCTTCTGCTTGGGCATCGTCTCAAGGATGAAGTGCTGGCGAATGTGCCGCATCGTCAGTGGGTTTTCACAATTCCAAAGAGACTG
>Ga0182017_10000860_pt1 | contig 23978 bp, 18 predicted proteins | sample 712E3DmetaG_FD_120492 | JGI IMG/M metagenome (GOLD analysis project Ga0182017, IMG submission 120492) | Permafrost microbial communities from Stordalen Mire, Sweden - 712E3D metaG | ecosystem: Environmental > Terrestrial > Soil > Wetlands > Permafrost | place: Sweden: Stordalen | collected... | reverse complement strand
GCGGTGAAGACGGCTTCGATCGAGAAGCATCTGTCCGCCAACGTTCCGGTCGTACGTGCGATGCCGAACACCCCGGCGACCGTGCAAGAGGGGATGGCCGGAATCTGCGCCGGCGCGCACGCCACCGAAGAGCACATGGCTTTGGCCGAGGAGGTGCTCGCCCACCTCGGTGCCGTCGTGCGCGTGCACGAGGACGCCATGGACGCGATCACGGCCATGTCGGGCTCAGGCCCGGCCTACTTCGCTTTCCTGGCCGAGGCGATGATCGAAGCAGGATTACTACTCGGGCTCTCGCGCGAGATCTCGACTCAGCTCGTCGTCCAGACGATGTTCGGAACGGCCAAGCTCCTGCGCGACGAGCACATCCACCCGGTCGAGCTGCGCGAGAACGTCACCTCGCCGGGCGGCACCACCATTTGCGCCATCCGTGAGCTGGAGCGGGCCGGCGTTCGTGCCGCCTTCCTGAACGCGATTCAGGCGGCGATGGAGCGTTCGCGCGAGCTCGGCGGCGACTGAGCATTTCCCGAGCCGTCGGTTCGCTGCACGCCGATATCCGGCACGTCATATAGTGGAGTTCGTATGTCTGCGACGCCTGGGGACCCCGGAACGCTCGACGTCCTGACGATAAACAGGCCCGAGCAGCTCAAGGCGCTCGGGCACCCGTTGCGCCTGCGCGTGCTCGAGATGCTGGGCGAGGAGACAGCCGAGCCGCTCACGAACCGCGAACTGGCTGGCCGGATCGGGATCGACCCCGGGCACCTTCACTTCCACGTGCGCATGTTGCTCAAGGCCGGGCTGATCCGCCTTGCCGAGAGCGATGGCGGACGCCGCGAGAAGCCGTATCAGGCGGTCGCCAAACACATCACCGTCGCGCCCGAGCTGCTCTCGGCAGGTGTGTTGAGCGATGTGCACTCGGCCATGCTCGAGGAGGTACAGCGCGGACTTGCCAAGTATTCGCAGGCCGGGCGCTTCCGCTCGCTCAACGACACCGTCCGCATCAACCCTGAGCGCCTCGTGAGCCTGATCGAGACCGCGATCGCCCAGGCGCAGGACGAGCACAACACCGAAGCCGAGCCCGTCGTGGTCTCGGTCTTCGTGCATCCTCCGGCGACCCAGGAATAGGTAACGCCACACATTCCCACGAGGACGAGGGGCCGACGGGGGGGCTTGCCTCTCATCGCCTAACCGGCGCTCTCGCGCGTTTCTGGCCCCGGATCCGGCTCTTTTAGCTATTCTTCCGGCTAGCCGCGCTCTTACTCAGAAATTCCCTGAGCGTCGGCCCGTCTTTTCCTGATGGACACGGCGCGGCAACGCATGCCGCCCTCCCATGCCAGAGACGACAGGTCAACTTCCGACATCGCTCGATTCTCCCGGCGACGATCTCGTCGCCAGGGCCCGGCAGGCTGAAGCCTGGGCCGGCGAAGCCTTCCTGCGCGAGGGCGAGGACCCCGCGCCGGCGATGGCTCCCGGAACTGCGCGCCGACGTGCGCTAGACGACGCGATCTCGGAGATCGAGAATGGGCGCTCGGAGCCCTCGCCGGAATGGAAGGTGCGCTATGCGCTGATGCTCGGCCTGGAGCGCGTGCTCTCGGAGAAACCGCCGCACTTGGCCTCGGGTCTGGAGCTCCGGCGACACCAGGTCGACGCGCTCGCCGGAATGCTCACCGAGCTGATCGCCGCCACCCAGCGCCAGGTCGAGGCGGCGTTCGCCAACGGCCATCTCCCCGAGGAGGTCGATATCGAGACCGAGGAGGAAGAGGAAGACAACGGTTTCGCCGCGCCTCCCGTGGAAGAGGAAGAGGAAGAGGAGCTTGCGGAGCTGACGCCCGAACAGGATCCGGGCGCAGTCAGGCGTTTCCGTTTCCGCCATCCAACCGCGTCGGGCAAGACGGTCGCGGCGGCAGGATTCGTCGAGGCAGCCAGGACGATCGGCGTGCTCATCCTCACTCACCGGCGTCTGCTCGTGAACCAGTTCCGCCACGACCTCACCGAGACCGGCTACGCCAAGCGCTTGACCGACGTGATTCTGCGCGGCCACCGCGTTCGCAAGTCCGCCCCGATCACGATCCAGACCTACGCCTGGTTCGCCCGTCACTACAGCGAGGTCGAGCCGAGCGCCTACCAGCTGGTGATCTGCGACGAAGCGCACACGGCTCTGGGCGAGAAAACAAGCGCCGCCATTCGAGGCTTTCCCGACCCGATCTTCATCGGCATGACCGCTACCGAGCAACTGATCGCCAAGCAGGTCTCGGACGTCTTCCCCGCCTCGGTCGACGATCTACCGCTGCAGGATGCTGCCCGACGCGGGCTGATCGCGCCGCTTCGCTGCCTGCGCGTACCGCCGGTGGCGGCGATCCACTCCGTTCCCATCGTTGGCGGCGACTTCGACGAGCGGGCCCTGGCTCAGGTGCTCGACCACACGGCTCTCAATCAGGCGGCGGCCAGTCTCTACCGCGATCGCTTCGATGACACGCCCGGGATCGTTTACGCGGCCGGTGTCGACCACGCCTACAACCTGGCTCAGGAGTTTCGCGCCGCCGGGATCAAGGCCGAGGCGGTCAGCGGTCGCACCCCACCGGTGAAGCTCGCCGAGACGCTGGCGGCCTACGAACGCGGCGAGATCAACGTCCTGATCAACGCGATGCTCTTGGCCGAGGGATGGAACTCGCCGCGCGCCACCGTCTGCATGCACCTGGCCCCGACCGCCTCCCGACGCGTCTACCAGCAGCGAATCGGGCGCATCATGCGCACCCATCCGCGCAAGGAGGCCGGCATCGTCGTCGACTTCGTTCCCAAGTCGGCCACGCACAGCGAGAAAGTAATCTCGCTCCACTCACTGCTCGACGCCGACTTTTACCGAGAGGGCGCCCGGGTGACGCCGGCGCCGAGACGAAGAATGCAGCGCCGGGCTCGCAGACGCCTCGCTCCGGCCGCCTGGTTGGTGCCGGTTACGCCCGAGGTGCGACGGCGACTGGCCGTGATCGGGCGCGAGTGGCAGCGAGTCGACCCGAAGTACCTGGACTCCGACGAGCAACGCTACTGGGCGATGATCGCTGGGCGCAGCATCCGTTACGAGGAAAGAGCCGAGTTCGTTCGCAAACTGGTCGAGAGCAACACCAGCAAGATCGCCTTGGAGCAGTTCCTTTTCACCTGCGCGGCCGAGAACTCGAACCGCAGGTTGCGTTTGATGGCTCTGGTCGATCGCGTCGGCACTCCCGTCGAGCGAGCCGACTACGACGACCTGGTCACGCTCGTCACTCAGGCGCCAACCTGGGAGAAGGAGCGTCTGCAAGGGATCCGCGTACTTCTGCGGACACTGGCCGAGGGTAAAGCGAACGCGCCTGACCAGATCCTCATCCGCTGGCTCTGGCGACTCGCGCGCGCCAGCCGCAAGGCCCAGGATCGCAAGGCCAGCGCCGACTTCCCCGATGCCAAGCGCCTGCTCGGCGCCGTGGCCAACTCCCGCGGCCGCCGCCACGAGGAGAACGTCGCCCGGCTCGTCAACTCCGCCCGCGAGCAACCGCTGCACGTCGGCACTGCGCTGCTCGCTTCCGCCGAGGGCTACACGCCGCGCGCCAATCAGCTGATCGAGGCCGCCCGCGAGCAGTTGGCGAGCGTGAGCGAGATCGCGGCCGCTCTGGCCGAGAACCTGCCGGCGCCGAAGCTTCAGTCGAATAGGCGAAGGCGCCGTCGTAAGCGGCGTCCTGGCGCAGCGCAACAAGCGAAGGCCGGAGGCCAAGAGAAAGCGGTCGAGGAGGTAGCGCCCACGGACGAGAACGGCGCGCCGGTCGTAGCCGAGAGCGAGCCCGCAGCCGGTGCCAAAGCGGAGAGCACTGTGGAACCGGAGAAGAAGAACGCCGCTCCCGCCCTCGAGAGCGAGCACGACCTGGCGCCGACTGCGCAGCCCCTCTGAGCCGCCGCGAACCTGTCGTATGAATTCGGTCGCCGCAACGACCGGGATAGGTCCTTAGCCGGCCGGAGCCGTACCGGAATCGTCGCCGTCGGTTTCGCGCTCGCGCAAGAACTTGGCCAGCTCCGCCGCCAGCGACTCTCCGCTCGGGATCTCCGGCTCGAACTCCTCGAACGGCTCGTCCGAGTCGAGTTGGCGTTCGAGCACCTCGACGTAGGTGGCCGTCTCCTCATCGCCGGCGACGGCCTCGCTGACATGCTCGGTGTAGCTGTCGACCGCCTGCTCCAGCTCGCTCAGATCGAGCTGGATGTCGAGCACTCCAGCAACACGCTCGCAAAGGGCAAGCGCCGCACGCGGGCTCGGTGTTAGCGAAACGTAGTGCGGAACCGCCGCCCAGAAGCTGACGGTGTCGATCCCGTCCCTTCGGAAGACATCCTGCAGAACCCCCACGATCCCTGTCGGCCCCTCGTAGTGCGAGGTGCCGCAGTCGAGGCGCTCCAGCAGCTCGCGATCGCCTCCTCCCGCAGTCACGGGCGCGGGGCGGGTATGCGGCACGTCGGCGAGCAGCGAGCCGAGAGTCACAACCAGCTCGACCCCGAGCTCGTGCGCGACCCCGAAAACGAGCTCTGAGAAAGCGCGCCAGCGCAGGTTAGGCTCGACTCCGATCAAGAGGACGACGTCACGATCGAGCCCGGCAACGCGAGCGTGGAAAAATGCGTTCTCGGGCCAAGTGAGCTCGCGCGTCTCACCGTCGACGAGAGAGACCTGCGGCCGCGTCGCCTGGAAGTCGAAGAATTCCTCCGGGTCGATCTCAGCGAAGCGGGCGGCGTTCCAGAAGCGGGCGAGATAGCCGGCGGCGAGAGTCGCTCCCTGACCGCCGTCGTTCCAGCCCTGGAAGGCAACAACGAGGATGGGCCGGCGGAGTTTCGGCTTGGCTATGAATCTGAGCGCACTCATCTCGACAGTCTACGTATGTAGACGATGGAGCAGACAGGCGATCGACAAGCCCGAGCCCGGGTAGGGGCCGCAGTCAGACAGCAGGTAGCAGCTAAGCCAGAAGGGCTTCAACCGCAGGGCATTCGCCACAACAATCTCGTCTGCGCTCGTCGAGCGACGAGCGGACAACACCGGTCCCGTCGGGTCACGATAGGGGCGCGCCGCCAAAACCCTCGCGCCCCTCGAGGCCCCCGTTCGCTACCAGTTCATGTGTCCGCCGCCGTGACCTTTCGGCGGTGGAGCCGTCGTCGAGGCCGCGACAGTATTGGCCGGCGGCTTAACCACAGCAGCCGAGACAGGGCCTGCGAGGACCGCCGCAGCGAAGATCGCAGTGAGGGCGATCGATGCCAAACGCTTTCGCATACTTTCCTCCTTTCTCTTAAATCCGAAGGTCTTGCATGATCTCGGCGGCGCGCCTATACAGCGTCGCCGCCTCTTCCTGGGTTTCGCGCGCTACGGCGAGATCGCCGAGCGCAATCAGCGTGCGCGAAAGGTTGCCGGTCGCGCGCATACTCTCGAAAAGCTTCTTGATCGGTGTGAGAGTCTCTTCGGCTTCATCGAGTCGGTCCTGAGCGAGTAGCGCCCTCCCGAGCACCAACCGTGCTTCGCCGTCGTGCTCCGGATCGTCTTTGCCGTCGCCGATCAGCTCGATGGCGAGGCGCGCCTGCCCTTCCGCCCGAACGGGATCGCCGGTCTCGAGGTGGAGGCTCGCGATCGACGACACGACCGCTCCGCTCTCGTAGTTGGCGCCGAGATCGAGGAAGATCCGGTAGGCACGGGTCAGACTGCCAAAGGCTTCGTCGTGCTTGCCAAGCAGCGCCTGGCAGAGACCAAGGTTGTTCAAGACCTTGCCGAGCTGAACCTGATCCTCGACCTCCTCGTACTTCGCCTTCGCGCGCTCCGCATAGGTGCGGGCGAGCACGAAACGGCCTTCGCGCTCGGCGATCATCGAAGCCTGCATGTAGGAGGCGCCGATGACCCGCGGGTCGCCGAGTTGCTCGGCCAACTCGATGGCACGCTCGGCATCTTCACGAGCAGCCTCGATGTCGCCGACTCTCTTATATGCGGCGGCGCGGAAGGCCAGTACCTGCGCACGCAGCGAATCCGAGGCGAGCGACGAGTGCTCGAGAAGCTTGTGCGCTTCACTCAGGAGCGTGATCGCGACGTGCGTACTCCCGAGCTTGACGCGCGCAACGCCGAGCTTGAACAGCGCCTCTGCTCGGAGTGCGTCGTCGAGCTCGTTTTCGTCGACAACCTCTCGGGCTTGCGTGAGCACGTCCAAGCCCTCGCGGATCTGCCCGTGCTCCATGAGTGCCCAGCCCTCACCGAGAAGCCGGCGGGCGGCAAGCTCCGGCGATCCGGTCGCCGCGACAGCGGTCGTGGCATCGGCGAAGAGCTCTAGCGACTCCTCGAACTCGTGTGAGCGCGCGAGCGCCTCGGCTCGCGCGAGCATCGCTTCGACATGCGCGCGATCCTCGGTGGTCACGCCGTGGGCGAGATAGCCCGGATCGATGGTCAGTCGTGAGGACAGATAGTCGATCGTCTCGGGCGTCGGTCGCGTCTTCCCGAGCTCGATCTGGCTGATGTACTCCTTCGAGAAACGAGCGCCGGCCAAATCGGTCTGCGTCAACCCGAGGGCAACGCGGCGCTGGCGTACGCGCTCGCCGAGCCCGATCTTGGGACGCTGGCGATCCGGCGCTCCTACGGCATGGGTGTCCGAATGGACTTGCGGCATTTCTACCCTTTCAGATCCTCCTAGTCAGCCCTCTCCATCACAATCACCCGTTCGGGTAAACGCCGCTGCACAGCGCACCCGAAGAGGGTATCCGGATTTGCGCGACGCGGCGAGCAATCCCTCCTCACCGTTTTCGCCCGATCCTAGCGAGTTCGGGATTTGCAGGTACTTTTCACCAAATGCGGGAGAAGAAATCACTTGACTGAGCTACTTGACTGCACACGGGAGCGGCCATATAGTGAGGGCACTCCGATCGATTCAGACGCCAGATACGAACGGAGCGGAAGAAAGGTCAGCGACGATTGCACCGGAGTCGTGGCTGGGCCGCAGAGTCATCGCTCTCGGTTTGTCGCCAAGACCAATCTTCTCGGGAAAGCCCCCTGGAGCCGCAGCCGGGGGTTCTCCCCAGATACAGGATTGAGCCCCGAGTGCCGCAGCCGGGGCTTTTTCCTTTCTCGAGGACTTTCAGCTCGCTCGGAGCATGATCACGAACAGCCCGATCGAAATCGGGCCAGCGTCCAACACTTACGATTCCGATCGTCGACGAGGTGCGCGATCATGATCGTCGATCAGTAGTGCAGCTGCCGGAACTGTGCAGCGGGATCGAGCTCGGCGAGGTTGTCTCTACAGTGAGACCGCGCTACGCGGACTCGGCTGCAGGTTGCGGATCTTCGGCGTGCTCATGGTGGCGCTTTCGAACGAGTACCGCCGCGACCAACACAGCGCCGAACGCGATCGCCGCCGACACGTGCAGGGCGCTGTGAAGGCCCTCCACGAAAGCCTTGTGCGCGATCGCCAGCTTTTGCTCGGCGGTCGGCCGCGGCAGATGGATTCCCTGCGCGGCGGCCTTGCGCAAGGTCGTCTCATAACTGGCCCGGGCCGCATTAGCCACGCTCGAGCTCCGCGAGGCCATGACGGCGCCGAGCAGCGCGATCCCGAGCGAGCCGCCTACCTGGCGGAAGCTGTTCAGCACCGCCGAGCCCACACCGGCCTTGTCGACCGGCACCGTGGCCATCGCGGCTGCGGTCGTCGGCGACATCGCCATCGGCATCCCGACCCCGCCGATGATCATCGCCGGCAGAAGCCCCGAGTAGGTCGTGTGCAGCCCGACCCGCGAGAAGAGGTAGAGCGAGATCCCCACCAGAGCCATCCCGGAGGCCATCAGCCAGCGCGAGCCCAGACGATCGGAGAAACGCCCGGCGAAGGGCGCCACGAGAATGACGAGGACGGTCATCGGCAGGAAGCTGGCGCCCGCCCGCGTCGGCGAGTAACCGAGGATGTTCTGGACGTAGAGCGACATGAAGAAGAAGACGCCGAACATCGCCAGCGAGACGAGAAGCGCGACCAGGATCGAGCCAACGAAGTTGCCGATCCTGAACAGTGACAACTCGAGCATCGGTAGCCGTTGATGCAACTCGAGCAGGACGAAGACGGTCATCATCACGCCGGCAAGCACGAACAGGCCGACGATCAACGGCGAAGTCCACCCCTTGCCGTTACCTTCGATCAGAGCGTAGGTCAGCGCGAACAGTGAGGAGCCCGAAGTAAGCAAGCCGGGCAAATCGAGGCTCTGTTCGTGCGACGTATCGCGCGACTCGGGGATGACGATACGCGAGACAACCATCGCCAGCGCGCCCACCGGGATATTGACGAAGAAGATCCAGTGCCAGCTCAGCTGCTGAGTCAGGATACCGCCGAGCAGCGGGCCGACGGCAAGCGCCATCCCAGCCGTTCCAGCCCAGATGCCGATCGCCGTCCCGCGCTGGCGGGGAGGAAAGGCAGTCGTGACGATCGAGAGAGTTGAAGGGATCATGATCGCCGCTCCCACGCCCTGCACGGCGCGTGCGCCGATGAGCACCTTTACGGCGCGCACGTCTATGAGCAAGCCCATGTGATCAGCGAGCCCGCAGGCGAGCGAGGAGAGGGTGAAGATGGCGAGGCCAACGTTGAACATCAGCCTGCGCCCGAGCAGGTCGGCGAGCTTGCCACCGATCAGGATGAAGGCGGCGAAGGTGAGCGTATAGGCGGTAACGATCCACTCGAGCTCGGAGATCCCGAGCCGGAGATCTCGCTTGATCGTCGGCAGGGCGACCGTGACGATCGTGTTGTCGAGCATGATCATGAACAGCCCGAACGCGACCGCTCCCAGCGTCCACCACCTACGATTCGTCTCGTTCACAAACCGCATCCCCGCTCCCTCTCGATCGGATCGGCGCCGGCTCTCCGGTATCACGTTCAGACCTGCTACGGAGATACGGCGCCCGGCAGCCGGATCTACCGGCAACCTGGAAACGAGAGGGTAGCCGAAACGTCCGCGACCACGGTCCGCCTCACGCCGACTCCTTTGGCGATCGGTGTGGATCGGACTGCGAGCATGATAGACTCGGTTTTAGCCCACGAGTCGTAAACCATGGGAGTCCCCTTGCGAATCGCGCTCGCTCAGATCGACACGATCGTCGGCGACATTGCCGGCAACCAAAAGAGGATCGTCGCCGCGTTGGCGGAATCGCGCTCGCAGAAGGCCGATCTGATTCTCTTCCCCGAGCTTGCGCTGACCGGCTACCCGCCCGAGGACCTGCTCCTGCGGCCGGGCTTCATCGAAGCGGCCAGGCGCTCACTCGAGAATATCGCGCGCGAGGTTCGCGGCTGCGTCGCCCTGATCGGGACACCGCACTTCGAGAGTGACCTCTACAACGCCTGTGCCGTCTGCGCGGAGCGCGAGATCAAGGGCTTCTACCGCAAGCGATACCTGCCCAACTACGGCGTCTTCGACGAAGACCGCTACTTCGCCTCGTCGAAGGGTCTCCTCTTGCTCGAGCTGGGCGGCGTCAAGATCGGGGTCACGATCTGCGAGGACATGTGGCAGCCCGGTCCGCCCGCGACCGATCTGGCGATCGCCGGAGCCGAGCTGATCGTCAACCTCTCGGCCTCTCCCTTCCACGTCGGGCGCGAGCTGCTGCGCGAGGAGATGTTCCGGACGCGAGCCCGCGACATGATCTCCTTCGTCGCCTACTGCAATTTGGTCGGCGGCCAGGACGAGCTCGTCTTCGACGGGCACTCGGTGGTGATCGACGACGAGGGCGAAGTGATCGCTCGAGCAGCCGGTTTCGAGGAGGAGCTACTCGTGGTCGAGATAGACCCGACCGACGTGATCGCGCGGCGACTCAGTGACGTACGCAAGCGGGCGCTCGCTCGAGAGCGAGATGCTCCCAAGATCACGCTGGTCTCGCTCCCGGCTCCGAAGCGGCGGCGGCGCACCCGGACGGTGTCCGCTCGCGTAGCTTCGTTCGCAAACGATCTCGAGCAGATGCGACGGGCGCTCACGCTCGGCCTCGGCGACTACATGCGCAAGAACGGCTTCGGCGACGTCGTGATCGGCGTCTCGGGCGGGATCGACTCGGCGCTGACCGCGGCACTGGCGGTCGAGACGCTGGGCGCCGACCACGTCCACTGCGTCTCGATGCCCTCTCGCTTCTCGTCCGCGGAAACCCGCGAAGATGCGAGGCGCCTCGCCGAAAGCCTCGGCACCGATTTCCGTGAGATCGAGATCGAGCCGATGATCGGAGTGTTCGAGAGTGCGCTCGCTCCCGCCTTCGCCGGATGCGAATCCGACCTGACCGAGGAGAACGTGCAAGCGCGCGTACGCGGAGTGCTGTTGATGGCGCTCTCGAACAAGTTCGGCTGGCTGCTCGTCGCCACCGGCAACAAGTCGGAGCTCTCGGTCGGCTATGCGACCCTCTACGGCGACATGGCCGGTGGCTTCGCACTACTAAAGGACGTCTTCAAGACCGACGTCTTCAGGCTCGCTCGCTACCTCAACGAGCAGGCAGGCCGAGAGCTGATCCCGGCGACGACCATCGCGCGCCCACCGAGCGCCGAGCTACGGGACAACCAGCTGGATGAAGACTCGTTACCGCCGTACGCCGAGCTCGACCGCGTGCTCGAGGCCTACATCGAAGAGGATCGCTCACGCGACGAGTTGCTCCGAGACGGCTTCGACGCAGACGTCGTGGAGCGCGCGATCTCCATGATCGACCGGGCCGAGTACAAGCGCCGGCAGGCGCCGCCCGGTGTGAAACTGCGTCCCAAGGCATTCGGGCGCGACCGCCGCACGCCGATCACGAGCGGCTGGCGCGACTAACCGGGCGAACGCCCGGCCAGTCGGTGTTTGCACGCGCCGCTTTAGGCAGCGTCGGCTGCCTGCTCGAGCCGGCGCTCAGTCCGATCGTCATCGCGAACGGGAGTCGGCTTCGGATCTTGCGCCGCCCGGTCGCCGAAACGGTCGCGGTTGCGTACGGTAGCGCCGACGAGACTCACGTTGCCCGTCCGATCGCCGTGACAGCGGAGATAGCAATCAGACTCGGACAGTGTCCGAAGCCATTGCACAATGTGGAAGCTAGATCCGTGGTCGGACGTAGCGCGGGCTAGAGTAGGAGCGCTTGCTTGGAGGCCGGCGCTCAAGATTCGAGCGGGGCCATGGTTAGGCCACGCGCTTCGAGCTGCGCCCAGTAGTGCTCGGCCCGCTCACGGTGCCCGCTCCAGACGATCGCCTGTCCCGTTCTGTCGATCTCTTCGGCCAGCCGCATCCCCGCGTCGTAACTGACGCCGGGAAGTACCGAAGACAGCGCCCGCGCCACGCTGTCGAAGGTGTTGTGATCGTCGTTGAGCCCGATCACGCGCCAGAGCTCGCCCAGCCCCCTGCCGCCCCGCGCCGCTCGCTTCGGCTTCGTCGGGCTGACCAGGGTCGCAGACACCGCCGAAGCGTACCGAGATCAAGCCCGGACAAGACTGAATTGCGCTCTCGCTTTCTCGGGGCGCCGTTGAGCGTGCTTCGCCGGAGGGGACAGGGTTTCAGCACGGCCCCGTAGAGCGAGGTGCAGTCAGCGGCTCCCGGCGTCTCCGTAAGGCCAGTCGCGCCTGGCCGCCCGAAACCGCCGGCCGAGAAAGCGAGAGAGCTAGCTCGGGTTTGCGGGAACTTCTTCGGCGACGGCTCGCGCCAGCTCGTCCACTACCGAGAGGAAGAACTCGATCACGACCGGGTCGAACTGGGCGTTTGCGCAGCGGCGCAGCTCCGAGGCGGCGTTATCTCTGTTCATACCGAGGCGGTAGGGGCGAGGACCGATCATGGCGTCGTAGGCGTCGCAGACCGCGATGATGCGGGAGGGCAACGGGATCTCCTCGCCCTTGAGCCCGTCCGGGTAGCCCGAGCCGTTGTAGCGCTCATGGCTGGAGCGGACGATGCGCGACACCTGCGACAGCGACGGCGCGGCGGAAATGATGCGCTCGCCGACGACGGTGTGCCCGCGGATGAACTCCCACTCCTCGCGGTCGAGCGGGCCTGGCTTTTTGAGGATCGCGTCGGGGATCGCCATCTTGCCAACATCGTGCAGCTGCGCGGCCTGGGCGAGCTGGTCGAGCTCCTCGCCGCTCATGCCCAGGCGCCTTCCGACCTCCGCCGCCAGGCGGGCAACGTCGACCAAGTGATCGCCGAGTTCCGGGCTGCGCTCGTGCAGAGCCTGCAGGAGTACGTCCGCAGACTGCCGACCTGCCGAGCGCCGGCCACTGTTCTTGTTCGCGTACATGCGCTGGTCGGCCAGTCGCAGCGAGATGCCGACGTCGTTAGCCTCCTGCGGAAGCAGCACCGACCCATAAGAGCTGCCGATGGCGAAACCCTCACCGCGCTCGGAGAGAGCGGCGGTTGCATCGGCGATGATCGGGCCCTGACCGTCCGAGCCGATACTTGCGATGATGCAAAACTCGTCTCCACCCATGCGATAGGCCTCGCCGCCGTGCTCACGCATGGCGATCTGTACGTTCCGACCGAGCCTCGCCAGCAGCGCGTCGCCGGCCGGATGGCCAAAGCTGTCGTTGTAGTTCTTGAAGCCGTCCAAGTCGAACAGAGCGAGCAGCAGCGGAGCGGTCTCAGCCGCGTCCGGTAGTGCTTTCTGTAGGTCGACGACGAGCTTGCGCCGGTTGCCGAGGCTGGTGAGCGGATCGGTCATCGCCTGAGTCGAAGTGCGTACCCATCGGCGCCCCATGATGAAGGCGATGGCGAGCAGAGCGACGCCCATCAGCGCGACCGGGATCGGGTTGTTCGTGATCACATTGCCCGAGGACGCCGGCGCGGCTGCAACTACCGTCCATTTGTTGGCATCCAGAGAGGCGTTCGAGATCTGCTGCCAAGCCACGCGCAGCCGCCCCTTTGATGTGTTGATCGTGGTTACGCCGCTCAAACCCTTCTGGTGAGCAATCTGAACGAACCGCCTATCCCACGGCGCGGCAAACCCGAGCACGACCGCGGCACTACTGCTGCTGAGCATGATCCCACCGGTCTTTTGATCGATGACGGCGAGATCGAGTCCCTTCAAGCGAGCCCTTGCTACTGCTTCGTTGGCACCCTTGCGGAAGGCGTCGATGTCGAGCTCGAAATAAAGCATCCCGCGCGGCTTGCCCGCGACGGGCGGAAGTAGGGTCGAGTAAGTCACGACCCAACGGCCCGAGTCGGTCGAGACTGTGGATTTGCCGGTATAGACCTGTCCGGGCTCGAGCTTCATCGTCGCCTGAACCCACTGCTGACCTTCCTCACGCAGGGTGTCGAGCTGCGCCGGCCCGTACTCCAGGCCGCGTGCGACGTGCGCGATGTCTAGCTTGCACGGCTCCATCTGCAATTTCCTACCGAAAGCCGAACGCGCGCAACGATCGTAGTTGTTGATCACGCCTGCAGCGCCGAGCAAGTTCGGATAGATGCGGCTTCCGAGGAATAGCAGTACTTGATCTATCTTCTTGCGATTAGCGGCCGCGTGGCCGGGGTCGGTGAAGATGGAATTGAGGATCGGGTTCTGACTCAGCACCTCCGCGGTCGTGCGTGCCTCGTCTTCGGTGCTCTGGAGGCTTGTGCGGCGCTCGTTCACCTGGGTCGCCAATGAGCGATCGAGCGCTTGCTGCGAGTTCTGCTGCTGCTTCAGCATGACCAGGCCAATGCTCAGCGGCACGAGCGCGATCGCCACCACGAGCACCATCACCTTCACGATCCGCATCAGTGCCTCTTTCCCTCTAAGCCGCTTCGGGGACGCGGATTAGATCGGGCAAATAGCGCCGAGGCTTGAGAGTGAATTCGAAAGATCGTATAAGTTGCGGCGCGCGCCGGCTCCGTGCCGGACGACACGTGAGTAATACTCGACCCTGGGACGGCGACATCAAGCGTGCGCATGACCGCCTCCTACGCTCGTAACCGTCGGATAGGTGATCGGCCGCCGGCGGGACGACTTGATCGGATACGAGCACGCACCGTTTGGGGCTCGCGGCTCGGACGGGTCGGCGCTCTTCGTTAGCATGGTCGCGTGACCTTCGAGCGCTCAGTCCTGGCGAACGGGCTTCGAGTCTTGACGGCCCCCATGCCCGAGGCTCGCTCGGTGACCTGCATGATCATGGTCGCCGCCGGCTCTCGTTACGAGACGCGCGAGTCGAACGGCATCGCCCATTTCACCGAGCACATGTTCTTCAAAGGCACCGAGAAGCGCCCGAGCGCCCGCGACATAGCCGGCGAAGTGGACGCGATCGGCGGCGAGTTCAACGCCTTCACCGGCAAGGAGTACACGGGCTACTACGTGAGATGCGCGGCCGAGTCGCGCAGCGTCGCCCTCGACGTCCTCGTCGACATGATCCGCCACTCCAAGTTCGACCTCGATGAGATCGAACGCGAGAAGGGCGTGATCGTCGAGGAGATGAACATGTACTTCGACTCGCCGCGCGACTACGTCGGCTCGATTTACGAGAGCCTCCTCTTCGGTGACCAGCCGCTCGGCTGGGACGTGATCGGGAGCAAGGAAACCGTCCGCGCCGCCACACGCGACACCTTCCTCGATTACCTCGGGCGCTGGTACGCGCCGTCGCGTGTAGTCGTCGGACTTGGCGGTCGCCTGAACGGCGACACGACGGCCGAGATCGAGGCTTTGCTCGGCGATCTCGCTCCGCGCGAAACGGGGAACCCCTCCCCGGCCGAGATCCCTTCCCCGGACAAACCGGGTCTCAGCGTGCATCACAAGAAATCCGACCAGGCTCACCTCGTTCTGGGCACGCTCAGTCACCCGATGCAACATCCCGACCGCTACGTGCTGCAGGTGCTGGCGGCCGTTCTCGGCGGCGGTATGTCTTCACGCCTGTTCACCGAGGTGCGGGAGCGGCGAGGTCTCGCTTACTACGTTTTCTGCCAGAACAACGCCTACGCCGAGACCGGGACGCTTTGCGCGCAGGCCGGCGTGGACTTGAACCGCGTCGAGCAGGCGATCGAGACGGTTGTCGCCGAGCTGCGGCGCATCGTCGACGAGCCGGTGCCCGAACAGGAGCTGGCGAAGGCCAAGGAGTACACGAAGGGCCGGCTCGTTCTCCAGCTCGAGAGTCCCCAGGGCCTGATCGGGTTCGGGCTCCGCCGCGAAGTGCTAGAGGGGCAAGTGGTCGATCCCGCGGACGTGATCGCCAGGCTCGACGCGATCAGCGCGGACGACGTCCAGCGTGTTGCCCGCGAGGTCATCGGCGAGCGCGCTTTCCATCTGGCCTTGATCGGTCCTTTCGAGGACGGCGAGCGGTTCGCACGACTGCTCGCCTGAGCGAGCCCAGCGGCACGATCCGTTTCGCGCAAGTCCAGGTCACCGAACGGGAGCGGTGTTCGAGCGCGGATTCCCGATCGCCGCCTGTGGAAATAGACTTCTCTCTATGGAAGAAGCACTTGCCCGCGCAGAAACGCTAATCGACTCCTGGGCGAACGAGCTTCGCGACGAGCTACCGCCGGCGACGCCGATCTTCGACGTGCATACGCATCTCGGCGAAGATGTGGACGGCATGGTCGGCTCATTCGAGGAGCTGACCGCTATCTGCGATCGATACGGAATCGAGCGCTGCTTCGTTTTTCCCCTCGACGAGCGCGACCGGCACCCGGCGTTCCGCAAGCCGAACGATCGTACTATCGCTCACGCGGAGCGTTCGCAGGGGCGGCTGATCCCGTTCGCGCGCCTCGACCTCGATGAGTCGCCGCTCGAAGAGGCGCGGCGCTGCTTCGACCTGGGCGCACGCGGGATCAAGCTCCATCCCCGTGCTCAGGGGTTCCTGATCAACGACGAGCGGCTCGAGCCGATCGTGGCGCTGGCCGCCGAACGGGGCGCACCGGTATTGATCCACGGCGGTCGCGGGTTGCCGCCGATCGCCGATCATCTGGCGCGATTGGTCGAGCGCTACCCGCTCGGGCAACTGATCGTTGCCCACGCCGGTATCGCCGATCTGGAGGCGCTCGCGCACGCGCTCGGAGGCAAGGCGGGCGTGTTCTTCGACACCTCCGTCTGGAGCCCGATCGACCTGCTCGACTTCCTCCACCTGGTCCCACCGGAGCAGATCCTCTACGCCTCCGACTACCCGTACGGTCAGCAGCCGAGCGCGCTTCTGATGGCAGTCCGCACCGCGCGACTGGCAGGGCTCACCGACGCCGAGCTGCGGATGATCCTCTGGGAGAACGCCGACCGCATCAGCCGCGGTGAGCCGCCACTCCAGCCGAGCAAGCCGCGTGGCAGTCCCACCTTCTCTCAGTCGATGACAATGGCGCGGATTCACCAGTACGTCTCGATGGCGACGCCTCTGCTCTGGACGAGGCAACCGGACACAGTCGGCGTGCTCGGGTTGGCGCTGAACGCCTGCCAGGCGGCAGATTCCCACCAACGCGATCTGCAGCGAATCTGCGAGCTTCTCACCTGCGCCCGCGATCTCTGGCGCGCACTACCCGAGATCGAGGTCGAGCCGGAGCGGCTCAGCGCCAACCGGCTCACTTTCCGGCTCATCCATCTAGCCGACATCCTCGCGGTTACGTCCGGCGCCTGAGCTCTCGCCGGCCGCGAATGTTGCCGGTGCGAGCGATAAGATCTCGTGCGGGGTGAGCCGCCGACTTTCTTTGCTCTTTCTCTTTGCGATGACGCTCGTCCTCACGGCGACCGCACTCGCAAGCGCGAACCGAAGCGGCGAGAGGCGTTCGGCTCAAGCCGGGGGCCCGGCGTCGGCGATCTCGTCCCTGTCTCTCCAGGCGCAGGACGAGCCCACGGCCAGGCTGTGCCCGTTACCTAAACGCTTTCGGCCGGCTTTCGAGCGCGCCTCGAAGAGGACGGACGTTCCGCTTTCCGTACTCGCCGCGATGGCCCAGGTGGAGTCGAACTTCCAGCCCAACGCTATCTCTCACGCAGGCGCGCGCGGGCTTCTCCAGGTTCTCCCGTCGACAGCGCAGGAGTTGAAGATCAACCTCGGCCGCCCAGATGCGGACGTACTCGCGGGCGCGCGCTATCTAAAGCGGATGCTGGATCGCTTCGATTCGCTCGAGCTCGCGCTCGCCGCCTACAACGCAGGCCCAACCGCGGTGGCGAGGGCCGGTCAGGCGCCCTCGGCGGAGACGCGTACGTACGTGAGCAAAGTCCTGGCGCGCTGGCAGCAGCTCGCCGGCTGCTCGTAGGACGGAGAGCGACGGTGGCGAACACTGGAGAGCCTCGGATGTGGCCGGGAGGCTTCGCCTGGCAACAGAGAGGCAAAATGTCACGTATCCAGGCGATCTGCCGATGAGAATCCCCAACATGCGAACACCCGACCCCAAGGGTCAGCCGCAGCTCACGCTGGCACTCGTCTCGTCACTCGAGAGCGGCTCGGCGGCAACCGTGTTCGCAAAGGCGCGCCTGCGCCGTCAGCTCAGCCAGGAGCAAGTGGCCCAACGCTCGGGTATCACGACCGAGCAAGTCCGCTGGCTCGAGGAAGGGCGCGTGTATGCCTTCCGCACCCCGGAGGACGCTCTGGCAGCGGCGGCGTTGCTCGCGAGCGGGCTCGAGATCGACAATTACGAGGCGCGCGAGCTCGCCGGTTTACCCGTTCTCCCCCGCTCGATCCAGCGCAATCCGCGCGGCCGTCTAGCGGTAGTGGGTGCCCTTGTGATCGTCAGCGCCGCGGCCGCAATCATGCTCGGATACGCGCTCCGCGGCCCGGCCGGGCAGGTCCTGTCGCTGAGAAATCACGGCTCCGCTCTGCCGGCGCCATGGAAGACCAAGGTCGACGTTCAGAACGGAAGCGGAGACATCAACTACACCCGCCGGGTCGCTTCCCGGATCGCGGCGCTCGGGTATCAGGTGGTCTCGGTCAGGCGTGCGAGTCGCTTCGACTACAAGCACACGACCGTCTTCTACACGGATGCTGGGAAGGGACGAGCGCTTGCGGAGCGCCTCTCAAACAGTCTCGGCGGCGTCGATGTACTGCCCCTGCCGGCGGGGAAAGACCCTCTCACGATCGACGTCATCGTCGGTCCGGCGAACCTCGCGGTGCGCTAAAAGCTTACTTGGCGCTGCTCTTGAGCGCAGCCAGCTTCGAGCTCAACTCCGGAGATATCGGCTCGCTGATCGCCTGCCGCATGTAGGCGCGGAAAAGACGCTCGAACCGGTAGTTCCGGCGGCAATAACCGCAGGCATCGAGATGCTCCTCGGTCGTGCGCACCGCTTCTTCGGCAAGCTCGCCGTCGAGGTATAGCTCGAGCAGATCTTCACACCCTGTGCAAGGTGTCTCGCTCATGCCTTCCTCTCCGACACCGAGGCGGCCAGGGACTGCCTGAGTAGCCGGCGCGCCCTGTGCAGTCTCGACATAACAGTGCCCACGGGAATGGCGAGGATCTGAGCGGTCTCCTGGTAGCTGAAGTCGCCGAGATCGACCAGCACGAGCACGTCGCGGAAGTCGTGGGGAAGATCCGCGAGCGCTTCGACGATGGCGGACTGGGAGAGCCGCTCGATCAGTTTTTCCTCGTCTTCGCCGCTCCGACCTGCCGCCTGCTCCAACCGGTCGTAGAGCGAGTACGCGCCTTCCTCCAGAGGCTGCTCAATCGGCCGCCTCTGCTTTCTTCGCCCGCGATCGATGTTGAGGTTGGTGAGGATCCGCATTAGCCAGGCGCGCATATTGGTGCCGGGTTCGTAGGAGCGCCAACTGCGAAACGCGCGCGCGTACGTCTCCTGCATCAACTCCTCCGCGTCCTCTCGGGAACCCGCGATGTGACGTGCGACCTGATAGACCTGATCCGCATGCTCAAGCGCTTCCTCCTCGAATCGCACACGACTACGGGCCTCCTGCGCTAGTCCACGCGCGTCTTTCTCCGACGCTCGCTCGCTCACCGAGGGCGTCCTAACAACGCTATATGCCTTTGCCAACGCGGGATCATGCCCACCTATTCCCATCCCTCTGAGTCAACAGTCACGGGCTGCACGTCCCTTAGACGTATCAGTGGCCGCGGATGGCGTGTACCGGCCGCCCCGCCGCTTCCCAGGCGTAGTAGGAGGCGCTCGAACCAAAAGAGCGCTGGAAGTCGACAACCCGGGGGTTGCGACCTACCTCCTTGGCACGCTGGGCGTGTCTGAGGAGATTGGGGTCGTCCCTGTCCTGCCAGACGAGGATCAGATGCGCCGCGGTCATGAACTCGGCGACGAAATCGCAGCCAGGGGCAGGGCAGGGAAAAGGTTTGGTCGCAACGCAAAACCAGCCGCTGTGATCCTCTTCGCCGTCATCGGTCCAGAGCTCTTCCTCCTCGATCGGCTCGTCGAGGAGAACGGGAGCGGGCGGGCGGCGTTGGGGCTCGAGCTCCATGAGTCAGCCTGAGATCAGAACGGCGCGTGCGGGAGCTCCGTCCGAGCCGACGATATCGAGCGGAAGGCAGACGAGCCGGTAGTCACCTGCCTCGACTCCGCGCAAATCGAGACCCTCGAGCAGGACGACGCCGTCCGAGAGCAGCTTGCGATGCGTCTCGGGCGCGCCGACCGAGAGGTAGTCGATCCCGACAAGCCGGACACCACGCTCCACCAGAAGCGCCGCCGCCGCCGGCGAAACGCCGACGAAGTCGTTCGTGAAACCGTCCCTGTCCCAGAGCTGGGAGTTCCGGGTGGCGAAGATAACCCGCTCGGTGCCGGTGACAACCTCGCGCTCGACCGTCTCCGCGTCTATCTCCTCCGCTACAGAGCGAGCGTCCACGATTAGCGCGGGACCGATCAGCGCCTCGAGCGGAAGGTGCTCGACGGACGCGCCGCCTTCGATGAAGTGCAGGGGCGCGTCGACATGGGTGCCGGTGTGGGCTCCGAGGACGAACCGGCTCAGGTTGTAACCGTCGCCCCCCGCGATCGAGCTCACCCGCTCGACGACGGGCGCTGCTTCGTCGTCCCAGACGATCATGCCGGGGCGCACGGGAACGCTGATGTCGATGATCGCCATACCGGCCTATGATCGCGTTTCTACGCGGCCGTGTCGAACCGAGTGGACGCCACCCGGCTCAGGCGCGACGGTCGCGTTCGAGAGCAAGAGGGAAGGGCGGTCAGGGGCGATTGCCGAGCGTGACCGAAACGGTCATCTGCTTGTTGCCGCGGTAGATCTCGAGCGAGATCTTGTCTCCCGGTTTGTGCCCGGCGATGAAGTCTTCGAGCTTCCCGGAAGAGCTACCGAAGTGCTTGCCGTCCACGGCCACGATGATGTCGCCACCTAGCGTGTAGTCCGCTCCGGAGAGGATTACCTGGTGCGTCCCGGCCTTGAGCCCGGCTTTGGCCGCCCCGGTCCCGGGCGTGACTTTCGCGATGAGCAGACCCTGCTTGACGGGGAGCCTGAACTGGATCGCCAGCCCGGACGTGATCGGCTCGATCTCGACGCCGAGGTATGCGCGGCTGGCCTTCCCCGTCTTGATGATCTGAGCCACGACCTGCTTCACCGTGTTCGACTGGATGGCGAAGCCGATGCCGACGTTCCCCTGACCGGTACCGCCAGTCTCGATCTGCGAGTTCACACCGACTACCTGCCCCAGGCTGTTGAGCAGCGGGCCGCCCGAGTTGCCGTGGTTGATGGCCGCGTCAGTCTGGATTGCGGCGATGGGGAAGCCATTCGAGTTGCCCGAGCCGGGAGAGCGCACGGGGCTGGAGGTCGCGCCGTCACCGAGGTTGTAGATGGCGCTGACAATGCCCGAGGTGATCGATCGATCGAGACCGAACGGGTTGCCGATAGCGACGACGGGGTCTCCCACCTCCAACGCCGAGGAATCGCCGAAAGTGAGCGGCGTCAGAGCGCTGGGAGAGACGTGCACCTTGAGCACGGCGAGATCGGTCGACATATTGGCGCCGACGATCGTTGCCTTCGTGTCAACGTTGTTCGAGAACAGAACCCTGATTGATGAGGCGCCCTGGATGACGTGATAGTTCGTGACGATGTGGCCCTGCTTGTCGATCACGAACCCGGAGCCAAGAGCCTCCTGTTTCTGCGCCGGTAGCTGGAAGAAGGGGTTGGCCTGTCCTTTTACGATCGACGTGCTCGTTACCTGCACGACGCCCGGAGAGGTTCGCTCGTAGATCTCAGGAATCGTGAGGCCCTTCGCCCCGTTGGCCGGGGTCAACGCCACCGTCGAGGGTGTTTCTGACTGCCCGGTCACAACCGTCGTCGTTTTACCGAGGTCGCCGAGAACGGCGAGCGCGCCCAACGAGATCCCGGCTCCCATGACCCCGGCCAGGAGAACGCTGATCCCTGTTGCAATATGTCGCCCGGTCGGTTTCATCGACGTCCTCCTTTATACACGGCTGCGCTCGAGAGCTGGTTACAGGCGTTTTTCCCACGATTAGGGTTTCGTTAAGCAGCGGCGGCGGCGCACAATCGTTCCATCCACTCATCCGTCGGGTTTCCGACGTTCTCGAACTTCCGCCCGTTTGGCCGATAGAGAAGGAAGATTCCGATTGCGGCCTGTAATGACATCCGCTTCGATCAGCGAACGACTCGGCAGCCGGTTCTCGCGGCTCGTAAACGCCGCGACGCCGTACGAGCCCAAAGACCGGTTCGAGGGTGCCGCTCGTAGCTCCGCTGCGCTCGCCGTTGCGTCGGGGTTCGTCGTCGTCGCCTGGGCCTTTATCGCACCGACCGATCGGCGCCTCCCGCTGCTCGGCGTCGCGCTCGCCTGTTTCGCTCTTGCGGCTGTCTATCTGGCTCTGCCCAAGCTCGTGCCCGCTAGATCGGCCGCGTTCGGCCTGATCGTCTCGGCGTCGGCGGCGACGGGAATCGCGCTCGACTCGCGTAGCTGGACGCTCGGCTTCGTTCTCTTCTTCCTCGCGACTCTGCACACGGCCTACTTCTCTCGCCTTCGCGGCGTCGTTGCCCAGCTCACCCTTGCCTCGGGCTCCTTCTTGTTTCTGTCAATCACCTTGCGCGTCGGCAATCGGCCGGTCGTCGACTGGGCAGCGGTAACAGTCGCGCTCGCTTGCTTCTCGCTCTCGGTGCTCTGGGCGAGGCACCTGCTCGATGCCCTGGTCGAGGGCCTCAAAGTGCGAGCGCATGGACAGAAAGTGATCGCGCAGCTCGGACAGCAGGCCCTGATCGAAACCGACCTCGAAGCCCTGATGCAGCAGGCGGCCGACGCGGTTGCCGACACGCTGGCGCTGGAGCGGGTCGTCGTCTTCGAGAACGTCCAGAGCGGCGAACTGATGCCCATGCGCGCCTGCGCGGGATCGCTAACCGAGGCGATCGAGCACGATTCGACGCTCGAACTCGACTCCTTCTCCAAGTACACGTTGCTCGCCAAGGAGCCGGTTCTCGTTACCGATCTCGCTGCGGAGACTCGATTCAAGCCGACGCCGATTCTGCTCGAGCTCGGCATCGTCAGCGCCGTCAACGTTGCGATTCCCGGCCGCGATCATCCCTGGGGCGTACTGTGCATGCGAACGACCACGAGGAGAACTTTCAGCGCCGACGACACCGACTTCTTGCGCGCCGTCGCAAACATCATCGGCTCGGCGATCGAGCGGCGCCGGAAAGAAGAGTCGCTGCAGACAAGCCGCGCCGGCGCCGCGGAGTTGAGCGAGCGCCTGAGCGGCGTCATCGACGCCTCGCCGATGGCGATCATCGAGATCGACCTCAACCGGCGCGTCACGATCTGGAACAAGGTCGCCGAGAACGTCTTCGGCTGGACGCGCGACGAGGCGATCGGCTCGGTCCTGCCTACGACGCCGGAGCATCGGGTCGACGAGCTCGCCGAATTGATCGACAGGGCGGTCGACGGTGAGCAGATCTCCAACTTCGAGACCGAGCGCCTGCGCCGCGACGGCACTATCTTCCCCTACTCGATCTCACTCGCTGCGCATCGCGACGGCGACGGCAATACGGTCGGTCTTATCGGTCTCGGCACCGACCTGAGCAACCGCAAGCTGGTCGAGGTAGAGCTCTCTCGCAGCCGCGAGCTCTACCGCGTCGTGGTCGAGAACTCGCACGACATGATCGCAGTGCTCGACCCGATGGGACGTTTCGTCTTCGCCTCTCCCTCTTACGAGCAGGCGCTCGGCTACGGCCCCGAGGAGCTCGTGGACGTCTCGCCGATCAGTCTCGTGCATCCCTCCGACGTGCAGCGCGCCAGCGACGCTTTGCGACAAGTGGTCACCCGCCAGGACGCCGCTGTGGTCGAGCTGCGTATGCGACACAAGCGCGGTAACTGGGTCTTCGTCGAGGGAACGACAACCTCGGTTATGGACGAGAACGGGAAGTTGCAATCGATCCTCATGAGCGTCCGCGACATCAGCGAGCGCCAGGTCGCCGAGGAAGAGTTGCGTGAAGCCGAGGCTCGCTACCGACTGCTCGTCGAGCAGCTACCGCTGATCACTTACATCAACGTTCCCGGCGAATCGGGGCGCTGGGTCTACCTGAGCCCGCAGTTGGAGGAAATCCTCGGTTACGAGCCGAGCGACTGGACCTCTGACCTCCGCAACTTCGTGGACGCGATCCATCCCGACGACCGCGAGCGCGTGACCGCGGAGCGAGCCGCAAGCGGCACGAAGGGCAGAATCGGGCTCGAGTACAGGCTGATGGCAAAGGACGGGCGCGCCGTCTGGATGCGCGACGAGGCGGTGGTCGTCCGCGATCTCTCGGGCAAGCCGCTTTACGTTCAGGGCTACCTGCTCGACATCAGCGCCGAGCGCGAGGCGGAGTCCGAGCGTCTCCGGCTCGAGGCTCAGCTCCTCCACTCACAGAAAATGGAGGCGATCGGGCGCCTGGCGGGAGGCATCGCGCACGACTTCAACAACCTCCTGACGGCGATCATCGGCTACAGCGAGCTGATCGTCTCGGAGCTCGACCCCGCCAGCTCGCTCGCCCGTGACGCCGAGGAGATCAAGCGGGCGGCCGAGCAGGCAGCGGCGATGACGCAACAGCTGCTCGCGTTCAGCCGGCGCCAGGTACTGCAGCCCGCACTCCTCAACCCGAACGAGGTGATCGGGCACATGGAGAAGATGCTCCAGCGCCTGATCGGCGAGAACATCGAGCTCGCCACCGAGCTCG
>Ga0182017_10000858_pt1 | contig 23985 bp, 37 predicted proteins | sample 712E3DmetaG_FD_120492 | JGI IMG/M metagenome (GOLD analysis project Ga0182017, IMG submission 120492) | Permafrost microbial communities from Stordalen Mire, Sweden - 712E3D metaG | ecosystem: Environmental > Terrestrial > Soil > Wetlands > Permafrost | place: Sweden: Stordalen | collected... | reverse complement strand
GACCATGAAAACCTATACGGACGTGGCGCAACTGCCTTTGGCGGCAACCGTGCGCGGTTTGCCTTCGATTGGCGAATCACAAATAGACTCACAAACTTTAGTCGCCGACCGTCCTGCCGTGTCACCTGCCGTCATCGGTTTGAAGGCCATCAAAGTAGGCAAAACCGTTGGAAACATTGACGGAAATCACGGTGCGTCATCCATTGTCACTTTCAGTCACGAAAATGAGAATGGCGGAGAGAGGGGGATTCGAACCCCACAAAATCCCTTGAAAACTGAGTCTGCGCGCGCGATTTGAGGCGGGGTGGATTAGGCCGGAATAGGCCGGAACAAGCCGGAAATCAAAGACTTACGCAGAGACAACACGAAAAGAGCCGGTTTGAGGCTGAAACCGACAGCAACCGGGTCAGTTGAATAGGTTTGTCCCTGATTTTTCATGCGGCTAAAGCAGGTTTAATTGCTCCTTTTGGGACGGTTTTTTAACGGGCTTTGGGGCCTTCACCAAGCGGGCAAGCGTTGCCAGTTCTCGAACCGGATCAGGACGCGCCACAGCGGCCTTTCCGGCGCTCAACAGGGCGTGTTCAACAAGGGTGCGGAGCGACTTTGCCGACTCATAAATCTCGTCGCCGTGGACAGCAAAGTGCGATTGGATAACCCGACCCAACCAGGCGGGCAAATAATTGATGCCGTCGGAGTTTCCGAAGCGCAGAGCGTCCATAAAAACAGACATGAATATTTCACGGTAACGATCATCTGGAAGAGACACTCCTTTTTCAATCAGCCACTTCGCCGGCCACAAAACAACCCAGTCCAAGAGACGCCGATAATCCTTCCGAAACTCGACGGGATGACCATCGTAAAATTTACGCTGGAGGAAGCCCATCAGATCGTCCTTAAGCTCCTGGGATGTCTGCTGCTTGCGCAGAAAGATTGGGCGATTCGCGCGCATCAATTTTTAGCCAGGTCAACCGGCATATAAACCAGAGTGCAAGCGTGCTGGCGACACCAGTTGAGCGCAGCCTCGGCCTTGGGGAAATCCATTGTGCTCTGCACGCGCTTCCCGGCCTTGTTGATGATCAACAGCGCGGCGGGATTTCCTTCGTTATAAAACATCGTTTTTGTTTGACCGGAAAAAACCGGCGGGTTAAAGCCATCGGGCGGCTCGCTCATAGGAGGGACATTCCTTTGGGTTAGGTCGCGGCCTGTTCGCGCATCACCGCGGGCAGGCCACTTTTGTTTCATTTGATCAAAAAGGGACTCCTTCTCGTTCAACGATAGCATCTTCGGCGTATTCCTCACCGGCCAGGTCGGATTCAACTGGCACGGCGACTTCGCCGGCCGTACGGGCGCAGAGAGTGTTGCGCAGGTCGGTCAAATCCTTCTCATTCATATCATCCAAATCGTCGAGCGTTTTCCGCTTGAACCTGGAACTGCGGAGCAGGCCGAGGATGGTGGGAGAATCAAACTTTTCCAAGATACCGCGGCGCAGTCGAATGAGGGGCATTTCAACCTGCCGTTTCTGAGCGTCAACGTTCGTCGGCTGCGCCCACGCCAGGCACTCGGCTTTGAAGTCATCAAACATTTTCATATGGTCGATGACCTTGGCAGAAATCGGGCTACCAAACGCTCGCGTATGGATCAGCTTGCGCATCTCTTCCTTGTCCGCAGCCGTGGTCTTGCCCTGGGCACGATACGCGCCTTCGAGCAACCGAAAGTAGGCGCTGTGCTGGTCCCACGTCATCTTCCAGCCGGGATAAAATTTGCCGGTGCGTTTCATGACGACATCCTCCGTACGATTGTTTCAGCCGAGGGGCGTCCACCCATTTCTTCGCGGGTTAAATTTACGCCAGGCCACGGGAACAAAAACAGCAGGCCTTTTCTTCGCGGCTGGAGTGCCCAATAAGGCCGACCACATGAGACGATGATACGGTCGTAATGGGCGGCCTCAACGGAGTGAATTTTTCCGCATTCACATTTTTTAGTCATGGTGGCAATCATGGCCGGGTTGCGTTGATCTCGTTAAACCAGCCGACGCATTTGTTGTCGAGCCAGTCGAAGCCGACGAGGGAAGACACCAAGCCGAGCAGAGAGATGGCCATCAGCGGAGGACCGTTGACGACGAACCATGCTGTGCGGATTGGATTCATTATTTCAGGATGGAGGCGAGACCTTTGGCGCGGTCGGCGTACTTCTTCATTTCGTCCTGGCAAAGTTTGCGCAGCATCACCAGTTCGCGCCCGGAGGCCAGTGGCTTTGCAGCAACCATCTCCAGCCCCTTCTGGCTGAAAACCTTTCCGACACGCCGCATCTGGCTCAGGTTGAACTTCACCAGGGCAACGACTTCGCCTTTGGAACACGCGACCGTAAAGGGGCGTTCATCAATGGATTTTGGAATGCTCATATCAGTGCCAGCTCACCCAGTGGGGCTTGCCGGGGAGCGGGAAGCCGTAGGTTGAACGGAAGAACGTCCGCAACTCGGCGGCGTTGTGGAATCCGTCGTCTGTTGCCAGTTGATTTTCCTCGGCCACGGTCAAGCGCAGCTTGCCCAGGACGATTTTTTCTTCCGTTATCTGGATGCGGAGACATTCCTGGCAGATAGGCTGCAACAGCCGCCGACACTGCTTGGTACGCATTCCAGTGAAGTGTTTCAACCGGTCGCCTTTTTTGGGTGGAGCGGTTTTCAGGAAGAGCCGGATCGTGGAGGTCTTCGCGCCGTTCTTCACGGCTGCCGCGAATCGGGCTTTGAAGTTGAACGTGGTTTGTTTCATGACGCTTTGTGCGCTGATAGATTTTGGTGTGTTTGCACGCGACGCATTCGATCAGGTGTTGCCGCGCCATCCAGTCGAGACAATCTGCGACCTGGTATTTGCCTGGCACGAGCAGTGGGTACCGCCGGACCAGCGCGATGCCGATCTGGACGGACGAGAACCGGCCGTGCCAGGCAAAGACGATGCGGCGGATGGCACCCGCCACGCCGCCGCGTTTGAATATAAGTAGCCTGATGGCCGCGATGCGGCCGTCCTCCGTTTGAGACATGGTGCGGCGTGGCTCACTTGACCCAAAGCTTGAAGTGCAGTTCGATGAGAGCCAGCGCCGCCTGGTATTCCTTGGCGACGTCGTTGTCGCCGTGCTTCTTTTTCAGGGCGGCAATGAACTCTGGCACCGAACCAGAAAAACAACCGGTCTTGAGGCGAATGCCCTTCACGGTTGATACAGCCATTAATTGATGCTGATCGGCACCGAGTGGACTGATGAAAAGGAATGGCCTCGGTGTCTTTGAAATTTTTAGGCCATCGAAGCTGCTGTTGTAGAAGCTGCTGTTGTCGAAGCTGCTGTTGTCTAAGCGGCTGTTGTCGAAGCTGCTGTTGTAGAAGCTGCTGTTGTAGAAGCGGCTGTTGTCGAAGCTGCTGTTGTAGAAGCTGCTGTTGTAGAAGCGGCTGTTGTCGAAGCTGCTGTTGTAGAAGCGGCTGTTGTCGAAGCGGCTGTTGTCGAAGCTGCTGTTGTCTAAGCGGCTGTTGTCGAAGCTGCTGTTGTCGAAGCTGCTGTTGTAGAAGCTGCTGTTGTCGAAGCTGCTGTTGTCGAAGCTGCTGTTGTAGAAGCTGCTGTTGTCGAAGCTGCTGTTGTAGAAGCGGCTGTTGTCGAAGCTGCTGTTGTAGAAGCTGCTGTTGTCGAAGCTGCTGTTGTAGAAGACTCCGCCAGTCAGCTTAATCCCGGAAAAATCTTTTTCCGTAAGGTCGGCTTCCTTGAATTCCTGGCCTGCCTTTACTGCCGCGACAAACGCGAGCTTCCAGTCCGCGCCTTCCAGGGTGAACATCACCTTGCCAGTGATCCAGTTTTTGATTTCAAATTTCATGGTGTTTATTTTGTTGATGGTTGAATTGTTAATGCGTGAAGACGGGTGAGTTGGTACGAGGCAGTATCACCATCGTCCAGTTGGTTTGAATGGCGTTAAACTGCAAAGCCAAAAACGTGACCTCCAGGTAATCAGACTGGGCATCGGTGAGCCTTGAGGCGCTGTGACAGCCGCTGCTGTTTTGGTCGTGGCATCCAACTCCAAGCAGCACGGAAAACAAAACGATGAGGAAAATAGCTTTCACTTGACCTCCACGGCCTGGCGGGCATCTGTGTCGGTGAGCTTGGGTTCGATGAAGAATGATTCTTCCTGGACGACCTTCACACCAAAGGCGGCGAGAGTGGCATCGGTCCAGACCTGACCACGGGAACTGATGATTGTCTCCTTGTCCACTTCTTCGATCTTGCGGATAAAAATGCGGTTGCCCAGCTCCTTGAGTTTGGCGAGCACTTTGGCCCAGTTCCATGCCCGCGAGAGCAGCGACAGCTTGGGTGTGCCAGTGCGGAAGCCGAGCGTGCCTGCGGCCAGGTCGAGACTCTTGCGGCCTTTCGTAAACTGGTCCGGGCTGGCCTCCGCCCAGGCGTGGAGGATGTCGGTGTTCGTGGCGATGTTCTCTTCGTGCTGGGAAATATCAGACGCGAACATCTCTTGAATTTCCAGGACGCGAGCATCGCGCCTTGCGATGACGGCGCGCAGGGTATTGGCGCTGACAGCCAGCTCGTTCATGACGACCTCGGCTTCATCGCGCGTGGCGATGGTCGGCAGTTTAACTTTGATTCGGGATTTGCTCATAATTGGTTTGGGGGATGGGGGATGGGTTGACGGTGTACTAACCCCGCAGTTTCTGGTGTTCAGCGTCCAATGGAACAAGCGGGTGTTCGGGCGCGTGTTTTTCTTCGATCTGTTTCTCCAGCCGGGCAATCTGCTGGTCCTTGGCTTCGACCAATCCATATAGCCTGGCGATTTCACAGATGCCATCAATGCGGCAACGATCCTCGACCCAGACTTCGCCCTGGTAGCCCATTCGTTTGTAGCTCATGACTCCCTCCTGGCGGCGGTGACGGCCTCCTGCCATTCGGCCTTGGTGAGCGGTGCGCTGTGCTTGGTGTGGCCCGGCGCTGGCGGCTTGGCGGGGCACCAATGCTGGCGCAGGCCGCGTGTGGTGAAGTTTTCCTGTCCGCAGAGCAGACAGGTGACGAGAAGTTCTTTTTTCATTGCCCGATTTGGTTGTGGTTGCCCGTGGTGAAATTATGCCGCCAGCTCGTAGTCGCGGATCAGTCGGGTGTGCGCGGCGCGGACGGCCTCGCACCAGCTCCAGTCCGGGCAGCCTTTTTTCAGGCGCACGGCGCGCGCGAGTTCCATCTGGACGCTGCGGAAGTGACCGGCCTCGCGCGCGATGGTCGTGCAGAGCTTTTTGAGACTGGCCATCTCGCCGTTTACGTCCGGGATGATCTGCCGGATGTGGTGCTCGATGAGGTCTTCGGTCACCTTCAACTTGAGCGTGTAAACGCTACCGGTGCGCGAGAGGCGCTGTGGATCGTTGCGCAGTTTCTCAATCAGCCGATGGTCGCCAAACAGCGCGATGGGCAACCCGGTGCGGTCGCGGAAATCGTACAGCAGTTGCAGCGCCGGGCAGGTGAGCTTGTGCGCGTCGTCCACGATGATGATGCGGTTGCTGCCCGCCATCTTCTCGGCCAGCACCTTCGCCTCCCTGCCGCCGCGCTTGACCCGCGCGACGTCGGCGGATTTGAACAGGCATTCCTCGGCGCTGCTGGCATTGCGCTCGCCGTACCAGACGAACAGCGGAATCGCCAGCTCGTGGTCGGCGCAGTAAAGGTGGATGCCCCTGGACTTGCCGATGCCCGGCTCGCCAAGGACCGCGCCGATCTGTTTGCTCGTGCGGATGTCTTCGATAGCCTCTTCCACCTGGCGCGAGACATCGCAGGCAATGCTGGCCACGCTGGCGTCGAGCGAGAGCCGCTGGTCGCGCAGGAATTCCATGAACTTTTTCTCCACGCGCTTGACGTTGCCGGCGTAACGGTTGCCGCCCACGCCCAGGTACTGGCTTACCACGGCGTCGGTATAGCCGATCTGAGCGGCGAGGCTGTTGTTCGTCCAGGCATTCGTGCCGCGCAGGTCGAGAATTTCAGCGCGCAAGCGTTCGTCGCAGGGATAGAGTTTTACATCACCCGCTTCGCGTTCTTCTTTTTCGGGATGGGATTGGTTGATCATTTGTTCCTCCGTTGTTGGTTGGTGGTTTATTTGAGTGCCCGACTTAAAGCTTCATCGATCTTGTCCTGCTGCGCGGTCTCCTCGTCCTGCGCGCCGGTCAGCACGGCGGTGTTGTGCTCCAGGCGCTTGATCTCGTCGCGCACGGTCTGCGCGTGGCGGGCCAGCAGTGGCTGCTTGAGTTCGGCGATGCGTTGTGAGCGGTGGCCGAATTGCCGGCGCAAGGCGTCGGCGTCGTTGCGGTCCACGCGGGTGACGCGCGGAGCCATGCCCAGGCAACGCTTGCGCGCGTCGCAGACGAAGAACTGGTCCAGATCGAAGGGATTTACAAAGCAGGTGTATTTGCCATCAGACAATTGTTCCTCGCGGCCTTCCGGGGTGATGATGCGGCTCTCGAAGAGCAACGGTTCCGGCGCGAGTTCCTGGTCGGAAAATTCGTTGAAGTAAGCGCCCTTGACCGTCATGTCCTCGCGCGCACAATCGTCGCCGAGCAGTTCGCAGACGACGAAAGGCGGAATCTTGACCAGGTTACGGCCGTCGCGCGCGCGCACCTCGGCGGGCGAGAGCTTGCGCTGCCGAATAAACCGTGGATCGGCTTGGGCGGTCTGGAGCAGCAGCTCGCGCGAGACCAAAGGCAGTTCGGAAAATTGCCCGTCGGTCAGCCAGTTTTCGGCGGTGGGCGACATGCGATATTCGATGGCCATATTGCCAGCGGCGTGCCAGCCCTCCAGGTCATGCCAGTCGCGCGAATTAATGACGGCATAAACGTCCATTAAGAGCGGCAGAAAATCGGCGTGGTAATCGAGCAGGTTGAGTTTCAACTGGCGCGCGCGCAGTGGATTCTTGGCGGCGAGAACGGCCATGGCCTTGATTTCCTCAGCGCACTGGACAAGCTGTCCATGCGTGTACTCCGGGCGGCTCTCCACGTTGCGGCCCGTCTGCGCGGGTAGCATGGCCAGCTCGTTGTGCTTGAGATTGCGGATAGATTCCAACGCCGCTTTGAAGCGCGGGTTGCCCTTACCTTGGCCGCGCCAGCCGATGACCGCCTGTTCCTCGCCGGTGATGCCGCTCTCGCGCACGCAGATTTTTCCCCCGGTGCGGTCGAACAAAATCTTCTTCATCCGGTCGCTGATGGCTGCGGTACCATGCTCGGCGATGATCTCGGTGCCGCGTTCGGAAAACCCCTCGTGGTAAAACACGCTGGCCGTGATCAGCCGCGCGAACTTTTCCTTGAGGTTGTCGAACGTGCCGTCGTCGCGACGGAAGCGCGGCTTGCAACCGAAGGTGACGAGGTAACCGCTGAACACGTCCATGCAATCCAACTCCAGCACGCGCACGATCTGGCGACCGAACACGACAAAGTTGTCGTGCCACATATCGTCAATCATCAGGTGACTGCCATACCAGAGCTTGGCGCGGGTGGAGAAAATCTTGGGACCGAATTTCGCCACGGCCATGCCCAGGCCGTTGCGCATGGCCGTGGTGGCAAAGGCGTCGCGGATGCGTTTTTGGATATTGTCGTAGCCGGTGCCCGGCGGCAGGCAGTGGCGCGGCAGCGAGTTGTCGAGGCCGGGAATCTGCGCGCCGGATTTCCAGAGGCTGCAAAACTTGCGGTGAGCCGGGCGGTTCTTCCGCTGGTTTTTCTCGGCGAGCGCCTTGAACCATTCGAGGAATTCCGGGGTGAGATTGGATTCCGTCTCCGGCACCCTGGCGCGGTTGACCAGGCTACGCACATCGCAACCGCTGGCCTTGAACGCGTAGTATTTCCGGGCGGCGGTCTTCACGCTCACGCCGGTCGCGGCGGCGATGCGCCGCAGGCTCGCAGTGACCGGCTTGGTCACGGTGAGCAGCCGGTCGCGCCATTGTTCTACGTCGTCCCGCACGTCCGGTGGGAGCGTGCCCAGGAAAGAAATGTCACTGTGGATCAGTTGCATGGTTAGTTAGTTGTGCCTTCTGTGTTTCCGAATCACGATGATTGGCAGCATCGGAATCAGGCAGATGTAGAAAGTGGTTACGCTGCGAAACATCGGGTGCATCTCCTGGTGGATGTTCCAGAAAACTCCAATCCAACAATCTCGCGGCTCAAATCGAAATTTTATTTCCATAATTTTCATAGTGGTGATTCAGCCTGGATCATTGATTCGATTGTTTTGGCGTCGCGTTTGGCCTTGGGCGTTTTGGCCCACAGCCGGCGAAGCTTGAGCGCGAACTCCAGCACAGAAATTTGCGCGGAGAGTTCCATGTCGTTGACCTCGGTCAGCAGGAAGAAATTGGCGTTGCTGTTCTTGACCACGTGACCCATGCGCCCGGAATCCTCCAGCGCCTGCTCCTTGGCTTTGGTTGCCGCCTCGGCGGTGGTGAGCTTGCGCGCCGCGCCGCCGGTGGCATCGGCATTGCCACGCGGTTTTTTCGCCAGGCCCAACTCGCGCATGAAATCCAACTGCGATTTTCCATCGGTGACCTTGTGCAGCGAATCGCAGACGAGCTTCATGTCCTTTTCTGACCACTGGCTCGGCGAGACCGCCATCAACGCCTTGAGCCGGTCCTGCGGCGCGAGCTTTTTCCACTTAGATTTTACGCCCTCGGCCATGTGCATCCAATTGCGCGCGGTATCGTCGGAAATCCCGGCCTGTTCCTTGACCAGGTCAGGCCATGATTTGGGAGCGGCGGAACCTCCCGAATCGTTCGGGAGGTTAAGGTCGGTACGCGCGCCAGGTTTGATGCCGTGCGCCTTGTGCAGCTCGTTGAGGGCGAAGCCAGCCATGACCTGCGCGGCCACGCTGGCGTGCTGAAACTTTGATGAAAGGTCGGCCCAGTATTTCACGGTATCCCACGTGGCCGGGCCGGTGAGATGTTGTTGCTCAGGGTTTATTTTTTGTAGTGCGTTCATGATGGAAACTGAAATTGTTCGGGGTCGGTAACGGTGGCCAAAATCTTCTTGCCGGTGGGTGTATGATGCAGCTTGTCGAGCATGTCCTGGCAGACGTTCCAGTCCACGCCCGGACAATTTTCCTGCAACCATTCCTGAAGGTTTTCCCTGCCGATTTGCCGGGCAAAAAATTCGAGGTAGAACGCCGCGTGATAATAGGTGGCCACCCAGTTCTTGAACTCCGTCTCCTGGCGGCGATAGACCGTTAAGAATGCTTTGCGGTCGCTCATGGGTGAAAGAAGACGTGGACCGCGACCAGGACGAGGGTGAAGGTGAAACCAGCCGCCGCGCCGATGATGATGGCGGCCGTTAGTTTTGTTTTGCTCGCCGGCTTGATGGAGCCGGCGTCGTCCACGAGCAGGTAGCCACCCTGGCGGCGAGGATGGAAGATGGAAGATGGAAGATGGATCATCATGAGTATTTCCTTTTCAGTTCGTCGAGAGCCGGGTGCGGACCTCGGCGGTGATGCCGGCCAACTGCCGGCCAAAATCGCATTTGCTGTTCAACCGGCCTTCAACCCTTTTGCAAGCCCACAGCACGTCGGCATGGTCGCGGCGGAAGACGATGCCCACCTGGGTGGATGACAGCCGCAGTTCGCGGCAGGCGAGCATCATGCAGAGCTGGCGCGCGCGAGCAATCAACTCGTGCCGGTCGCGCGAAAAGATGTCGCGCACCGGCACGCCCAGCCGCTGCGAGACCACTTCCACCACCACCTGCACTTTTTTGGTTTGCTCGGGCGTCACGCCGGCCAGGCTGGTATCGCGCAGGCCGCCGGCGCGGTCGAGCAATGCCTCGGCGCGGACCACGAGCGAGCGCAGGTCGCGCAGGACGGTGTTGAGTTCGGTGGTGGTGCTCATGACATCCTCCGCAGCAGTTGAGGGTTGAGCCGCGTAAAAGACTCCGTCTCACGCGGTGGGGTGGAGAGTGAATTCCGCGCCGGCATCGAAGCAGACTTTGCTAGAGTTGCATTGGCGACTAGGTCGCTGGCTTGTCGGTTCTGGCTCCTGGACGTGCCGTTTACCGGCGCGGAAAAGGGGGACGGCGCGCCGTGTTGTAGGCAGCGCGCCGGCCGGATGTGGACGTTAACCCATCCCGGCAACAGGCTCAGAAGGGTCCGGCACGCAACGAAGTCGCCGGGGACGTGCCGGACAAGGCCGTCCACTGACCCAACCCTAAACCCCGGCGAAGTGGCTGCGCCACGGGCCACCATGGGCCCAGGCGAAATTGTTTGGCGGGTGCGGCTCGCGCTCATTGCAGCCTCCGTTCGAGGAACGCGGCCAGGCTGGCGCGCGTCAGTTCGTGATTCACCTCGATCAGTTCGCCGGTGCGGACCAGACGCGAAATGGTCATGGCGTTCACCGTCCACTGCACCTCGATCTCGCCTCGCGGGAAAGTCCGGCGCGTGCCGAGAATGCGGCTGATGGCGTCCGGGTGCGGCATCCAGGCATCCGCCGCGCCGAATGCCTCTTCCTTCCAGAATCGCAACTCGCGAATATCGCCGTTGGGCTTCACGCTCACGTTAAAAACCCACCGCAGAAATTTCGGATGCATGGCGTCGCCCACGCAATTGAGCACGCTCTCGGCATCGCACCCGCGCGCGATGCGCACCGCCTCCAGCGTCACCAGGACGGTGCGCGCGCTGATTTCCAGTGGCAGGCTGCGTTGAGCGGTCATGGATGCGCCTCCGTAAATTCCGCCACGGCCTTGGGACACATGCCGTGGGTGATTTTGCGCGCGAAGGGATTGCCGCCGAGAAAATGCGGTGGCTGGCACCAATTACAGACCCGCTTGTGTGAGAACCAAAATTTCACGCGCTCCCATCGCTGCCGCAAAGTGTTGGAACGGGTCTTCATCGGGCAGGCTCCTCATTAACAGTCAATCCCATTTCGCTAACGCGGTTTCGCACAGCGCGCCGGATAAATTTTGACCGGTCGGAATCTTCATGCGTCACAGCGCGGTCGAGGGCGTTGAGTAATGGGAGGGGAACCCAAAGGGCCACCAGCTCGCTGTTCGCTTTATTTACAGAACCACGTTTCATTGTCATCAAGGTGTATAATTCAGTTATGCACCTGCTGTCAACAATCTTTTTGACTTTTTTTGGCTTGGGTGTATAAACGCTTTGAAATGCCCAACCAACGCGCGCAAAATCAAACGCTTATCGCCTTCGCCTGCGACCGCGATTTACTGCGTCTGGTGGATGAAGCACGGTCAGCATTAGGGGAGGATCGTAGTGTTTTTGTGCGCGGTGCCATTGTCCGGGAATTACAACGGCGCGGTCACCGGGCAAATCCAAAATGGGTGAATGCGCCGGATCGCGCCAAGCTAGTCCGTTATCCACCATTGCGGGTGACGGCGGAAATGATGACTGGCAAGCCGACTAATTCAACGACTGCCCACGCCAGCCATCTCGCGAAAATCGCCGCGAAGGTGAAGCCGGTTTCTTACCGGCGGAGAGCTTTAAAAAAATCCGCAACTGCAAAGCATCCCGCTCCAGTTGCGCGTGAAACTCTCTGATTTCCTGAAGGGACATATGGGCCACAGCTTTCCTCAACTCGTCATCCAAAATCGCCCGCGCATTCATAGATACACCTTTCCCGGATTTTGGTTGAGGAACCGCGCCCAGCCTGAACCCGCCCGGAAATAAATCAAGCCCAACTTGTCCACATGAAAACCATCCTCTACCTCCTCACCGCCGCGCTGCTATGCGGGTGCGTTTCTGTGGGCCGTAAAATTGATCAGGCCAAAGTCGAGCAGATCAAGACTGGAGAAACCTCCCGCGCCCAGGTCCTACAACTGATCGGCTCGCCCGACCAGATCACGAGCACCGGCAATGGAGTGGTGATGTTCCGTTATATATTTGTCCACGCAACACCCAAGGCGTCCACGTTCATTCCGGTTGTGGGCGCGTTTGCCGGCGGGGCGCATGTACAAAATGAAATGGTCATGGTCACGTTCACGAACAATGTCGTCCGAGACATCATGAGCAGCTATGGCGGCAACGAAACTGGCACTGGGGCCAACGCCGCCAGCACCGCCGATCTCCCCGCCGTGCAGACCGGCAAACGCCCGAAATGATTTTGTCAATGGGGTGAAACCCTATGGGGTGAACACCCCATAGCGCCGAGTTGGAAGTTGACTTACTTTCTGCGCTGTGAATAGATAGCCGGCAGTTTCAGAGTTCGGTTCCGATCTTCCACCTTCCATCTCCCAGAATCTGAAACCGTCTCTCAGAGACGGGATGACTTCCCGCGTTCTGTTTTAATCGCCCGAATGAAATTCGGGCAAGCTCAAATCTTTGAAGGCCGGCGGACGGCTTGTTCCTCACGGTTTGCCCGACCGCGTCCGACCGGCCGCCGGTCCTTCGTTTAAAATATGAATTCCCTCCAACCCATCGCCGATCTGCTCGCCGGGAAATATCCCTGGCTCATCACGGTCCTGGCGGTCATCGGCGCGATCCGCGTGCCGCTCAAATTCTTTTCCGAGGGCATCCAGGCGCGCATGACCGCCCGCATGGTGGCCGCCGCCGCCAGTTGCGATCCCCAGGATGACCGCGATTGGGACAGCCTCCTCACCGCGCCGGTTTACCGCATCACCGCTTTCGTGCTGGACCTGGTGTTTAGTTTTAAACTGCCGGTCCACGCCGACTTTCTCCGACTCCAAAACCAAACTGCCGATGCAAAAATGAAAATGAATCTATGAAAAAAACAATCCTCTCCGCGTTGTTCTGCGTTCTCTGCGCCTCTGCGTTGATCACCACGACCGGTTGCAAAACCGTGAACCCCGGCCAGCCGACCGGCGCTCTCAGCGCGGACACAAACGGCATCGTCTATATCGGATCATGGCAAGTGAAGACGAACGACGTGTATAACAGCATCAAGCTTGCCGCGACCATCGGCACACAGCAGGGCGTGAAGGCGGACTCGAATTCGGTTCCCTACTTCCAGCTAGTTCAAACCGTCCTCACTGCCGCCCTCGCCAGCGGCCAATACGATCCCGCCATCATCAGCGCCGCGCTGGGCAACATTTCCATCGCCGAGGTGCGCGCCAATCCGGGCCTTGCAAACGGTGTGAATCTGGGCCTGACGCTTTACGGGGCATTTTGGGGACAGGCGGTCGCCCAAAAAATTGGCGACGCCAGTCCGTATTTGACGCCCGCACTGACTGCGCTGCGCGATGGAATCGCCGCCGGTCTGCCGCAATAGCTTTTATGTGGAACACCCTTGGAGCTTTGTTCACCGCCGTCGGGAAATACCTCGGCTGGGCGCAACAGCGTGACGCGGAAAAGAACGCGGCGGACGTGAAGGCGGCGGCCGTGGCCGGCTCGGAGCAAAAGCAAGTCGATGCGGCCACGACGGCCGTGGCGAAAGACGACGTCGCACAAATCCGAAATGATCTGGCGGAATGAGCATGAAAAATTGCAAATGTCCAAAGTGCCGGCGGGAACGCTGGAGGCAATTACTCTGGCCGGCACTGCGCTGCGCGGGCCTGGCACTCCTATTTTTGGCGCTGCTCGGTTTACTCCTCGTCGCATCCGGCTGCGGGACCGTCATCCCGAAGACCGTCCAGGCGAACGTGGCGAGCTACGACGGCGACGCGCAGAACAGCGGGCTGCTCTCCACGACCACGAACAGCACGGGCGAGGTCACCGGCGCAATCATCACCATGCACGCGCGGGATCGGTACAACGCGCTGATCGTGATTTACAGCACGAACTTTTATCCGGCACTGAAGTTCGACGCCGGCATCACGCCGCTGAAGCTTCCGTCTTTTATCATCGTGGGCAAACCGCCGCCGTTGCAGACGTACTCCATCGACGCCGAACACCTCGTGGATTTTATGCGGATGAACCGCTGGCACAAGGCGGCAGCGCCGCCGGGCATTTTAAAACCTTGAACGAACAGCTCGACCATTTTGAGCGGCACAGCGCCTGGCTCACGCGTGAATATCTGCGGCTGTTCAAGCTGCGCCAGACAGCGCGCGTGCGCCGCGCGCTCAACGAACTGGCCCTGCGCTCGGACCAGCTCACGCGCGAGTGGAACCAGTTCCTGGAGCGCAACGAAGTCAACCTGCCAGAAACTTTGAACCCTCAACCATGAACCCACTTGCTCAACGAGTGCGCCCGATCCTGCGCTGGCCCGGCGGAAAGAGCCGGATGCTCAAACGTATCCTGCCGATGATTCCGCCCCACGTCTGCTATTGCGAGCCGTTCGCGGGCGGCCTGGCGGTCCTACTAGCCAAGGAACGGTCGAGCGTGGAAGTCGTGAACGATTTGAACGGCAACCTGGTTGCGCTCTATCGCAACCTGCAATTCCACCTGCCGGCGCTCCTGTCGGAATTGAACTGGATGTTTTCGAGCCGCCAAAATCTTCACGACTTCATCGCGCAGCCTGGACTGACCGAGCTGCAACGCGCGGCAAGGTTTCTCCTGGTGAACCGCACGAGCTTCGGCGGGAACATGCACAGCTTTGCCGTGGCCAAGACGCGCGGCGGCGGCGCGTCTTATGATCGCACCGCGACTGGGAAGCTTTTGCAGGTTGCGCACGAGCGCCTGGACAAGGTCGTCGTCGAGAACCTTCCCTACGAGCGCTGCTTCGCCAACTACGACTCGAAGGATTCTTTCTTTTTCATGGACCCGCCATACCTCAACGCCGCGACGGCCGCATACAAGGGATGGACCGAGCAGCAGATGCGCGAGTTCCGCCGTCGCGTCGAGAAGCTGAAAGGCAAATGGCTCGTCACCATTGACGACTCGCCTTTGAACCGTGAACTATTTTCCGACTGCAACCTTGAGCCGGTGGTGACCCAGAACCGGCTCTGCAATTCCCGGACGCACGGCGACGTGAAGTTCGGCGAACTCATCATCACGCCAAAATAACCCGAACCCAAAAACGCAAAATAATATGATGCTTGCCGACGCAGACCTCAGCTCAATTCCGGACACGTTCTGGAAAAACTTTTGCATTGCGCTGCTCGTGCTGCTCGGCGTGGCCTTGGCCGCTGTTATCATCTGGTCATCGCTTCGAAAAAGAGACCCGGTCAAAATCGCGGATGATCCTGCGGTGGAAGTTCGCAAAGCGCCCAAGCGTTTCAACTTTGATCTCTGCAAAAAGAATCACGAAGAAATCGAGCACCGGCTGAACGAACTGGAAGTCTGGCGCCACAACGAAATGATCGCCCAGGCCCAGCGCAACCAGCGGCTGATGTTCGCATTGGGCAAGATCGCCCAAAAACTTGGCGTGGACATTGCCCCTTCCGATTAAAAAAATGACCACCCGCGAATCAAAACTTTGCAAAGTCATCCTGGACGCGCTGCACGATCTGGACGGCGGCCAATACACCGAGGTTCAAATCCACGGCGAATTTTACCAGCGCGGACTGAAATGCTCACTGGCCGAACTAGAGGGGGCCATCGCTCTTTGCAGCGTGCGCAAATGGATCATCGGTGCGCCCGGCCTCGCCGATAAAATGAAATGGAACATCAGCGACCGCGGCGAGACCGCGCGCCTGGAACTGTGAATGAACACAAAAAAAATAATTCGCGGAGTTCCGCCCGGCCAGAAAAAACCGGAAATCACCCGCTTCAAGGAAATGTGGCGCGATTCGTTGTCGCCCGAAGCGCGGGCTTTCTGGTTGCAACTGTTCTGTTCCTCGGCCACGCAGGCGGAATGCCGGCGGCAAGTTCTAATCCGTTTAAAAATCAAACTGACGGACGACGAGAATATTGCGGCCATGCGGGATTTCGATGCGCAACTGAGGGCGGAGGAAGCGGAAGCCGTGGCGCAAGCCTGCGAAGAGAAGCGTTGTCTGGAGGAGCATCCCGACTGGTCGAAGGAGCAGGTGCGCGAGGATGTTTTGCGCAAGGCGTATTTTCGCAGCCGCGCGCGCGGCGATTTCACGCTCGGCCTCAAGACGGTCGCGGCGGATGTCAAACTGGAATCGCTGCAACTGGATGCCCGCAAGGTGACTGCGCTGGAGAAGAAGGCGGCGGCATTCGATGCGGCGAAGGAACAAATCAAAAAATTGCGCGATCCGAAATCCGCGATGACCGATGCCGACCGGAAAGCCATCGTGGACAAGGTGGACGAAATCCTGGGAATCAAAAGGTAATGGCCGCCATCATTCCCAATCTCCACGTCGAGTCTGGTCCGGCTAAATTGTCGAAATACTTTTTGCCCTGGCAGGTGGCATGGATTCATGACGACTCGCCGCGCCGGCTCGCGGAGAAATCCGTGCGCATTGGCTGGACCTATGGCGATGCGTTCAAGAACGTTCGCAAGCGGTTGCTTTACAAGAACCGCGACTATCTGTTCGCCACGAAGGACCAGACTAGTGCCGTTGAGTACATGAAGACGTGCGAACAGCACGCGGAGATTTTCAACTTCACCAAATCCATCCTCTCGCGCGGCGAGGACAGCGAACAGATTTCCGGCACGCTTCCCAATGGCGAGAAGTTCACCGTGGAAGTGAAATTCCAGTACATCCGGTTCGACAACGGCTCGCGCATCATTGCGTTCTCTTCCAATCCGTACGCGATGGCCGTGTTCGGTGGCGACGTTGGTCTGGATGAAGTGGCCAAACATCCACGCGAAGAGTTGCTGTGGGAAACCGCCCAAGGCCGCATCACCTGGGGATACGACCTCGGCATGTGGTCGGCCCACAATGGCACCAACACCTTGTTCTATCAGTTCGCGCAGGAGGCCAAGGCCGGCAAGGGCGGCTGGAGTTACTACCGCGTGACGATGGAGGATGCCGTCGAAGGCGGCCTGGTCGAAAAAATCAACGCGGTTCGCGGCACCAATATCACCCGCGCCGCGTTCATCCAGGAATGCAAGGACCGCGCCCGGTTGCCGGAAATTTACGAGCAAGCCTACAACTGCAATCCATCCGGCAGCACGTGTGCGATTGTGCCCTGGTCGCAGATACAGCTCTGCCAGCATGATTATGAAATCCCACGCATCCACCTGGAGGCCGCGCAGATCACCGAGGCGTTTGGAAACTTCAAACCCTCCGAGCAGCAGTCGCGCGAAACGCGAATTGCGAATTATATCTCGGCTGCTTTCGCATCGCTCATTAAAACGCCCGCGCCGTACCGGCTGGGCTTCGACGTGGCTGCAAGCGGCGAGGGAGACCTGGCTGCCATTTACATTGACCGCCAGGAACCGCCGCGCCTGAAGCTCGCCGGCCTGTTTACCTGCCGCACGGATGACTGGAACTTCCTCCAAACCGTTTTGTGGACCTTCCATCGCCGGCTCTCCGCCTTGCAATCCGCCGGTGATGAAACCGGTTTGGGCCGGCAAATCTGTTGGGAGACGGCCAAGCTGTTTCCGGGAATCTTCACGGCCATCAATTTTGCCAGCGACAAACACGACATGGGTTTCGCGCTCATGAATCAGTTGAGCGTTGCGGAAAAGATTTTCCCCAGGGGCGAGCCGGACGTGGGACAGGATTTCTTTTCGCTGCGGAAAATCTTTTCCGGCAAGACGTGGAAGTTTACCGAGGGCCGCAACCTGCTCAACCCGGCCAGTCACTGTGACATCGCCTGGGCCGGCGGCCTGTCCACCAAGGCCGACCAAAATGGCGGCGGAATAGGAGCTGCCGTCGGATGAAAAAACTAAAACCCAATTTTGCGCAGGCGGCGAGATTCTGCCAGTCAACGCCCCAACACCGCGCTTTCGGCTCCCGATGTCCCACCGAGGCGCTTAAACCGGTCTTAATGGCACTCTGGGGCCTGCATTATTTGGAGGTGACCCCGTGAAAATCGCCGGAACCAACATTGACGACCCAGCTACATCCGGGCGGAGCTTCGACGAGATCATGGCGAGCGTCAGTAAATCGGTCGCCTCTCCGGACGTGGCCGCCTTCCTGACTGGCACGGATATTGACGACCAGCAGCAGGGCACCAAGCTGGTGAACCCTTACGCCCAGTCGGCCTGGATTTTTACGGCCGTCTCCATCCTGGCATCGAGCATCGCGCAGATTCCATTCCGAATCTCGCGCATTGGATCGGACAAGGCAAAACGCATCCGGGCGCTCCGCAGTTCGGCTGATCCCAAACATCGCGCGCTTTGCCGCCGCGCCCTGGGCAACGACATCGTTGACTCCGGCGACGTAGTAGAACTGTTCAACCGTCCGCACCCGACGATGGACCGGCAACTATTCTGGGAGATGGTCGTCACCTGGAATGCGTTGCGCGGTGAATTTTTCATCCTGCCGCTCGATGGCGATGACCAGCCGGTGGATCTGTCGGATCGCAAGCCGCGCATCAAGCGGATGCTCACACTGGACACCACTTTGTTCTGGCACATGGTCCAGGGCTACACGCTCGAAGCCTGGCGTTACACCGGCAGCCCGCTTCTGACTCCGTTGCCCTCGGAAATGTTGCTCCCTACGGAAGTAGTCCATTCGCGCACGCCCAATCCGTATCTGTACTGGCGCGGGCTGTCACCGCTCATTGTGGCCGGCACACCGGCGCAAACCGATTTTGCCGGTGAACAATTCCAGAAAGGTCTTTGGGTGAACAACGCGGATACCGGCGTCATCGTCACCACGGACCAGCAGGCCACGCCCACGCAACGCGTGGAAATCCTCGCGGCGTTGCGCGAACGTAAACGCAAGGCCGGCACTGCCGACCGACCGCTCTTTCTATGGGGCGGCGCAAAAGTGGAGAAGCCCCAGCTCTCCATGATGGACATGCAATTCCTGGAAACCCGGAAATTTCTGCGGCAGGAAATCTTTTCGATCTTCCGTGTGCCGGAAAGTTTTGCCGGGTTCACCGCCGACCTGAACGACGGCGGCGCGGGCGGCTCGCTTGACTCGGTAAAAATCTCCTTCATTGAATCCACCATTGGCAGTTTGTGCGCGGCCATCGAGGCCGCGGTCGCTCCCATCGTGGGGACTTTCGGCGATGATCTCATCGGCTGGTTCGACGTGGACAGCCTGCCCATCATGCAGGCCGCGCGCCGCGCCCGCTGGGAGACCGGCTCCAAAATGTTCGCCATGGGCGTGCCTGTCGGCGACATCAACACCAGCCTCGATCTCGGCCTGCCGGACCAGCCCTGGTATAAAAAAGGTTATCTCCCGTTCAATTTGCAGGTTGCCGGTGAACCGCCCGAACCGCTGCCGTCGGAAGGTGGCGACGCCGCCACTGGCGATGACAAAGACCAGGCTGATGAAGAGAAGGGATCACCTTTCTCTCGCGCCCTCGGTTTCCTCCGCCTGCTCAGTGCACCGCCCGCCGAAGTTCGTAAACCGGACGCCACCGCGCTCTGGAAGAAACACGTCGCGGCGCGCAAGTCGTCGGTGAAATTGTTCCAGGGCAAAGTCAGCAAGGTGCTGCTCAAGTTCCGGGGCAAGACGCTGGCGAAGCTCGACGAGGTTCATCTGCAAAAAGGCGCGACCTCGTACAAGGACTGGGAGTTTGCGGGCAAGCGTTCTCTCACCGACATCATTTTCTCCGCGAACGAATTCGGCGACGCCCTCGCGACCGAACTCAACGTGCCGCTGCGCACCGTGCTCCAACAGGCTGGTGAAGAATTAAACGCCGAGGTGGGCGTGGACGATCCCTGGGAGTATCCGCCGCAGGCTGTGCTGGAATTTCTGGCCGCGCGCAAACAGAAAATCATGGGCACGGGTGGTACGGTGCGAGACCAGCTCAACACGTCGCTCATGGAAGGCGTCGAGGCCGGCGAGACGCACGCGCAGCTTGTGGACCGCGTCAAGGCGGTCTTCAACAGCCTGGGCGACTACGAGGCGCGGCGCGTGGCGATGACGGAAGTGAACATCGCCTACAACACCGCGCGCCAGGCCGCGATCAAAAAGGCCGGCATCGAATTTAAAGCCTGGCTGAGTTCGCACGGCCCGCACGTGCGGCCGGCCCATGCCGAGGCGGAGGCAATGTACATCGACGATCCGATTCCCATTGACGATCCGTTCGAGGTCATGGGCGAGCAGCTCATGTTCCCCGGTGATGATTCCCTGGGCGCTTCTTTGGAGAACATCATCAACTGTCAGTGCATCCAGCTCGCGGCGCAGAAAAAGTCCGAGGACGAAAAGTCCGTCACCTACCTCGTGTTCGGAGTGGGTGAAATGAAATTCCTGAAAAAAGCAGCATGAAAACACTCGACCAACTCCAAAAAGAATTCGGCGCGCGCCTGGTGAAATTGAACACCGGCGCTCTCGGCCTGCGTGGCGGCATCCATTGCACAGTCAAGGAAGTTGCCGGCGCTGATCCCGTGATGGACTTCATCTCCAGCGATGACACTCTCGACCGCTACAACGAAGTCGTCACCCAGGCCGGGTGGAAGTTGAAAAACTTTCTGGCCAATCCCGTTGTGCCGGATTGCCACGATTATTCCAGCATCACCAAAATCCTCGGGCGCGACATTCTTCCCCTGGAAGACCAGATACAGAAAGGCCGGCTCTGCTGCCGCTGCCTGTTCGCGGTGGACAATCCGCTCGGCCTGGTTGCCTACAAAATGTCGAAGGGGGGATTCATCCGCTCGCAATCGGTTGGCTTCATTCCCTTGGAATGGGTCAGCGGCGACAGCAATGACAAACCCGACCGCACCTACACCGAACAGGAGCTTTTGGAGAAATCCCTGGTGGTTGTGCCTGCGAATCCCGGCGCGACCATCGGCGCGGCTCTCAAGCAGGGAGCCGTCGAGCGCGCCGATCTGAAATCGTTATTCGATTATCTTAAACAATTTTGCGGTGAAGAAACAGACCCCGCTGCCCCTGGTGGCACGTCCGGCGCGGGTGTCCATGACGTGCGCTTGCTGCAATTGGCCAGGGGACTCCATGACGTCCTCAAAAACTAACCATCAACCAAAGAATTATCTGATCATGAAAAAAATTCTCAAACCGTATCGCCACCTGCTGGCGCTGTTCGCCGTCATCCTATTTGCCGTCGGCCTTGCTCATCTCGGCGCGCCGCCTCTCCCCTGTGCCCTGCTCGTGGGCTGCTGGCAGCTCTCGCAAATCGCCATGAGCCGGCGCACGGCCATGTGTTACACCACCGTGCTGTCACCCGAACAGATCAAGGAGTTCGAGGGCATCCTCGAAGGCTTCAAGGGCTACAACGGCATGTTCAAAGAACTCGCGGAACTGGCCAAGGTGGAAGGTGGCTTTGCCGCCATCAAGAAACTGCCCGACCTGCTCAAAACGATGGGCGATGACCAGGAAAAATTAAAGAAAGACCTCGGCAAACTCCGCAAGCAATCCCTGCTGCGCGAGGGTGACACCGGCGTGCGTTACGTGAACGGCGTGCCGTTTGTGACCGACTCCTGCGCGCTCGCCATGGCCGGCATTTACATGGGCTGCGCCGCGCGCCAGGACAAATGGAACTCAAAGTCCCTCGGCGACATGGAGGCCGGTCTCACCAAGGCGGCTGATTATCTGGGCGTCACCCGCGCCGCGCTGACCAGCGCGGACATTCCCCTGCCGGTGATCTACGTGCCGCAGATTGTCGAGCTGGTTTACAAGTACGGGCAGTTCCGCGCCAACGCCACCGTGTTCCCGATGGGCGCGCCTACCATGAACCTGCCGCAATTAAAAGTCGGCGAGGATGCGTTCGGCATCATCGCGGCCAGCGGCCAGGTCGGTGAAAAGAAGGTCAGCGCCGTGAATGTGACGCACACGGTTCAGAAAATTGGCGGCATCATCCGCATCCCATCCGAAATCGAAGAGGACACGTTCATACCGCTGGGCCAGTTCCTGGCGCGGTACGTTTCCCGCCGGTTCGCGCACTTCGAGGATTCCATCGGTTTCCTCGGCGACAACACGGCCACCTACAATCGCTACGGCGTTGGTCCCTACGTCGCTGCGCAGCCGAACACCCCGCAATTGGCGCTCATGCCCGCGGGCAAAACCAAGCCCAGCGATTCGACCCTGGCTCAATGGCGCAAGCTCCGCACCCTGGTCAACGCAGCCGTGCTCCAGATGGGAAGCGCCTGCTATTACGCCAATCCGACGATGGAGGCGCTGTTTGTCACGTTCAACACCATCGGTGCGCCGCTGATTTATCGCCCGGCCCAGGGCAACCAGCCGGCCACGCTCGACGGCTTTCCGATCAAGTGGGTCGGCATCATGCAGAGCTACCAGGAGGTTGCCGCGCCCGGCACGTTCCTCGGTTTGTTCGGCGATCTCTCCTACTGGTTCCTCGACGAACGCGGCACGCCGCGTGTTGAGACCAGCCGCGAAGTTTACTTCGCGACCGACGAAATCGGGATGCGCGCCATTGAGCGTATCGACGTGGAGGCGATGGCACCGGATGCCATGAGCGCGCTGCAAACCGCCGCCCAATAAATTGACCACGGGGGAGGTGACTAACCCCTTTTTTTAAACCGTCCTAAACCATCATTTAAACACAACGAAAGACTGAACATGAAAAAAATTCTTCTCACCACACTGGTCGGCCTGGCTGCCTGCGTTGCAGCGTTTGCGGGCTTGCCGACTTACAAAACGGTCAGCGCCGTGGGTAACGCCGCCGCGCCTGCGACTGTATATTTCCCGTATGACGCGAACTCCCAGGTCCGCGTCATCTACGCGAATTACAACACGGACACGAACAATTCCTCGCTGTCCTTTGCCACGGGCACCACGCCCTATTCCATTGCCGCCACCAACGTGGCGACCAGCAGCACAACTAACTTGTTGAGCAGCACGAACGGGCTGTCAACCTCCGCCGTCCTGGTGTTGCAGCATGGCGGAACTTGTTATTCCAGCACGGTGGCGAGCTGGTTCAGCAACACCAATGCCGCGCCTTATGGCGGGACTGGTGTTGTGCTGGCCTCCGGCGGTTGGGGTGTGGCCACGTCGGTTGGCGATGAAGTGGAGTTGATGTCATCCGCTACTACCATTCCTGCTCCCGCCGCTGCCAGCGGCAGCACCACGACCGCAGCCATGTCTGGCGATGCGATTTTCGTGGGCAATTATGGCCGCATCGTTTCGGCCACCATCACCCCGGCGCTCGTCACCAACAAGCTCAACTCGGTGAGCGCCCACTACGACAGCCAGTCGCAATAAAGGCTCCCATGTTAAATCAACCGCCCAAGGACCGGATGCTCAAGGCCCGCGACGTTATGACTCGCGCGCCTGAGCGCCGGCCTTTGGCGGATTCTCCGCGTCGGGCCACCACGGCCGACATATTGCCCAAGCCCAATACAACCATTCCCGGTTCGCGTCCCCGCCTGGTCACCAGCGCCGAGCCGCACCCAGGAGATTAAAATGAACGCCGGCTTTGCCAATCTCACCTCGCTCAAGACGTACCTGCTCGCACCCGTGTTGCGCAGCCGGACTGATTGGGATGCCGCCATCACGATCATCGGCCAGGGCGTGGCCACCGCGTTCGAGAATTATTGCGGCCGCAAATTCATGCGCGCGGCGGGCAATGTGGAAATCATCCCCGCCGACCGCTGCCAGTTTTTGTTGTCGCGTTACCCATTGGAAACGCTGACGGCCGTGGATTTGAAAATGAAGGAATCGGGCGGCTGGGTCGCACAGGACCTCAACAACATCATCTCGATTGATCAGGCCAATGGCGTCATCAATTTCCCGGAGCAGGCCGATCTCGGCCCCTGGTATGCGCAGGCCCGCTTCACCTACACCGGCGGATTCTTTTGGGAACAACTTGAGCCGGTTGACGGGGCCGGCAATCCCACGGCCGGCTTCCCGACGGCCGTGCCCGGCGGCGCTGCGTTGGTGCCCGCTGATCTGCTCGAAGCCTGGCTCATGCAGTGCGCCGAAAACTGGAAGCTCAAGGACAAGCTCGGCCAGGGCATCACCATCGAGGAAAAGGTCCAGCGCATCTCGGCGGCGAACCTCGTGGATAATTTACTGCCCCAGGTGAAATCTCGCGTCGGCCAGTACGTCCGTTATTCACTCACATGAGCGACCCCGTTTTCCAAATCAAAATCGCGCGCGACCTGTCGCAGTCGAAGGTTGCGGACGTGGCCGGCCTGGCCAAGGCGTTGCTCGG
>Ga0182017_10000857_pt1 | contig 23990 bp, 29 predicted proteins | sample 712E3DmetaG_FD_120492 | JGI IMG/M metagenome (GOLD analysis project Ga0182017, IMG submission 120492) | Permafrost microbial communities from Stordalen Mire, Sweden - 712E3D metaG | ecosystem: Environmental > Terrestrial > Soil > Wetlands > Permafrost | place: Sweden: Stordalen | collected... | reverse complement strand
ACTTTGTACCGTAGGTCTTCCTGGGCTACCGATGGCAATGAACGTGCGTCTTTTATTTGCATGAATCAAAAATACACTATGCAAACCAATATGTCAACTATATTATGCACTGATTAATAAATATAATGCTCAGTGACGAAAGGTCTTCAATGAAATCCTGGGAAAAACGAATAAACAAGGTCTTAGGAAAAGACTGCGAAGTTAACCATAATAATTCGGTCCGTTTTAAAAACCATTTACTTAAGGAACTTAAGTTCCCTTTAAAAGTGACTGGTATCGAGGATTTTTCATGGGAAGAGCCATACCTTTTAGGCGGATGGGACAAAAAAGAATATGATCGTTTAAAAAAAACTAATCCGTCATACACAGACATTTTTGAACTGCTTGATATTGAAGATCCGAATAAGTATGATGATCTTATAGGAAAAATCAAACGCGAGTCCGATGGGAAAGTTTTCCTTTGGGGTTTATCTTTTCTTAGAACATTCGATAAAAAAAGTCCACCATACCACGTTTTAAACGATTATTCAATCTGGCATTGCAATTATTAAAAAAGTAGGAAGAAATTCCTGTGTTTACACCAATTCCATATAAATCGGCAGACGAACAAGCCGATGCTGCGGTTCCGCATGGTATTCCGCTGCGCTAAAAACAATACCGTTTCCCGCGGCGGGATTTGGCTGTAAAAAGATACATTCTGCGGAACATCCCCTATGGAAGATGGCCTGTTATTTCAATTCCGGCCGGAAAGCCCACATCGAGCGACCTTTCCGGCATTTAAGGTATCTCTTGAAAAAACAACATAAATGTTGTATATTTTAAGTATCTGAGGATAATCATGAAAGACCGTAAATTATACAAACCGTTCAGCGTAAGCCTTCAAGCCGAGCTTCGTAATAAAACTTTCAAGGAAGCATTCGAGCACTATTCAAACACGCTCTCTGTAGGGATTCTTATCCGGGACATTCGGGAAAAATCCGGCCTTACTCAAAAAGAGTTCGCTAACCGCATGGGCGTAACTCAACAGGTCATCTCCCGGCTTGAAAATGGGGAAGTCGATAATCCCACAATCGACACACTTTCCAAAATAGCAGATGTTGCGGGGAAAAAACTGGTTGTTGAATTTGTATAGGGATGTTATTCAAGGGGCTTGAGAAACTTGCGGCAGGAATTGCATCAGAGGGCAAGCCGATGCTGCGGTTCCGCATGGTATTCCGCTGCGCTTATGACAATACCATTTCCAGCCGCAGGGTGCTCCTTAAGGAAAATTGATATACTCTTCAATTTGCCCGCGGCCCCGCTTTTCTTCCATGGATAGAATAAAAACTAAATAAATATTTCTACTGCCGGTTTTTTTGTCGGGTCGAGCTTTTTTAAAAAAATATCAACGGGAATGCATAAAATGCCATTCTGTTTTGTAACTTCTTTTCCGCGATAGAGAAAAATCGGAATCGATTCGGGATAATCCTCAAAAAAAGTTTTTAATGGTCCCAAATCGGATCGCCGGATGGATGAGGAATTCTTCACTTCAATCGCCCAGAAACAATCGCTGCCGTAAACGATGAAATCAACTTCGCTTCCGGCTCTTGTTCGCCAAAAAAATAGGCGCATGTCAAGTCCGCTGTAATCAATCCAAGCCTGAAGGTGCTGATAAACCAAACCTTCGAGCGCTTGACCAAGGAGATCTTCGGGGCGGTCGAGCGGACCCCGCGGCCGCAAAGAACGGTACACTCCGCAATCAAAGAAATAAAATTTTGTGTGCGCAACAAGCGCCCGTTTTGCTCGGCGGGAAAAAACCGGTATTCTTTTAGCAATAAGAAGGTCTTCGAGGATTTCAATATAGCCGTCAACGGTCGATCGCTTGACCTGGCATTCGCGCGAAATATCCGAGATGCTTAAAAGATGACCATGAGAAAAACTGACCGTTTCGAGAAATCTTGTGAAATTGTCAAGTTTTCGGATCAATCCCTCCGCGCGTATTTCCTGCTCAAGATATAATCCGATATAACCCCGCACCGTCTCTGCCGGATGCTCCGAGGACCATACCAACGGAACAAGGCCGGTCTCAAGGCTTTTTTCAATTGAAAATTCATTTCCAAGCTCCGCAGCCATAAACGGATGCATTTCCTTTATAATCGCCCGCCCTCCCAAAAGGTCCACTCCGGCTTGTCTGATTTTTCGGGCGCTGGAGCCAGTAAGAATAAATCGCATATCCGGCATTTTTTCAATTAATTTGTGGACCATGGAAAGAAGTTGCGGTACCCGCTGGATTTCATCAATAATAATAATGCCTTTATTTCTATGGATCTCTACATAATCTTCGAGTCGTTCGGGGTAGGATAGAAAGGACCTATATACAGCGGAATCAAGGAGTTCTATCCAGGCAACATCGGGATGAATATTTCTGAGCCACGTTGATTTTCCCGTACCACGCGGACCAAAAAGAAAATAACTTTTCCCATTTTCACTAAAAAATCTTGGTATTAATGTCATATTGAGTCTCAATATAACGCTTGCGTCGATATTTTGCAACCATTTCTTTGTGGATTAAAAGAAGACTTTCATGTGCATGTAAAAAGACAAGGCTCTTTTTACATTAATTATGTAAAAATACAGGGTTAATATTACAGTATTTATGTAATTATACGGGGTTGTTTTTTCGCCAGATAGTACATGTGGTCGGGGTCGATGAGGCTGTCGAAGATTTCCTCATTGTGGGAAATAAGGAGCAGCGCGTCGCCGGCCTTGCGCTTTTCCTCCAGCAGGCCCAGCACGCGCTTGACGCCGAGAAAATCGAGAACGCCGGGTCGACACTCAGCACTTCATCACGCCCCGACGATTGCCGGTACTCGGGCGGCCGGGATGCGTCGAGCCAGGTGAGATATTCCTGCGCCGAAAAGTCGGAGAGTTCCACGAGCGTATCGGTTTTACGGGAAAGTTCCTTGAAATGGACTTTGGAAACGAGGTCTTTGTGGCGCGCGTAAATCCGGCTTATGATGGAATAGTCATGAGTGATGAACAGTATGGTAAAGGGCCGTCCCCAATTACTTTGAATTATGAATTATTGATTTTCAATTCAGATAAATATATACTTTAAATTGCCAAACACGAAACAACAAAAAATCCGCCAAGAAATAATTTTATTTATTTCAATCCAAAGGAGCCCTGAATGCAAAAAATGGCCTTTATCATTATAGCGCTTTTAGTTGCATTTGAATCCGGAATGGACGCACGCATACTTAACGTGCCCGCGGATTATCCATCGATAAACGAAGGAATAAAGTCCGCTTTTTCAGGGGACACGGTTTTGGTTGCACCGGGTGAATATTATGAAGGATTGGATTTTGCCGGTAAAAAAATCACGGTCGCAAGTAACTATTTTCTTACGGGAGATACCTCTTTCATTCGGGCTACCGTTATCCGAGACAGCCTTGTTGCCCAGAATAATTGTTTTTCCCTTCCCGGCCGCAATGCGGTAACCTTTGACAGTACGGAAGACCAGGGAAGCATTTTGGCGGGCCTTACGATTCTTGACGAATATGTTACCATATCGCGTCAGTCAAATCCGAGGATACAATCCGTCTATATAACGGGAACGAAGTATCCTGGCATCACGACATGTCGATTATCCGGATTAAGCGTATATTATACAGGGCCTATTACGATATCGGGGTTTTCTTTTTACAATTCATCTCTTTCCTTGAGCGGACCGAACGTGCATATAGCCGTGCAAGGAAATGTATTTAATTACTCTTCCCTGACTCAGTCTTCGAATAATGGAATGGCGATCATTGACAGTAATCTGTTTGTCGGGTCTTCCATAGGGTTGGGGTCAACGGGAACTTATTCGGATTCAATGGAGATTTCGGATAATATTTTAATCGGCGGCTATATATCCTTAAGCGGAACGGGAAACGCGCGGCATTTTGTAAAAATAGTCAACAATAAATTTATCCGGGACACCTCGTCATATTCAGGAATTTCTTTCGGCGGTACGGGAAATTGCATAGTAACTTCGGTGGTAACGGGTAATACCTTTTCGGGTTCTTCCATCAGCATTGGGGGCACGGGCGTATATTCCGCTAACGTTGTGATAAACAGGAATGTTTTTACCCATGCGGCGGGCGCCGCTCTAAATTTCAGCCCGATTTCGCTTGCAACATACACCTGCGAATTCGTTAATAACACGGTTGTTGGAAACAATTCCGGGATATCTGTTTCTGATACAGCAGGCAGTTTGCAGATCATAAATTCCATTGTTTGGGGAAATGGAACGGACCTGGTAAAAGTCCGTGCTTCCCAGATACGCTATTCTCTTTTTAATACAGGATTGGCATCGAACCAAAACGGCAACTTATCCGGGGATCCTCTGCTGATTGATACGGCGAAGGGTGATTTCGGTCTTGGAAAGGGTTCGCCATGCATCGACAAAGGAGATCCGGACCAGCCTCTCGACGCCGACGGCACGCGCTCCGATATCGGCGCTATACCCTACAAAGCACCCGTCCGCGTTCTTTCCCTGACGGCCGAAAAGTCCGGCCTTGGCTCCATGGCTTGTCTCCGCGGGCAACTTTTATATACTCCCTTATTGAACAACGGAGATGTGAATGCAGTCTTGATTTATGATATCAAAGGCGGATTAGTATATCAAAACGTATTGAAACCTGATATACTTTATGTAAATTTAAAAACGGTACAACTTAGTCCGGGACCTTATATAGTACGCGTAGTGCGGAATATGTCATCGATTTCCATGATATATATCAGGCAATAGTCCTTTAAAGTCCATCCCCGCTTTCACCTGGTAAAAGGGGACCAAAAAGATGATGGCGGATATTTAATTGCTAAAGAGGAAAACGATATAACAACCTTTCATATTCACATCGTGGAGTACGGCGCCGGCCTTTGGGAAATCTACCTTTCATTCCGGGACAAGCTCAGAACCGACCCCGAAATAGTAGAACAATACACGGAATTGAAAACCAGACTGGCGAAAAAATATTCAGGCGAAAGATTGAAATACACAAAATCTAAAGACCGGTTTATCAAATCAATACTTAACGATTAACATGAGCAGAAATAAAAAGAATACAGTTCGGAAAGACTTCCGCGGCGCGCTTGTCTATTGCTGCGTTATCGTTGCCGTGACCTTCATCGCCTTTTCTCCAACGCTGAGCGACGGCTTCACCAATTGGGACGACGAGAAATATGTAACAAATAATCCGTATCTAGGGCATTTCAGTATCGACAACGTGAAGAATAATCTCTTGTTCAAGTATGGCTATTATCAACCGCTCACTATGCTTTCCTACATGGTCGATTTCGCAGCCTTTCAGTTGCGTCCCGCGGGTTATCATTTCACTAATATTCTTTTGCATTGCATAAACGCATTGCTGGTATTCGCGCTGATCCTTGGGCTGACGGGCAGGTATAAGATAAGCGTTCTCGTAAGCCTCTTGTTTGCGCTGCATCCGCTCAGGGTCGAATCCGTCGCATGGGTGTCGGAGCGAAAAGACGTGCTGTCGGCCCTTTTTTATTTCCTTTCTCTGCTGTCGTATATCCGGTATGTGAAGAAACCACAACGCCGGTCGTATCTGTCATGCATGCTTTTTTTCGTACTTTCACTGCTGTCAAAACCCATGGCAATCAGCGAGCCGCTGGTCTTGCTGCTTATTGACTATTTAATGAACAAAAAACCGGACAAAAAAAATCTCACGAAAAAAATCCCTTTTTTGGCCGTTGCCGCGCTCTGGGCAATTCTGGCCTATGCCACTCAAAAAAGCACCGGGGCGATTTCGGAATATCCTTCCTTCTGGCTGAGGATGTGCGTTCCGTTTTACGGAATGCTTTTTTATATAGTCAAAACAATTGTGCCCGTGCATTTGTCCGCATTCTATCCTTTTCCCGTAAATCTTGACGCGGGTCTAAAAGCGCAAATCCTTTTGTCTCCTTTACTAATGATTGGTATTGCGGCGGCGGTTTATTACAGCCATAGATTTTCGAAGAAGGCGGTTTTCGGAGCTCTATTCTTTCTCGTCACCATAGCGCCGGTGCTTCAAATCGTGCCGATAGGAAAATTCATCGTTGCCGAACGGTATTCGTATATTCCCCTCATCGGGGGCTATTTCGTTTTTGCGGAAGGCTTGGCCTATGTATATAACAATAAGCTTAAAAACAACCCTGCGGTAAAAAAAGTATTGTTTACCTGCTTGTGCATGCTTCTGTTCGTATTCGGGTGCATGACCTTTCAGCGATGCGGAGTCTGGAAGGACAGCTTGACGCTCTGGAACGACGTTATCGCCCAGTTTCCCGTTGCCTTCGCCTACAATCACCGTGGAGTCGCTTACCATGCCAAGGGCGATTATAATCTTGCCATTCGCGACTACACCCGGGCGATCGCGCTTGAACCCAACTATGCTATGGCCTATAATAACCGCGGGCTTGCTTATAAATCCATTAATAATAATGACTGGGCCATTAACGATTACACACAGGCGATCAAACTTGATTCAACATTTGCTCAGTCGTTTACGAACCGTGGGATTACCTATCACGCAAAGGGCGACTATGACCGGGCCATCAGCGACTATACGCAGGCGATCGCGCTCAACCCGAAGTATGTCAAGGCATTTACCGACCGGGGGGCGGCCTTTCAGCTCAAAGGCGACTATGATCGGGCCATCAGCGACTATACACAGGCGATCCTGTTCGATCCGCGGTTCGCCGAGGCATATACCAATCGGGGGCTTGCCTATCACGCCAAGGGCGACGATGGCCGCGCCGTGGAGGATCTTAAAAAAGCGTGCGGCCTGGGATATTATCCTGCATGTAAATTGCTTGGGCAATAACGCATTTTTGATAGTAATCCACGTTAAGGCTTTTGTGCAAATCGAAAAAAATAATATAGGCTTTATCCATTGTCATTGTCAAATTAGTTGTATGGTACTGTTAGGTTACATTTAATCGATGAGCATTTATTAAATTACCCTGGAGAGGAGTCGTGGACGGGGTGGACGATGTGGACAAAGTAGACAAAAAATCTAAGGGAAAATGCTTTGTTCAAGCGATAGCTGACAAAAGGCGTGTATCTGGAAAGAAAATAAATTATTTTTAATAACGCGAATAAATACCCATCCTCAAAGAAAGGATTTTTCCATGCCCAATGTTGCACAGGTCCTGAAAGCCGAGATTAGTCGGATCAGCCGAAGAGAAATAAAAGATTCCTTGATCCGTTTAAACGATTTAAATGCTTCTCTGAAGAAAACCGTCACAGAACTTAAGAAAAGAATCGCCGCCCTTGAATCGGAAAGCAAGCAATTGCTTTCTTTTCAAAAAACCATTCAAAAGCAGATGCCGCAAGCGGGCCCTGAAACCGCGGAAAAAGTGCGGATATCGTCAAAAGGGGTCCGCAAACTTCGGACCAAGCTGGGGCTTTCCCAGAATTCATTCGCAAGTCTTCTGGGAGTCACTTCCCAGGCAGTATTTGCCATGGAAAAGAAAGAAGGCAGGATTAAACTGCGCCCCGCTACGCTTTCGAATTTACTGAATGTGAGGAAAATGGGCAAGAGAGAGGCCAAGAAAAGGCTGATAGAACTAGGTAAAAAAAAATAAGAAGAAGTTAAAACCCGATATATCCTCTTTTTCAAAATTTTAAATAAAAGACGATGAAAAAATAGAAAAAAACAATCGCCATGACGCAGCCGAAGGTGAGTATATACGGGTTTTTATACCATTCGAGCGGCAGGTCCCCGAGCCGCGGGAAAAAAGGATGGTAGTTCTTTTTAATAATACTTTCGATGACGAATGGCGGCGGCGGCTCGTCTTCAATTGACTTCAAACCTTCTTTAACGGATTGAACGTCTTGCACGAAACCCGCCCGTGAAGGCTGTTCCCGGATGAGGCGAAGAAGATCCTCGTCGTTTCCTTCGAGGATGGTTTCGACCACTGCGTCTTCATCCGGAAAAGGACCGGTTTCATTTCTCATTGCATTTTTTCCTTAGAAACTGTGGTTGCCTTTATTATACAGTAAAGATACACTTACAGTTTATTATCCGCCTGCCGGTGGGTTTTAAATACTTCCCTGAGCCGCCCTATGGCCCTGCACGCTTTTACCCGCACGTTGCTCTCGCTCAAGTCAAGAATCGAACCTATTTCACCGTACGAGTATCCCGCCTTGAGGTGCAGGTATAAAATACTGCGCTCGCCGTCGGAGCATTTGGAAAGAATTTCCCAGAAAAGGCCGCCGCGCGGCTCCCGCGGCGCCTGATAAAACTCCCTCGTATAACGGACTCTCAAACGCGAAAGCCGTTGGTGCGCGCGGTACGAATCGAAAAATGCGTTGCGGGCGGTGGTAAAAAGCCATCGCTTGAGCGCATCCTCATTGCCGGGAAGCGACCTGGCTTCCCAGGCACGTATAAAAACGGTCTGCAAAATGTCGCGGCTCGTTTCCGCGTCTTTGGTCATCCAGAGAAGGTAATTATAAATGCCCCCTCCATGAACTTCATACATGTCTCTAAATTTCCGGGCCCGATGATTGCCCGGTCCATTATCGTTAGAGGAGTCTCCTAAATTATTGTTCAGATCAGTACACCCTGGATTGTCCTGTATCACGGTTGGGCCTTGAAATAATTCATGCAATCATGAGGATCTGGATCGTAAATATAGATTTCTCCCCATTAAATAACGTTTGAATCAAACGAAACGTTACAAAAAAATTATGTGTAACATTTCCAGGTTTGCAGGCGTTATTACCATTGAACAAAACAAGGGAAACCCCTTTAAAGACTCTTATCCGCCAAAATGGCGGGTTTACATAAACGTTCGGAGGACAGGAGGCTTTTATGAATTACAAAGTGCTTATCGTGCCGGAGGAGGCATTGCGCGCTCCGGAGCCGATGGATGAGGATGGCGACCTTGAAGATGCCGCGGGACGCATTCTGACTGAAGAGGAATACATGGGGCGGTTGAAATACCGTACGGATATTTTTACCATACAAAAGGACGAACGGTTCCGCAGGATTGAGGCCGCATGCCTGGTGGCGGGGATCGCGTCGGGCATGTGGCTCACCAGGCATGAATTGGCAACAATGGTTGCACCGGATTTCATCGAAAAAACCGTCAATGAGTTCCCGGTCAAAGTGATTGACGCCAGGGACATCCCATCGCCGATGCACCCGAAAAAACCGGAGACGATAACCAAAAGCGTTGCGAATACATCAAGCAAAAAATCGATCAATAAAGGCCGCTCCTCATGGTCCGGTAAAAACCATGAATTCGGGGGAGATCCGCGGGAGCGCGTGACGCGAATGGGCGTTTTGGGGCTTATCGCCGGTAAAGTCGTCGGGAAATCAGTGGCAAGCGCCGATATTTTCGGCCAGGGAGGTTTTGCTTCGAAAATCGACGTGATTATTCAGGGAACAAACGGTCTTAAAACGGGAGGCAACTCCGGTGTGGGAAGAAAGGGCGTCGCGGGAATCGCCTTCGGGCCCGGAGTAAACGGCGGACCAGGAGACATCGGCGACCTTGGCGTTGACGATATGGTGGGATTATTATTGCCCGCGGCCGCCGATTTAAAACTTGCCCATCCGGACTATAAAGGCGCCCATCCCGTCGTGTCCGCGCCTTCCATTATTCCCGGGATCGGCGTATTGACCGGAGGAAGAAGCCGCGCAAGTATCATGCGTGTGGTCGTGCAGAACCTTGCAGTGCTGCGGTACGCCTACAACAAGCGTCTTAGGGAAAAACCGGATTTGAAGGGAAAGATCACCTGCAAGTTCGCCATCGACGAATTCGGGAAAATCGTTTTTTGCGAAATGATCGAATCCACGATGATTGATCCGTTGCTCGAAGCTGAGGTCGTCGCAAAAATCCGCACCTGGGTTTTTGAGAAAATCGACAAACCGGGCGACGTGACGGAAGTCGTGTATCCGTTCGCGTTTTCCCAGTAACGTATCACTTCGAAAGAGGGAAGCACGCGAAAATCGCGTGCTTCCCTTAAAGGCCCGAGCGAGGGTCTATAATTCTTCCCATGAATAAAATTGCGCCCGAGTGATTGTCGCGGATAAGGAAAATAAAGGGATGGTCGGCGCGAAAGGTGGGCGGAATCTTTGGCATCATTTGGGATCTTGCTCCCCTTGCCATAATTACCGCCGTCGCGGCCGCTGCTTCGGTGCCTTCCTCGTTTACATCGACAAAGGCTTTATGGATAACATCGGAAATATGCAGGTCCTTTACCCCCGTCATCCCGGAAAAATCGGCAGCCCCGCTGAAGGCGTCGTGCATTCCCATGGAGGACAATTCTTGGGCCAACGAAAAGCTTTTTAAAATTTTAAATTTTGGGAAAAAAACCAAAACCTTTTCTTTATAGATGTGCTTGGTCCAAAAGATTAGATTTGTTTTGTTGAATGTTTTCTCGAATACATTCAGCCCGTTTCTTTTTTTGGGCAGGATGACGAACATCGACAAATCGTTTCCCGCATAAGGCATTTCAAGGCATTGGTTATCGCTGTTTTCCATAAACCCGAACTCATGGCCCCTTATACACATCATCGGGACCGTAACGCTGTCGTCGGATTGTACGTAAAACGGCATGTTTTTTGTTGCGGATGAATCGAACGGGACCGCCCATTTCCCCTTAAAATAAATTGCATTCGCAAGTACCAATCTGGTTGCCGCATCAAGCATTCCCGGCACTATTAGATTTTGAATCTTATCGTTTGTCTTTTTTTCGATCCAGGTATTTATGGCAAGGCGCGCTTTTTCGGTTTCCGAAATGAAGTTTACGTAATTCAATCCGGCGTCATATTTTTTGGTTTCTTCCAAAAACGCTGGTAAAAAGGCGTAATCCTTTTGCAACCACAGGCTGTTGGCGACCTCCAATTTGACATCGCCTTTTTTTTCATAATCATTGATATGATTTTGGAATTCGCCGAACGCGGCATGGAATTTCCGTTGATCAGGGTCGAAATGCATGGTTGCCGCCATTTGTTTTTCGGTATTTCCGCGAGCGCCGGCATAGGTCATGGCCAACGCGGTGGAAATGCTATAAGGCGAAAAGAATAAGTTGCCTTCGGTGTTTTTTAGTTTCTGATATAATTCGATTGCAAATGCGTTGTTGCCGTTAGCAATGTCAATGGGCGTGATTTTTTCTTCCGCTCCCGAAATCGACAGGGCCGCTATGCAGACACAAGAAATGACGGCTATCTTGGTATTCATGGCACTATCCTCCTGGATCTGAATTTTGCTTCGGCAGGCACAATATTGGTCTTGTCAAAATATATTGAAAAGGCGCTTTAAAAAACTAATATATAGAAGCGCCCTTTATTAAATTTTATTGTAATTACGCCGGTGCTTTCATTAAACCTTGCCTCGATACACCGCTTACCGAGTAGGCGCTTTGCGCCGTATCGAGGCGAGCGGTACTCGGCAAGCACAATCTGAAACAAGGAAAATGTTATGGACAAAGAATTACCGAAATATGCCGGCCCCAAGCCGACAAGCAGGTTGTTGACCACAGAGGAAATCAAAGGCAGGTTTGACAAAGAGACGGCTTCCGTCTATAGTCAACAAGACCCCGTATTTTTGCCGGATTATGCCGTTACCTTTGATTTATTGGTTGATTGCGTTATGGACGGTGGAAAACGGAAGATGGCTGTCCTCGATTTGGGCGCCGGGACCGGCAATTTGGCTTTGAGATTACTTCGAAAGAAAAAAGATTGTTTCATTACCTTAGTGGATTTTTCGCAAAACATGTTGAATGCCGTTCCAAAAGTACTAAAGAAATTTAAAAACAGCTATGAAATTATAGGTGATGATTTCAATAATGTTGAATTTAAAGCCGCTTCTTTCGATGCAATAATTTCAAGTTTTGCTTTGCATCATTTGAGAGGCAAGAAAGCCTATACCGGACTATACCGGAAGATTTACGCCTGGCTGAAACCGGGCGGTTCGTTTGCATGCGTGGATGTGGTAAACGGGTTCAATACATCGTGGACAAAGCTCAATGAAGACGGATGGAGAAACTATCTGCGCGGGCACTTCGATGAAGAAAAGATCGAGCAGATTTTCGCCAATTACCGTTCGGAAGACAGCCCGATGTCGTTGCCTGAGCATTTGTCAAGTTTAGATAAGGCAGGATTTAATCAGGTTGACATTTTATGGAAACGATATAATTTCGCACTGTACTGCGCGAAGAAGTAGCGGCGGATGAATGGACCTTTTTTGCCCCTATTGCGGTGAAGCCGTTGACCTGGACATCGATGAAAGCGGCGGGAGCCGCCAGACTTTCATACAGGACTGTCCGGTGTGCTGCCAACCTTGGCAGGTGGAAGTTTGGCTTGATCCGGAAACCGGCTGGACCGCGACGCTTAAGAAAGCGGACGAGTAATTGGTGCGGGCATTTATTAAATTTCAATAAAGGTTAATATTGTTTTTGTAAAGTCCCTAATTAATGGAAAGAACTTTCTTATTATGAAAATCGTCGCTTTTAACGGGAGTCCTCGGAAAGATTGGAATACCGCAACCTTATTGAACAATGCATTGGAAGGGGCTGCTTCCAAAGGCGCGCAAACAGAGATCATCCATCTTTATGACCTGAAATATACGGGTTGCATCAGTTGTTTCTCTTGTAAACTTAAAGGCGGCAAAAGTTACGGCAAATGCACCGTGAAAGACGGTTTGCAGCCGATTCTGGGAAGTATCGAAGAGTCTGATGCGATAATCCTGGGTTCACCCGTTTATCTTGGCGCGGCCACGGGGGAAATGCGGTCATTTCTGGAAAGGCTCACGTTTCCGTATCTGATGTACGATCAGCAGCGCTCTTCGCTCTTTAAAAGGAAAATGCCGGTCGGGTTCATTTATACATTAGGCGCGACGGATGCCCGCATTAAGGAAACCGGTTGGGACCGGCAGTTTAAGTTGATGGAATCGATTTTAAGCCGGATTTTCGGCGCTTCGGAAACGCTTTTGGCGACCGATACGTATCAGTTCGACGATTATTCCAAGTACGTTGCCCCCGGAATGGACGCCGAAGCCAAAGCAAAGCGGCGAGAAGAAGTGTTTCCGGAGGATTGCCGGAGAGCTTTTGAAATGGGCGTCAGGTTTACCGAAATGAATCGAAAGGAATGGCCATAGAATGGGCAATGGATTTAACAGACATTCCCCAAATAAGCCGTCAATGATTCAATAAGTACGAATAGAGAAACCTAAGGGAACAATCGCGATAACGCTATTTCCAGCGGCCATGATCATGACCGTGGTCTCTATCTCCATGACCGTGATAATCTCTATTTCCCTCATGCCTTTCCGGATGCCAATTTCTGTATTTTCCTCGAGGAATTCTCATAATGCCGCGCGGGACTCTGCTGTTTCTAACCATGATCCATTTTTTATGCGGGCCCCGGCTTCGAAACCAATGTCCTTCACGAACAACCCAATATGACCCCGAGACAAAGAACACTTCTTCAGGATAATCGGGGACCACATAAACCCCGGGAGCGGCAATGACAACGTGCGGCGGCTCGGGAAACACAATTTCCGGCACGGGAACATTAACGCTTAAATGCATATTGACCCCGGCAAAAAGCAAACTAACGCTTGATAAGATGAATAGAATCGATTTCTGCATAAATAGGCCCTTTCATTAAAAAAGATATTTGAAGCATTGCAAACATTACTAAAAAATATAGGCTTTACCCATGATCATTGTCAAATTTGAATTCCGACTTAATTGCATTTAATAACTTCAGCCAAGCGTGCTGATGTGCCATTCCTGCGGGATAAAGATCGAGGGTGAATTCATTATAAATGAGTTTAATTCCCTTACGCCCGACGAGTTGCATTTTCTCCGGGTGTTCATCCGTTGTGAAGGGAGGATAAGCGATATGGAGGCGTCGCTCGGCGTAAGCTATCCAACCGTCAAGGCGTACCTTGCAAACCTGAAAAAGAACCTTAACCTTGCGGGCGTTTCCGGCGAAGCAAAAGGCGCTCCAGCGGTCGGCCAAGGAGCCCAATCCGAAGACGACGCGATAGCAATTCTGTCGCAATTGGAAAAAGGAGAAATCGATTTTAAAAAAGCCGTCCAGATATTACGCATGAAAAAAAGGCAGGCTGAAAAATGATCACACAACTCGAACAGGACAAAGTCAAAGATCTTGTTGACAAAGGCGTTCTTACCGCGGAGCAGGCCGACGAACTTATGGAAACTCTTGCGGGGAATGACACTCATGAAGAAAAAGCCGGGGAGGCGGAACATCCGGACGATTCCGGCCCTATCGGCGCAATGCATGGAGAAAGCACGGCGAAGGATGGTCCGGGCAACCAAAAACGACAAAACAACAATAAAATAGTGATGTCGAAGGCCGAACATCCAAGCGGAAGCCGGTACGTTTTTTCGGACAATGAAATAAGGATGGGTAAGCTGACCGATATAACGCTGAATGATTCGGAGATGAAGGGTAATAAGATAATGGGCTCTTCGGTAAGCGACCTGAAGGTGGCCTTCGGCGCCTTCAACCGCAATAGCGTTAGCGCCGCCTCGGTGGTCGACGTTGTCGTGCAAAACGGCGTGATCGCCGATTGCGCGTTCAACGGCTCCAAGGTGCATGATATTCTGGTAAAAGAAGACAGCATGATAACCGGGGCGGTAATGGACGCTTCAAAAATTTCAGATTTGCGCGTAAGTGGCGAATCGAAAATAAACGATTGCTCAGTCAAGTGTTCGCAGTGCGATTCCCTCGAAATCACCAGGCGCTCCTCGGTTAGCGGCCTTGCCGTAGGCGGTTCCAAGGTAAAAGACGTCAAATTAATTGAGACGGGCCTTACGGGAATGTCGGTGCAGGCGTCCACGATGTCGAGAATAACTTTTGTAAAGACAACGATGACGGACATCGCCGTGGGCGCGAGCAAGGTGTCGCTGGTGCGCTGCGAAGACTCGACGCTTAAGGATATCATCGTCAGCGGCATGGCCGTTTTGGACCTGGAAATAAAAAATTGCAGGCTGTCGGGCGTTACCTTTAAAAAAACGCCGGTCGGATTCAACCTCCGGCATATCGCGAAGCTGCGGCTGATTAACGCCGCGATGGAGGACTGCGAATTTGTCAATTGCACGTTTTTCAATACGGTCATTAGGGACGTTGACCTGTCGGGCATACGCCTTCGCGACGCGATGATCAAGGGCCAAACAATCACCTGCAAAGAAGACCTGCTCAAGTATCAGAAATAATCAGGATAGGAAAATCAAGGGACTACCCATGATGACAACCCATGCTTCCCCATTGCTTGACAATAATCAATCGATGAACGCCGAAACCCTGCGCGTCGTGGTTTCGTCCTGCCTGTGGCATGAACCGCATGCCTTGCGTGAAATAATCGCGAAAACCGCAACGGCGCATCACCTATGGTCGGGACCGAAACGGGCGCTTAAAAGATACGTTTGTTCGGTGCTCCGAGAATCGCTTGCATGCGGCTTGATGCAATATAGGTCGGGTCTTTTTCTCCTGACTGCCCAAGGCAGGGAAGAAACGGGCAAGGCCTTCGGTTTAGACGGTTGATGCGCAGTTGGCGGCGATCTTTTTGCACAGATCGACGAATTGGGTTGGATTAAGCCCGCTTTTACAGTCGTTTATTAGCCACGAAACGATTTCAAATTCCAGGGTCTCGCCTTCGGGGTCGACATGGTCGACGGTTGGCATGAGAAGGAATTTGTCGCGATAGCTAGCCTGCAGGGCCTTGGTTTTTTTAGGGTCCCACGTGCTGATAAGCTCCCATTGAAGTTTGTCTCCGGTGTAGCGGTCGTATTGGCCGTTTGCGAGAACAGCGGCGTGGATTTTTTCCTTATACATCGCCTTTGAGTTCGCCTCGGCGAATACACGTTTGGTTTTCAGGTCGCGTTGACGCAAGGTATTCGCCTTCGCGTTGAGCCATTTGTCGTACGCAGGTTCGGATATCCGTCCTTGGAGAAACGCGGGCAAATGATACTTGATGTAAATCATAAGCAAAATATATAATTTGACAGGGTAGAGGGAGTAGTGGACTGAGTGGACGATGTGGACAGAGTGGACAAAAATGACAGAGGAGTAATCCATGAAGATTGTGGCACTTAACTGGAGCCCATGGAAAGATTGGACACGGCAGTAAAAACAAGCGGAAAGGTTAATAAAACGTGAAAAATTTAATTCAAGTTATTGTTGTTTGTTTTTTTATCGGCAACTGCTTTGCGCTTACCGGAAACGGCGGATATGTTCCTCCTATAGTAACCGTTACCCCAACCGCCCGCAGCGCGGCAATGGGTAGCGTCGGCTACGCTTTAGCGGATGATGAAACCTGCTTGATGTTTAATCCCGCGGGTCTTGGATTTATGAATTTCCGTTGGAATGGCGGCGCTATTTCATTTATGCAAGCGAATGAGCTCCTTCCTTCGGAGAACCTGTACACAATTACCTATCAAAATGAAAACCTAAACAGGCTTGGCTTTTCAGTATGTTTAGATCAAACTGAACAGAGCATAGAACGTACTTATATAAACCAGAATTATGATATTTATCCTGATGGGGAATTCAAATTCTATAATTCATTTTACGGTATTGGCGCCGGTTATCGTTTTTATTCCAATAAGGCTATTGATAACTCAGTCGGGATTTCAATGAATTATTCCCGGGGAACTGAAAACCAGTCTTCAGACCCTGCTGAAACAAGCATTTTGGGCAATATCGGTTACATTCTGCAAATTTACGATAAATTCAGAATAGGTTTATCCTTTAAAAATATAGAAATCGCCCATTCCAATAGTTCCGATTCGACTGGCCTTGTTTCGTCTAATTCTCATTCTCCAACAGCTTTTTGCACAGGTATCGGATACAAGGATTCCTTTAATGGCAAGCAGTTCAGGGTACTCGATCTTTCCGCTGAGATCTCATACGTTGACTGGATGTCAAAAACATTAGGGGCCAATTCAATACAGACCGGTTGTGAAGCCACGTTTTTTAATACTTTTTCCGCAAGAACAGGTTATCTTGATTGCCTAAGCGCTTCTGAGTTTGACTTTACTTTCGGGACAGGATTAAGTTTTTATAATCATTTGGGAATTGACTTTTACGATGTTTTCGAAAATCACGACCATGAAACAAGGAATTACTTGGGATTTTCCTTGTCTTTTAATAGAATCCTCACCTGGAACAAATCCGATTTAAAATGGTGGCTGAAATAGCAGCGGGCTTACTAATTGTGCGAGATCTTTGCTATGAACAATAGTGGACCGTGTGGACGATGTGGACCGTGTGGACAGAAAAAATCGGATGGAACTACCGGGCACCAGCGGGTTATCTTGAAAAAAATAAAATCAGTATAGCAAAAGGATCAGCGAATTAACCCTATTATGGCCAGAGGACGACACCCAACCAGGATCCATATCGATCCGCCGAGCGAGCAGGTTTCGGCAAAGTATCTCCGCTACTGGTACGGGCGCGATTTGCACCGTGCGTCGCACGCTTTTCCCGTTTTAACCTCGCGGGAACTTTTCAGTAACGACCGGCCGTTGGAAATCGACTTCGGCTGCGGCGTTGGGGCGCTTGCGTGCGGCCGGGCGCGGCAATATCCCCATGTCAACATGCTCGGAATCGACCTTTCCCAGAAACCGCTTTTTTGCGCCGTTGCCGAAGCGGTCAGATGCAACCTGGAAAATATCAGGTTTATCCGCGGCAATTTTAACGTAATGCTTCCGCTACTATTGCCACAGACCCTGAGCGCGGCATATTATTTGTTCCCTAACCCGCCTCGTGATTATCTTCGTGCACGCGCCAACGAACGGAGACGGCGCTTTCTGCAAAGCGTCTACAACGCCTTGGTCCCGGGCGGCCGCTTCTTTTTCGCCACCGACGCGAGCGAGTTTTTCAGGTGCATGCATGATATCGCGAATGTGGAATTATTATACGAAACGCGGAATATAGAGGACGCCGACTTGGCGACCCGGTATTGGCGCATGTGGCAGGACCATGGAAGGAATGTTAGAAGTTTTGTGGTGGAGAAAAAATAAAACGACGATTTCTGTTTTACCATGATTGTGGATAGGGTGGACGAGGTGGACAGAGGGGACTAAAAATATGAAATGAAAGGCACGCTTGTTTTGTGGAAGACTTTTGTTTGACCGCTCGCCGTTTATTAAATTACAAGAGAAAGAATTGGTGTTCAATAACTCGCTTTTGGCGATCGTGGACGATGTGGACAGAGTGGACGAAGCGGGAAAAAATTACCCGAAAGACATTTACCTTAAAAAAATAAACAGATTGATTAAGAAGGGATGCATGCAATGAAGGCGATTGCATTTAACGGAAGTCCCCGCAAGGGTGGAAACACTGAATTTCTGCTGAAAAAAGTGCTTGAGCCCATCAGCGAGGCGGGAATTGAAACGGAGTTGGTCCAGATCGGCGGCAAGCCCGTGCGAGGCTGCATGGCATGTTATAAGTGCAGGGAAAATAAAAACTCACGATGCGCGATTAATACGGACATGGTAAATGAATGCATCGGCAAAATGATACAAGCCGATGCCATTATCCTGGGTTCACCCACATACTTTGCGGGCATGACGTCGGAAATGAAAGCGCTCATCGACCGCGCGGGGTTCGTGGCCGGCAGTAACGGCCGCATGTTTGCTCGCAAGATCGGCGCGGGCGTGGTCGTCCACCGGCGGGGCGGGGCAACCAGCGTTTTGGATTCGATCAATCATATGTTTTTAATTTCCAGAATGATCGTGCCGGGGTCGACGTACTGGAATTTTGGCGTCGGCCGGGAAAAAGGCGAAGTCGAAAACGACGCGGAAGCCATGGCAAATATGAAAGACCTTGGCGAAACAATCGCCTGGCTGGTTAAAAGCCTGCGGCCGGCATAGCGCGGCTGAGGAACGAGGTGGATCGAGTGGACGAGGTGGACGGAGTGGACTATGTGGACAGGGTGGGCGAGATGGACAAAAAAGCCTGATGGAAAAGCGCACGTTAAAACAGAAATTAAAGGAGAAAAACTATGTCGATAAAAGGCACATGGATTGAATACGGCGATCAGATCGGGTATTTTGCGGCGCCGGAAAAGGCCGGTGAGCCGCTTCCCGCCATAATCGTTATTCAGGAAGCCTGGGGAGTCAATGAGCACATTGAAGACGTAACCAAGCGCTTTGCCGCCGCGGGTTACGCGGCCCTGGCCCCGGATCTTTTTGCGGTCGGCGGTAAGCGGCCAGGTGCGCTTTTCCAGGAACGGATCGATAAGGCCGTGAAGTTCATGAGGCATTTGCCTCCCGGGGTTTGGGGAAACCTTGCCGCACGGGAGGCCGAGCTTGCCAGGCTTCCGGAACCCGATGGAAAAGAAATAGGCGAAACTTTTGGAAAAATATTCGGCCATGCCGGCGGAGTGGCAGGATATATGCCCCAACTCAGGGAGGCAGTGCGTCATTTAAAAACCGTGCAACAGGAAACAACCGGCCAAAAGGTGGCCTGCGTTGGTTTCTGCATGGGAGGCGGACTTTCGGCCCTTCTTGCTTGTGAAGAACCGGAACTATCAGGCGCCGCGATATTCTATGGAAGCGCTCCTCCCTTGGAAAAAATACCGGCGATTCAATGCCCCGTCATGGGCTTCTATGGCGGAAACGACCAGCGGGTCAATACCGGCATCCCCGCATTCGAGGAAGCCATGCAAGCTTCGGGCAAGTCGTATGAGCGCTTTGTGTATGAAGGCGCGAACCATTCTTTCTTCAATGACGACGGGCAGGCTTACAATGTCAAGGCAGTGCGGGATTCATTCGTGCGGCTGCTGACGTTTTTTTATAAAACGCTGAGTTAGGAATCGCCTTGGAGCCGAAAACGGAATGCCTGGTAATGGCCAAGCCGGGAGGCCCCGCATGCAACATGCGCTGCGAGTATTGCTATTATCTTGACAAAGAGAGCCTCTTCCCCGATAGCCTGCGACGGATGCCCGAAGATCTTCTGGAACGATATATTACCCAACGGTTTGAAGCTTCCCACGGTCCAAACACGCATTTCGAGTGGCACGGCGGGGAGCCGACGCTTTTAGGCCTTGAATATTTCCGGACGATTGTGCGTTTACAACGCAAATATCAACCCGACAGACGGACATTTTCCAACGGCCTGCAAACCAACGGACTTCTGATCGACGACGCATGGGCCGATTTTTTCGTTAAGGAGCGGTTTTCGGTTGGACTCAGCTTGGACGGGCCCGCTGAGTTTCATGATGGCTTCAGGAAAACTGCGGATGGCCAACCCACCCAGTCGCGGGTTGTTCAAGCGTTTCGCTTGCTTAAAGAACGCCGCGTTTTCTGCAATGTGCTCTGTGTGCTCCATTCTGTAAATACTGCCGAGCCAGACAGATTGTACGATTTTTTCCGTGATTTAGGGGTTTCGTATATCCAATTTCTTCCGCTGGTCGGCGCCGATAAACCATGTGCCAGGCCTGAAGAAATCGGCAATTTCCTGTGCCGTATTTTCGACCGGTGGATAAAAAAAGACCTGGGCCGGATGGTGGTCCAGATTTTCGACGAAGCGCTGCGGCCCTTGTATGGCATTCCCCACGCTTTATGCATTCACCGGGAGACCTGCGGCGACGCGGCCGTATTGGAACATGACGGGAGCTTTTACGCCTGCGACCATTTTGTGGATTCAGATCATTTGATTGGAAACATAAAGGATCGAGAACTTAGCGACTTGACAGAAGATCCCGCATTGGCCCGTTTCGGAAAAGCCAAAAGAGACATGCTGCCCCGGTTCTGCAAGGAATGCGAAGTACTTTCGTCGTGCAATGGCGGATGTCCCAAGGACCGCGTGGATAGTACGCCGGACGGCGAGGCCGGTCTGAATTACCTTTGTCAGGCTTATAAGGTTTTTTTTATTCATTCCAGACCTGAGTTGACGCGCCTAGCGGCGCATATGAAGGTTGGGAGAAAACTAAGGGAGTTTAGGCAAGAGGTTTAGAAAGAAAACTGTGGACGGGGTGGACGGACGCAACTGGGTTTTCCGTGATTACCAGGCAGGAATCGGAGATACAGCTTTTTAAGGTTGAAGAAATTCTGAAAGCGGGTTTTTCGGAAGTTAAGGTACAGTATGCGCCGGTGGGATAAGAAAAACACTGTCTGAACCAGGATTACACGGATTTAAGAATTTTGGGATTAGATGCAGGGGAGCATAAATATGAAACACGAAGATTTAACGCATAAAATTATCGGTTGCTCAATGGAAGTCCATAAAGCTCTGGGCAATGGGTTTCAGGAAGTTATATATCAGCGCGCGCTTGAGATTGAAATGGGCTTCCAAGGGCTGCTGTTCGAGCGGGAAAAGGAATTGCCGATTTTTTATCGAGGGCAGAATATCGGGACCCGGCGGGTTGACTTTTTCGTCGACGGCAAAGTAATGGTCGAACTCAAGGCAATCATCGAATTGGAAGACGTGCATCTGGCGCAAGCGAAGAATTACCTTGAAGCTTACAAAATGGAAGTCGGCCTATTGGTTAATTTCGGCGCGAAAAGCCTGCAATTTAAAAGGCTGATAAACATTGTCTGAACGGGGAATGGAAAAACATTGTCTGAACCTGGATTACACGGATTAAAGGATTACAGGATTTGAAAAACAGGGCAACAAAAAGAATTACTATAATCAGGCATGGAAAACCGCAAGCGCATCAAGGAAAATTACCTTTTCTATACATTACCGATTAATCGACAATTTAAAAAAAGACAGTTCGTTTCCTTGAATGAGTTTGGCAATGTACACACCTGGATGAAGAGGCAAAACGCCTTTTGATGCATCCAGCGATATTAACCCCGCCGCAGGTTGCTTTACTGATGCTATAATTCTGCCTTCAACATTATACAACATGAGCCCTGTTATGTTCGGTGCCGTGATAATGACCAGCAAAGGGGTTGAAACAATGGATCCCCGTTGTTGCAATTCCGGTTGCGTTGCATGAAGAACGGGCGTGTTTATTTGTGCAAAGGTATTGATGTCTTTGCTGCTAGATGTCCAATTGCCGAATGAATAAAACGAAGCAACAGTTATAAGATTATTGCCGTTTGCATCGTAAGTACGTGTATAATGTGTTGAACTTGAGTCCAAAGAAGAAAAGTGGTCCTCATAACGAACAAAATATGATAAAGAATCATTGCCATGAGAATCAGGAAAGTCCATTTCGCTAAGCTGAAATATCATGCTCTTATTAGTAGTATTGTCCCATTCAAAATACTGATAACCAGCTAAGTTACCGTTTGCGTCATGAAAAAATATTTCTTTAGCATAATCTAAATAGATTCCGGTTAAAGCATCTTTCCATTGAAAAAGATATTGATCTTCGTTGTTAGGTATCAAGGATGATGATTTAAATGTATAAATGGCTTTGTTGTCAATAAGGCTATTGGTTGTGTAACTCATTGATGCTTTCCCGCAAAAAGTCAACGTTGTGTCGTTGCATTGGCTGGAAACAATAGTATCACTTTCCCAAACCTTCCAGGATAAACTTGTCGTGTCAAAAATAAAACTGTAAATCCCAATTAGATTTCCATAATTAAAAGTGTTCGGAATGGAATTTGGCATTTCAGGCCACATAGTACTCGCAGCGGACAAGACTAATGAGTCTTTAGAGGATGGCACCCAATTTGAACCATTCCAATTCTTGCCATAGCAGGTTTCAACAAGAGTTTTTCCTCCATTAAGGTAGGCATACGTACATCTATAACCCTGCGTAAGTGCAATGCCACTGTTAAAATTCAAGTAAATATATTCGGTAAGATTAACTCCGTCATAAACGGAAGAATCGAGATCTGTTATACTATCGGGTGTCCACCCTGTATGAGCGTAGCTCGTTTTAAAGACAATTTGATTGCCATTTGCATCATAAATAATGGTGTCGCGTAAAGAAAAAATCCAGGGTACTGTGTCTTCGGGACTTGTAGCGTTATTATAATGTGTAGATCCGGTCTGTTTCCATGTTAGTGCAGAGTTCATGGTTTTTTTAGCAAGAAGTTTTTGCACATAGTTTTTATTTGTTTTCAACAGATGCCTGCTTGTTGTGTGCATCAACTGCGGCAATCTTAGAAAGGTATTTTGGAGCGGCGCGGAAAAAACCAATGTGGTAGTAAGCAGGACTAAGCCGGTTCGCAAGACAGAACAGGATTTCATAAGCGTTTCTTATCGTGGGTTAAATGGACACTCGATTGATGATAGGAGTCTGGACAAAAGACCCTATTTAAATAATTATATAAATTTCGCCAATTATTAACAATATATAACTTTTCATAGTGACAAAAGAGAAAAAACATGGTGATGGCGGAAACATAGAAAAAACGCCAAGGCTGGGCGATTGACGATGCACCACCTTGGACTGCTCGGATGCGGGAAGAAAATGAGTGTGGATGGAGTGGACGAAGTGGACGGGAGTGGACAAAAAAAGCCCTTCGAGAGGCATCTTCTCAACAGCTTGCCTTATCACTCTAAAAAAATAATCATAAAAACTATTGACATGACCTTTTTAATGCGTTATATTTAACGGCACCTTAAGAATCTGCTCTTTAGAAATTCCGCGAATTTGTGCAATGCAACCGTGCTTCGAGGGCCGTTGTTTAGATTGACCTGCCTGTGGGGCAGGTAAGTCCCTTTAACCTTTCGATTGACAATAGATTGTCACTCAAAAGTCAAAAGGGACTAAAATGCAAAGTTCTTTAAAAAAAATAGTTGACAGTTAGTTTTCTATTAACTATATTTAAAAAATTGCCGAAAATTTATTTTCGGCATCGCTCTTTGAAAGTTTAGATGTGTGTGATCGGGTTCTCCGATTATTTTGATTTTATTTGATAATAGAGTAAGATTAAATCTTTCTATAAAAAATTATGGAGAGTTTGATCCTGGCTCAGAACGAACGCTGGCGGCGTGCCTAATACATGCAAGTCGCGCGAGAAAGTGGTAGCAATACCATGAGTAGAGCGGCAAACGGGTGAGTAACACGTAAGT
>Ga0182017_10000855_pt1 | contig 23998 bp, 18 predicted proteins | sample 712E3DmetaG_FD_120492 | JGI IMG/M metagenome (GOLD analysis project Ga0182017, IMG submission 120492) | Permafrost microbial communities from Stordalen Mire, Sweden - 712E3D metaG | ecosystem: Environmental > Terrestrial > Soil > Wetlands > Permafrost | place: Sweden: Stordalen | collected... | reverse complement strand
CCGCACCGAGAGAGCGCCGCGCCATCGAAGGCGGCCGAGTCCGGGTCGTCGAGGTCCTGGCCACCGGCACGAACGGCGGCGCGCAGGAGCATGTCTACTCCCTGGTGACCCGCATGGATCGCGAACGCTACGACGTGCGAGTCGTCTCGCTCTCGCACGGCAGCAGCGTCCGGCGCCTCGAAAAGGCCGGCATCGAGGTAGGCGTGATCGACGAGCCCGACGACCGGGTCGCCGTCGAGGCGCTGGCGGAGATGCTGGCGCCGCTCGAGCCTGAGGTCGTCCACAACCATATGTATCGAGCCGAGGTGGTCGGCACGAAGGCCGCCCTGCACCTCGGAGAAATGGGCTGCCGCCGACCGGCCGTCATCTCGACCGTCCATTCGAGCCGCGTCCGCTGCGCCGACGATCGACAGACGCTGCGCACCCTGACGCCGCTGATGGACCGGCTCATCGTCGTCTCGTGGGCGATCGAGCAGAAGATCCGCGAGGAGGGCCGCTTCGGGGCGCCGGTCAGCCTGATCTACAACGGCGTAGACCTGCAGCGCTACAACCATCAGCAGCCGTGCTGCACCCTCCACGACGACTATAGGATCCCGGAGACCTCGCCGATCGTCGGCGTCGTGGCCAGGCTCGAGGCTGAGAAGGGCCACCGCACCCTCGTCGACGCATGGCCGCTGGTCCTGGCCGCACATCCCGAGGCGTGGCTGCTTATCGTCGGCGAGGGATCGGAGCGGAATGCGCTCGATGCCCAGGCCGCCTCGCTCGGGATCTCCGGAAGGGTCGTCTTCACCGGCCGGCGTGAGGACGTGCCGGCCGTCACCGCGGCGCTGGACGTGGCCGTGCTGCCGTCATACCGCGAGGCCCAGGGCCTGAGCGTTCTCGAGGCGATGGCGTTGAGCCGGCCCGTGGTCGCCTCCAATGTCGGCGGCATCCCCGAGATGATCGACGACGGCGTCAGCGGATTGCTCGTTCCGCCCGGCGACTGCGAAGCCCTGGCGGCGGCCATCATCCGCCTCCTCTCCGACCACCCTCTGGCCGACATGATCGCCAAGCGCGGCCACGACCTGGTCCACAACCGCTTCTGCATCGAGCTGATGACGAACTCGATCGAGGCTCTCTACGACGAGGCGGCCGTCAGGCTGCGCGCCTCCGAGGGTGTGCACCGGTAGGGTCGAGCCGCTACTCGGCGGTGAGCAGGAAGACCGCGCGCTCGAAAGTGCCGCGCTGCTCTGCCTTGGCCCTCCGCAGCTGCTGAAGCTTGGCCTCGCTGAAGCCCCGTTGTTCGGCCAGGGCCATGATGACCTCGACCAGGTCTGCCAGCTCGAGGGCGGCGCGCTGGTCGTCCGGCGCGGCGTCGTACTCGGAGACCTCCTCGTCGATCTTGGCCCGGAGCGCCTTGAGCAACTCGCTGCCTCGGAGCGTCCGCGTGACGACGTGGTGGCCGCCGTCTCGAAGCGTCCCCGGAACCTTGTCGCGGACCAGCTTGTTGTAGTGCTGCACGCCATCTCCTCCCCGGTTCGGCGAATGTCAGGTCGTCGTCAATCGCCAGTAGCGCTCGCCCGGTAAGTGTCCATCACCGGGCACTATACGAGAGGCCGACCCGGCCATCGACGGCGCCCGGCGGCCTTCTCGCTGAAGCCGCCTTCGCCGACGAGCGGCACGAAGATGCAGGCGCCGCAGTCGTAGCGCTCGAATGTCTCGCCGCGCCGAACCAGAAGCACAAGCTCCTGGCGTCCCCGCATCCCGACCGGCACGGCCAGTCGCCCGCCCTCGGCGAGCTGTCCGGGCAGGGCGGGTGGGATCGCGGGCGCCGCCGCCGTCACCACGATGGCGTCGAACGGGGCGTCACCGGCCCGGCCGATGCTCCCGTCGCCGACCACGATTCGGACCCGGCCGGCCAGGCCCAACTCCCCCAGGCGCGCCTCCGCCGCCGCGGCCAGCTCGGCGTGTCGTTCCACGGAGATGACGAGGCAGCCGAGCAGCGCCAGGAGGGCGGCCTGATATCCAGAGCCGGTGCCGACTTCCAGGACGCGCATTCCCGGCCGCGGCTCGAGCAGCTCGGTCATGCGCGCGACCATGTACGGCTGGCTGATCGTCTGCCCGGACGCGATCGGCAGGGCGTCGTCGCTGTAGGCGCGGCTGAGCGAGCCCGGTGGCACGAACAACTCGCGCGGCAGGGTCGCCATGGCCGCCATGACGCTCTCGTCGCGGATGCCACGGCCACGAAGATGGTTCTCGACCATCTCCGCGCGAAGCCGGACCGATTGCTCGGGATCCACGCGGCCGACGATACGCCAGACCGACCCCGAGAGGCGACTCGCTACTGGCCGGAGGCGCTCGCTGAAGCGGCGGCCGTCGGGCTCGGCGTGACCACGATGGTCGCCGAAGCGCTCGCGTTAGCAGTCGGGGTCGCGTGGCCGGTCGGAACGACGAGCGGCGTCAGCGTCGGCCCGGCGGCCTTCGGGATGGCGCCGCCGATCCACGGCAGAGCGAGCATCACCAGCAACGCGACGGCGCATACGAGGGCGTACACGGCGGACGGGCGGTCGTCGATATGGACCCGCTCGTGCGCGGTGCGAACCGACCCGATCTGGTCGTCGCGCTTGGTAGCCTCGTCCTCGGCGTTGCGGCCGCGTCGGAGGCTGAACCTGAAGGCACCGCCGCTCTTGCCCGACGGGGCGGCTTCTTCGAAGCCCTCATCCTCGGCATCGCCCTCGGCGTCTACGCCTTCGGCATCGACCTCGGCGCCCTCGGCCTCGGCCGATTCGTCGGACTCGTCGTCCAACTCCTCGTCCTTGGGCAGTTCCGCGTCGAATATAGGCTTCTGGTCTTTGTCCTTGCTGCGGTCAGCCATTGCCCTCGTGCCACTCCTGTGTTGGCGGCCGCTGGGGGGTCGGCCCACCTGATACAGGCACCGCGGGTGCCCTGATTGCGTCGTGGTTGGTGCGGAACCGGCCGTCGTGACGGACTCGGGCGTACCACTGCGAGGCAGTTTAGCCGACGCGTCCCGTTGTCGCCTTGCATTGCTGCGCGCCTATGCGCGGCGGATGGGTCGAACGGCCAGGCCGGCGAGACCGACGACCGCCGTCAGAACGCCGCATGCGGCGAGAACGGGGCGCAGACCGAACGCCTGGGCCATGGCGCCGCTCGTGGCCATCGAGAGCGCCAGCACGCCGTTGACCATGGCCAGCCGGATTGCCACCACTCGGCCCAGCATCTCGCCGGGGGTGCGCTGCTGGAAGAGCGTCTGGCTCGGGACCACGAAAGTGACGTTGGCGACCCCTACCGCGGCTGCCAGGGCCAGGGCGACGGGCAGGCTGCCGGTCAGCGACAGGGCCATCAGCGCGATGCCGAGGGCGGTGAAGGCGGCGATGATCGCCGGCCCCTTGGGGAGGCGCGCCGCCAGGGCGCCGACGACGATCCCCCCGCCGACGAGCCCGACGCCCATCGCCATCTCGAAGAAGCCGTAGGCCGTCGGTGCGTCCGTGCCACCGAGCGCCAGCGAGGCGACGAGCAGCGGTGAGAGGGCCGTCAACGCGCCGAGGCCATACTCTGCGATCGCCGCCTGAACGGTCGTGGCCATGAGCACCGATTCGGCCCGCAGCGTCCGCCAGCCCTCGGCCATCTCGGCCCGAATTGATGGCGGCGTCGCGGGGCCGGCCTCGCCCGAGCCTGCGCTCGCGCCAGGGCCCGTGGCTGCGCCCGCGCCCGTGGCTGCGCCCGCGCCCGTGGTCCCGCGGACGAGCGGCGGAATCACGACCGCCGCAACCAGGGCCGCCGAGGCCAGGTAGCTGGCGCCGTCCAGCCAGAACGCCAGGGCCAGCGACGACCCGAGGAACGCCACGAAGAGCCCGCCCAGGCCGTAGCCCGCCAGATCGCTGGCCGTGTCGGCGACCCACATGGCCGAGTTGGCCGTTAGCAGGTCCTCCTCCGGAACCACCTGCGGCAGGGCCGCGGAACGAGCGGGGCGGAAGAACGACGAAACGGCCGCCAGGGCGAATACCAGGCCCACCACGAGGCCCACGCTGATCCCCGACGCCACCGGGATTAGACAAACGATTCCCGCCCGCAGGAGGTCCGAACCGACCATCACTCGTTTGCGATCCCAGCGATCGACCAGGGCGCCGGCGAAGGGCCCCACCAGGAAGGTCGGCACCGTCATGGCGGCGAAGACCAGGCCGAGCGCCAGCGGCGAGCTGTTCGTGGCGCGCGCCACCAGGAAGACGAGGGCGACTTGATGGACGCGGTCGCCCAGCGAGCTGACCACCTGGCCGAGCCACATCGCCGAGAAAGCGCCGTTGGTCGCCAGCCGAACATACGGGTTGGCGAGCGCGCCCTTCGACGGGGCCGACTCGGCGAGTCCGCCCGCCTCGGCCGGCCCTCCGGCGTCGGCCGCCCCGATTCGGACGGGCGCTCGAATTAGCGAGGCGAAGATGAACAGGCCCAACCCCGCCCCGAGCAGCAGGTCCCCGACCGAGGTGACCGACTGGACGATCGGTATCGGGATCGGGATGATGTCCACCAGGGGGCCGCCGTGGGCGAAGAAGCCGGCATCGACCGGTCCGGTGAGCATCCGGTGGAAGCTCGAATGGAGGGTGGCCGGGTCGAAGCCTGCCGCAGCCAGGCTGGGCTGCCAGACCGGCATCCAGCCGCCGTTGGCGACGATGGCAATGCCGTTGGCGGCGGTCCCGATCGCCGCGGCCATCAGGCCCGGCCGCGACCTGTTTGCCAGCAGCATGACGGTGAGCAGCAGGTAGATGCCCAGGACCAGCCACAGCCGCAGGCCGTCCGGGACCGAGCCGGCCGAGAGCGCGGCGTCCAGCCCGAAACGCGCGGCGGCCGCGACGAGCAGGACCGGCAGCCAGCGCAGGCGGATGTTGACCAGGTTGTCGAGCTTGCCACCGGCAACCAGGCCGAGCCCGAGCCCCAGCAAGACCCCGAGCGCGGGCACCTATCAGGCGGTCGCGGGGTTCGGCCGGGTCGAGTCGGGCTCGCCCGATCCACCCAGCAGGCCCGCCGCCTGGCCGATCGTCGGAATATCGCGGACCTCGGGCCGGCCCGGGTCCGCCAGCTCGAACGCCCATTTCGTCTTGACGAAGGCGTCGACTACCTGGGGGTCGAACTGGATGCCGCCGAACTTGCGCAGTTCGACCAGCGCCTGCTCGGGCGTGAGCGGAGTCATCCGGTACGGGCGGGCCGCCGTCATCGCCTCGTAGGCGTCGGCGACGTGCAGGATCCGGGCCAGGCGGGGGATCTCGTCCGCCACGAGCCGGTCCGGATAGCCCGATCCGTTGAACCACTCGTGGTGGTGGCGAATGATGGGCAGCTCCGGGGCCAGCCGGCGGACGGGGGCGATGATCTCCGCGCCCAGGGCCGGGTGTGAGTTCATGATGGTCCGCTCTTCGCGCGTCAGCCGATCCTGCTTGAGCAGCACCGAGTCCGGCACGCCGATCTTGCCGATGTCGTGCAGCAGCCCGCCCCACTCCAGGGCCTCCATCTCCTCGTCGCCCACCTTCATGACCCGGCCTATGTCCATGGCGATCTTCTGCACTCTGTGGCTGTGGCCGCTGGTAAAGGTGTCGCGCTTGTCCACCGCCTCCGCCAGACTCCGCACGGTCTCGGTGAACATCTCGCGCACTTCCACGAACCGCTGGTAAGCCAGCCTGGTCGTGTACAGCGGCACCGCGAACAGCAGCACCGCCCACCACCCCGCTGCCAGGTACATCTGCGCCATCAACCAAGCCACCGGCGCCAGCGCAAGCATGTTCGCCCAGGCACCAGCGTCGGCCTTCATCGGGGTCGAGAAGCGTTGCCCAGAGCGCAGCGATAGGAAGGCTGACGCGAGCACGAAGTTGAGTGAGAAGAAGACGGCTGCGGCTCCCAAAGTCGCCAATGAGTCGACGATGGGTAAGGAACGCCCGGGTATCGCTTGGAGGAGAAAAGCGCCGACGATGGCGGGCACCATGATCAGAGAGTGGTTGGCTATGACGCCATACCAAGGGACTTCTCCACGGAGTTCCCGGGTCTGTGTCGTTCCGACGAGCGCCGCCACTCCCGCCACGGTCGGCCCGCCCAGACTCATCGCCGCGACGATCGGCGCAAAAGAGATGTCGACCAACGTGCCGCCTGGCATCCGAACTGCAAGGGAAGAGCCAGCCAGAGTCAGGGCAATCCAGAACGCCAAGCCCAGGAAGACGTCGCCCGGTGTTGGCTCGCCATGCGGACTGTTGTTGATTGAAATCGCCGGGCCGATTGGGCACCAGAAAACAGCGTTCACCAGCAGCGCGACGCTGACGAACGCACTAAGCGTGATGGCAACCGCGAGGCGCCGGCTCACCGCCTCTCCTCCTTCAGGACCGGGACAGTACTGCGGGGGCGCTCGGCGCTGCTATAGGAACGATGTACTCAGAAAGGTCGGTAGCTCGCCCCGCCACCGACACATGCCAGAAGTGCGATCGCCACCAGGCCGAAACGCCTGGAGAACCTGCGCATGCCTAGCACCAGACACGTCCACACTGCTCGGGAAACACGGAAGTGCGCTCCAGACCGGGCCAACGAGCAGCCGGTTGCACTACTGGCTCCGTCCCAACCCAAGCGCCCGAGTTCGGCCAGGACCGGAAGCACCCGCTCGTTTCTCTGTCCGGTAGCGTTTGGTGCGGTTTGTACCGGACTTATGGCACGGTAGGAAGCCAGAAGTACCCGGGTCAATACGCGATCTAGCCTACGCCCAAGACGGCTGGCATCAAAGCGACTCCAGCGGCGGCGGCTCCACACCCAGTTGATCGCGCATCACGCTCGCGTAGTGCGCGTACTGCTCGGCGGCGGCGGCGTTCGCGCCCATACGTCGATAGAGACGCAGCAGAGACAGTTCCACATGTTCAGCATCCGGGTCGGCTTGAAGGGCAAGCTGTGCGACGTACAGTGCTCGATCGAAAGCGCCGGCCTTCGTATCAAGGTCGACAGCGCGCTCGATCCGATCCAAGAAGCTGGCGTGGAGCGTGTCCCGGAAGGGCGACGACCAATCGTCGTAGATGAAGTCGACGGCGAAGCGGCTCGTATAGGACTCGGCGAGCTTCGTTACAAGCTCTGGCGATGAGTCTCGCCGGATTGCCGCGATGAGATTGAGACACTCGGTGCTGCGGCTAGTTACCAGTTCGTGATCGAGCCACATCAAGTCCGCCCTGCTTCGCAGGTAGCCTGCGCTCGCGTCCTCCTCGCAGCCGGGCTCGAGTATCTTCCGCAGGAAGTACGCCGACTGATTGAGTGAATTCGCTCCGGCGTCCGGGTCCATGTCCGGCCAGAGCGCTTCGAACACCTGCTCCCTTGTAGCCGTGAACTGCGGCCTGGTCAGCAGGTAGCAAAGCAATGACAGCACCTTCTTGCGGATGTCCGTTCCGGCAACGCTCCGATCCCCGACGCGAACGGAGACGCGTCCAAGGTCCTCCACATAGATTCGCGGGGCAAGTCGTCGGATCAGGGCATGCCCGGCGTCCGGGAGGCGCATCGTGCGCTTCCGTCGAAGCGACGTAAGTAGGGGTATGTCCTCGGCGGTTCCTACGCTCTCGAGCAGCTCAGCTGCCCGCCTGACTTCCAAAGGGCGGAGCCCGGCGCTCGACACGCGCCTTCTCACCACGAATCGCCAGCGTTCAGGCCGCGACAAAGCTTCGGAACGCACTCTGCCCCACGTCTCGACATCCATGTCGGCCAATCGGCGAACAACGAGCTGAGCCTGGGTAGACAGCAAAGCTCCGTCCTCGGGCCCGAGAGTCCGAAGGTGGTCTATCAGCGCCTCTGATGGTGATGTCAGGGCTTGGGTGAGCCGGACGCTCTTCCATGACAGCCATGCCTGTTGATGCCGGGCGAAGCGCAGTGCGTGTTCGTATGCCTCCGGCAGCCTCGGGTCGTCGGGGTCAACTGTCGCCTGTATCTGGACGCCGAGAGAGAGACGGGCGCTCTTGAAACCATCCACATATGCCTCTCCTTCGACCTGATCAAGCAGTTTCTTGGCTCTGACCAGCTCCGCATTCTCAAGGGCGATTCTGGCGGCGACGTAGCGACAGAACGGATCGTCTCGTCTTCGCTCCCCGTCCGTGAAGACTCGGCTCAAGATCGACTGGGCTTGGGCCGGGTCGCCGAACATGGTCTCAAGCTCGGCAGCTTCGCCCAGCACCTCTGGCTCTGGGGCCTCTTCGTCTGAGGAGGTGGCTTCTTCCAGGTGTTGCCGTGATTCCTCCCAGCGACCGAGGTAGGCCAGTGCCAGCGCTAGGTTGATGTTCGCGGACGCTATCTCCTCGTGACTTCCTGCAGACCGAAGGATGGCAAGCGCCTTGTTCGCTGAGGCAGCCGCAGCATGCGGATTGTGCTGGCAGATCTCAAGGCTAGAGAGGTTGACCAACGAGATGGCTTCGTATCTCAGGTGGCCTCGTCCTTGGTTCAAGACCAGCGTCTTCAGCAGTTGGCGACGCACGCGATCAAGGCTGCCGGATTCGGAGGCTTGGTACACGGCCTCGGCAGACTGGGCAATGGAAGCCAGCTCAACGTCATCGCAGTCCGCCAGCAGATCCGCGGCCGCAACGCGAAGTTCGAGATCATCCAATTCGATCCCGACTGTCAGCATCGTTGAGGCGAACAGCGAAGCGAGGGACTTGTCGGCTGTCGCGGTGCCATCCGCCGCAATGCGGAGTCGCCTGACTTCAGCAAGCGCGTCTGTCCATTGCTCCTGGGCAATCAGGCCTCTGATCCTGAGGAGGTCGAACCACAGGTTCGGACTGGGGTCTGGGAAGCGACTGATGAGTTCTGAAGCTGCCGAGAGATCGCCCGTGCCTATGATCGCGGGAGTGGCGGCGCTGACGACTCGGCGGACGGAGTCGGGGTCACCGGCGGCGGCCCAATGGTGGGCGGCAACGCGCCACGATCGCGGCTCCGTGATCTCCGCCAGGCGGCGATGCATGTCGGCGACGCCGCCAGTGCCCAATTCCGCTTCAAGGTGCGCGTGCAGAAACTCGCGAACCAGTGGGTGTGGCCGCCAGATGCTGCCGGGGTCGTCGCCCCTGGACATCAATCCGAGTTGCTGGGCGCCGATAAGCAGGCGGCGGGCAAGTTCGGGAGAGACTTCGGCTGCGACCGCAGCAGTCTCCGATTCGATGTCCTCGAGTATGGACACCCGCATCAAGAAGTCACGCAGTTCGGGGTCGAGCTCCCCGACGACCTCCTCCGCTAGATAGTCGTAGAGGTCGCCTTCCGCGCCGGACAGGGATTCCACGAAGGAGCGCACCTGGCCCGGCGATCTGCCGTCGACAGCGGTCTTGACGAGCTGGAGGGAGGCCGCCCAGCCGTCCGTTCGGGTCTGCAGGTCGTGCAGAACGTCGGGTTCGAGCGGGTGATGGTAGGAGTCTCGGAAGAGCTCGCAGGTCTCGGCTTCGTTGAACCTGAGGTCCTTCCGACCCAATTCTGCCAGCTCGCCGCGGGCGCGCAGGGCGGCGACGGACAGGCTCGGTGTCCGCCGACTGGCCACGACCAGCTTCAGACTGGTTGGAGCGCGCGCAATGAGCCTCTCGACGATTGGACCTATCGCCGGCACGGACTCGACCATGTGGAAGTCGTCGAGCACCAGCGCTGAAGGCATCTCCCCGAGTCCCCCCATTTCCGCAAGGACGGCCTCGAGGATGGCCTCCTGCGTCGCGGGCTCGATGGAGGCTTCCGCCAGCAGCGCGGCCGACCGCCCCAGAAGCCTCGGGTCGACCGACCGGCAGGAGGCGATCAGGTAGCGAAGAAAGACCAGTCCGTCGGTGTCGTCCCCGTCCAGCCGGTACCAGAAGGTTCGAAGGCTCGAACGACGCAGGTAGTCCGCGACCAGCGTCGTCTTGCCGAACCCCGCCTCGGCGATGACGTAGACGATCCGGCGGTTCGCTCGGGCGTCGAGCCAGTCGAAGAGACGGTCGCGGGGGAGCGTTTCCTCGGGCAGGAAGGGGCGCTCGATCTTCGCCGGCCGGAGAGGAAAGCACGGGCGCGCCAGAGCAATCTCGTTGGCGAGACTATCGTCGATCTGGGCCTCGGCAGACACCCGCAGATCCTCCATTCCCAGCCGTCCCTCCCCGAAGGGCGGCGCGAAGGATAGGAAGTCGAACGGGCGAGTGTCAATCGGATTAGCGGCGGACGGCTGCATAGCGCGGATAGTGCCGGTCGGCGATCAACCGCCGCTTATCTGCGCGTGGAAATGGCCGGGAATGGCTTCAGCGACTCTTCAGCCCCTGGCAGCGGCGTCGGGCTACTCCTCGTATTCGAAGCCGAGCTTCATCTGGACTCGGTACTCGACGATCTCGCCGTTCTCGACTCGGGCGGTCGACTGAATCACTTCCACGGTGCGGATGTTGCGGACGGTCTTGCTGGCAAGGGCCACGGCCTGGCGGGCCGCGTCGCTCCACGAGTGCGGGCTCACGCCGACCATCTCCCGGACGATGATCACGCCCATCTGGCTTCTCCCATTGCGGGCGGTCCGTGCCGCCTCAGGGTGGAAGTGTAGAGCCGGCGCGGCGTGCCGCTACTCGGACCCGTTGCCTCTTCCAACGCGAGCTAGAATGGCTCGGTCCGAAGTGGGGGAGCTTCGGTGGGGAGCCGATTATCGGGGGCCCGGTGGACCTTCATCGACAGGCCACCGGCAAGTCGGAGGGAGTTGTAGATGGCGATGGGTTTCGGCTTCTGCGCCAGCTGTGGCACGGCGGCGACCGGGCCGGGTGAGAAGTTCTGCGCCTCGTGCGGCGCTGCCCTGCCGGCCCAGGCCGCGGCTGCGACGGCAGTCCCTCCGCCCTACGGCCAGGCGCCCTACGGCCAGGCGCCCTACGGCCAGGCGCCCTACGGCCAGCCGCCCTACGGCCAGCCGCCCTACGGCCAGCCGCCCTACGGCCAGCCGCCCTACGGCCAGCCGCCCTACGGCCAGCCGCCCTACGCTCCGGTCGGGCCGGCCCGATCGCAGGTCAACCCCCTCCTGGTGATCCTCGGCGTCGTGATCATCGCCGCCATCGTGGTTGTGGGGGCCTTGGCCCTCAGCTCCAAGGGCTCGCCCGCCTCCAGCGGGGGGAGCAGTCCGTCGGCCGCTGGCTCCGGCGGAGGGACCGGCGTCCACTATCCCGGCGCCCTTGTTTTCAGCCCCAACAGCGTCGGTTGCGACGCGCCGATGACGATCACCTTCACGCTGCCTGCCTCGGTGACGGAGACCGACCTGATCACCCTTCGTGTCGACGGCGTGGACATGGACTCGCACACGGTCATCGACGCCGGCATGACGCAGCAGGCCGACGGCTCGTGGTCCTCATCCGACACGATCACGTCCGATTGCTCCATTGGGCCCGGCCTCCACACGGAGCAGCTCGTGGATTCGAGCGGCACGGTGCTGGCGGAGGGCTCATACACGATCGTCGGGTCGTCCTCCGCAAAGCCGACCGCTAAGGCGAGCAAGACGCCGACCACGACGCCGACCACGACGCCAACCAAGACGCCGACCAAGACGCCGAGCCCAAAGCCGACCCTGGTTTCCCAGGGGTCCATGACGTTCGAACCGTCCACCTTCAGCTGCTCGGGCGCGCCGGTGCAGATCACCGTGACCGCTCGACTGCCCGCATCCTTGTCCGGCTCCACCCTGATCACCGCCCAGATCGACGGCAGCGTTGGAGAGACAGACACGGTGGACTCGGCCTTCCAGCAGCAGGCCGACGGGAGCTGGCTTTCGGCCGGAACGAGTTCCAGCACTGACTACTGCGCGATGTACTCCGTTGGGAAGCACACCTTCGCGCTCTTGGATCAGGCTGGTCAGGTGATCGTCGAGGGCTCGTTCACCAGCAGGCCCTAGCGCGGGCCTCCCGCTGCGGCAGCGGCGCTCGTGGTCTGGAGTAGGTGACTGCGGAGCGGCTCAGCCGCCGCGGTTTGAGACGCGTCGAGGCGGCGGCATGGCCGCGTGTCTCAGACCGCCTCGGCGTAGCGCTCGGCCGCGTAGCTCAAGAAGCGGGTCTGGCTCTTCTTGAACCACAGCTTGACTTCGCCGGTGGGGCCGTTGCGGTGCTTGGCCAGGCGCAGGTTGACGACCTCGCCGTCGCTCTCGCTTTCGTCGCCCGGCTTGTCCTTCTCACGCCACAGGAAGAGGACCAGGTCCGCGTCCTGCTCGATGGCGCCGGACTCGCGCAGGTCCGATAAGCGCGGCTCGCGCGACTCGCGCATCTCGGGCTGGCGGGACAGCTGGGAGAGCGCGATGACCGGGACCTTCAGCTCGCGAGCAAGGCCCTTGAGGCCGCGGCTGATCTCGCTGACTTCCTGCACGCGGTTGGCGTCGCGGCTGTTGGAAGTTGCCTGCATCAGCTGCAGGTAGTCCACGATCAGCAGGTCGAGTCCGCGCTCGGCCTGGAGGCGGCGGGCCTTGGTCCGCAGCTCCATGGTGCTGATGTTGGGCGTGTCGTCGATGAAGATCGGGGCCTCCGAAAGAGCCTGCAGCGCCGGCGCGATCCGGGCGAAGTCCAACTCCTCCAGGAACCCCGAGCGCAGGCGCTGCGAGTCGATGGAGGCCACGCTCGAAAGCAGGCGCAGGACCAGCTGCTCCTTGCTCATCTCCAGGCTGAAGACGCCGACCGTCTTGCCTTCGCGGACCGCGGCGTATTCGGCCACGTTGAGGGCCAGGCTGGTCTTGCCGACGCTCGGCCGGGCCGCCAGGACGACGAGGTCGCTGGCCTGGAAGCCGGTCGTGAGCTGGTCCAGATCGGCGAAGCCCGAGGCGATGCCGACGATCTCGCCGCGGTGGGCGTGCAGGTAGTCGAGCCGGTCGTAGGCGTCGTGGAGGAGCGTTCGAAGAGGGCTGAAGCCGTCGTTCGACCGATGCTGGCTGACCGCGAACAGCTCGGCCTCCGCGCGGTCGATGGCCTCCTGGACGTCCGATCCGTCCTCGTAGCCGATCGCGGCGATCTTGCCGGCCGCCCCGATCAGGCGCCGCAAAACGGCCTTGCGCTCGACGATCCGGCCGTACTGGGCGACGTGGACCGCGGTCGGCGTGTCGTTGCCGAGCTGGGAGAGGTAGCTGGCGCCGCCGATCGACTCCAGGTTGCCGTCGCGTTCCAGGGCCTCGGCGACGGTGACCACGTCTATCGGCTCGCGATGCTCGAACAGACCGAGCATGGCGGCGAAGATCGTACCGTGAGCCTGGCGGTAGAAATCCTCGGGGTGCAGGAAATCGGCGATCTCGATGATCGCGTCGCGATCGATCAGGATCGAGCCGAGCACGGCCTGCTCGGAGTCTACGTTCTGGGGCGGAAGGCGGTCTATCACGGGTTGGCTGGTCCCTCGATGCCGGGCTGTTGTCGTCTCTCGCTATGGTGACGCTGCGTTCTCGGCGCCACTCAACCAAGCGGCCATTTCCGGCCGGATCTATCCCCGAACTCGTCGCCCTGTGGGCGAACTGTGGATAGCCTTTGTGGATGGCTCCTTGAACGGGCGCGCAATCCTCGATAGCCTCGAGAACTCACTCGACCCATCTCGCCGGCTGGCGAGCCGAGACCGAGGCGCCGCCCGAGCACGAGCCAGGCAAGCCTGGCTTTGGCGAGCGCACCCGAGGTGCGTGAGCGAGGAGCGCAGAAGGCAACGAAGGAATCGGCCGCCCGACGGCGAGATGCTAATCCAGGCGGCGGATGACCCCGATCAGCTTTCCCTGAATCCGGACGTCGTTGTAGAACATGGCCGGGTAGTCCGGGTTGGCAGGCTGCAGGCGGATCCGGCCAGCCTCTTTGAAGAACTGCTTGAGGGTGACCGAGTTCTCCTCAACCTGGGCGACGACGATGTCACCGTCCCGGGCCGTCTGCTGTGGCCGGATGAGGACGAAGTCCCCGTCCTGGATGTGGGCGTTGATCATCGAGTCGCCGCGGACGCGCAGGACGTAGGCATCGCCCGACGGGGCGAGCAGGTCCGGCACGGCCATGCTCTCCGACGCATCCTGGTAGGCCTCGATCGGGCCGCCGGCGGCGATCTCGCCGATGATCGGCAGCACGTGGGCCTCTGGCGCGGAGGATTGCGGCATCAGCTCGCCCGAGAGCCCGAGCCGCAGCGCCGCGGTGGGTGTCAAACGGATTGCGCGGGATTGGGCCGCGCCTCGTTCCAGATAGCCCTCGCGCTCGAGCACCTGGAGGTGATGGTGTACGGCCGACGTTGAGGCAAGGTCCACGGCCACCGCGATCTCGCGGACCGACGGCGGGTAGCCGCGCGTTCTCAAGGTCGCAGCGATGTAGTCCAGGATCTTGCGTTTCCGTTCGGCGTCGTGCTTGGTCACCGGCGCCTCCTTTCCCTGCCGGGCAGGATACAGAACGCCCGTTCGAGTGTCAAGCCGCGCAGATGATCGGCCCAGGGCGCTTGCGGGACGGCCGAGATGTCGGGACGCCGACACCCGAGCGGGTAGGCGTTCGGCGGGACGAACGCCGGAGTCACGGAACTGAGGCTTGCGCCTCGGCAGCGGGCCGCCCGTCGAGTGCGTCGCGGACCTTGGTCAGCAGCGCCTCTGCGGTGAACGGCTTCGACAGATACGGGACGCTCGCGTCGCCGAACGCACCCCGCAGGACGCCCTCCTCCGAGTAGCCCGAGGCGTATACGACCGGCAGGCCGGGGCGGGACGAAACCAGCTCCGCCGCCAGTTCTACGCCGCTCATGCCCGGCATGACGACATCGGTGAAGAGCAGGTCAAGGTCCGGCATCCCCGCGGCTGCGGTCAGAGCGTCTGGCCCGTTTGCCGCCACGCGAACGTCGTATCCGGCTCCGATCAGTACCCGCTCGACGAACTCGCGAACCGCGTCCTCATCCTCGGCAACCAGAATCATCTCGTTGCCGACCAGCGCCAGCTTGACCGGCGCGGCGTTCTCGTCGGGCTGAGCGGCTCCGACATATCGAGGCAGATGCACCGTGAAGGTGCTGCCGACGTTCGGCCCGCTCTCCACGTCGACGAAGCCGCCGCTCTGGGAAACGATCCCGATCACCGTGGCCAGCCCCATGCCGGTGCCCTTGCCGCGTGCTTTCGTGGTGAAGAACGGCTCGAAGGCGTGTTCCCGGACCTCAGGCGTCATGCCGACGCCCGTGTCGGCGACGGTCAGGGCCACGTACGGTCCCTCGGTCGCTCCCACATGAGCTCGGGCAGTGGCCGCATCGATATCGACGTTGGTGGTGGCGAGGGATAGAACGCCGCCCTTGGGCATGGCGTCGCGGGCATTCACCACCAGGTTCAGGACGACTTGCTCGAGCTGGGCACGATCCGCCATCGTCGGATCGAGGTGCGGATCGAGATGGACGACCAGTTGTACGTCTTCGCCGATCGATCGGCCCAGCAGCGGAGTCAGCCCGCTCAGAACCTCGTTCAGGTCGACCAGTCGGGCTTGCATGACTTGACGCCGACTGAATGCCAGAAGCGCACGAGTCAGGCCGGCCGCCCTGTCGGAGGCCCGCAGGATCTGCGCGATATCCGCGGAGACCGGATGATCGGCCGGTAGTTCGACTGCGGCCAGTTCGGCGAAGCCACTGATGGCGGTCAGGATGTTGTTGAAGTCGTGAGCGACCCCTCCGGCCAGGCGCCCGACCGCTTCCATCCGTTGCGCCTGCACGAGCTGCGACTCCAGCGCCCGTTCGTGGGTCATGTCGCGCGCAACCGAGACCGAGCCGGCGAAGTTACCGGAGGCGTCTTTCAGCGGCGACGCGGCCAGGTCCAGCTCGGCCGTGGTGCCGTCCTGCCTGCGCAGGGCGAATCTGCCCTGCCACGACTTGCCGCCGTCGATTGCGGCCCTCATCTCCGCCACCTGCTCCGGATCCGCCGCCTCGAACAGGAAGTTGGGGACCCGCCCGAGGATCTCGGCCGATGAGTAGCCGGTTATGAGGCTGAACGCGGGATTGACGTAGTTGACGCTGCCGGTACGGTCCGTCGTCATCACTGCCTCGGCGGCCTGATCGACCGCTGCCGCGAGGCGGCCCCGTTCCGCGGCAGCCAGGCTGGCGTTCTGGCGGGCGGTCACGCCCAACCGTACGACCACCAACGCGATCAGCAGCCCGGTCGCCGGCGTGTGCTGGCGCAACAGCTCGGCGTCGTTCCAGTCGCGAACGGCCGGTCCGACGAAGGCCACCGCCACCGCCACATACGGCAGCCACGGGAACGAGCGGGCGTAGTCGGCCAGACCCATCGGCGGCAGCCGGCGGTCCTGGACCCGCCACTGGGCGTATGCCGCGACGGCCATGCCGAACCAGGCCAGCGAATAGAAGAAGCCCGATATCCCGCCCGGGGTGTAGGTGCCGTGCAGACTCTGGACGTCCGAGATCATGTCGCCGAAGAAGACAAGCAGGAGGGCCAGGCCGGCGATCTGGAGCGCGGCTCTGCTGCTTTCGCGCACGCCCCGGACGACGATCGCCACGATGGCGAAGACCAGCGACAGATCCCACACCGGGAAGAACGCGGCTCCGAAGGTGGCCACAAAATCCTGACCGGATTCCGCCGCCGCGGGGTAGATGAAGAAGACCCAGATCAGCATGGCCGTGCTCCAGGCCACGATGAACATGTCGAGCATGAACAGGACCCAGTCGTAGACCGTCCGGGCGGGCTTTGGCAACAAGGCCAGCCCCAAAGCGACGAGCGGGTAGGTGGCGACCTCGAGGCCCAGCCCGATCGGCCAGATATCGCCGAGGATCGAGCTCGTTCCGGCCCCGAAATGGATCAGCGCCCCGACGCCGTAGCCGCCCAGGGCGATGGTGATGATCAACCACGCTCGCCGCGTTCGGGCGTCCAGGCGGTTCGTGCGCCACAAGCGGATCGTCAGGAGGGTCAGGACGATGCCAGAGGGCGCCGCCGCCACGCCAGTCAAGTGGTCGCTGAGGGCAGCGTCTCCGCTCCGGGAGGCCCACCAGACCGACAGGCCGGCGATGGCGAGGCCGAGCACCACGATGACCCAGGCAAGCGGGTCGCGTCGCCACGACGGTCTGGGGGCAGGTGGGTCCCTGGACTCGCGGCTATCCGCGAGCGCTTCCTGCGCCCGCCCGGGATCGGTCGCCTTCGGTCCGCTCATCTACCCCACTACCACACGCTCGCGGCTGCGGTGATCGTACCCCCCTCGGGGGATGGATCGCGGTCGCCGAAAGCATTACGTTCGTTACGTCACGGATCCCCCTTCCGCTTCAGCGGGCTCTGCGTTGCCGTGACGCACCGCCGATGACTGCTCCAGCAGGTGGTTGTCGCCCGCACCGGTCGGGCCGCCCGCCAACCAGCCTGTGAACATGGAGAGTCACCGATGAACATTTCGCGGAGATTCCGCCCGATCGTCTCGATTGCGTTCAGCCTGCTGCTGTTCGCCGGCCTGCCGGGCCTGGCCATGGCCGACCAATCGAACGTTCACCCCGACATCAGCGGCGGCTACATCACGGGGGTCGTCACAGACAGCGCCAGCAACCCCCTGGTCGGTGTCACCGTCGACGCCATGCCCGGCGATGTCAACTACGCTACAGCCGCCGATGGAACGTACTCATTACCAGTGCCGGGCGGCACATACACCGTCAGGATCATGCAGTGGCAGGGCCTCTACGTGAACGGCTGCTACGCGGGCGGCTTCGTCGCCGGAATCAACGACGCGTCCTGCACCGGGGCGGTCGCGGTGAGCGGAGGGGGCGGCACGACCGTCGTCAACGTCGCCTTGCCGCTGAACGAAGGCACGACCATCGTCGTGACCCCGGCCGGCGCGACGATGGCGGCCGGATCCAGCCAGACCTTCACGGCCACTCTGACCGTCCCTGCAAATCAGGTCGTACCGGCGGGCAAGGGTTCCGGTATCGACATCTCCAACGTCAGCGCCATCGCCACTTTCAGCATGACGGGGGGCGGCCACTGCACCGGCGACGTTTGCACGGCATCGGCCGCCGGCGACTACACGGTTTCCGCGCTGTACGGCGGCGCGACGGGCAACACCGCCCTTCATGTCACCGCTGACCCGGGTGCGCCCTCGCCGACGCCTCCGCCCTCGGCGACGCCTCCGCCCTCGGCGACGCCTCCGCCCACCAGCACCGGCGGCTCCGGCGGGTCCGGCAGCCACCAGGATTGCACCCTGCTCGCCACGATCATGCTCGGGTTTGCGGCGGCGGCCGCGATGTCGCTCGGTCTATGGCGACGGAGCGTTCGCCAGAACTGACACTCAGGCGGTGAGCAGCTGCCGGCCCGCCGCCCGAATTGCATCGCTATCCCGACCGGGAGGGCGCATCGCATGCAGCTCCCGGTCCCGTCTGTCGTGGGCTCCGGACTCGTAGTCCTGAGGCGCGCCTGATAGACTCTCGATTCCCCGGAGAGGACCCGCGAGTTGGGCTGTCCGGTGGCCGGAGCCAAGGATGGCCAGTTCCAGGATGTCGAGCAAGAGCCTCGTGGTTTCGAAAAGTCGGCGGCGGCGCAAGGGAAGCCTCATGCGTGCGCTTCGATGGCTCGCCCTGATGCCGGTCGCAAGCCGGGTGCCCACCTACTCGCGCCTCATCTGGGCGCTCGTTATGGACCCTCGCGTACCCGCCAGCCGAAAAGCGATACTCGCCGGAGCAGCGGGCTACGTTCTGCTCGGTCGCGATCTCATCCCGGACGACATCCCCGTCCTGGGCGGCATCGACGATCTGGCCGTGGTGGTTCTGGCGGTCGAGGTCTTCTTCGACGGGATCGACGAACGGATCCTGCAGGAGAAGATCGACGAACTCGAGATCGATAGCGAAGCCTTTCGGCGCGACATGGATCAGGTGCGCCGCCTGACGCCAGCTCCTGTACGGAGAATCATTCGCCGGCTGCCAGAAGCGCTCGACGCCGCAGACCGGTTTGTCCAACAGTCCGGGATCGGACCGTGGCTCCGTTCTCGGGTAATGGACGCTCGGCAAGGCCGATCGTCAAAGGAGGAAACTTTCGCGTGAAGGTCATCCTGACCGCCGACGTCGACAAACTCGGCAAGAGCGGCGAGATGAGGGAAGTCGCCGAAGGCTATGCCCGCAACTTCCTGATCCCTCGAAAAGTGGCTGTTCCCGCCGCCGGCGGCGCCTATCGAGCCTGGCAGCACGACATCGCCAGCCGCGAGGAGAAGCGCAAGCGCGAGCGTGAAGAGGCCGAGATCGCGGCGACTCGCATCGGCAGCACGACTCTGACCATGGGCGTGAAGGTGGGCGAGGGCGGCAAGCTCTACGGCTCGATCACGGCCAAGGAAATCGCGGAAGCCCTGGCGCGCCGTGGCATCACCGTCGACCGCCACAAGATCGAGCTGCCGGAACCGCTCAAGACGCTCGGCACCTACAAGGTGGCGGTCAAGGTCTATTCGGGCCTGACCCCCGAAGTGACCGTGGTGGTGGAGCCCAAGGGCTAGCCTCGTCGCCGAAGCGGGCACGAGCCATTGCACAGCAATGGCTTTGGAGCCAAAGGGCTGAAGCCGCGCGGCTCGCCATCGACCGCCGCGCGGGGCGTTGGCCGTCCTTGTCCGCTTCACTGTCCGGGACGGGGCTAACAACGCTTCGCTGGTTCGGATCGATGCGGCGGGCGACAAGGCGCGACGCGCCAGCTGGAACCCCTCGGCCGCGCGGCCGACACGCAGCCGCCCACGAATCGAGAACCGGCGCCCGCTTTGGGCGCCGGTCCGATGGTCCTGCCGTATGGCAGAAGCTACCGCTGAGTCAGGCGGCGTCGAGAGATCGAGACGAAGACGGCTGCCGAGGCGGCCGCGGCGAGTCCGGCGAAGATGAGCAGGTAGCTCGGATTACCGGGGGTGCCGCTGCCGGTGTCGCCGGCCGTGCTGGTCGGCGGGGCAGTGTGCGTCGGGGCAGGCGTCGCTGCTGCCACGACGATGTACGTCTGGAAGGCGAAGGTGGCCAGGCAGTCCTGGGCGTCGAAGGCGAAGATCGACTTCCAGGTTGTGCTGAAGATGAGCGCGTTCCCGGGGCCGTACGGCTGCGCGCAGTCGAAGTCCCATCGAGTGGTATCTCCCGCACCCTGCGAGAGCTCGATTGCGTATTTGGTGCCCGCAACCACGTTTGTCGGGGCAGTGAAAGTAACCAAAGTCCACCCGCCGTCAACCGGAGTGATGGTTTGCGTGGCGAGCGTGCTCCCCGGGTCGGCGCCGCTCATGCTGGTGATGTTGACCGTGATGTCGGTCACGTTTGGCTGGACAATGACCGTCGGCGTTGGGACGAACATGTTGGTGTGGACCAGGACCGTCCCGAGGGATCCGGTCAGCGTGGGCACGAACGTCTGGGCTTCGAGTGCCGTCGGCGCCGGCAGATTCGTGTCGTACGAGGTGTTTGAGGCGTCCGGCGTGCCCGGAATCGGGATGGCCATCACGCTGCCCGTGGAGAGCGCCAGAATGCTCGCCACGGCAGCGGCGACAAACAGCAACCGTCGTTTCATGGGATCTCCTCTTCGCTGCCCGCTGGCGCCGGTCGATCCGTCGAGCCTCCGTCTTGGCGCTACCCCGGAGACTGCGTCGACCGGCCGCTCTTTCGCTGAGCCCGCTCGTCGATGGCAGATTCGACGGGCGGCATGATCCTGAGGGGCCCGATGCCGCCCGGATCAACAGCGCCTTACCTGTGCCGGCCGGCGGGACTCGACGGGAGGTCCCGAGCCGCCCGTCTCGGCAGGCGCGACGCCGGCCGTACCCGGTCTGGCGCGTCGGGTCGCCGGCCGAAAGGGTCTAGGGGCGCGGCGGCCCCCGGCGAATCCGGCGGCGCATCTCGGCGAGATCGCCGCGCGACGTGTTGATCCGCTCGGTCCACCACGTCGCCCCCGCCTCGGCGAACTCGCGAGCCGTCGCGGCGGCCGCGGCCGGATCGTCGGCCGGGGTGACGCCGGCGACGAGGACGTCGAATGGGGCCCCGGGGTCGGCCGCGAGCCCGGCCGGCAGCCCCGCCGCGGCGCGCTCCTCGGCGATCACCGCGCAGACGCCACGGATGTCGTCCGGCGACATCGGCCGGCTGATGCCGTCCGGGTCGCGTCGGAGCGGCCAGGTGCCGTCCCATCGCGCCGCACGCCGGAACGGGGCGCGGATGGGCCAGGTGGTCGCGAGCCAGATCGGCATCCTCGGCCGCTGGAGCGGAGTCGGCAGGAATTCGACTTCGTCGAGCCGGTAGTGCTCGCCGGTGAAGCTGAACGGCCGGCCGCCGAAGAGCCCGTCGATGATGGCCAGCCCTTCATCTAGCTTGGCCGCCCTGATGCGCAGATCGGCCTCTTCGCCGAACGCAGCAAACTCCCGTATCGGGCTGCCGTTGCCGAGCCCGAGCGTCAGCCGCCCGCCGGAAAGAATGTCGAGCGTGACCGCCTCGCGGGCAACCAGCCAGGGCCGCCGGCGCGGCAGCGGCGTGACCATCGGGCCGAGCCGGACACGTTTCGTGGCCAGGGCGATCACCGTCAGCAGAATCCACGGATCGGCGTACGGCACCCCGGGATCGCGCTGGATGTGGTCCCAGACCCAGACCGCGTCCCAGCCGGCCGCCTCGGCCTCGCGGGCGACCTCCGCCGTGAGCCGTGGGTCGGCGAAATCGCCGAAGTTGGGGATGTCGATGGCGAACTGCATGGTCGGTAGCGTAGACGAAGGTGGCGCAATCGCGCGGTGGCACCGGGCCTCGCGGCCGGCCGGCGCCAAAGCGGCCCACGGGCGGTTGCCGAAGGTAATGGCTCCTCGCCACCCGGCCGCCGCCGCGCCATGATGTGGCCATGAGCCGCGGCCGCCTCAGCATCATCCACTGCGATCTCGACGCCTTCTTCGCCGCGGTCGAGCAGCGCGACCGGCCCGAGCTACGCGGCAAGCCGGTGATCGTGGGCGGCGATCCGCGGTCGCGCGGCGTCGTCAGCACCTGCAGCTACGAGGCCCGCAAGTTCGGCGTCCATTCGGCCATGCCGCTCCGGACCGCCCTGTCCCTCTGTCCCGACGGCATCTTCCTGCCGGTGGACGGCGCCAAGTACCAGCGCGTCAGCCGGGAGGTTATGACCGTCTTCCGGCACTACACGCCCGCCGTCGAGCAGGTCTCGATCGACGAGGCGTTTCTCGACGTCGCCGGTTCGGAGGCTCTATTCGGACCCGCGCCGGAGATCGCCCGGCGAATCAAGGCGGAGGTGGTCCAGTCGGTCGGCCTGACCGTCTCGGTCGGCGTCGCGACAAACAAGCTCGTCGCCAAGGTGGCGAGCGACCTGCGCAAGCCCGACGGCCTGGTCATCGTCCAGCCCGGCGAGGAGGCCGCCTTCCTGGCGCCGCTCGAGATCAGGCGGCTGTGGGGCATCGGGCCCAAGACGGCCGATCGACTGCACGGCCTCGGCGTTCGAACGGTCGGCGAGCTGGCGGCGCTGTCGGTCGAGACGCTGACCCGCGCCCTCGGCGATCACGGCGCCACGCTCCACGATCGGGCGCTCGGCATCGACACAGACCCGGTCGTCGGCGGCGGCGAGGCGGCCAAGTCGGTCAGCCACGAAACCACCTTTGCGGTCGACGTGACGGACACGGCCGAAATCGAGCGGACCTTGCTGGCCCTCACCGAGGGTGTGTCGGCGAGGTTGCGCGCCGCCGGGGTCCGCGCCGGAACGGTCGCGGTCAAGATCCGCGATGCGCAGTTCCGAACGATCACGCGCCAGAAGACGCTCCCCGAGCCCTCCGACCTGACCGACACGATCTGGCGGGCGGCGCTGGAGCTGGTCCGGCCTGAGGTCCGCGGCAAGAAGATCCGATTGCTCGGAGTGGCCGCCACTCAGCTCGGGGCGCCGGAGCAGATCAGCATGTTCGAGGTCGTCGACGCCAGGCAGCGGCGAGTCGTGGACGCGACGGACGCGGTCCGGCGGCGCTTTGGGGATCGCGCCGTCACCCGCGCGAGCCTGCTCCACCGCGGCCTGCCCGCTCCCTTCGAGCGGGACCCGGCCTCGGCGGTGGAGGGCCGCGTCGGCGTCCCCAAGATCGAAGACGAGATCGAGTAGGCAAGCATGACCAGCCCGACGCTTCTTGCGTTGCCGAACCTGGCCCCTACCCGCCGGGCAGTCGAATGGGCGGTCTCGGCCAGTGGGGGAGGCCGGGCCGTATCGGTCAAGCTGCTGCGGGGCGGCATGTCGCACGCCAACCATGCCATTCGTATCGAGTCGGCCGGATCGATCCGCGAGGTCGTGCTCCGGCGCTGGGTTCGGCCTGATTGGCGCGAGACCGACCCGGAGTTCTCGCCTGACCAGGAGGCCGCGACCTACGATCTGCTGGCTTCGTCCGCCGTTCCCGCGCCCCGGTTCCTCGCCGTCGACGCGGAGGCTCACGAATGCGACGTGCCGGCGCTGTTGATGACTCGGGCACCCGGGAGTCGGCTTGTGCGACCTCGCGACGAGGCGGCCTTCCTGGCCCAACTGGCGGGTGCGTTGCCGCTCATCCACTGCGTCGACCCGGATCGCGCGCGACGGACGGTTCCGGCGTTCCAGCCCTGGTACGAGCTCGACAGTCTTCACGTCCCGGAGTGGACGAGGCTGCCTTCGGCCTGGGCGGGGGCCATCGAAGTCGTCCGTGGACCCGAACCGGACGAGCCCCTCGCGTTCATCCACCGCGATCTCTACCACGGCAACACGCTGTGGGTCGACGGTCGGCTTACCGCGATCGTCGATTGGACGACAACCTCGTGGGGCCCGCGATCGGTCGACCTGGCCCACACGCGGCTCAACCTGGCGTTCTCGTTCGGCGTCGGGACGTCAGACCGGTTCCTCGACGCCTGTCGTGAAGTCGGCGCCGCCGACGATCTGGATCCGTACTGGGATCTCCGCGACGCGGTCGAGTTCCTGCCGGACATGCGGCCGGACCTTGTCTCAGCGGCGAAGCTCCGCCGGCTCGACGACTTCGTTGTCGCGGCGCTCGCCAGGCTCGAAGGGCGACGGGGCTAGCATCTGGACCGCTCGCCGCCGCGAGGCGTCGACCCGCGGCGTGGCGTCGACCCGTGGCGTGGCGTCGACCCGTGGCGTGGCGTCGACCCGTGGCGTGGCGTCGACCCGTGG
>Ga0182017_10000853_pt1 | contig 24066 bp, 20 predicted proteins | sample 712E3DmetaG_FD_120492 | JGI IMG/M metagenome (GOLD analysis project Ga0182017, IMG submission 120492) | Permafrost microbial communities from Stordalen Mire, Sweden - 712E3D metaG | ecosystem: Environmental > Terrestrial > Soil > Wetlands > Permafrost | place: Sweden: Stordalen | collected... | reverse complement strand
CGTGACTCAGATATACGGGTACAACAGCACGACCATCCAGTTTCAGGAGGGCGGCATCTCCGTGATTCGCAACTCGGCCACCGGATGGACGATTCCCGCCGAGGTGGTGGTGCCGCACACGACCGGCAAGAGTCGCTACACCCCGAATTTCGTACCTGACTCGTCCTTCCTGCTGTACAGCGAAGCGACCCGGCAGACGGGTGATTCAGATTCGTTGGTCGACTCCTACTCTGATCCTTCCGCTACGGTCTGGGCAGTCAAGCCCCAAGCCAACGCAACCCCTGTGCTGCTGGCTCGCGCGAACGCGCCCGGCGTGGCTGACAAGCTCACCTTAGTGGACGGACGCAGTTCCCTCGTGGTCCAGCGGATCTCCAGCGGAATGTTGATGAACACTTTCCCGCGGGCCGCGCCCTTTGAAGCCAAACAGAACGGGCACAAGCTGTTCTGGTTCACGGTGGCATCCCAGCGCCGGGCCGGCTTGCGAGTCTACAAAGCCAACCCCAGTGTTGTGGGTGACGAGCCCACGCAGCTCCTACTGTGGATGTTTGCCATCGACGCCGACCAGGTGCTGGCCGGGAAAGACGGAAGCTATCCCGGCTTCTTTCTTCCCTTCCAGGATCTGACCACCTCGAACCACATGGCAGCCTGGACGCAGAAGTACGTCTCCGACAACCCACCTCCTGCACCCCCAACCCCGCCGCCCGCACCGCCGCTCACCGCGGTGCCACAAATTCCAATTTTGTAGCGCTATTTCACCAGATTCCTTCTTCCCATCCGATCTCTGCGTTCTCCGTGCTCTCTGTGGTGAACTAGCTGACTAACTGATCCGGCTGGCGACGCGATTGCCCAGATCGGCGACCAGGCGCTCGACTAGGGCGTCGTCCACCGAGAGGAGTTGCTTGCCCAGGGATAGAAGTCGCTCGATTTCTCCGGCGTTGACGGGCCCAACGAAGATCCCTTCGCGCTTGGTCAGGGTGTCGGCCAGCAGCACCACGTTGGCCGTGGCGAAGCGATCACCCATATCGTAGTCGGCCGAGTCGCGGATGGCGTGGGTCACCAGGTCGGGCAGTCCCCACTTGCGCGCGATGGCCACGCCCACGCTCCGATGCTTGCCCGAGATGATGGTCAGCCAGGCCGACGGCATGATCCAGCGCTGCACGCGCGTGCCCAGCAGGCGCTGTTCGGCGTCGAGCAGGGTCGCGGCCAGCACGGGGCGACCCACGTCATGCAGAAGGCCACCCAAGTAGGCGGAATCGGGGTGCAAGGCATGAACCGCGCTGGCCAGATCGCGCGACACGATGGCCACTGCCAAGGAATGGCGCCAGAGATCGCGGCACATCTGGGCGATGCAGGGATCGCGCGACTCCAACACGTGGTGAACCGCAGTCTCCACCAAGAAGAGGCGCAACTCCTGAGCGCCTAGCCGCGTGACGCAGGTGAGGACGGAATCGAAACGCGACAAGCTGGCAAAAGCCGCGCTGTGGGAGAGTCGGATGAGGCGCGCGGCCACGATGGGATCAGTCTCGATGAGTGTGGCGATCTGGGGGAAGGAGAAGTCATCACGACCCAGCATGGTCAAGGCCCGCGCTGCAACCATAGGCATGGTGGGCAGTTCCAGGCCGCTGTTCTCGATAGCTGCGAGAACGCTTTCTTCCACCCGCGTGGCCATCTCGCGGGTGAGCGCTACCTCGCCTTGCAAGGCCATGAGGGCAGAGGGACGAAGGACGACGGGCATGGTTCCCCCCAGCAGATACGGTTGTCTAGTCAGGTTGCTCGGTGCCCACGCGCTTGAGTTTGTCGATAAGGGTGGTGCGGTTGAGACCAAGGGCTTCGGCCGCGCGTGTCTTGTTGCCGTTGGCCGCCTTCATCGCGCGCGCGATGAGGGCTGCTTCGATGCGCGACAGGGTGGCGGCGAGATCGATGTGATCGCCCGGTGTGCCAGTGGCCGCGGCTGCGACCGCGGCCAGGCGCGCTGAGGGTGTGCGAACCTGAGTCGGCAGATCGTTGACCCCGATGGTGTCGGTCGCGCTCATGATCACCAGGCGCTCGACCATGTTCTCCAACTCGCGCACGTTGCCGGGCCAGTCGTAGAGTTGCAGCGTCACCAGGGCGGCCTCGGAGAACTTGACGTTCTTTCCTGTGCGCCGGCAGGCCAGGGTGATGAAATGCTCAGCTAGGCGCGGGATGTCCTCGGTTCTCTCGCGCAGCGCGGGCAGGGTGATGGGAACCACGTTGAGCCGGAAGAAGAGATCGGCACGGAACTTCCCCTCACGCACCAGGGCCTCGGGATCTTGGTTGGTGGCGGCCAGCACCCGCGTGTTCACCTGGTGGATGCGGGCGTCGCCCATGGGCTTGACCGCCCGATCCTGGAGTACGCGCAGCAACTTGCCCTGTACCGCAAAGGGCAGGGCGGTCACATCGTCGAGCAGCAGGGTACCCCGGTCAGCCTCGACGAAGCGGCCGGGCTGGGCCTCGGTGTTGCCAGCGAAAGCCCCCTTGGCATGACCGAACAACTCACTCTCGGCCAAAGCTTCCGGCAAGGCCGCACAGTCCACCGCCACGAAAGGACCCGCCGCGCGCGGCGAGAAAGCATGAATCAGACGCGCGACCACTTCCTTGCCGGTGCCACTTTCGCCGAGCAAGAGGACAGTCGCATCGGTGGGCGCGACGTTGTCGACGACATCGAGACAGCGCCGCAAGAGTGGGGAGGCGCCGATGAGCGCCGCCTGCGGCTGTCCGGCGCCCGTGGGCAGATCCTCGGTGGCCTGCGGTCGCGCGGCGGCCAATGCGCTTGACACCACCCTGCGCAGTTCGTCGCGGTTGAGGGGTTTGACCAGGAAATTGAACGCGCCCGCCTGCATGGCCTCGACGCAATCAGAGATGGAGGCGCTGGCGGTGAGCACGACAGTGGGCGTCCGTGCCGGAAGTTCCCGGGCCCGGCGCACCACCGCGAACCCGTCCTGGTTGGGCATGCGCAGATCGGTGACGACCAAGTCGAATGCCTCGGATTGCAGCGCCGCAATCGCCTGCGCCCCGTCGCTGGCTTCCTGGGCCTGGTGGCCCATCTGCTCAATCACCCCGCGCACGGCCTGCAACACCGGCGGCTCGTCGTCGACGATGAGAATGCGTGCCGCGACCTCGGGGGGCGGGGACGCGTGACTTTCAACGTCTGGCTCCATCCTAGACAACCTCTCCTGTACCTATCGACAGGTTTGCGCTCGCTATCCAGCAGATTTCAAAGGCAAGCATCACTGCACAAGACCCTATGCAACCCGCGGTCCACCGCTTCAGGCAGAGAGAACCGCGAAGACTGAGCGGAGGGTGTCGACCGGCCGACACCTAAGCGGATCGCGGCATGTCAGAAAAACTGTCATCGACAACACGGGAACCCTGAAAGGGTTCCCAAACCCTCCCGCGCTCTGGCTCCGGCGGGCAAAGCCCGCCTTCGCCGACGCGATCATGGGAACCCTGGGAGGGTTCCCAAACCCTCCCGCGATGGTACGCGGCGAGCAAAGCTCGCCGGCTCCCCACGCGACTATGTCAAACCCTCGCGGCGCTCTTGGTCGCACTGCAGAGCCACCTCGGCGCAGCGAAGCAGGGTGCTGCCACTGGTTTCTCCGTCGGGGGTGGTGGCACAGCCCAGACTTATGCCCACGGGCAAACCCCAGCGGCCATTGGCATCGGTGACCAACCGTCGTACGCGCGACACCACGTGCCCCGCACCGCGGGCATCGGTGTCCGGCAGCAACAGGGCGAACTCGTCGCTGCCCAGGCGCGCCACCACATCATATTCGCGCACGGCTTCTCGCAGCAGGCAGGCGACTCCCTTGAGACAGCGATCCCCAGCATCACGCCCGTGGATCTCATTGATGGCTGTCATGCCCAGCACGTCCACCACCACAAGCGAAAGGCAACAGCCCGCGCGGTAGCGCGCACGAGACAACTCCTCGAGCAGGCGGGTTTCAAAGACGTGCCGGTTCCACAAATCGGTGAGCGGATCGCGGTAGGCGAGATTGCGCATCTGGCTGCTCGCAGCCAGGACGCGTCGCAGAGTCGCGTTCTCGCGCACAAGCTGTTCGAGGGTGGGCCTCGAGGATTCCACCTCAGGGGTGATCTCGTCGGGCAGGATGTATTCGTCGAGGGAAACGATGGCAGTTGCTGACTTCACTGGTGCCTCCTTGTGGTGGACCGCTCTCGCAAGCTGCGTGCCGACCACCGTCGGAGACCGGGCTCGGCGATTTTTCCGAGCAATCGCCTGGTCTTGCAGTCACGCTCCCTCGTCCAGCAGGGCCCGCTCTCGAGGCCGTCACGATCCTGACCAGGGAAGCCCTGCTGTCACATTTCTGGCCTCTCTGGGGAGGAAGTTGGCTGGTCTAACCACAGAGGGCACAGAGTACACAGAGTCGGAACGGAGAGGAAAGGGTTGGATCCTGCGCGGTCCAAATCCCTTCACATCCGATCTCTGTGTCCTCTGCGCTCTCTGTGGTGAAAAGAGCTAGCCGACACAGAGGGTACTAGTGCCCAATGGACAGGGCGGGGAGGGTACGCTCCGTCTCTAGCACCACCGCGCGCACTTGGTCGGGCGTGAGCTTGAGGTCAGTGAAGAGTGGATCCTCGGCGTCCAGCGGCAGGGTGTGCTCGCGCGGGCTCATGTGCTCGGTGATGCGATCCGCGGCTGCCACCAAGGCGGTGGTGAGATACCGATTTTCACCCTTGTGACAATTGTGGTGGAACAAGGCCGAATCCACCACGCTGGGTGGCAACTTCCAAATGCGGCACACCGCCGCACCCAACTCGGTGTGGAGGCGGGCGATGGTCGCGCGAATGACTGGCCCCTCGTTCTCATCGGCCATCATCTCAGGCGTGACCCCGCCCAGGGTCGCGCAGCGTTCGAGTAGGACCAACTCGCCGATGTCGTGCATGAGACCAGCCAGAAAGGCGTAGTCGGCGGGATCAGAGCGCATCAGGCGCGACATGGCGCGAGCCGCAAGCGCGGCCGCCAGGCCTCGCTCGCGCAACACTTCGACCTCCTTGTCGAAACCCTTGACCCGGTACATGGTCGAGTTGCTCACGATCATCATCACGATGTCGCACACGTTGTCGAGGCCCAGGCGAACCACGGCGTCGCGCACGCCGACGATAGGAACCCGGGGGGCAAACATGGCGGAGTTGGCCACTGACACCAACTGACCACTGATGAAGGGATCTCTGCTGACCGCCTTCTCGACGCGGGCTGCGTCGGTGTAGGCAAGCTGGCACAGCTCGATCACATGGGTCGCCACATCGGGCAGGCTACGCTGGATCGCTTTGTTGTCGGTGACGGCCCGCACGGCGATCTCTTCGATCTTGCGGGTAAGGATACCGGGCTCGAAGGTCTCGATGGACGGTTCTGCAGGATGGTCCTGGTGCGAAGGAGTCAGGTTCATAGACGCACCCACCTGATCTATGTCGGCGCAATAGCATTGAGTCTTTAGCCAGACGCGCGCCTTGTCTGCCCACCCGCCTCGCACGGGGCGACCGCAGGTCGCCGCTACGGTTCGCGCTGGCCGGAATCCCAGTTGCCCCCTCCGCCATCATCCTGACGCCGAGCCCCGGCTGTGTCAGTGGCCTGACACGCGCAAGTCCGCGAGATTGCTTGCGCAAAAGAGGCACGCGGATTGCTGAACCATCCGCTGGAGAATGGCCATGGCACAGAACGAAGAGGCAGCCCCAGCCCCAGCGGAAGCGAAAACCCCGCGTGCGGGCGGAAACAAACTAATTCCCATCATACTGGTGGTCAATGTGGCGATGATGGGCGCGGTGCTGTTGATGGTGATGAGGAAGCCGTCGGCTTCTTCTTCTGCCAGCGTCGAACCCGCAGCGTCCAGCGGACACGGCGAGGCGGCTTCCGGGGAGCATGTCGCAGGAGCCACACCCGGGCCCATTCTCAAGCTGGAGAACTTCGTCATCCAGCTTCGTGGGGTCGACCAGGATCGCTATGTGCGCGTGGCCTTCGACATGGAGGTCGGCGGCGACGCTGACCGGGAGGTCGTGCAGGTGCGTCTGCCGCAGATCCGCGACTCGATCATCACCTACTTTTCCGACCGAACGCTCGACGAGCTGCGCGGCAGTGAGGGCATCGAACGGACCAAGTCCGCCCTTATGAAGCGACTGGACGAGGTGGTGCCAGGCCGTCGCATCCACGCTTTGTACATCACGGACTTCATCATCCAGTAACCAGGTACCCACGAGCTATGGCGTCTCCACTCGATCCCACAGAAGTAGAAGCCTTGATGCAGGCGATTCAGGAGGGCCAGGTCCCTCCCGACGGCGCCGGGGCCGAGGCCAAAGGGCCAGTGGTGCCCTACGACCTCACCAGCCAAGACCGCATCATTCGCGGCCAGATGCCCACCCTGGATTCCATCAATGACCGCATTGCCTCGCTCTTTGGCCGCACCCTTTCCGGACGCACCCGGATGGAACTGCGGGTGACGGCTGCGCCCGCCAGCCTGATGAAGTTCGCCGACATCAACAGCTTGCTCAACGGGCAGAACGCCGTTGGCGTGATGAGCCTGGGCGCCGGGCACGGGTTGGCGCTGGTCATTGTCGAGGCACCGCTGGCCCACTCGCTCTTGGCTGCGTCGCTCGGCGATCGCAAGGCCAAGTCCGAGCCCGGCGAGACCCGTTCCGACCTTACCCACGTAGGCAAGGTGGTGCTCCGGCATGTGCTGAACATGCTGTCGGAAGCCATGGCCACCTCGTGGGAGGGCGTGCTGTCGTTCAAGCCGCAGGTTCTGCGCTTCGAGTCCGATCCGCGCATGGCCGCTATTGCCACCCCCAGCGACGTGGGCATTCTGTGTGCCTTTGAGGTCACCGGTCCTATCGACGGCCGCCTGATGTTGGCCATTCCCTATGCCGCGGTAGAGGCGGCCAAGAAGCTGCTGAGTTCACCGCCCCGCTTGGGTGGGCAGCGCGACGTGCGCTTCGGGCAGGCGCTGGCACGTGAGCTGGAACTGGTCGAGGTCGAGCTGCGGGTCGAGGTGGGGCGCTACCATTTGCGTCTGGCTGACCTGCTCGGTCTGAAGATCGGCGACGTGGTCACTCTCAACACCAGCGAGGGCTCGCCGTTGCCGGTGCTGGTGCAGGAGCGACCCAAGATGACCGGCATGCCCAAAGTGGTCGGAGGCGGAATCGCTGTCGAGGTACTGAAGTCCATCATACATGCCCCTGCCGCCAGCCGGCCCGCGCGACCGGGCCCGCAAAACTTCACCCAGGTGGCCGCGTAGCGAGATCTAGCAAGAGGAAACCATGGCTGAGGAAACCCCGAACCCCCCTGATTCCGGAGCGCAAGGCCGACGCCTCGATCTGTTGCTCGACGTGCCGCTCGATCTCTCAGTGGAGCTGGGGCGGGCGCGCATGTCGATCCAGGACCTGCTCAATCTGAGCCCCGGCTCGGTCATCGAGCTGGACAAGATCGCGGGCGAGGCGCTCGACATCCTTATTAATGGCCGCCTGGTGGCGCGCGGTGAGGCCGTGGTGGTCAATGACAAGTTTGGCATTCGCATCAGCGACATCGTCAGCCCATCGGAGCGAATCGCACGCCTACGCTGAGGAGGACTCCAAGATGTTGACCCAACTGGCCCTGCTTCCGCTTGCCGCCGTCACCGTCACGGGTGTGACCAGCGAAACCCAGGAAGGTGACGTGATCGTCGAGGTCGCCACCTCGGAGCCGGTCCCCGCCCGGGTAGCTCGGCCCATGGTCGGCCATCGCCTGGCCTACATCTTCGTCGACGACGCCACCCCGACGCGCGAGCTATTCGAGAACGGCGACCACCCCGTGGTGGCCCGTGCGCGCGCACGCTACACCAAGCTCGAAGTCCCAATTGACCCCGGCATGCACTGCCACGAGCCTGCCGCGGTCGCGACCCTGCCCTCGGGGCTGCGCGTGCAGTTCCCTTGCGGTTCGAACACGGGCGCGGCCGCAACGATGGAAGGGCAGGGGACGCGTGCCCCGGTCGCGCGCCGCGAGATCAAGCCCCCGGGCCGCAGCGCCTCGCGGGATCTGCTGCAGGCCGCCCTGGCCCTGCCCGACGAGATGCCCTTCGCTGCCAAGACGGGAAGCGAGGAAGACGAGAATCCGGCAGGCAAGCCCCCGGCGGTTGAGAAACCGAGACCAGACCTCGAGGGCGCTGCTCTGCCCGCCGCCAAGACAGCCGCGCCCGCAGCCGCCGGAGCCGCGCTGGCCAAGCCGAGCGAACCCCTCGGGCACGACGGCAAGGCCGCGACGATGCCGTCGGCGAAATCGGCGCTGGCGGCCGCGCCTACCGCCGCGCCCGGCCCGGTAGCCGCAGTTCACAGCGCCCCTGCTTCTCCGACCGTGGCCAGCGCCCGCCGTTCTGGTTTGTCATTGGTCCTAGCTATCCTTGCGCTGGTCGCCGTGGCCGGCGGCGTGCTCGCGCTCACCCGCCGCCGCGCGCGCCGCCAGGGCCTGATCCACATCCTAGAAACTGCGGCCATCGGGCCCAAGCGCGCATTACTCGTGGCACGGGTCAACGGCCAGATCATGGTGTTGGGGGCCAGCGAGGCGGGAATCGCTCTCTTGGCGCCGCTCAAGGGAGCCAGCGAGCCATCCGTTGCGGCCGGGATGGGAAGCCCCCCGGTCTTGCATGAAGCGCCGGATGAACTTGCCCTGGCCAAGGCAGCCGAGGCCGCGCCCGAGCCCGAGGGAGAAATCGGCATGCTCAGTCGACTGTTTCGGCTCCGGCCCCAGGAGTCCTCCGCGCGCGACACCGCCGCTTTCCGTGAGTTGCTTGACGAAAGCTACGAGGATCAGGAGTTGCGCGACAAGCTGGCGCAAGGGCTCGCGGGCAAGGTCTCATGAACGGCCCGAGCACCACGCAGCTTCTTTCCAAAGCCGTGGGCGCCAGCAGCGAGTTGGCCTTGGCCGGCGGCGGTTCCTCGGCGGTCAAGCTTTTCCTCATTCTGACCGCGCTGTCGTTCGGAATGGCTCTGGTTCTGTCGGTCACCTCGTTCACCCGCATCGTGATTGTGCTGTCGTTCTTGCGCCAGGCGTTGGGGACGCCGCAGTTGCCGCCCAACCAGGTGTTGATTGGGTTGTCGCTCTTTCTTTCGCTCTTCATCATGGCGCCCACCGTTCGGCGAGTGCATGAGCAGGCCGTGCAGCCTCTCATGGAGGACAAGATCTCCATGGGCGAGGCCCTGCAGCGGGCGCAAGGGCCACTTTCCGATTGGATGCTGAAGCAGACGCGCGAGGAAGAATTGCGCCTGCTCTTCGAGGTTTCGGCCTCGCCACGGCCGGCGCGGGGCGAAACGGTACCGTTTACCGTGTTGGTGCCCGCCTTCATGGTGTCCGAGCTGGGCACCGCTTTCCGCATGGGTCTCTTCATCTTCGTGCCCATGCTGCTCATTGATCTCCTGGTGGCGGTCATTCTCATGTCTTTGGGCATGATGATGGTGCCGCCGACCATGGTGGCGCTGCCGCTCAAGCTAGGGGTGTTCCTGCTCTCGGGCGGCTGGCATCTGGTGGTCTCCTCGCTGATTCGGAGCTTCTGATGTCGCTGGACTTGCCTTCCGCCTTGCTGCGCGAAGGTTTCGCCATGCTGGCTACGGTAGGGGGGCCTTTCGTGGGCGCGCTGCTGGCGGTGGGCCTAGTGGTCGGGCTGCTGCAGGCCGCGACCCAAATCAATGATCCGGCGGTGGGCTTCTTGCCGCGCGTGCTGGCCGCGGTTCTGGTCGCCTGGTTCGCGGGTGGCTGGGCGGTCGAGCGTATGGCCCAGTTCGTGGCTGGCGCGCTGGAGCGCATGTCGCAGCACCTGTGAGGCAATCGCAGTGTTCACCTTCTTGCCCTTGGCCGCCGCCTTCATCTTGGTGGTGATCCGTTGCGCCGGCCTGTTCGCGGTGGTGCCCCTCTTCGGCCTGCCGGCCATTCCCGCGCGGGTGCGCATGGCCGCGGCCGTGGTGGTGTCGGTGGCGGCTTTCCTGGGCGCCGGCGCGCCGCTCTTTGCTGCCTGGGATCATGCCGACCGTTTCATCATCGCAGCTCTGTCCGAGGCCCTGCTGGGCCTTTGCGCCGGTCTGTCTGCGCGTATGGTCCTCGATGCCGCCACCGCGGCCGGATCGGCGATTGGCATATCCATGGGCCTCAGCGTCGCCGCAACCTATGATCCGGTGCATGGTTCCGAGTCCCCCGCGGTGTCGCAAGTTCTCGCCCTCCTGGCGCTGGGCTTTGCGGTGGCGGGCGGCATCCACCGCGAAGCGGTAGCGTGGCTGTGCCGGTCGGTGATCGAGATGCCGCCCGGCTTACCCATCAGCGCGAGCGAGCTGGCGGCGCGGGTAGTGGGCCAGGCAGTGGGTGCCATTGCCTTGGCCATACGTCTCGCCTTCCCAGTTCTTGCCGCGGTCACCATCGGACATCTGTCGCTCGGTTTGCTCAACCGCACCACGCCGCAACTCGGCCTCTCCAACATCGGTTTCTCGGTGGCGCTGCTGGCAGGTGTCGGGGCGCTCTACCTGGCCGCACCGTCCGCTGCGCTCATGGCGGCCGAGGCCACGCACTCCGCCCTGGCCGGCCATTGAAAGACTTGCGCTATGGCCGACACCCAGAGAGAAGACCAAACCGAACAAGCCAGCCACCGGCGGCTCCAGCAGGCATGGGAAGAGGGTAACATTCCCGTCAGCCGCGACGTGGCCATGTGGGCGGCCCTGCTGGCCGGGCTGGGCGCGCTGACCGCGGTGGGGCCTGCGTTGCGTGACGCCCTGGTGAATCTGGTGTGGGCCTCGGCCGATGGTCTGGCCCAGGCCACCCCCGGACGTCTCATGCCCTTCTTGGCGCGACCCCTGCTCATCACCCTGGCGGTGACGGCTTCCGTCGCCCTGGGCGCCTCCGTCGCCTTGGCGGCGCAGACCCGCTTGGGCACTTGGGCCCACCTGGCCCTGCCCGACATCTCGCGGGTCTTTGGCGGCGGCCGGCTAGGCCGGCTTTTCCGCAAGGAGATGCTGGTCGATCTGCTGCTCACTGGCGTCAAGGTCGTGACCCTGGTGTACGCGGTGTGGAGCGCGTTCCATGACGACTTCCTGACGCTGCCCCGCATGCTGCAGGAGTCAGCGGCCACGCAACTCCAGTCCACCTTTGCACCTCTGGCCCACGGATTCGTCAGGATCCTGGCGGCGCTTGGCCTGCTGGCCGGCCTGGACCTTGCAGTCACCCGCTATCGCTATCACCAGCGCATGAAGATGACCAAGGAAGAGGCCAAGCGTGATTATCGCGACGAAGAGGGCGATCCTATGATCCGCTCGCGTCGCCGTCGGCGCCATCACGAGCTGGCCAAGGGCCACGCTCGGGTCGAGGTGCCGCGCGCCGACGCCCTGGTGGTCAACCCGACCCATGTGGCAGTGGCCATCCGCTACCGGCCGGGCGAGGACGCAGCGCCGCGGGTGACCGCCAAGGGCAAAGGCAGGCTGGCCGACATCATGCGCGAGCTGGCGCGCGAGCACGGCATTCCCGTCATCGAGGACATTCCCCTCGCGCGTTTGCTCTATCGCCGGGTGAAGGTGGGCCGCACGGTGCCGGCGGAAACCTACCGCGCCGTGGCTGCCATCCTCGCCTTTGTCTACCGGGTGCTGGGTCGTAACGGTGCCGCCCAAGTTCGGGCTGCCCGAGGTGCTGCATGAATCCTGCCGCCTCGCCGGCCGCCGCCGCTGCCGGTCCGGCTCCGCGCGGTGACTTTCTCCTCGCGCTGGCCGTGCTGGGTGTGGTTGCCCTTCTAATTCTCCCCTTGCCACCATTCGCGCTCGACGGCCTGCTCGCCACCAGCATCGGCGTGTCGTTGCTGGTGTTGCTGGTCGCTCTCGGCGTGGCCCGTCCCCTCGACTTCTCGGTTTTCCCGACCCTGCTGCTCATCGTGACCCTGTTCCGGCTGGGGCTCAACGTGGCCACCACCCGCCTCATCCTCTTGCAGGGTTCGTCGGGCACCGGCTCTGCCGGCCACATCATCCAGGCCTTTGGTCAGTTCACCGTGGGCGGCAGCCTCATCGTAGGCGCAGTGGTCTTTCTCATCCTCCTGGTGGTGAACTTCGTGGTCATCACCCGCGGTTCTGGCCGGGTGGCCGAGGTCGCCGCTCGTTTCACCTTGGACGCCTTGCCCGGCAAGCAGATGTCGATCGACGCCGACCTGGCCGCCGGGATCATCGATGACCGCGAGGCGCGCGCCCGCCGAGCCAACCTGGAACGAGAGATCGAGTTCTTCGGCGCCATGGACGGCGCCAGCAAGTTCGTGCGCGGCGACGCCATCGCCGGCCTCATCATTACCCTGATCAACATCGTGGGCGGCCTGCTGGCCGGGGTGGCGCGCGACCATATGTCGCTTTCCGCGGCGGTGGAAACCTACACCATCCTGACCATCGGCGACGGCCTAGTCAGCCAAATGCCGGCGTTGCTGGTGTCGACCGCGGCTGGCATCACGGTCACTCGCGCCAGCTCGGGTTCGCACCTGGGCACGGAAATGGGCGCGCAGATCTTCGGTCACCGACGCACGCTCATGCACGCGGCCGGCGTGCTCATGGTGCTGGGGCTGCTGCCCGGCATGCCGCTATTGGCTTTTGGCGCTCTCGCCGGAGCGGCTTTCCTGCTTTCACGTCGTCGCATCGCCCAGCCCATGACCGCAGCGCAAACTGAGCAGGCCGCGGCGCAGGCCAAAGCTGGCGTGGCCGAGAAGCTGGGCGACCTGGTCGGCTTCGACACCTTGGAGCTGGAGGTGGGACACGGGCTGCTACGGCTCATCGACTTGGACAAGGGCGGCGAGCTGCCCGGCCGGGTCACCAACCTGCGCCGGCAGATTGCTGGGGATATCGGAGTGATCATTCCCGCGGTTCATCTGCGGGACAACCTGCGTCTCGACGGCAACGAGTACCGCATCAAGTTGCGCGGCGTGGATCTGGCCAGCGGGGTGGCCTACGCCGACCGACTCATGGTTTTGGACCAGTCAGGCAAGACGCCGCAGTTGCCCGAGCTTGATGGGATAGCGGCTAAGGAGCCGGCCTTCGGCCTGCCCGCCTTGTGGGTTCTGCCCGGCGATCGTCCGCGCGCTGAGGCTGCCGGTCTGACCGTGGTGGATGCGTCCTCGGTCATCACCACGCAGCTCTCCGAGATACTGCGCCACAACGCGCACGAGTTGGTGGGCCGGCAAGAGATCCAAGAACTGCTCGCCCATTGTGGGAAGGAGGCACCCAAGCTGGTCGAAGACGTGGTGCCCAACACCATCACCCTGGGCGAGTTGGTGCGCGTGGTGCGCGGTGTGCTGCGTGAGGGGTTGTCGATTCGCGACTTCCGCAGCGTGCTGGAAGCGGTTGGTGATGCAGCTCCGCGCAGCAAGGACACCGCCTTCCTGGTCGAGCAGGTGCGCCGGCGCTTCGCCCGCCAGATCACTTCGCGCCTGGCCGACCCCAAGGGCACGGTGCACGCCCTGACCTTGGATCGCGCGGTCGAGGACAGCCTGCGCAAAGCGCTGGGCCAGACCGACGGCGAGGCGGCCTTGGCACTGGAACTGGCCACGGCCAAGCGGTTAATCAGCACCCTGGAGGCACATGCCTCGGGCCTGGCCGCGCGCGGCCACCCCACGGTGCTCATCAGTCCGCCCGACCTGCGCCGGCCGCTCCATGAGTTCGCGTCTCGCTTCGTGCCCGACCTGTGGGTCATCACGGCACGCGAACTGGTGCCCGGCACGCAGGTCGAGCCCGTCGGCACCCTAGATCTTTCGCCTTCGCCCTGGAGCAAGGCCGCATGAGGAGGAAAGTGCAATGAACGCTAGTGTCAGGACCTTCCGTGGCCCCGATCCGCGCAGCGCGCTTGATGCCGTCCGCTCGGCGCTGGGCGAGGAGGCCATCATCCTCAAGACCCGCGAAGTGGGCGGCTTCTTCGGCAAGAAGGAGATCGAGATCACCGCCACCGGCTCGGGCAATGGCGATGCCGACTCCCCCGACCGATCGTCCGACTTGGAACGCGAGGTCTCGGCTTTGCGTCGCATTGTCGAGCAACTGCGCGCCGAGGTGCGGTCCAACAAGGCTGAGCCGCGCATCCTGGCCGGGCGGAACGGCAATCCGCTGTCCCCCGCTGCGGTCGCGGTCACCCACCGCCTGGTAGAAAGGGGAGGGGAACCAGCCATCGTCGAGGAGCTGGTGCGCGAAGCGGTACGCGCAGCCGCCGGTCACGGCGAACGCGAGATCACGGAATCACTGCGCGAGGGGCTGCGCCGGCGTCTGACCTCGGCCCTGCCGCCGTGGCGAGGCGAAGGCCGTCGGGTGATCGCTCTGGTGGGCCCACCCGGGGTTGGCAAGACCACCACCATCGCGAAGATCGCGGCGCGTGCGCTGCTGGAAAGCAAGCTCAAGGTCGCCCTGGTGACCGTCGACACCTATCGCATAGGTGCCAGCGAACATATTGGCCGCTACGGCGAGATCATGGGCGTGCCCACCCACATGGCGCGCGATCAGGCGGGGTTGCGCGAAGCGATCGCCGCTGAGCCGGAGGCGCAGCTTGTGCTCATCGATACCGCCGGGCGATCGGATCCCGCGGCGTTGGAAGCGCAAGCCCAGTTGCTGAAAGCGGCGCCCGAAACCGAACAGCATTTGGTGTTGTCGGCGGCGACCGGTGGCCGCGAATTGCGCGCCGCGATCCGCCGCTTCAAGTCGCGCGGGGTGAGCCGCTTCATTCTCACCAAGCTGGACGAGGCCGATGGTCCGGCCAGCGTGCTGTCGGTCGCGACTGATCTCGGCTGCCCAGTTTCCTGCGTGACCAATGGTCAGCGGGTGCCGGACGACTTGCATCCAGCCACCGGACCACTGCTGGTCGAACTGGCGTTGGGCAAAGGAGACTAGCCATGGACCAGGCAGACAACCTTCGCCTGCGCATTGTTGCTCGCAACCCCGCACCCACGCCCACGCCCGCGCCGGTGCCCTCGCGCGAGGCCTTGCGGGTTATCGCGGTCACCAGCGGCAAGGGCGGGGTGGGCAAGACCAACCTGTCGGCCAACTTGGCCGCGCTGGCTGCCCGCGCGGGCAAGCGCGTGTTGATCATCGACGCCGATCTCGGGCTGGCCAACGTCGACATCATCTTCGGCATCAAACCCATGCGCCACATCGGCGATCTGTTGCAGCCAGGCGTGTCGGCCAACGAGGTGCTGGCCCAGGCGGCGCCCAACATCCACATCTTGCCCGCCGGGTCGGGGGTGCAGCGCCTGACTGAGCTGGACCGCAAAGACAAGCTGCGCCTGGTGGCCGCGCTCGATGCACTGGAGGAGCGCTTCGACCTGGTGATCATCGATTCGGGCGCGGGCATCGGGGACAACGTGTTGTTTTTCGTGGGGGCGGCGCAAGAAGTGGTGCTGGTGCTGAGCCCCGAGCCCACCTCGCTGGTGGACGCGTATGCCGTGGTCAAGGTGCTGTCGCAGCAGGCGGGCATTCGCAACTTCGCCGTGGTGATCAACCCGGTGGTCGACGAAATGCCCGCGCGGGACATGTTCCAGAAGCTCTCTACCGTCACCGGCCGGTTTCTCACCGCCAAGCTGCGTCACCTGGGCTACGTGCCCCGTGACGAAAACGTGCATCGCGCGGTGATGGCGCAAAGGCCGGTGGTGGACCTGTTTCCCATGGCGCCCGCCAGCCGCGCCCTGGTGGACGTGGCCGAGCGCCTGTTCAGCGAGCCGGCGCCCCAGATTCTGGAAGGCGGAATGAAGGTCATGTGGCAACGCCTGCTGCGAGAGGCGGAAGGCCCACGCTAAGGACAGCAACCATGCATAGGGCAATCGCTAGCTACGCGAATGGAGCACCTGCGCCGGTCCTCGACGACACGACTGTCCTGGAACAGTACGGGGTCATGGTCGAGCGGATAGCCAGGCGGCTGATCTCCCGTACCGGACTGCGCAGTGCCTACGACGACCTGTGGTCAGCCGGGGCCATTGGCCTAATTGAGGCAGGCCGGCGCTTCGATGCGAGCCGGGGCGCTTCCTTTGCCACCTTTGCCGAGCATCGGGTGCGCGGCGCCATGCTGGACGAGCTGCGTCGGTTGGACCACTTGCCGCGGCGTTTGCGCAACCGCACCGACGATCTGGTCAAGACGCGCAAGCGGCTTGCGGGCAACCTGGGCCGCGAGGCCACCGTGGAGGAGGTAGCGACTGAACTGGGCGTGGACGTGGAAGAGGCAAGCGACATGGCCGCTTTGTTGGAGCCGCCGTTGCCGCTGGAATCCATTTTGCCCACTCTGGCGGGAACTGAGGCCACCGACGCGACTGTGCTGCGCGCCGAGGCCGTGCGCCGCTTGACTGAGGCGCTGGAAAAGATACCCGAACGCCTGCGCATGGTGCTGTCATTGCACTACATCGAGGATCTCACCTATCGCGAAATCGCCGGCATGCTGAAAGTGAGCGAGCCGCGCGTGTGCCAGTTGCACAGTGAGGCCCTGGCCCAATTGCGCAAGTTGCTGGCGGAGACGTGAGGGGTCTATCTCAGCCAGTGGATTCTGATGTCCTTCTCGACCGCCTTTTGAGGAATAGTAGGAATATGGCGACGCGGGCACGGCCGATCGGCTGCTGGCACGGGACCGCCGGTACTACCGCGACTACTTCAAACGTCTCCGGTTGATGGAGCCTTGATGCGTCCGCGCTGGAAGACCGTCACACCAGGCCGCGAACGCTAGCGCAACCCACCTGCTCTTCGGCGCCTTGCTCCGCCAGCACAATGAGTTTTCGATCGGCGGAACCTCCCGTCTCGGGTGCGGGCGACCGCTTGCCGTTGTTCTTCCAGGAACCACTGGGACAATAGAGCGGCACGCGGTTCTCCACCCTGCACGAGTGCCTCCAGGCAAAGCTGGTGGCCAGGTAGATGAAAGGATGATGCCGATTGGTCCAGAAACGGCGAAGGATCTTCGGCGTGCTGTAGAAGTTCACGCCCATGCGGCGCGTGCCCTCCTGCAATTGCTCAGCGGTCATCAGCTTCGGCGAAAACACGGCGGTCGCCCCGTCGTATTTCGACCAGTCGTAGGTCGTGATGCGTGACTGGGCGTGCAGCGTCTCGAACAGTTTGGTCCCCGGGAAAGGCGTCAGGGCAGAGAAAGATCCGTGGCCCACACGATTGTCGAAGAGGAACTCTCGGGTTCGAGCAAATACCTCCGGGTCGTCGTCATCAAACCCGAAGATCACGCCCGCCATGACTATGATGTCGTGATCGTGCAGGACGCGAATGCTCCTCCCGATCTCTTCGGGCGTGCCCACCCGGTTCTTGGCCAGTGAACCGGTGGCTCGCAAATTGGATGCGGTAAGCGACTCGATGCCGACAAACAGGGAGAAACAACCGCTCTCAGCGGCGAGTTCAAGTAGTTCGGGGTTGCTAGCTGTGAGATGCAGCGAAGCCTGCCCGACCCAGATGATGTTCAGCTTCTTCAGCTCGGAAAAGAGCTCGCGGCAGTACCGCTCGCTGGCAAAGATGTTGTCGTCGAGAAAAAAGATGAAACGCCTGCCCAGCGCCTTTATCTCGGCAATGACGTTCTCCACGGGACGGAAGCGATACTTGTGGCCGGTGAACAGCGTGGCTGAACAGAAAGAGCAATCGTAGGGACAGCCCCGCGCCGCCTGCACCGATGCCAGCGCAAAGGACGACCGTTTGGGGAACAGATCGCGCCGGTAGGGCGGAAGCTGGGTGAGATCCGCATATTTCTGCCCGCGATAGAGGCCGTGCAAATGGCCGGCTGCCGCATCGGCGAGGACTTGCGACCAGATGGGTTCGGCCTCGCCCACGACGACCGCGTCGGCGTGCTGCAGAGCCTCGCTCGGCTGCACCGAGGGATGAATTCCGCCCAGCACCACCGTCTTGCCAGCGCTGCGATACCCATCCGCAATCTCATAGGCGCGGCGGGCCTGTATAGTCATGGCAGTGATGCCCACCAAATCGACATGGGCATCGTCGAAACGAACCGTGTCACCCAGATGTTCTTGCACGACGGAGACGTCATGCATGGGCGGCGTGATCGCAGCCAAGAGCTGAAGCGCGGCGCTCTCGACTTTTCGCCCACTCAGGCCAACCCGAGGGTTCGGATCCGGGTAGATGAGTCGGATTCTCACGGTGCCTTCACCGTCGGTCGGCGGCTGCGAAACTGAAACATGCGGAAAATCTATCTTCTCAGTCTCCACCAGCCCTGTCCATCAGTTCTTCTGCGTCAGATGATTTGTGACTTTGTCAGATGATTTGTGACTTTGTCAGATGACTTGTGACTTTCATCACCGTACCACCAGTGCCCTTGGTTTGCTTTCTCCCGGGTATTGGGCGCATGATGACGGTCTGCGGTGTGGTGGGGGCTGACATATTTGCCCCGATCGCGTCGTTTTCGCCAACGGCATGGGGCGGGATCTAGGCCCTTGTTGCGTTGGCGGGGCACTTGCATGAGATGACGAACCATGAAAAACACTTCTGTCCTTCTGATTGGGGTTTCGGTGTTGGCGGGTGCTGCCGGCTTCGTGCTTTTCGCGCGATCCGGGGCCAAGGCGGGCTCGCTTCACGGCACGGCCGCACCGGTCTGCACGGATGAAGACGGCGACGGCTATGGCATCGGGTGTGCGGCTGGGCCTGACTGCAATGACCACGATCCGGCCATGCACCCGGGCGCGGTCGAGGTCTGCAACTTCAAGGACGACGACTGCAACGGCCTAGTCGATGATGGGCCCAACTGCGCAGCGCCGGCCTTGGATCCCAGCCCCGTACATGTGCCCGCGGGATCCTTCTTGATGGGCAGCGAGGCTGGGGCAGCGGACGAGAAGCCGGTTCACCAGGTGAGCGGATCGGCCTTTGTCATGGACCGCTACGAGGTCACCAACGCTCGCTATCGGGCCTGCGTGAACTCGGCTGCTTGTACCGCGCCTGCGCTCTTCAGTTCGAATGCACGGCCGCATTACTTCGACAACCCAGCCTTTGTCGACTATCCCGTCATTCACGTGTCCTGGAAGCAGGCCAGCCAGTTCTGCGCCTTTGCCGGTGGCCGGCTGCCCAGCGAGGCGGAATGGGAGCGTGCCGCAGCCGGGAGCGATGCCCCGCGCATCTATCCCTGGGGCGCGAGCCCGCCGGATTGCACGAAAGCCAACTTCGCCGGTTGCGTAGGTGACACGGATCGCGTGGGCCGCCGTGTGGCGGGCCAAAGCCCGTACGGCGCGTTTGATATGGCGGGAAACGTCTGGGAATGGACCGCGGATTGGTACGATGCGGGCTACTACAGCCGCAGTCCCAACCAGGATCCCATCGGCCCTGACAGTGGCACATTGAAGGTCATGCGCGGCGGTTGCTGGGTGAGTGGGGAGAACTCTTTGCGCACCACCTGCCGCAAGGCTGAACTGCCTGGTCTATGGGCACCCAACGTTGGATTCCGTTGTGTCTATTCCGAAGGCGCGAACGGCGGGAAAGGAGACCAACCATGAAAACCCATCTTGCACTCGCCGCCGGCTTCGCATGCCTGCTTGCTGCCCGCTCGGTTTTTCCCTGTGGCGCGCCCTTTGGCACAGGAATCGAGGCGAAACCGCAACAGGACATAATCGTGGCCTACAAGAACGGGGTGGAGACCTACGTGTTTCAGCCCACCTTCTGCGGCACCGCCAGCAATTTCGGACTGATCCTTCCTGTCCCTTCGACTCTCACCGCGGCCCCGGCCTTGTCCGACCAGCAAGCCTTCACCACGGTCGACAACTTGTCACAGCCGACCTATGTCACGGTGACCGCCTGCTACTCGAGATCCAACGGCACTGGTGGTGCGGCAGGGGGCACAACGAGTGGAGTGGACGCCAGCACTTCTGTGGTCGCGAGCGGGCGCGTGGGTTTTCTCGATTGGGTTCAGCTAAAGGCCGATACCGAGCAGTCGTTCACCGATTGGCTGACCGCCAATGGGTTCCCCTACTCCACGGCGGCATCGAGCGTGTTTTCCTACTATGTGCAAAAGGGCTGGTACTTCGTAGCTTTCAAGATCAGCCAGGGGGCAGGGCCGGACGGCGGCACCGGCGGCAAAACATGCAACGCCCTGGGTCCGGTCAAGCTATCGTTCGCCTCCGCAGTCCCGGTCGTGCCCTCGCGCATGGCGAGTGCTGGCACCAGTTCGACGGGTATCTATGCGAGCGGCTTTTCCTGGCGCATTTTTGGACTGACCACGGGCGACCAGCAACTGGCGTTTTCCGATGGCGCGGGCTACAACCGAGTTCTCGGATACTCGGGAGCGCTGACCGCGGCCAATGTTCCGTCCCTGGCGGGGTTGGCCCAGGAAGGCGACCGTCTGACCAAGTTGACCCTGACCTTCTCCTACGGAACGATGGAGCCGGATGTTGGCCTGTCTTTGGCCAGCGCCAGTGACTATCGGGAGATCAAGTACATCACCCAGTACGTTACGTGCAACGACGCCGGCACAGACGCCACCGTCGATGCGACTCCTGACTCCTCCGGCGATGGGCGGCTCGCGCGCGACGCTGTGTCGGAACCAGTCCGAGATGCAAGCGGTGAACTTGATGTCCTGCCCATCCCTGGCTCCGAGGCCGGAGTCAAACTGGACACAGGCGTCCCAGTCGTCGCCGACGCTGGCCCCAGCCTTGTCCCCGATGCCGGCCTCAAACTCGACACCGGCGTTCAGGTCGTTGCCGACGCTAGCGCCAGCCCGGACACAGGGCCTCAGGTGGTCCCCGACGCAGGAGCCAAGCCCGATGCTCCGCTGGCACTGGCAAGTGCCGATGCTGCGGGCAACCCCGACGTCCCAGGCACGCCAACCCCTGAACTTGCTGCCGGGGGCAGTGGCTGCTCCATGGCGGGAGCCTCCACCTCGGGCGGCTTCTTCGCCTTGGCCTTGCTTGTACTGGCAGGCCGACTGCGCAGGCGGCGAGGGAGCTAGCTATTCCACACAGAGAGCGCTGAGGACTCAGAGATCGGAGGAGAAGAAAGGGTTCGGACAGGCTCAGTCCCTTTCTTTCCGGTCCAACTCGGTGTCCTCTGTACTACTAGGATGCAGTTTCTTCGCGGGACGCGAAGATTCTCCACAGCGCCGCGATGGCCACAAGACGTCGTGGACCGTGGCCGGAGTGATCCCTTTGGTTGCGGCCGCAAGGCGGCCTTGTGTCCTCCGTGGTGAAATAACTAACTCTGATCCAAGGGTCCATGCGATGCTGCTTGGTGCTCGAAAGTTCTTTGCCCAAAACGTGAGGAGACCATGAAAGTTCTCTTTATCGGCGGTTCGGGGAACATCTCGACGGCGTGCTCGCGCCTCGCGGCCGAGCGCCGCATCGAGCTCGTCCACTTCAACCGTGGCCTGCGCCGGGTCGAGCTGCCGCCCCGCGTGCGCACCATTCACGGCGACCTCAACGACCGGCGCGCTATGGCGCAAGCGCTGGCCTCCGAAGCATTCGACGTTGTGGTCAACTGGATTGTGTTTGACCCGGCTCAGGCGGCGGCCGACGTGGAGATGTTCGCCGGCAAGGTCAATCAGTACGTGTTCATCAGCACGGCCACGGTCTACCAGAAGCCGCCACGGCACTACATCGTCACCGAGGAGACACCGCTTGGCAATCCGTTTTGGGAGTACTCGCAGAAGAAGATTGCCACGGAGCAATTCCTCACCGAGGCCCACCGGCGGCACGGGTTCCCGGTGACCATTGTGCGGCCCTCGTTCACCTACGGCGACACCTGGATTCCCACGGCTTTTGGCATCGACTTCACCCCGGTGCATCGGCTGCGCCACGGGCTGCCCCTCCCGGTTCATGGCGACGGCACTTCCCTGTGGGTGATGACCCATGCCAGCGACTTTGCCAAGGGGTTGCTCGGCCTATGCGGCCGGCGCGACGCCGTGGGCGAGGCATTTCACATCACCTCCGACGAAGTTATGACCTGGAACCAAGTCTATGAGTGCATCGCCGTCGCGGTTGGAGCCCAGCCTCGCTTGCTCCACATTCCCTCGGATTTCATCGCCAAGGTGGATCCTGCCATCGGCGCCGGACTCTTGGGCGACAAGGCGCACTCGCTGGTCTTCGACAACTCCAAGATCAAACGCTTCGTGCCCGACTTCCGCTGCACGGTCCCCTTGGCAGAGGGCATCCGCCGCGCCCTCGCATTCCTCGACGCCCATCCCGCAGAGCAGCGCCTAGAGAGCAACGTTGCCGTCGAGAAGATACTCGCGGCCTGGGATGCGTCGCGGAACGTTCCGCTCGGGAAGCCGAATCAGTAGGAAGTGTAGATAATCTTCTTGCACTCGGTCGAGCAGGCGCCAGTCGGGCCGTTCTTGGGGCCGTCGTCGCATTCCTCGGGTCCATTCTTGATGCTGTCGCCGCAGTGGGGACCCAACTTGCATTGCGGGGTGCAGCCGCCGTACGAGCTGTCATTGATGCCGTCGTCGCATTCCTCAGGTCCGTTCTTCATGCCGTCGCCGCAGTGGGGAGCCGGGATACAGCTTGGGGCGCAGCCACCGTAGTCGCCGTTGTTGAAGAGCTCGCCGTCGTCGCATAGCTCGGGCGGCTCGATCTTGCCGTCGCCGCACCCACCGGGCTTGCGGCACGCATCCGTGCAATTGGGATCGTTCGCCATGACGGGCTCGCATTCTTCCCCGTAGTCCGCCTGAACCTTGCCGTCGCCGCACCTGGCAGCGAGCGTGCAGTCAGGATTGCAGGTTGCGTAGGTGCCGTCGTTGGCGCCATCGTCACATTCCTCGGTGCCATTCTTGGCGCCGTCGCCACAGTAACCGCCGCGTAGGCAGTTTGCCAGGCAGCCGTTGTAGCCGTCGTTGGCGTCGGTGGTGGTTAGGTTGCCGGAACCATCATCGCATTCCTCGTCGAACTGAGTCTGCACGATGCTGTCACCGCAGCGGGCCGGCAGCTTGCAATCAGGACCGCAGCCGGAGGTGGCTCCGTAGTCGTCGTTGTTCGTGCCGTTGTCGCACTCTTCCTTGCCAGCCTCAACCTTCCCGTCGCCGCAATAGGGACCGAGCAGACAATCCGAGCCACACTGATTGTAGCCGCCCAGGTTGTCCTTGCCATTGTCGCACTGTTCACCGGGCGACACCACACCGTCGCCGCAAATGGGCCCGCAGGCACTTGGCAGATCGTTGAAGCCGCTCAGAGTGAGTTTGTAGGTCGACCCGTTCCACGCTCGTTCCGCCTGGAACACGACGATCTCGTACACCCCGTTGTTCACCATGCCCAGATCGACCTTGCTCTGGACGCCGGTGCAAGTCGAGAGAACGCCCTCGGTCTTGCAGGCAGCGCCCGCGCTCGCGGTCACAGTGACATTCCCGCCGCCAGTCGCGTTGAGCACGATCTCTCCCTCGACCGGGGTATGAATGCCCCCCATGTCCACCGCCAGTTTGCGATTGACGAAGACCCAGACATCATCGTCACCGGTGAAATTGAGAGTGTATTGCTTGCTCGTCGAATAGCTGAACCAGTAGCGGACCTCGCTGGTGAAGCTGAAGTTGTGCTGGGGCGGCGGCGTGCCTGTTTCAAAGGTCCAGGTGCCGCTATACATAGGCGGGGTTTCGCCGGGCGCATAGGCGGAGGTCGGCGTGATCATGCCCGGTATGTTGTCGAGCGGGAAGAAGAGCGGGTTCCCGGGAACATTCGCGGTGGTGACCCAGCAGGTCTGCGTGCTGGTGGCGCCCCAAGGCGTGCACGAGGCGAGGCACGCCTGGTTCGCGCCGCCAGTGTAGGGGGTGTTGCAGCCGGTGCTGCAGTTCGTGGTTGAGCAGTATATGGGGTTGCTGTAGCTAACCCACTCTTGGTTGTCCTTCCACCAGTTCACGAAGGAGCCATTGCCGTCGTTGTGCAAAAGAACCTTCGATACGTAGGTGGTGTTGGTCCCCTTCACGTCCCGATACCAATTGTGGAAGCTGGCCGCACTCGTGACCCACCCGCTGGTCGCGCCGGTGCCGCCCACGCCGGCGTAAACCGGCTTACCGTCGCTGTCGAGCGTCCCCTGAACCATGCCGGTAATCGCATTGTTGCTACCCGAGATGGTGGCCGCGTAGAAATCGCCGCCCAGCAGGAAGTCCCGGTAGGTGACCGGCACCGTCATGGT
>Ga0182017_10000850_pt1 | contig 24130 bp, 16 predicted proteins | sample 712E3DmetaG_FD_120492 | JGI IMG/M metagenome (GOLD analysis project Ga0182017, IMG submission 120492) | Permafrost microbial communities from Stordalen Mire, Sweden - 712E3D metaG | ecosystem: Environmental > Terrestrial > Soil > Wetlands > Permafrost | place: Sweden: Stordalen | collected... | reverse complement strand
CTCCTTGGTTAACCGGTTTATTTGGTATTCCAGGTATGCTGGTAAGATATGGAATTGTTTCAATTATAGCTGCAGTTCTATTTTTGGTTTTGGCAAAAGAACGTCCGCTTTCACCTCCATGTCCTCCAGAACAAGCTGAGCGCTCCCTGGCGCTCGAAGGATTAAAGAATATTTTACGTCAGCGCAATTTTATCCTTCTGATGATTGTTTTTTTCATTGGTTTAGGAGTATTCAATGCTGTTACAACCTGGATAGAAGACATCATCAGACCCAGGCATTTTTCGAGCATTCAGGCTGGATTTGTAGGAGGTATTATGGTCGTTGGAGGTGTTATTGGCGCTGTTTTGATACCCCCGCTTTCAGATCGTTATCGTAAACGGGTTCCATTTATATTAATGGCTTTGGCTGGTACAATCCCAGGACTTATAGGTATTGCTTATGCTACAAATTTCGGAGTATTGCTGGCCTCATCTTTTTTATTGGGATTTTGTTTGTTAAGCGCGGGTCCTGTTGGTTTTCAATTTGGAGCTGAGATAACTTACCCGGCGCCCGAAGGTACATCAAACGGAATGCTTTTACTGATGGGACAAATTGCAGGTATCATTTTCATATTTGGAATGGACAGCCTGAGATCACCCCGTTCAGGGGCAATGACAATATCTATGATTATATTAATCGTATTGGTATTCGTAAGCATGCTGATTTGCACCAGGCTGAAAGAATCTAAATTATTGTCTCAAAATTCAGGGTAACGATTATAAAACCAAAAGTATAATAAAGTTATTGAGTGGTATTTCTTTATCATTTAACCACGAGTTTACTGTAATATAACACTTTCATCTTTACGAATATAAATATCAGGATTAATTCCAAACCATAACAATGCTGCAATAATTGCGAGTATAGCAGCAACATGCAATGCATTTTCCCATCCAATATAATGAGCAATTAACGGAGTGAGCCATGGCGAAATAAAACCTCCGATATTACTCCCGAAGTTCATTATCCCTCCTGCTCTCCCGCTTTTTGATCCGGATATTTGTAACATCATGGTCCAGAATGGACTTTCAACGCACAGAATAAAAGCTGTTGCAAATGCAAGTGAAATAGCAGCCATTACTGCATTTCCTGTATGAGCTCCTAATGAAATTAATATTCCTGATAATGCCATTCCAATCATGGGAACAAACCGGCGTCCCCAAACAGAACCAAGAGATCCTCCGGCCAGACGATCTGAAATATACCCGCCAAGCGGAATTGATACTATGGAAAGCAACCAGGGTAAACTGCTCATCCATGCTCCGCTGATAATTCCAAAATGCCGCTCTTGTACAAGATATATGTAAAACCAGGTGACGAAAATATAACCGACATAACCTTGCAAAGTGTAACTTATTGTTAACATAATGAAACTAGTCAGTTTAAATTTTGAATTTGTGGCGGGTTGAAGAATTTTTGAATCGTTGGGAATTGACGGACTTAAATTTACAACTGAAGCCGGTTCCCTGATCCTTAACCAGATGATTGCAACAATGAGTGCCGGAAGCGCAGACGCGATAAGCGACACCCTCCAGCCCCAATGAACCATAATAATGGAAACAAGAGGAGGCGCAAGTGCCGATCCTATCCCAATCGATGCAATTATAATTCCATTGGCACGACCCTGGAACTGTGGGAAAATCCATCGTGATACTCCTTTTGCAGAAGCAGGATAAGTCGGAGCCTCCGTTATGCCCAATAAAAGCCGGATTGCCATGAATGACATCAAGGCCACTGCTGTTGAAGTTTGAAACGGTCCCCAGTTTACAAAAGTCAGAAGAATAGTGAAGCCAATCCATAACCAGGGGACTATTCTCAATATTTTGCGGGCTCCAAAGTAATCAGCCAGAAAACCTGCAGGAGCTTGGAACAGAGCGTAACCCAGAAGAAATGCACTTAACAATCTTCCCATCGCCACTTGTGAAAGATCGAATTCTTTTATCAGCAACGGACCTGCAGTTGATATATTTACCCGGCAAATGTAACTTGCCGTTGCCGTGACACATAGCATTATTACAATTTTCCATGGTACCTGATTATTTCTCATTTTAAACGCTTATGCATTAATAATTCCGAAGCTCCTTCAATTATGTACTCTTTAAATTCTCCACATTGAGTGTACCCTATTCGCTTATAAAATGCCTGTGCATCTGTATTAAAAGAGGAAACACATAAAAAAATATGATATGATTCTTTCCTGAAATAATTCTCAACGTACTCCATCAGTTTAACGCCGACTCCCTTGCCTCGATATTCTTCTGCAACGAGAACAGTCTTTATATAAGGCGAACTGGCTAATCCATGATGATGGGCTACAATTGTACCTGCAAGTAAACTATCAACGTGGGCAACAAATATCATATATTCCGGATCATGGCATGTCTTGAGGCACTGTTCCAAAGTAACCCCCAATGTTATCCAGGGCTCCGAATTTGAAAGCATTTCAGCAACAGTATTACGTTCTTCTTCCTTAACAAACGAAATATCAATTTTTTCCATATTGATTGTTTATCGTACTAAATTAAAGAAAAAAAATAAAATGTTTGAATACACCTAAGAAGCTTGAATATTTTAATTTAAAATATTTTTGTCCTTATCTTGGTGACATCTCCGTGATTTGGTGTCTTGGTGGCTATTTTTTTTATTTTATTTTTGCCACAAAGACTCTAAAACACAAAGAACCACTAAAATTAAAAGATTAAATAAGTGATTTATGACATAAATATTCGTTCAGCAACAAAAAAGTTAAATAGCTTGGAACTGAATTATTGATACTTTATAATAGTTTGTGCTTTTTAGTTAATTTTGTTGCGCTTAAAATGTGGATTACGGTAAATAAATTTATTATGAGTAAAGAATATATCTCAGATTTGCAGTTGAATTTTGGTGATGACGGAAATACTTTGATTCCTGTAGTTACACAGCATTACAAGACCAAGGATGTTTTGATTTTGGCTTTTGCCAACAAGGAAGCTTTTGAAGAAACTTTAAAAAGCGGCTATGCAACTTATTACAGCAGAACAAGAAAAGAGTTATGGAAAAAGGGTTTGACATCCGGGGATATGCTTAAAATAGAAGAGATACGGGTAAATTGCGAACAAAATTCATTGTTGTATCTTGTTACACCAATGGGCAAAGGAGCATGTCATGCCAAAAAACCAAACGGCATGCCTTATGCGTCATGCTATTATAGAAAATTAAACGGGTTTGACAAATTAGAAATTATTGAAAAATAAATTTTCAAAATGACTACTGAAATATTAAAAATAGGTATGCCTTCGGGATCACTCGCTGATCCGAAAAGAGGCGGAAGCCTGGTTACTCTATTGGAAAATTCCGGCTTCAAAACTTCTGGTTATGAAACTGGTGGCCCGAGTAAATTCAGCACAATAAATTATTTATTCGGTTGGGATGGACGGCCACAGGAGTTTGGCTCCCAGCTTGGCATTAATGAACTGGATGTTGCCATAGCTGGAAATGACTGGATTAAAGAGAGGATACTTGAATTTAAAATAGAGTATAATACAGATATTAAGCTTGAAAATGTACTTTCACTGAATCGTGGCAATGTTAAAATTGTTGGAATAATTAAAAATGAATTTAGTTCACAAAATGCCGAAGAATATTTAAAATTGATTTGTCCGGGGAAAGACATTATTACTGTTGTAGCAGAAATGCCTTATTTAGCTCTGGATTGGGTACAAAATAAATTGAAGAATATTGGTTTGTCCGAAACATATTCATCCTTTAGCGTTCAGAAATACAAATCGCCGGCAAGGATAAAAAAAGGCGTTGTAATTTATGAAACATGGGGTAAAACCGAGGCTAAAGTTAAAAATGAAGGCGCCGATTTGGGTATAGAAATAACACAGTCGGGAAGCGCCCTGAAAAATTACGGACTTAAAATTATTGATACGTTGATGGAATCTGAAACAAGCATCTGGATAAACCCTGATTTGAGAAAAAATAAGTCAAAAAAGGATTTGCTTGATATGTTCCTTTTGAACCTCAATGGCACGGTAAATGCTGAAAATAAGGTAATGGTTGTTTTCAATGTAGCCAATTCGCAGATCAATATAATAGAAAAATATTTATCTGACAACAAGCTGTTTGCCGACGAACCTACAATGAATGTGGGTAAGGTTTTTACTGAAATAAGCATCCAGGTAGCGAAGGATGATAAAAACCTGCCTTTGGCTAAAATTCGTTATGAACTTGCTAAACTGGGTGCAGTTAATATTGATACTATTCCTGTTATTTCGTCTATTAAAGGTTTGAATGTTATAAATTCAGGTAGTTCAGGGAATCATTGATTTATTGTTCTTAACGCATTGTAAATATTAGCAATATTCTAAAATATATTCAGACATAAAAATAATAATTCATGTGACTTTTCAGCCACATGAATTATTTCAGCACCTTTAAATAAGGTTGATAGGGTTTCCAATATTTATTTTTGTCAGAACAATTAAACTGACAAGATAATATTCAATTTTGATGATGTCTTAGACCAAAATAAACAACAGTAGCAACTAACATTTCATCATTCTCACCGGATACGACATAACTAAGTTTGCCATTTCTCCTGTTAAGGACAGAAACTGTCTCATTTCGCTCATTGAATTTCAATTGAAATGCTCCCTTTTGTATTTCCAGCTTAGATGCTTCAATCAGTTTCACAAACATAGATTCTAAAATTAATTTATACTCCAGTTAGTCTTCTCAAAATAATTCACTGTAAAGTAACAGCAATCATAACAGATTATTTTTAAATGGAGTTCCCTAGTTATTAACCGCTTTTTTGGGGTTATTAACTTTTATTTGGTAAAAAGTAACGGTTAAGGGCATATAATTTATTTAAATTAAGTGTTAGATACAAGTCTTACTGAGACAAAACCTGTATAAAAAGTTATTCTAAATCATTTTTCTTACCATCAACATGAAAGCATTAAGTGGCTCTGAAATATGTTTTTCTTTCGAACAACATGAGGAATAAATTCTGTGTAAATTTGCAACTTAACTATTTTCCATTTTTTTATCTTTAAGTTTTTATGATTCAAAATATATATCCACACCTGTTCAGCAATAAATTTGTTGTTACCTCCGGTATCCAGGAAAATGATCACATTTTTCACTTTAAAGGGAATTCCCTTTTGTTAAAGCAAAACGATAAAGAATTTGAGATTCCCAAAAAGAAACATTTGGGAGGACATAATCCTGATGGGATATTCCTGTTTACTTTAAATAATGTTAATTGCTTTCTGGTTTGGGACTGCCCGGAACCAGATAACAACCGGTTTACTTACCAGGAAATAAACTACTTTCGCACTATACTGCAGAAAGAAATCTCTTGGGCAGGCGTTGTAGGTTACCAATTGATGAACTGGTATTCACAAAACAAATTCTGTGGGAAATGCGGGATTCCTACTGTACTTAAAAACGACGAAAGAGCTATTATCTGCCCCTCTTGCCAGACAACGGTTTATCCTAAAATTTCACCGGCGATTATTGTGGCTATTCTTTGCAACGATAAAATTCTGCTTGCCCAGGGAGTTAGCTTTCGAAGCAGTTTCTATTCGCTAGTGGCAGGATATGCAGATATTGGCGAATCACTTGAAGATGCTGTTGTTCGGGAAGTGAAAGAAGAGGTTGGGTTGGATATTAAGAACATCCGGTATTACAAAAGTCAACCTTGGCCATTTTCAGGGTCGATGATGATTGGCTTTATTGCCGAAGCAGATGATACGCAACCCATCAGTATCGACAAAAAAGAAATTATAAATGCAGCATGGTTTACCCGTGGTAATTTGCCTATCCATCCAGTGGCAATTAGCATAGCTGGTGAAATAATTGAAAAGTTTGAGAAGAAGGAACTATAACGGTTCTATATGTGTTGAAACACCACTGATTTTTTAAATTTATTCAAAAGAATAAACTAAATTCAATTATTTATAAGTTATATGTATGGTTGAAATAAAAACCTATTATTTGAACATTAATTAATTTTTGGATGGGAAATATTTGCTTAAAATTATTTTTCGGAATTACCAGTGCGTGGTTACTTTATTCATGTGGGTCGAATTTGAAAACCGAACGCCCTGTGATCAGTAATGGAAGTATTGAAGTGCCTGTTACTGAATCGTATATTAACATCCCTGTTCAATTTAATCTTTATAATTTAAGTATTGATGTCAATTCAAATGTACCACAGCAACTTTATAAACAGGATAGCATTGATGTCGGCTCAAACGTAAAATTGGATCTGGATATAAAACGCCGTGGAAAGATATCTATTACAACAACAAATGGAAATATAAATACTTCAATTCCAATTCATGTTCAGGGAAGGGCTGCCTTTTCAGCTAAAGCTTGTGGCATTTGCCCCAGGATAGAGCATATTCAACCTTTTGATGCAGATCTTACAATTATCACTTCCACGAAACTGGGTATTGACAGCCAATGGAACATCAAAACTCAAACCAGTGCAGACTTTATTGTCGATAAGGCACCCTGTATAAATTTTATAGGGATATCAATTTGTTTTGCAACTCTTACCAGGGAAAAACTTAAAAAGTTAACGCCCCAGATTAATGCACTTGTAGATGAAAAAATTAATAAATCATACAATTTAAAAGGTGAAGCAGAAAAGTACTGGCTTCAAATGACGCAACCTGTACAAATTCTTGTCAGCCCTGTAAGCATTTGGGCCGTATTTCAACCAACGGGATTTAATTTTGCGCCGCCTGTTTCACTAGATTATAATAATATAATGCTGACTCTTGGACTTAAAATGAATATCAAAACAGTTATAGGAAACAAACCCGAGTCTTCTGATCCTGGATTACTCCCTGGAGTACAAAATATCCAGGCAAAGGATGACAAGTTTGAAATAAATATTCCTGTGGCAATAGATTTAAACGAGGTTAAGAAAGTAGCAAGGCAGGAAATAGTAGGAAAGACTTTTACGATACCTACTTTAAAAAGGGACGTCACTATTCACGACCTGGACTTAATTGGTTCATACAAAACACTGATAATTAGGGCAAATATTGAATCAAAAAAAATCAAGGGAGATATTTATATTCTTTCGGACCCTATCTATATTGATTCTGCAAGTTGTCTGAAAATTGAAAATCTGAGATTTGATGTAAGTACTAATAATGTATTGGCCAATAAAGCAAACTGGTTGTTAAACAGTTTTTTTATTAAATCAATTGAAAAGAAAATAGTATTTAAATTAGGTGATAAAATTGATAACATGCGTACGCAATTGGAAAAGAGTATCTCATCTCTGCCTTTTAACAACAGGATTTCTTTAAAAGCTGAAATTCAGGATTTCGATATTCAGGATATTTCATTTGAGCCTGGATATGCATTTTTAAATGTTAAAGTCAGCGGAGGAATAATAATAAATGTTAAATAGTACAAGTGTTTAATCCTCCTTCGCGCTCCGCTTCGGCGGACGAGAAGGCATGGGTTAATTCCCCAGGGCTTGCCCCGGAAGAAAGGGTACCGGGCTTCCGCGAGCGCTGAAGCTACTCCGCGGAGGCGCTGCCCTGGGGTTTAATACCATTTATTGTGAATTTATTTTTTTTGAAATTCCGGTTTTATTAGAAATGGTTTCAATAAAAAATGGCAAAGTAAAAATTAATAAAGGAAGAATGGCATTTTTGAATCTTGCATAGCCTATTATTACTGACACAGAACAAAAATATCCGACCATCATAAATATCACTGTTCTTAATAATAAGTTATTTTGTTTATTGAAAATGAAATAAATAAAACTTGCCATCAGTATCATATTCCAAAAAAAGATAAGCGATAAATAGCATATAAGGAAAACAGGTATGTGATTAATATAATACCATATCCCCTTGACAAATCCTTTTTCATCAATTTCACGAAAAAAACTGATTTCTTTTTCTTTCTTGACAGGGAAAAAAGATACGATTTCAAGTCTTCCCGGATCCAGCATAAAAGAAAGCATTCCCCTTGCATGTACGTAACTGTAAATTAAAATATTCTGACGTATAATTTTAGTCCCTTCACTGTTTAAATATTCACAGCGCCTTGTGAAATTCTTTATCATTTTTGATTCTTTAATAATGTCTGATCTGACTGAATCGGCGTATCTGGAACCATATTTTGCCAATAAGGCATTATAGGCATAACACTCTACAATATCCTGTGAAGAAATTGGGCTAAAATGATAATAACCTGTTATTTTTTCATTCCGGAAACACCAGAAGGTAATAAGTAAAGGCATAATTATTGAGAGAATTAGAATTGCCGGTTTCCTGTCCCTGGTAAAAAGAAAAATTGAAAAAATAACATTTATGATCCAGAAGTATAAAATTGCCGGTTTGACGAATAAAGCAGCTATAAGAAAAAAATTATAAAAATATATATACCTGATTTTTCTTACTTCGAAATATGTCAGAACCGAGTAAAAAGAAAAAAATATAAAAAACTGAAATAATTGATCGCTTAAAACGCTATTGGCCAGGCGTAAAGTAGCTGGAAATAGTATGAGTGTAATTAAAATAAAAACCCATGTCTTAAAGCGGAAATTGTATTTTTCAAGAAGTTTGTATAAAAAATAAAAAACTATAATACTAAGAATATTTTGAACGATCAGAATTGCAAAATCTGACTTAAAAAACAGCTTAATTATGAGAATCAAAAAACTATATCCTGGAGGGCGCAAGGAAAAAAATGAAGGATCGATATGCCTGGCGAGGTCTCCACAATAGAAATAACCGAAATGCCTTATGTTAAAGGCCAGTTTTAAATATTCAAATGAATCAGAATTATAAATTCTTTGATAAATAAATGCATAAATAAAATAAAATGTGTGTAAAACAATCAGGAGTAATAAGAATTTATATCTTTCCTTTAATCCGTTATTTGGTGGCATTAAGAATAATTGTGTTGTTTTTCAATAATTTATGATCAAAGCTAAATATTTTTATGAAATTAAACTATATTCATATTTATTCTGTTTGATATTATTATCTGAATTTAAATAACCATCAGGAAAATAATTTTACGTTAAATCAAAATGTAGTCAGAATTTTACATTTATTCAGTTGAACCGGTACTATAAAATATTAAAATATTTTTGTTTTTTGCTGATCTTTTTACACTCACTGGAAGCGAAAGGTCAGAAGCACCTCATTGATTCTACTTTAAGTTTCAAGATAAAACGTCTTATGCATGATACCGGACAAAATCTGGTTCCCAATTATAGTTTTGAAAGTTATTCGGTATGTCCTGATGGATGCTCTGTTATTCCTAAATCTTATTTTGTAGATGACTGGATAATGGCTACGCTCGGCACCCCGGATTATTTTAATATTTGCAGTAACAAATCAGGCGTTCCTGATAATTGGGTTGGAAAATTGTATGCAAGGACAGGGGTAGGTTATACCGGTTTAATTCCGGGAATGTATATTAACTCGAACCTAAACCTTGAAGAAAAGAGAGAATATATGGAAGCAAAATTAAAAGAGGAACTTACAAAAGATGAATATTATTTTTTAGGTTTTTCGACCTCCCTGGCTGGAGCATCTCAGTATGCAATTAATGGTATTGGTCTGTACCTTTCGGACACTTTAATAAACATAAATAACAGCATTTATCATTTGCCATTTCAGCCGCAACTATTAAATAAAAATAATGATGTAATTACTGAAAAGTATAAATGGAGAGATGTTAGCAGAATTTATAAAGCAAGTGGAGGTGAAAGATATATTCTTTTAGGCAATTTTCAGTCAGATGAAAATACGCGTTTTGTTGATACTGAATTACCAGGAAGTCTTAACTGCAGCTATTATTTATTTGATGATATTTATGTAATTCCATTGGGGAGTGATAAAAATTTAGAAGTTTACAACGTAAAACCCGACAATTCAATTTCAGGAAAGCTTTATACCATTTATTTTGATTTTGAAAAAGCTGCTTTAAAACAAATTTCATTTAGTACATTGGATAGTATTGTTAAACTGAAAAAGTTCAATCCTTCCATACAACTAGAAATTTCAGGATATACAGATAGCATTGGCAGCGATTTTTATAACCTGCAACTTTCTGAAAGAAGGGCAAAGGCAGTTTTTGATTATCTTATGGTTCAATCCAAATTTCTGAAAAATTCACGGGTAAAAGGATTGGGAGAAAAATGTCCTGTAGCAGATAACGGTTCTGAGAATGGCAGGGCAATGAATAGAAGAGTTGAAATAAGAATTAAGTAAGAATTCCAAGTTGCTGGTTACGTAAAGTAGATATTGAAATTGGTTTATTCACCTTCCTACCCCCCCTCTCTAATGCTCAATGTCATTAAGTTAAGACACAAATCACACTTCGACTCCGCTCAGTGTGACTTGGCAACCGGGTCATGCTGAGCGGAGTCGAAGCAAGACCCTATTAATAAACTCCTTAACTTAATGACATTGCTCTAATGCTAGAGAGAGGATGGGGGTGAGTATTAGACTCGTCCTAAAAAAGTTTACTCACTCCAACTCCTTCTCTTTCCGAAGTTTCGGGATTAGAGAATCGGCCAACTGGTGGATCGGCGAAGCCAACGGATTTTGGGATGAGTAAAAAATGATAATTCAGATAGGTAACACTTTGAGTTAAGTATTTGTCTTTCTTCATGATTTAAACCTGAGAGTCTTTGTATTTTTTCAAGACTTTTTTCCAGGTTGGAGTAATAAGAAAACTATCTTCCATATAATCAATCATTTTGACAAATTTCTTCATTGGAACGGCAAATGAAAGCCAATCGACCGGTACGCACGGACGGGCTGAAGGATCAAACATGCCCAGCACGGCCCTGGGTCTTTCTGATTGCTGTTCAATTCTTGGATAGTGAATAATACTTCCGCAACCTGCACCAAAAGGACTAATAACTCCGTTGGGTTCAACCTGATCGAATATTGCCAAAGTAAACAATCCTGACAATACTTCTCCCCTGGCAAAGAAAATAACAACTTCCGGTTTGTCTGTTTCTTCAAGAAGGTCCCATCTTCTGAATATTAAAAATTTTCCAACGGCCGGAAGAACTTTCATGTTTTTCAAAACTTCTGCCACCATTCCTGGAGATTGAATATATCTTTCCCCTTCCATCGTTCCCGGTATTCCACATGACAGAAAATATTCAAAGTTAGGACGCAGTTTGTCTGTAAAACCAGTGTACCTTTTCCCACCACCACATTTTATTTCTTCTTCACTAAAAGCAAGCGATTTTCCCTTCCGGACTTTTGCCAATTCACATATAAGACAACTTCTTCCTTTTCGCGGTTTTAAGTGTTCAAAAGTACCATCATCGTCACTATAATAGAAAGTAATAGGTAATTCCACATCTCCAAAATATTTTTTCCATAAGGAAATGAATTTGTCACGAATTGAAATTTCCATAATAGTATATTATTCAACTACCAGTTTTTTTAGAAATGTCTTATTGACATTCGTAAATTGAACGAAATAAGTTCCTGGTCCGAGGTTAATGTCCAATTGAAAGCGCTGTTTATCAGCTTCAGTATTTTGCATTACCGTCTTTCCATTTATATCTGATATCCTTATTACTACAGTACCTTTTAATTCTCCTAAATCGATGCTTAGTTGTTTCCGGTTAAGTGGATTGGGATAAATTAAAATGTCATTTGCCTGCTGAATGTAATTAACATCCGTAAGAGTATCCTTTGTTACGGTAATATTACTAGTTGCTTTTACACTTCCATCGAAAGAACTTGCAGTAATGACAGCGGAACCTTTTGACTTACCGGTCACCAGTCCGGTTGTATCCACGGTTGCTACAGTAGTTTTACTTGAACTCCAAACAACTTTGTTGTTAGTATTATTACCAGGAATCAAAGTAGCAGAAAATTGTGTTTTCTCTAAAATTTTAATTGTATCTGAAGTTGGATTAACGTTTATACCTGTTGGAGGTATACCTACTACTATTGGAATAGATACTTTCTTATTACCCGCTATTACAGTTATAATTGACAGGCCTGTTTTAACTCCGGTGACAAGTCCTGTGGAGCTGACCGTTGCTACTGCACCATTAACTGAATTCCAGCTAACGGTCGCATCTGATGGGGTTACTGTTGCTGTAAGTTGTACTTGTTGGCTTATATCAATGGAATCAATGGCTGGGCCAACAGAGAGACTTGTTACAGGGTTTGTGACAGTAACAGCAATCTTGACACTTTTACCTCCATTAGTTGTAGCAGTGATTGTAGCTAAACCCAGGGCTATACCTGATACCAATCCGGTAGTATCAATTTTGGCAATAGTGGTATCACTTGAATTCCACGTCCATTTAACAGTATCACTACTTAATTTCACAGCGGTTATACGTGATGTATCACCCACCGGGATATTTAACGAATCCGAACTTAGCATATAATCGGGCCTGGCAAATACAGTGCCTCGGCCGGCAGTACTCATATATACGTATCCCAATAAATTCATATCACCTTGAACAAACTGACCATTAGCCGGGCCTCCCCATTGATGTTCGTCATCGTTACAACGGTTCCATGTTTTTCCCTCATCTGTTGAAAAGAATAAACCTGTAATACCGCCAACATTACCCCAAATAAACACTGTAGGATAAGACGCACCGGGGACTGCTTTGCCAATACCGACCGCATCGCATGAAGTAACACTGGATAATTTGGTAAACGTCGCTCCATAGTTTATTGAACGTGTTAACCCGCCGCCATATAAAGCAACCCAAAGATTGCCTTCATAACCGGGTACAGTTCGGATATGTTTTGATCCACCTCCGGCAAGTGTTCCTGAATTAGAAAAGGATGCGCCCCCGTTAAGGCTGACCATCATTTTACCCGAATTGTATGCGTAAAAAACTGATGGATTTACCGGATCAGCAACAGGTTCTGAAATAAAATTAAGACCACCTACACTGCTCCATGATGTTCCGTTATTTGTAGAGCGGTAGGTTATGGAAGAGTTATCCGGACAATGAAGAATAACATTTCCATCGGCAGAAATGGCAAGTTTTCCTCCGGCACCTTTTGAACTACGAATGGTCCAAGCTTTTCCAGTATCTGTTGAATAATACATTTCAGTACCTGCACGAAATACCAAATTTGTTTTTAAAGCTGCAAAAGCAACGCTGCTATAGGTTCCAAATCCCGGACTAAGACCCATTCCATAGACAGCAGGATTAATATTTCTGGAACCAATATAATCACCTACAACAGAAATCACAGGACCTCCGGGAATGCTGATAATATCCGTCGGAACAGTTTCTTCAAGACCTTGCACATTAAACTTCCATACATTTGTTGTGGAATCAATGTTATCTGTTCTAAAAATACCGTTTCCGGAAACGACAAATACTCTTTTTGTATTAAATGGATCAAACTCAATGCATCCGGCCCAATGAATGGCCATACCATTATTTGCCCAGGGAATGCCATTGGGATCAAATTTGTATCCATGAGTTATCTTGTTAACCCAGCTTAAACCGCCATTAGTGCTTAAATATATCTGGTCACCATAGGTAAATCCTCCTTGTGGATTTGCCTGTGGCTGATAAATATTTATAGTGGATGCAACAACACGGTCCGGATTATTAGGATCGACGCTGATACCGCTAAAAGGAGTAGTTATACCAGACGGGGTAATATTTGTCCAGGTACCCGTAGCAAGGTTGTATTTCCATATTTGACCTGACGAAGGATCCCATGGTCCCGATGCATTGGCATATGTGATGTACAAATTTCTGTCACCTGCCAGGGATGAACGAAGAGGCATTAAAGTAGCAGGTGCACCTGCTACAAGTGAAAATGTTGCACCTCCGTTATCGCTCCTGTAAAGGCTCTGGCCTATACGGCTAACTCCGACAAGCAATGTTTGTGTTGCAAAACCGTTCGTACCTGTTGAGGGGTCAAAAATAACAAAGCTGATCCCGTTTCCGCTACTTGTTGTTGAAACTTTAAGTGAATCAACATGTTTCCAGCTGACTCCTAAATTTGTACTTTTAAATAATCCTTTTAAACGGCTGCCGCAAAACAATATGGAATCTAAATTTGGATCAACTGCAAGTTTCTCTCCGGAATTCCTTCCCATTCCGTTTCCATTAACTGTAAAAAGAGAGGTAACATCTGTTATCGAAAAGGTTTTGCCCTGATCGGATGAGCGCAGGATAACCGATTTTCCACTATTGAAGTATGAGATACCTGCTGACATAAACAGATTATCCGGATTACTCGGATCAACGGCCAATGACTCAACACCAAGGAATCCAGTCTGGTTTACCGATGCCCAGTCAAGTAAGGGTATCCATTTATTGTTAATCGTATCCCAACGATACGCTCCTCCAACATCAGTTCGGATATAAATAAGATTTTGTTTGGTTTTACAAGTAATAACGCCAGACACAAATCCGGCACCTCCCATAGCTATATTTCCAAAGGATTGCCCATTTACCTCATTAAATGATAACATGGAAAAAATCATGTATACCAATATTACAGTCCTTAAGCGATTCCCAGAATTATGCGTGTAATTTGTCAAAGTTTTCATTGTTAATAAATTTATATCAAAAAATATTCATTTTTAAAACTAAGCAAAATAATATATTATCAATGAGATTATACAGTTTATCGTATGTTCATTCTATAAGTGAAGCCGATTTAATCATTTTGCAATATACCAATCATAGGCACTACAATAAATAACTTTTTTAATATCAATGGTTCGTTAAACATTTTATTTTTTCAATTATATTAATTTGTAATACGTTGAAATACATAGAAATAAAAAAATATTTCAATTTATTTCTATGTATTTCAACTTGTTAAATATAAGTTAGTTACAAAATTATACCGAAGTATTGTAATATTATACTTAATATAAAACTTCTAATATGCAATAATAATATTGTTCAATGGAATTATATATTTAGTTAAAGTTAATAAAAAAAACATTTCATCATAAAGAGCTTTTGTCCATAGATAGATAAACGCTTTGTTCCGCTTTTCAAATAACAAGATAGGAAGTAATAAGTTAATATTCCTTTGTTTGTAATGAGCTAATTAATAAAGGATAAGACAAAGGATATTATTTTATAATTCATTAATTTTCAAATTTGAAATCTCATACTCTAAGGAATATTTTTTTTATCTTTCTCCCAAAACGTTTTAAATAATACTTCACATGGCTTTTTGTACCAAGTAATTTAATTGGATCCAATTGAAAATTGCTTTCACAATCCTGAATAAATTGCAATATATAGGTGAACACACGCTCCTTTACATAAGTATGCGTTGTAAGTACATGATTTGTTGAAAGATCATTTGGTATATAAAATGAAAATTCTCTTTTTTCAATTGAATGAATTTCCTGATATATGTAATACGAATTTTCTACAGGTATCGTAAAATCATTTATAGCATGTATTAAACAAACCGGGCTGTTTATTTTATAAAGGTTTTTCCGGACTACAGGAATATTAATTTTAATTGAATGGACACAATTAAATGCAAGATAATTTTCATATCCTTCCCATGGACAAATATCACTGTTGCTTTTTCGTGTTATTTTAATTTTTCTGAAAAATAAAGATAAGATGCCTGAGAAAAACAATCGAAAATCTGTCATTACCCATTTACCATTATACAAACCGTTAAAAAATACTGGAGCAGAAATCGTTATTAAACCATCTATTTTATGTTTCTCTGCTAAATTAATAGCAAGCAACCCTCCTAATGAAATTCCTATTGCATAAACTTTTTTACAATCCAATTTGAGTTTAAAGTAGCTTTTTTCAACGTGAAAGTACCAATCATTAAAACTTGTATTTACAAGATCATCAATTGAAGTTCCATGACCCGGAAGCAAAGGGATGTTTATTGAATATCCCAATTCATATAAATAATCCCCTAATTCTTTCATCTCAAAAGGACTTCCTTCAAAGCCGTGTATTAAAAGAATTCCAATACCTTTGCTGCCTTTTAATTCTTCAGGACGGACTTTCTCTGAGATCAAATTCAAATCAGGTTGCTCATAATCCTTTTTTTTACGGGGGAAAAACCCAACTCCCCAATATGATATTAAGAGAAATACAATAATTCCAGAGGTTAGGAAAATTAGAAACATGTTGAATGCTTGTAAATATTTAAACAGATAAACTATTAATTAAAACTAAATAAAATTATGTTTAAAAATATATATAGCAATCTTTTTTATTGAGCGTTTGAGTTTTTAGTAAAATTCATGTAAGTTTGAGCAATACAATTATGGATATAATTTTTTCATAATTGGCATAAAAGGTAATTAAAATTTAATACAATCAATTATAATGAAGCGGATAATCGGAATAGGCAATGCCCTGGTTGATGTTTTAATTAAATTGGAAAATGACCATTTCCTTGATGAGTATAATTTACCAAAAGGTTCAATGCAATTGGTTGATAAGGATTTTGTGAAACTTTTTACCATAGTTACTAATAGCATACAACCCCAGCTTACTTCGGGAGGTTCAGCTTCAAATACAATACACGGACTTGCCAGACTTGGAGTTGAAACATCTTACATCGGAAAAATAGGGAATGATGAATTTGGCAAAATATTTTCTGATGACTTAAAGAAAAATGGAATATCCCCAATACTTTTTAATAGCAACAATGAAACTGGTAGAGCTATTACATTCATCAGTCCGGATTCTGAACGTACATTTGCAACTTATTTGGGTGCCGCAGTTGAATTAAGCGCAAATGATTTGAAACCGGAACAATTTGAAGGATTTGATTTATTGCACCTCGAGGGCTACCTGGTTTTTAATCATGACCTTGTAGAGAGGGCGCTATCGCTGGCAAAAAGTAAAGGGCTACAGATATCAATCGATTTAGCAAGTTTTAATGTGGTTGATTCAAACAAGGATTTTCTTCAAAAGATAATTAAAGAATATGTTAACATCGTCTTCGCGAATGAAGAAGAAGCCAAATCTCTTACTGGTCTTGAACCTGAATGGGCACTTAGGGCAATTGCCAGATTGTGTGAAATTGTGGTTGTTAAATTTGGAGCCAAAGGATCCGCGGTTAAACGTGGAAACGAACTTGCCCGTGCGACAGCTATTAAGGCCAATGCTATAGATACTACTGGCGCCGGAGATCTTTATGCTTCAGGATTTTTATATGGATTGATTAATGGATGGACCCTTGACAAGTGTGTCAAATTTGGTTCAATTACCGCAGGAAAAGTTGTTGAAACGATAGGAGCAAAAATTAATGATCAGGGTTGGAAGGAAATTATTGCTTCAATGGAAAAATAGATAGCAGAACATAATTGATTAGGAATCAATATCTTTAGGTAAGGCAAAACACTGTTATAAATTATTAACAATCACCCTTCGACTCCGCTCATGGTGACAGTCATGCTGAGCGGAGTCGAAGTCTGAGTTTCGAACTGAATGACATTGGATAAAGAAGTATTAAATTTATATTCAAAATAAATTAATGTTATTCTCCCAAATTCTATTTTATGAATTATAATTTTCATGATTTTCTGGCAAGCATTCCTAAAGAATTTATCAACTTTATTATTGTTACAGTCTTTTCCCTTATAATTGGCTTGTCTCAAAAGAAACTCCATTTTTCTACAGAAGAGCACAAACTATTTGGAACAGATCGCACTTTTACTTTCATCGGCATTCTTGGATATATTCTTATAATAGCAGACCCGGTATCTAAAATATTATTTCTGGGAGGTGGTTTTGCAATAGCGGTTCTTTTAACTGTGAACTATATTTTTAAAATAAAAAATTTTAATGAATTTGGCGTAACAACTATTATTATTGCTTTGCTTACTTATTGTATTCCACTTTTACTTATTACACAACCATTTTGGTTGTTTCTCCTTGTAATTGTTACAGTAATTATTTTTACCGAATCAAAAGAAACTTTCTCGAGTGTAACTGAGAAATTTGACAGACACGAATTTGTAACTCTTGCGAAATTTATAATAATGGCAGGACTAATTTTGCCAATTGTTCCCGACCAGCCTATAATACAAGGTTTCCCTATTTCTCCTTTTAAAGTCTGGCTGGCTGCAGTGGTTATTTCCTCCATATCTTATGTAAGTTATTTATTAAAAAAATTTGTTTTTAAAGATGCCGGTATAGTTTTGTCAGGCATTTTAGGAGGCTTATACTCAAGTACAGCTACAACTGTTGTTTTGTCCCGAAAATTAAAAGAACAGGAAAACGGAAAGGCACAGTATATAGCAGCAATTATTCTGGCAACTGCTATGATGTACCTCCGGGTATTGATTTTAGTAGTCGTTTTTAATAAAGCTCTTTTCAGAAATACTGTTTTGGCATTCCTGATCTTAATTGTTGTATCAATTGTTACCGCATTAACAGTGCTTTTTGTAAACAGAAAGGAAAATTTGAAAGAAAAGATTTTGCTCAGCAGCGATCGGAATCCTCTTGAGTTCAAAGTGGCTTTAATTTTTACAGTGATTTTTGTTTTATTTACTTTTCTTACACAGTTTGCAATAAAGCAATATGGTAATGCCGGTTTAAGCGGTTTATCTTTTATAGTTGGAGTTGCTGATATTGATCCATTTTTACTTAATATATTTCAGGTAAAATATAATATTACAATTCATTTAATTTCTATGGCTACTTTTCAGGCTATTATAAGCAATAATCTGGCTAAAATGGGATATGCATGCTTTTTCTCAGGAAAGAAAAACTGGAAATCTATTGTTTTACTTTTTTCAATAATAATTTCAGCCAATATTGTTTTGTTATTCTTCCTGTAAATTAGGAATAAAAATAATTAATGATTTATTTTGTGAAATTAGGCAAATCCTATTATTTTCGCATCGCGAATTATAATTCCTCCTTAGCTCAGTTGGTTAGAGCATCTGACTGTTAATCAGAGGGTCCAAGGTTCAAGTCCTTGAGGGGGAGCTAAGGCCGGCAAAAGCTGGTCTTTTTTTATTAATTAATACCGGTTAATCCAACGATATCTCTTTGCAGAATCGCCAAATTTTAATGCCAGGTTTAATTCATGTGTACCAAATGTGAAGTTTTGAAGCGCATTAAAGCTGTAGTCAAAAGCGTAACTTGCATATAATCTGTTTTTCCTTACACCTAAAAAGAAAATTGCCGTATTGGTAGTTCTATAGGAGACTCCCATCCAATAATTTTCGTAAATATAGGCTTTAATAGAAAAATCAACCTGTGGTAGGAATTGTTCTGTTGTTTTTATCAGAATAGTGGGCTCATATGTTACGTTTAACTGACTATTGAGACGATAACCGGCTAATAAATAGTAATGTCTTTTTAATTGGTAATTGCTAATTATATTACTACCAAACTTCAGGGATGATTGAATTAATTCTGCAACAGAAAATCCTGCATATAACTGACGATTGTTGTAAAATATTCCAATATTGGCATCAGGTACATAATTTGGCACTTTGTTAAAATCAATGGTGTTTTCATTAATTGGATTTCTAAAATCACTGGCGTTTATATCAATTTTTAATTGAGAAATTGATCCGGATATTCCAAATGAAAGTTGTGAATTTGGAAATGGAATATGATATGCGTAGGACATGGTTATCCCTGTATTACTAAATGCTCCATTTCGATCACTATAAAGATTTATACCCAGGCCCACGCGACCAGTCCTGGCAGGAACAAGTGTATTTTTTTGTTTTAGTGGTTGATGTTTAATAATATAACTGCGCTTTAGAATTCGGGTTTGCAATGAAATTGAAATAGTTCTGGGAGCATCAGTAATACCGAGCCATTGTTGACGGGTAGTGAAATCAAACGTTGTGAATCCATCATATCCTGCCATAGCTGAATTAAACATGAACCCATTTAGCATATATTGGCTGTACTGAGGCAATTGTTGAGATACGACATTACGGGTAACGCATAATACAAAAAATAATATGAAAACTTTTCTTAACATCTAATAAATAATTCTTTAAGCCATTCTAATTATTATTCTAAATTCAAATTTATCTGATAATTGAAATCACGCCAATTATTTTTTCGGCTCCATTCTTTAAATCAATTACATAATAATAAGAATCCATAGGTAAAACTCTTCCTTTGTAAGTTCCATTCCATTCAGGTTTATAACCTTTATTTGATATATAAACTGCCTCGCCCCAACGATTAAATACTTCGACAACAGCATTTGGATATACATCTCCGATTGGCATCTTGTTCCCCGGATCACCAACCAAAATATTCCATGTCTCATTTTCAATTGGTCCTTCGCCATTTGGTGAAAATGCTTTTGGAATATCAAGACAAGCATTCATCGGATTGGCTTTCAGAATAAAAGTATCTGTTACGGTACAATTATTAGAGTCCGAAAGTGTAAGAATGTATTCTCCTTCATCAAGATTATTTAATGTTGTCAGATCAATAAACCCATTTGACCAAACATAATGATAAGGTGTAGTACCACCTGTTGCATTTACGATAATTTCTCCATCATTGGTATCTGAACAATAGGGGGATTTCCTTAAAAGAGGTTTATCCTTTAATACTGTCGGTTGGTTAATTGTTGTTGTTGCCGATGCGTAACATTGATTTGTATCAGCTACTTCTACTTTATAACTATCTGCAATTAAATATGTCGCTGCACTGTCAGATCCAACATTAATGTTCTGTCCATTGGTCCAGGTATATCTGTAAAATCTTGTTCCTCCATTTGTTATTGCAGTTGCTAACCCGTCATTATTGCTAAAGCATTTTACATCTTGCGGGATTATTTTTACGGTTAACAATTCAGGCTGATTTATAATAGTTGAATCACTGCCTGTACAATTTGAAGTATCCACTACTGTTACCTGATAATAGCCTGCCGGTTGACCTGATTTGACAGAATCACCTTTAATAAAGGATGATTTATTCCAGGAATATTTAAATGGTTCTGTGCCACCTGTAACGTGTGCCAGAATGGTTCCATTTGATTCGTTATAACATCTTATCACACGACCATGATAGGAAGAATCAGGTTTTATCTTAACTACGAGTTCGTATGGTGCGGTCACATCAACATTGATCGTATCTTTACATTTGTTTGTATCTGTAATATATACTGAATAAGTTCCAACTTTCAGATTCCTGATAATTCTGTTTGTATCATTTATCCCGGTTGACCAGACAATAAAATACGGTTTTATTCCACCAAAGATTGTGTCTAATCTGGCAGCGCCATTATTTGCATTGCTGCATGTTAAATTGGTTGCACTTAAAGTTCCGGTCAATTGAGTAGGCTCATTTAAAATCACAACTTTTTCAGCCTTGCAACGGTTGCTATCTTCTACTTTTAATGTATAGCTGGTACCTTTTAAAGTATTTGGTTTAGGTGTAGTATACAGCACAATGTTCGTATCACTTGTAAGATACCATTTGTACGAATAATTTCCTGTACCTCCGGTGACTTTTGGATCCAGAACTGTGCCATCTGAAAAACCATAACAGGAAACCTCTTTACCGTTGTAATTCTTAAGTAAAGGATTAACAGTTATTGTGTCTGGCTGAGTTAATACCAGGCTCCATGAGGTATCACATCCTAAGCCGTAGCTTGTATGAAGTGTAAAAGTATCTGCAGGTAATTTATCGATACTATTGGTATTTGGTTTTCCTAAATCTGTTCCATTTTCATACCATTTGTAATTATATGCGCCAACGCCTCCCTTTACTGTAGCATTAATCTTGCCATCTGCCAGACCAAAACATGAAATATTTAACAAAACAGTATCCGACAAATATAATGGTGGTGGGGGTGTCAGACTGAATTTAAAAGTATCCTTATAAGGGCACTCATATGTAATTTTATTTCCATTATCCAGTAACAAATAAGTGGTGTCTTTTACAATTACCTGATGGTTCCCGGCTATTAGATTATTTAATACGATTTTATCGACGGTAAGGCTATCCAGGTTTGGAGCTTTTGATGATGCAATAATGGTATCCGGGTTCGTCCAATAATATTTATATGATCCATGTCCGCCAGATGTAGTCAGTGAAATGCTTCCATCACTTTTATGGTCACAACTTAAATTGTATTGTCCATAAAATAAAGAGACACTGGTATCAACTATAAATGCTGCAGGATTTACCAATTGATCGGTCCTTTCACTCGTACAACCTCCAGTTGTATATGATACCCTCATTTTATAATATCCTGATGGTAAGCTATCAATATCACCATTATCTATACTGGTTTTAATTAGCGTAAATGAATCCGCTGCATAAATCCAAATAAACCATTCAAATTTTAAGTGGATGGAAGGTGGGAGTGTGGGCATACTAGGGCTAAAATATCCATCTGAAGCATCATGACAACTAACGCCATGGTTATTATAATTTGAAGCCCCTAAACTGCTAATATTAATTGGTTTGCCCCTGAGCTTAATAGTATCTTTGCTTATACAATTATTTGTATCCGTTACTGTGATGGTATAAGTACCTTCTACGCAATTATAAATAATTGAGTCATGTACATATAATTCCTCACCCAAAGCCCATAAATAGTTGTAATCTCGTGTGCCTCCTGTTACAACGGCTCCTAAAATTCCTAAAGTTGCAGCAGAACACTCAATTGACTGTATTGTATCGATTTTTATAATTAAGGGGAATGGTGGAATTAGGGTTATGCTGCTTGTTGCTTTACATTTATGTTTATCAGTTACTTTAATAACATATTTTCCTGCAGGTACTGAAGTAAGATTTCTGGTTGTTCTGTTTTGGTATGTCCAATTGAATTTACAGCTATCAATTGGTTGATTCATTGCCAGGAGTCCTCCCTGAACATTTGTATAAATTTTACCATTTGAATATCCATGGCATGAAACGTTCCATCCTCCTATATAAGCAGTATCGGTTAATTTAATTCTAATTGAAGGCAGTACGTATGCAGTAATGGTAATATCACCGCCCTGGTCACAATAATCGGCGCCATGTCCTGGCCTGGTATCGTGGATGCGTGCTTTGAATTTATAAATAACCTTCTGAACAGTATCAGTCAGGTTGACCAGGTTATCAGATATGTCTAATCCTGCAGAATACTCTCCTGATGATCTGACTCCTTTAACACTATCAACATTATAAATTGTCGTCAACTGGTAAATTTTGGTACCCTTAACAATACCATTATTATCATTAACAATAATTTTGACAGTACTTGAATCACAACTAATTGAATCTGGAATGCTTACGCTCATCTTAGGAGTTGGATTGACCCATAGAATTATTGTAGTGTCTTTGAAGTTGCATGACGTTACAGCGCTGTCATCATTGAAAATGTTTGGCTGGAAGTGAAAAATAACCCTATGTACAATGGTATCCGAGTTGTTCAAAGTATTACTGATAGTAATATTAGTAATATTGATTGCATTTGCAGCCGCACCGGTAATCTTAGCATCAGGAGTAACTGAAAGATTATAGTTCCAGGTTCCACGAACAGCAACATTGGGGTTACGGATGCTCAATGTTATATTGTTATTATTACAGTGTAAAGTGTCAGACACATTAATTCTGATCCTTGCTGTGGGGTTAACCCATACTATAATTGTTGTGTCTTTGAAGTTACAGGAAACTAAAGCGCCGTCATTATTGAAAATGTTTGGTTTGAAATGATATACTACTTTATGAACTATGGTATCAGGATTGATCAAAATATTGCTTATACTTCCAGTTAGTCCAAAACCATTGGATGCAGCTCCTCTGATCTTAGGATCAGGTGTTACAATTAAATCATAATTCCATGTACCACGAATAGGGTTGTTCGGATTACGAACAAACAATTTTACTTTGTCACCATTGCAAATTACAGTGTCGGGTGCATTTACCCTGATACGTGCCGTCGGGTTCACCCAAACGATTATCGTTGTGTCTTTGAAGTTGCATGATACTCCCGTTCCATCATTAAATATATTGGGTTTGAAATAATAGATCACTTTATGAACAATGGTATCGGAATTTGATAAAGTATCTCTTATAATCGATGTAGTTATATTATTGGCATTGGGTTTAGCTCCGGCGATATGGGAATCCGGGGTTACCTTCAAATTATAG
>Ga0182017_10000849_pt1 | contig 24144 bp, 20 predicted proteins | sample 712E3DmetaG_FD_120492 | JGI IMG/M metagenome (GOLD analysis project Ga0182017, IMG submission 120492) | Permafrost microbial communities from Stordalen Mire, Sweden - 712E3D metaG | ecosystem: Environmental > Terrestrial > Soil > Wetlands > Permafrost | place: Sweden: Stordalen | collected... | reverse complement strand
TCGCGTTCAGCCGGCGCCAGGTACTGCAGCCCGCACTCCTCAACCCGAACGAGGTGATCGGGCACATGGAGAAGATGCTCCAGCGCCTGATCGGCGAGAACATCGAGCTCGCCACCGAGCTCGAGAGCGAGATCGCGATCATCCGCTGCGACCGCAGCCAGGTCGAGCAGGTGATCATGAATCTGGTCGTCAATGCGCGTGATGCAATGCCTACGGGCGGCCGGATCGCTATCACGACGGCGAATACCGAGGTGGACGCCGCCGAAGGCGCCGGGCTGGGCCTACTGCCGGGCAGCTACGTCGTCGCCACGATTTCGGACACCGGCTTCGGGATGGACGAGGAGACCCTCTCGCACATCTTCGAGCCCTTCTTCACCACCAAGGAGCAGGGGAAGGGCACCGGCCTCGGACTCGCCACCGTGCACGGCATCGTCGAGCAGTCGAACGGCGCGATCGAGGTCGCGAGCACGGTCGGAGAAGGAAGCGTGTTCCGCGTCTTTCTTCCCGTCGCGCAGGAGGGAGCGGACCCCGATCGTGTGGCGACGCCGGACGGAGAGACGCACGGAACCGAAACGCTCCTACTCGTCGAGGACGAGGAGATGGTGCGCCAGCTCGTCGGTCGCGTCCTGCGCGAGCTCGGCTACGAGGTATTCGAGACCTCGAGCGGCGAGGAGGCGCTCTCGGTCTCTGACAACCTCGAGTGTCCGATCGACCTGCTCGTCACCGATGTAGTCATGCCCGGGATGAACGGGCGAGAGCTGGCCGAGTTGCTAACCGTCTCAAGGCCGACCACACGCGTCCTGTTCATGTCCGGCTACACCGAAGAGGCGATCGTCCATCGCGACGTCCTCGGCGGTGAGACGGAGTTCATCGGCAAGCCGTTCACACCCGAGGAGCTCGCACACAAGGTCCGAGACGTGCTCGAGCAACGCGAGAACGGCGGCGCCAGGCCGTCGCGCGCCACGACCGAGTAGCGGTAGCCGGAGTCCGCGCGAGCTCAGGCCGAAGGCGAAAGCCGGCTTTCTGGTTGAATCGCAGGGATGGCGAACTCGTTCGGAGCCAAAGCGAAGCTGCAGATCGGCGCCGTCGGCTACGAGATCTTCCGTCTCGAGACCCTTGCCGGCGCGCACGACGTGGCGACTCTCCCCTACAGCCTTCGGGTGTTGCTCGAGAACACACTGCGCCACGAGGACAAATCCACGAGCACGGCTGACGTCGAGGCGATTGCCGGCTGGGACGAGAGCGCCGAGCCGAGCAACGAGATCGCGTTCACTCCGACGCGCGTCCTCCTGCAGGACTTCACCGGCGTTCCCGCGATCGTCGACCTAGCCGCCATGCGCGATGCGATGCGCGCGCTCGAGGGCGACCCGTCGGCGATCAACCCGCAGCTTCCAATCGAGCTCGTGATCGATCACTCGGTTCAGGTGGACGCCTTCGGCAGCCGCCTGGCGCTGGAGCTGAACACCGAGATGGAGCACATCCGCAACCGCGAGCGCTACCTCTTCTTGCGCTGGGGTCAGAACGCCTTCGCCAACTCCAAGGTGGTGCCGCCGAGCACGGGCATAGTCCATCAGGTCAACCTCGAGCATCTCGCCCGCGTGGTGGAGGCGCGAGGCGGCGTGGCCTTCCCCGACACGCTGGTTGGAACCGACTCGCACACGACGATGGTGAACGGGCTCGGAGTGCTCGGGTGGGGCGTCGGCGGAATCGAGGCGGAAGCGGCGATGTTGGGCGAGCCGGTCTCGATGCTCGTTCCCCAGGTCGTCGGCCTGCGCCTGGTCGGCGAACTGTCCGAGGGGACAACGGCCACCGATCTCGTGCTCACCGTGACCGAGCTGCTACGCCGGACCGGCGTCGTCGGCAAGTTCGTCGAATTCTTCGGCCCCGGGATCTCAGTCCTGGCGCTGGCCGACCGTGCGACATTGGCGAACATGGCGCCGGAGTACGGCGCCACCTGCGGCTTTTTCCCCGTCGACGACGAGACGCTTCGCTACCTGCGCCTGACCGGTCGCAGCGAAGATCAGGTGCAGCTGGTCGAGGCCTACTGCAAGGAGAACATGCTCTGGCACGAGCCCGGTTCGGAGCCTCGCTACTCGCGCGTGGTCGAGCTCGACCTGCGCACGATCGAGCCGAGTCTCGCGGGCCCGCGCCGGCCGCAGGATCGCGTGCCGCTCGCTGAGGTAAACCGCTCCTTCTGCAAGGGACTGGCCACCTTCGGCGTCGAGTTCGAGGACAGCTCGCTCGACGAGGCGATCGCCGAGACCTTCCCGGCCAGCGATCCGACCGCCGAACAGACACCCGGTCACGAGCCGCTATCCGATCCGGCGCCCGCGACGCACGCGCCGTACGTAACGCCGGCCGCGATTTCCTTCGAGCTGGACGGAGAGAAGGTCGAGCTAGGCCACGGCGCCGTCGTCATCGCAGCCATTACGAGTTGTACGAACACCTCGAACCCGCAGGTGATGATCGGTGCCGGCTTGCTGGCAAAGAAGGCGGTCGAGCGAGGGCTGCGCCGTAAGCCGTGGGTGAAGACGAGCCTCGCGCCCGGCTCCCGCGCCGCCGAGCGCTATTACCAGAGCTCGGGGCTGACTCCCTATCTCGAGCAGCTCGGCTTCGACATCGTCGGCTTCGGCTGCACGACCTGCATCGGCAACTCCGGGCCACTACCGGCGCCGGTTGCTCAGGCGATCGCCGAAGGCGAGCTGGTGACCTGCGCGGTGCTCTCGGGGAACCGCAACTTCGAGGCCCGCATCCATCCCGACGTCAAGGCGAACTACCTCGCCTCGCCGTTGCTGGTCGTCGCCTACGCGCTCGCAGGCCGAATGGACATCGACCTCAAGAGCGAGCCGATCGGCCTCGACCAGAGCGGGGCGGAGGTATTTCTGCGCGACATCTGGCCCAGCGCCGCCGAGATCTCCGACCTGATCGCCGCATCGATCCACAGGGAGATGTTCGTCGACGTCTACAGCGACGTCCTGGCCGGCGACGAGCGCTGGCAGGCGCTGCCGATCTCCGAGGGCGAACTGTTCGGCTGGGACGAGAACTCGACCTACGTGCGCCGGCCGCCCTACTTCGACGGCATGGCGCTCCAGCCCGGCGAGATCGCCGACCTGGAAGACGCGCGCTGCCTCGCCGTCCTCGGCGACTCCGTCACGACCGATCACATCTCGCCGGCGGGGTCGATCACACTGGACTCCCCGGCAGGGAGCTACCTGCTCGAGCGCGGAGTCGCGCGACCGGACTTCAACTCCTACGGCTCTCGGCGCGGGAACCACGAGGTGATGGTGCGCGGTACCTTCGCCAACATCCGCCTGCGAAACGCGCTCGTTACGGGCAAGGAGGGCGGTTGGACGGTTCACCTTCCGAGCGACGAGGAGATGACGATCTTCGCCGCCTCCGAGCGCTACCTGGCCGAGCAAACGTCGCTGATCGTCCTGGCAGGCAAGGAGTACGGGTCAGGCTCCTCGCGCGACTGGGCTGCGAAGGGCCCGCGCCTGCTCGGCGTGCGCGCAGTCATTGCCGAGAGCTACGAGCGAATCCACCGCTCGAACCTACTGATGGTGGGCATCGTGCCGCTCCAGTTCCTGGACGGCGAGAGCCGTGAGACGCTCGGGCTGAGCGGGCGCGAGCGCTACTCGATCGCCGGGCTCGCCGGCGGGCAGGCCGAGGAGGCGACGGTCACCGCCGACGACGGACGCGAGCCAGTCGTCTTTCGGGTACGCGTCCGTCTCGATACTCCGCGCGAGCGAGAGTACGTCCGGAACGGCGGGATTCTGCCCTTCGTGCTCCGGCGCCTGCTGGCTCACGGCTAACCGAAGCAGCCTTCGGGCGTCCTAGATATAGTAACCTCTATGACGCTCGTATTCGTAGCCATGCTGCTTGCGCTTGCCTACTGTGCGGCGCCCGGTCCGGTTCTGGCCGAGGCGGCCCGCCGTGGCTTTCGGGGCGGTTTTCGCGCCGCCCTGGCGGTAGAACTCGGATCGCTCGCTGGCGATGCTCTCTGGGTCGCTCTTGCGCTGATGGGCGCGGCCGCGCTGGCCCAGGCCGGCGGTTTCCGACTCGCCGCGAGCGCCGCCGGCGGCGCCCTACTGCTCTGGCTCGGCGTTCGCGCTCTGCGCAGCGCTCGGCACGAACACGTCCCCAACGACGGCGACCCGCTTGTCGAGCAAGCTTTCGCAACCGGGGCGGCGATCAGTGTTGCAAGCCCGTATGCCCTTCCCTTCTGGCTCGGCGTCTCGGGCTCTCTCTCTGGCTACGGCCTCTTTTCCAACGGCGCTTTCGGCTACGTGGCCTTCTCTTCGGCTTTCCTGCTCACCTGTGTCGTCTATGCGCTCGTCGTGGCCGCACTGATCGCGTGGGGTCGTCGCCTCCTCCGGCCTCGCTTCTTTTTCGCCGTCGACCTCGTTTGCGGCCTGGTTTTCGTCGTCGTGGGAGTGAATCTGCTCTCCTTCGCCTTCGCGCACGCGATCGGTTAGAGTCGAACAGAGCCTGCCGGGTAAGCCCGAAGGCGCCCAATAGAAACCGGGGTGTCCCGTCGGAAAGAACGGGACTGAGATCAAACCCGCCGAACCTGATCTGGGTCATGCCAGCGAAGGGAGCACTTTGAGCGACGAGACACCGAACTGGGGCATCGAGCCGGTGCCGGAGCGACTGCGCGTGCTCGGGCTCCTCGATACGACCTTGTTGTGGAGCAGCCTGGGGTTGAGCCTGCTCGTGCTCGTCGCGGGCACCTACCTCGTGCCGGCTCTCTCGCTACCGTCGGCACTGGCGGCGATCCTCGTCGGCGGTCTGGTCGGTAACGCGATGCTCGGCTTCGCGGGGCTGATCGGAGCCGATGCGCGCGTCCCGGCGATGGTACTTCTGCGCGCCCCGCTCGGCCGCCGGGGCTCGTACATCGCCACAGCGTTGAACGTCGTTCAGAACATCGGCTGGACGGTGTTCGAGCTGATCGTGATCGCAACCGCGGCCGCCGCCCTGTCGCAGCGAGTTTTCGGATTCCACGGTAAGTGGCTCTGGACGCTCGTTGCCGCAGCCGCGACGACCGCGCTGGCGTTGCTGGGACCGGTCGGTTTCGTGCGTCGTTGGGTGCGCCGCTTTGCGATTTGGGTCGTTCTGGCCTCTCTCGTTTATCTGACCTGGTGGGCGCTCCACGACGTTGCCCTGCAGGCTCTCTGGAGCCGTCCGGGCAAGGGTGGGCTCGGCTTCTGGGGAGGGGTCGACCTGATGATCGCTATGCCCGCCTCGTGGCTTCCGCTCGCGGCCGATTACACCCGCTTTACCGGCAGCCGCGGCCGAGCCTTCTGGGGAACGGGTCTGGGCTACCTACTCCCAAACGTTTGGCTCTATTCGCTCGGCGCCGTTCTTCTTCTTTCCCGCAACCTCGGCGACGCGACCTCGCTGATGACGGCGATCGCCGGCGGTGGGCTCGCCAGCGGCCTCGCTCTGCTCGTACTCGGTGTCGACGAGACCAAGGAGCCGTTCGCCAACGTCTACTCGACCGCCGTGTCGCTCCAGAACCTGCTCCCGCGGGCCTCGCAACGGCTGCTGATCGTCGCCGCAGCCACGATCTCGACCGCCGGCGCTCTCGCCATCGACCTAACGCAGTACTCGACGTTCCTCTTCCTGCTCGGCTCCTTCTTCGTCCCGCTCTTCGGGGTGCTGGCCGCCGACTGGTTGATCCGGCGCGGCTACGACCGCGGCGCCGTTTTCGCGGCACCGGCCTTCCGCCCGGCTCTGCTCGGAGCCTGGCTCGCAGGCTTCGCTTTCTATCAATGGTTGCGCCCGACCGGACCAGCGCGGTGGACCGATCTGATCGCGCATCTTCACCCGCAAAACCTCGGCTTCGGCGCTTCGCTACCGGCTTTCGCTCTCGCCTTCGCGCTGACCGCTCTGGCTAGCTCGCTGGCACGGAAAAAGTCTATTCCGGGTGGGGTGTCTGACCGAGCCGCTCGACGCGGTACAGTCAGCTCGTGCGGCCGATCGGGATAGTCGGCAGCCTGTCGCACGACAGCTCGCCCGAGCGCGAGCCGCGTGTCGGCGGCTGCCCGTACTACGCAGCTCAGGCGCTGCGCCTACTCGAGCGCCCGTCACGCATCGTCAGCAAGTGCGCCGAAGAGCACCGCCGCTTGCTCCTGGGACCCCTGCTCGCACAGGGAGTGCCGGTGAGCTGGCGCCCCGGCAGGGCGTCGACGAGCTTCGAGCTGATCGACCACGGCGACACGCGCAGGATGACGGTGAAATCGATCGGCGACAGCTGGACGGTCGAGGAGGCACGGGGCTGGATTTGCGAGGCGCTGGGACAGTGCGAGTGGGTGCACGTGGCGCCGCTCCTGCGCGACGAGTTCTGCGCCGCCACTCTGGCCGAGATCGCACGCGATCGTTATCTCTCTCTCGACGGGCAGGGACTTGCGCGCTCACCCGAGCTCGGGCCGCTCGTTCTCGATGCGGAGTTCGATCGCGAGCTGCTCGACCACGTCACCGTGCTCAAGCTCGCCGAGGAGGAGGCGGTCGCCCTTCTCGGTGAGGTCGGCGCCGCGAGCCTGGCCACGCTGGAGGTGCCCGAGGTGGTGGTGACGCGCGGATCGCGCGGAGCGCTCGTCTACTACCAAGGGGAGCTCACAGAGGTGTCCGCCCGGCCGGTGGTGACGAATACGGACACGACCGGAGCCGGCGACGAGTTCGCCGCCATCTACATCGCCGCCAGGGCGCGTGGCCGCCTCCCGGTCGTCGCGGCTCGCCGGGCAGCGGTCTTCGTCGGCGCCCTGCTCAGCCGGCGCCTACCGGCTGCTTAGCCCTAACGGACGGGCAAGCCAAGGCCGAGGTGGGGTCGAAGCTAGATACCGCTCGGGAGTCCGAACTCGCCGCGAGCGATGATCACCGCGGCGCCGCCGACCTCGATCCGCTCGATCGCATCGCTCTTCCCTTGCGCGCGAGCAAAGAGAATCGAGGGCCGCCCGATCTCCTCGCCCTGGCGAATCTCGATCTCCTCGCCAAACGGAGCGGCACCGTGCCGGGCCAGATGTAGCGCAAGCGGGCCCGCGGCCGAACCCGTGGCGGGGTCCTCCCCGACACCGAGCCCGGGTACGAAACAGCGCGTCTTCCAGCTCTTGCCCGAGCCGGCGAAGCAGTTCACGCCGATTGCGCCGAACGGCTTCAGAGCTCGTGGCTCCGGGGCCAGCGCCGCGACCTCCGCCTCCGATCCAAGCGCCACGAAGACGTGCCTAATGCCGTTGTCGTAGAGCTCGATCGGGAGCACGCTCCGCTCCAGGCCCAGTCCGGCTAGCAATTCGGCCGTTTGCTCGAAGGGCTCTATTCGCGGGAGGGGCTGGCTCATCCTTCCGAAGACGATGCGACCGCTCGTTCCTCGCTCCAGCTCGACGTCGACCACGCCGGAACCGGTCTCGAGCCGGATCAGTCCCAGTTGGAGAGGCCCCGCGAGCACGAACGCCGTCCCCAGAGTCGGGTGCCCGGCGAAGGGAACCTCGCTGTCGGGTGTGAAGATGCGAATCCGCGCATGTCCCTCGCCGGCGGCGGGATAACAAAACACCGTCTCGGAGAAGCCGATTTCTTTGGCCAACGGCTGCAGCAAGTGCTCGGGGATCGGCTGCCCGTTCGTGAAAACAGCCAGCTGGTTACCGGCGAGTGGCCGGTCAGTGAAGACATCGACGATGACGAATCGGTAGCTCTCCACGTTCTCTCCTCGAGGGCGGACTCTATCGGCTCCGGCCGAAAACCAGGTTCCCGGCCTGTGCTAGCCCGGAAACCCGTTTTGGGTATGCATAGGTCAGGCTGCACGCCGAACACTGGGGCGTGCGACATGCGGCTTCGACACAACGTACGCCCGTAACCGCAAAGCCTGCGGACTCGTTCAGGCTGATGCTCGCGCGTATGGGCGACGGCGTCGTCGAGCTCGATCCGAAAGGATCCGTACTCGCCTGGGATGAAGACGTTGAGGAGTTGCTCGAAATGCTGCACGAGATCGCGGCATGAGTAGCTGGGAAGAGCTCGTGCCCTCGGTTGGGCAGCACGACGACTTCTGGCGGAATAGCTACGCGGCGAGTCAGCGCGACCCCGACGACATCGTTACGACTCGCCGGCGAGCGAAACGATTGCTCGAGGAGCAAGCCGGTGGCAATTCGACTGAGCAGCCCGCTGAGCAGCGCTTATCCTCTGCTGCTTGATCAGAACTTCCGCTCGCTTCGCCGCCTTTGTGCTTCTCGCCGCCTCGCTCGTCGCGATTGTGACGGCTTGGGGCGGCAAGGCAGCCCGCAAGGCGAAACCGGCCCAAAACACTCCGGCCTCGCTCGGTCCGAACTCGATCGCCTTCTGGGACACTGAGCACGGGCTCGTCGGGAGCGGAATCACCTGGAAGAAGACGACCGGCGCCATCTCGGCTACGAGCGGCGGCGGCAAGTCCTGGCAGTTGGTCGCCAATCAGCCCGTGGTCGGGCGATCGCGAGTTGGATCTGGCGGACTGGCCGCTTACGGATACCCGCAGGGGATCAGTTTCTCGCCGCAGGGCTACGGTCTCCTCTGGGAGAGCCGCGGCAACCTCTATCTGACCCGCGATGGAGGTCTTCATTGGCAGAAGCTCGCCGTCGCGGAACCGGAGGTCGATTCCGGGCTTTCCGCCGTGATGCTCTCCAGAACCCAGGCGTTTGTCCTTCTTTCACGCGGCGGCGGCTATCGCTTGCTCGCTACGAAAGACGGTGGCCGAAGCTGGCTGGTTGTCCAGCGCTGGCCCGCCGTCCACTGAGCCTCAAACGATCCGGCCGTTCTCGAGCCGGAGCACCTCGTCGAAGCGGTCGAGCATCAGCTCGTCGTGCGTGATCACGAGCAGGCCGGTGTCGTCCGCACCGGTTAGGAGGTCGTCGAGGATCGCCTCGGCCGTGTTGCGATCGAGGTGGGCGGTCGGCTCGTCGAGCACCAGCAGAGGGGCGCCCGAGAGGAAGGCGCGGGCGAGCGAGATCCGCCGGCGCTGACCACCCGAGACCTGGTCGCCGGTCTCGCCGACGTAGGTGTCGAGACCGTCGGGCAGCGATGAGACCCAGCCCCAGACGCCCGCGCGCCGAAGCGCCGCCGCGATCTCCTCGTCGCTCGCACCGGGGCGGGCGAAACGGACGTTCTCGCGGATCGTGGTCGAGAAGAGGTGAGCGTCCTGGGCGCTGAGCACGACCAGCCGGCGCACGTCGTCCTGGGCGTACTCGCCGAGATCGCGGCCGTCGAGGGTTGCGCGCCCGCCGTCCAGCTCCTGGAAGCGGACGAGCACATTGGCGATCGTCGTCTTGCCGGCTCCGCTCGGGCCGACGAGAGCGATCCGCCGTCCGGGCCGCAGCTCGAGCGAGACGCCGTCCAGCACCCAGGGTCCGCGTTCGTCGTAGCGAAGCCGCGCATCTTCGAGCCGCAGCACGCCCAACTCGCCGATCGGGCTGGGATGCGCCGGGTCGCGCACTGGCGGTGGCCGGTCGGCCAGCTCGAACAGGCGCCCAGCGGCGCTCGCCACCGCACTCGACTGCTGCGAGGCGATCGGGAGCGCCCTGACCGCCTCGAACGAAGAGAGCGCGAGCAGGGCGAGCATCCCCAACCAGACGCCGCCGATCGTGCCGGCTCTGACCGCGGGCGCGGCGACCGCGAGCACGGCGACGAGCGTGAGACCGGAAGCGAGGACAACCAGCGCCTCGCCCAGCCCGGCGACGCGCCCGTGCCGGCGCCCGATCCGGCCCAGCTCTCGATCCACCGCATCGATACGCTCGAGCTCCCAATCGACCCGTCCGAAGGCGACGAGCTCCGGCGCAGCCACGAGCGCCTCGACGGTCTCGCTCGCCAGCTCGGCCCGGGCGGGCGCCTCGTGCCGTCCGCTCTCGCGCGCCGCCTTGCCCGTCACCGCGGCGGCGACAAGTCCACCGGCGGCGAGACCGGCAAGCAGCACGATCGCGGCTACCGGCAGCACAATCGCCGCCGCCAGTACCGCGCCTGCGCAGACGACGAGCGCCACCAGCGGCGGCCCCACGGCGCGCAGGAACAGGAACTGCATCGCCTCGACATCGGCGACGAAACGGCTGAGCAAATCGCCGCTTCGCGCCGTGCCGAGACCTCCGGGAACGAGCGGCTCCAGGCGCTCGTAAAACGAGACGCGCAAGGAGCGCAGGAAGCGGAAGGCCGCGTCGTGCGAAACGAGACGCTCGGCGTAGCGAAAGGCGGCGCGCGAGACGCCGAAGAACTGCACCAGCCCGATCGCCACGCCGAGCGAGAGAATCGGCGGCTTCAGCGCCGACTTCGAAATCAGGTAGCCCGAGGTCGACATCAAACCGATCCCGGCTCCAATCGCGCAGGCGCCGAGTAGAAAGGAGAGTGCGAAACGCCGACGGAGCGGTCGCGCCTCCACGAGTATGCGCCGCACGCTCACGCCGACGCTCCCTCGAGCTCGATCACGTGATCGGCCAGAGGCACCAGCAACGGATCGTGGGTCGCGATCACGACGGTCTGCCCGCGTCCGAGCGAGGCGAGAGAGGAACGGATCCGAGCGGCGGTATCCGCGTCGAGGTGAGCGGTCGGCTCGTCGAGCACGAGCAGAGGCGCCTCGCGCACGAACGCCCGCGCCAATGCGATCCGGCGCAGCTCGCCGGCCGAGAGCGGCACGCCTCCCTCGCCGACCCTTGTTGCGAGACCGTCTGGCAGGGCGGCGACGAGCTCTTCGGCGCCGGCGGCACGAAGAGCCTCCCAGAGGCGATCCTCCGAGGCCCCGGACATTCCGATCCTGAGCGCATCGGCGATCGTTCCCGCGAGCAGGCGCGGATGCTGCGGGAGCCAGGCGATTCCGCGCCGCCACTCGTCCGGATCGAGCTGGCGCAGATCGATCTCACCGGCGCTGATCCGGCCCCGGGCCGGGTCGGCGAAGCGCATCAAGAGCCCGAGCGCCGTCGTCTTGCCGGCGCCACTCTCGCCGGAGAAAACCGTGCGCTTCCCCGCCTCGATCTCGCAGTCGAGCTCGTGCAGAACGGGCGAGCCGCGACCCTCGTAGGCGAAACCGACCTTCTCGAAGCGGAGCGGAACCGCGCCGGGGTCGGGCGGCGTGAGCGCAGTCACCGGCACCGAGACGGCTGGCTCGAGATCGATCAACTCGAACGCGCGGCGCGCGGCGGCCAACCCGTCGCTGGAAGCATGGAACTGCGCCGCGACACCCCGCAGCGGCAGATAGAGCTCCGGCGCCAGCACGAGCACAGCGAGCGAGGGCGCCAGCGCCACGCTCCCGTCCACCAGCCGGATGCCGATCACAGCCGCGATCAGCGCGATCGACATCGTCGCGGCCAGCTCGAGCGCGAGCGCGGAGAGAAAGGCGATCCGGAGCGTCCCCATCGTCTCGCGCCGGAACTCCTCGCTCGTTCGGGCGATCGCTTCCGCCTGCGCCTTGCCGCGCCGGTAGGCGCGAAGGGTCGCCAGGCCGCGCACGATGTCGAGGAAGTGCGAGCTCATCTGCGAGAGGGCCGCCAGCCGCCGCCGCGTCCTTTCCTCGGCAGCCCTGCCGATCAGAGCGCCGAAGATCGGGATCAGGGGTAGCGTCAGCGCCATGATCAGCGCCGAGACGAGATCGTGAAAGGCGACCCAGATCATGATCGCCGGCGAGACCACCGCGGCCAGCACCAGCTGGGGAAGAAAGCGCACGAAATACGGGTCGAGGGCATCGAGGCCGCTGGTCGCGGTCGTTGCGACCTCGCCGGTGCGGAGATCGCCGAGGCCCGCGGGCCGAGCTCGCAGGACTCGCTCGAGCAAACGCCGGCGCAGGCGCACGCGCACGCGCCACGAGGTCGCGTGTCCGCTCGTCTCGAACGCCCAGGCGATCGCCGCCCGCAGAAACGCGATCGCGACGAGCGCGATCAATAGCGCCGAGATCGCGCCGAGATCGTCCCCCTCCAGGAAGACTCCGGCGACCGCCTTCCCGATCAGCACCGCCCAGGCGATCGCGGCGGCGGCCGAGAGCGCGGCCAGAACCGCGGCGCCCGCGAGAAAGCGCTTAACCTCGGGCGCTTCGCGCAGGAGCCTGCGATCGAGCGGGGCCACGGCTCAGCCCGAAGACCGGCTCGAAGTGCCGCCGGATCCGGTCGTGCCGGGGAGCGGGTCTCCGCGCAGCCGCGCCCGGAAGACCCAGTAGGTCCAGCCCTGATAGACGAGGACGACCGGAGTGAAGATCAGCGCCACTATCGTCATCACCCAGAGCGTGTGGTGAGAGGAGCTGGTTGAGAACGCGGTCAAGTTATTGGCCGCGCTCGTGCTCGAGACGAGCACGCTCGGGTAGAGGCCGACGAAGAACGAGGCGACGGTCGAGCAGACGGCGAGGGCGGTCGCGGCAAAGGCGAAGCCGTCGCGGTCACGCCGGGCGAGCCCGAGCGAGAGAGCAAGCAGCAGGCCGGCTATCCCAGCCAGCACGGCGGCCGCGATCCACTTGCCGTCGACGGCGCCGGAGGCGGCGGCGCTCCGGTTGAAGATCACTATCACGAGCGAGAGAGCGGGAAGAGCGAGCAGAGTAGCCGCCAGCTTGGCTCGTTCGCGCACCTTCCCCTTCGTGCGCAGGGTGAGGAAGACGGCGCCGTGGAACGCGAATAGAGTCAGCGAGACGAAGCCGCCCAGGATCGCGTAGCCGCCGAAGAGGTCGAGCAGCCCGCCCGTGAACTCGCCGCTCGAGCTGATCGGTACTCCGTGGATGACGTTGGCGAAGACGACACCCCAGAGGAAGGCCGGCACCGCGCTCCCAAGCAAGATCGCAATCTCCCACGCCGACCGCCAGCGCTGCTCCTCACGCCTGGCGCGGTACTCGATCGCCACTCCGCGGAAGATCAGCCCAAGCAGGATCAGGAAGAAGACGATGTAGTAGCCCGAGAAGAGGGTCGCGTACCAGCTCGGGAAGGCGGCGAAGGTCGCCCCGCCGGCGACGATCAGCCAGACCTCGTTCCCGTCCCAGACGGGCTCGATCGTGCCGATCACCGCCTTGCGCTCACCGTCGTCGCGCCCGATGAACCGCATCAGCATGCCGACACCGAAGTCGAAGCCTTCGAGCACGAAGAAGCCCGCCCAGAGCACGCCGAGCAGCGCAAACCAGAATCCCTGCAGGCTGATGAAGGTGGTCGCAAGCATCAGTACCCCATCCGCAGGAGCTTCCCGCCTTCCTCCCGGTCCTCTTTCGATACCGGTACCGGCCCGCCTCTGACGATGTGGAGAACCAGACCCGTCTCGACAAGCGCCAGCACGCTGTAGACGAGAATGAAGCCCCCGAGCGTGAAGGCGACCCACGCCACGCTGACGCTGTGCGAGAAGGCGTCGCTCGTCTTGAACACTTCGTTGACGATCCAGGGCTGGCGCCCCATCTCGGTCAGCAGCCAGCCCGTCGTGTTGGCGACGAACGGAAGCAATACGAGCGGAATCGAGCCGAGAAGATAGAGCCGAGTGCTCTCGAGGCGCCGCCTGCGCACCAGCAAGAGACCGAGAGCCGCCCAGCCGAGGAAGAGGAAGCCGACCCCGGTCATGATTCGGAACGACCAGTAGGTGACCGGAACGTTCGGTTTGTAATTGCCGGCGCCGTACTCGGCCGCGTACTCGCTCTGCAGTTCGTTCATGCCGACGGCCTTGCTGTTCCAGTTCCAGTCGTTGAGAAAAGAGAGCAGGTGCGGAACCGTGATGTTGAAGTCGTTCTTGCTCGGGTTGCTCCAGGGCGTGATCGCGAACAACGATACGGATGCCGGCTTCTCGGTTGTGAACAGCGCCTCGGCGGCGGCCATCTTCATCGGCTGCTCACGAACGAGCAGTTGTCCCTGGAAGTGGCCCCAGGCGATGGTTGAGGCGCCTCCGACGAGCAGGAAGACCAGCGAGAGGCGCGCCGCGTGAGTAAAAAGCTCGACCTCGCGCCGCCTGATCAGGTGGTACGCGGCGATGGCCAGTACGAGTACCCCGGCCGTGACGATCGCCGCCGAGATCACGTGCGCGAAGCCCTCGAGCAGGATCCCGTTCGTCATGATCGCCCAGAGCGACGTCATCTCGGCCCGGTGCGAGACCGGATTGATCCGGTACCCGACCGGATGCTGCATCCAGCTGTTGGCGGCGAGGATGACGTAGGCGGATAACACCGAGCCGACCGCCACCGCCCAGATCGTGAGCAGGTGCAGGCGCGGACTGAGCCGGTCGGCGCCGAAGACCCAGAGCCCTATGAAGACCGACTCGAGGAAGAACGCGAGCAGCCCTTCGATCGCAAGCGGGGCGCCGAAAACGTCGCCGACCAAGCGCGAGTAGGTGGCCCAGTTCATCCCGAACTGGAACTCCTGCACGATCCCCGTCACCACTCCGAGAGCGATGTTGACGAGGAAGATCTGGCCGAAGAAGTGAGTCAGACGCAGGTACCTGTCCGAGCGAGTGAAGTACCAGGCGGTCTGCAGGCTGGCGACGAAGAGCCCCATCCCGATCGTGATCGGGACGAAGATGAAGTGGAAGATGATCGTGGTCGCGAACTGCCAGCGCGAAAGCTCGAGCGTAGTGACGGCAACGGTCAAGTTACGACTCTCTCCGCAGCGCGGCGCATGCCGACTTCATACCTTCTCGACGACGGAAATGCAACGAGCGGACATCTCCGTCGTCGATCTCGCGAGTCGCCTCTTCCGGTCGATCGATGAGCGACGCCGGGAGTGGGACTACGTAGCGGCAATGACCCTCCCGTGGATTTCTCGGGTGAGCCCTTCGACCTGCTTGGTTAGAGCTGTGTTCTCGTCGATCAACCGCTTGATCAAGCCGATCCCCTCCTCTGCCTGCTGCTGCCGGTGCAAGCTGTCCGCGGCAACGTCCTCGCGATGTTTCGCGTCCGCGTCTGCGTGCGCTTTGTCGCGATCAGCTTGGCGAGTTTGTGCGAGCAAGATCAGCGGTGCAGCGTAGGCGGCCTGGAGGCTGAAGGCCAGATTGAGCAGGATGAACGGATAGAGGTCGAAGCGGACGAGGCCGGCGGCGTTGGCGAAGATCCAGCAGCCCACAATCAGCGTCTGGCCGATCAGGAATTTCGGTGTGCCGAAGAAACGCGCGAACGCTTCCGCTCTGGCGCCGAACGAGCTCGAGCCAAAGGGCGCCGCCACGCGCTCGAAGTCGTCCAGGAACCGCCGGTAGTGGTTTGGCGGTGTCGGTGCAGGTGTCCCGGTCGTCGCTAATCCTCCTTTTGTGGCCCTGGCCGGACAACTCTGCCGACCGGAGCTCGCTCTCGCAACACCGGCGGACCTGCCGCTGGCTACGATCGGGCGCGTGCCCCGCGACAGCCTCTCGAATGCGGAAGCCCGCCGGATCGCTTTGGCAGCTCAGGGCTTCGACCGGCCTCGGCCCGGTGGGCGCGTAGACCTTCGCCACCTGCGCGCGGTGATCGGGCGACTCGGACTGCTTCAGCTCGACTTCGTCAACGTGGTCGTGCCGGCGCACTACCAGGTGCTCTTCTCGCGGCTCGGGCCGTACGAGATGTCGCTTCTCGATCGGCTCGCCTACCACCGGCGCGAGCTCACCGAGCAGTGGGGGCACGAGGCTTCGCTCGTCCCCGTCGAGCTGTGGCCGCTCCTGGGCCACCGGCGCGAGGATCATCCACTGCGTCCGTATCGCCTCGACGGCTTTGTGGAAAAGCACCCCGGTTACGCCGACCTGGTCCTGGGGGAGATCGATCGCCGCGGCCCGCTCGCCGCCGAGGATCTGCCCGTTCCCGATGGAGTGGAAAGGCGCCTCAAAGGATCCTGGTACGGGACGGTGCCGCGAGCGCTGCTCGAGAATCTGTTCGGGCGCGGTGTGCTCGCGGTCGCCGAGCGCCGTCCGAGCATGGCACGCGCTTTCGACCGCTCCGAGCGCCTCGTCCCGCCCGAGCACTACGGCCGCACCGTCACCCGCGACGAAGCCCAGCGCGAGCTCGTCCGCATCGCCGCCCGCGCACACGGCGTCGCGACCGCCGCCGATCTCGCCGACTACTTCCGCCTGCGCGTGGGCGAGGCCCAACCTCGTATCGCCGAGCTGATCGAGAGCGGGGAGCTGCGCGAGGTGGCGGTCGAGGGCTGGCGCGGCTCCGCCTATCTGCACCGCGACGCACGGCTGCCCCGTCGCGTAGACGCCGCAACGCTCATCTCGCCGTTCGACCCGTTGATCTGGACGCGCAGGCGGACCGAGCGGCTGTTCGGTTTCAACTACCGCTTCGAGATTTTCATCCCGCGCGACCAGCGCCGCTGGGGCTGCTACGTGCTTCCCTTCCTCTACGGCGACCGCCTCGTCGCCCGCGTCGACCTGAAAGCCGACCGCGCGAACGGGCGCCTACTCGCGCTCGCAACCCACTACGAGCCCGGCGCCGACCGGGCCGAGGTCGAGCCCGCGCTCAACGCCGAGCTCGAGACGATGGCTGCCTGGCTCGGGCTGGAGGCGGTCATCCACGGGTCCGAGCCTTCGCTATCGTGACCGTGCCCTGCCCCCGTAGCTCAGTGGATAGAGCAGTGGTTTCCTAAACCACGTGCGCAGGTCCGATTCCTGCCGGGGGCATTCCGCTCGCGAGACCATCGCATCTGGTCGGTGATTGCGCGTACCCCGAATCACCTAAAGCACGGAGCCCCGTATTCCGACACTCGCTAACGAGGAGTAAGTCGGGCGCGAGCCCCAGAGCAGATCGGCGGTTACTGGTTGGAAATCCATCGCGTCCCACTTATCGGCTTGGTTTTGGTTCTCGCAGGCCTGGCTTTCGCTAGCTACCAGCCGTCGGCCGCAGCCGCGGCGAACTCCACCGCTGTCCAACAGCGTCACAGCAAGGCCGCGCCCAAGAGCATCACGAAGGCCGCGAGCCTTGCCCGCCTGGCCGCGACCCAGCTTGTCACGAATTACGCCAAGGGCCGTGCTAACAGCGTCTGCAACGGCGTGACGGCCAAGACGCGCAAGTTACTTGGCGGCGCGTCGGGTTGTGCCTCCAGGGTACGGGGCGTACGCAGCGCCACGCCTATCTCGAAGGTGAAAGTCACCAAGATCGCTTTCCGCAGCGCACGAACTTGGGCAACCATGTCCGGCTATCTGAACGGCAATCGCAGGCAACGTCTCAGCGTAGTTTTCAAGTGGGAGAGCGGCCGTTACCGCCTCGATCACTCGGTCTCGGCGTTGAGCGGACTGCTCGGTTGAGCGAATCGCTCCGAGCTCGTCCGAGTCATACGAAGCGTGGCCTCGGTTTCGGCGTCTACTCGTCTAGAGGAAAGGCGAGAGCCCGGCGGCCGAGCCGGGCCCTCGCTTCTTTCACATTAGTGCGACAGCCACCAACCCCACGTGCCGAGTAGCTTCACGATCGGCGCATCGCGCTTCGCGTCGAAGTACGGCTTGTAGAGGTTGACGTTGAAGGCACCGTCAGACCAGTCGGCAAGCATCCAGATATTCGTGCCTGCACACCCGTTCAGGTAGCAGGTGCGAATGATCATCTTGTACCAGTCGGTCCGGGCCGCGTTGTAACGCGGGTCGGTCTGAGTGATCGGATTGCCCGCCTTGTCGGTCACGATCTGGGCGCGGGTGACTCCCCATTCGCCCATCACGACCGGGCGCTTGTAGGCCACGCCCATCTTCACGAGGCCTGTGATCAGGTCCTTCGTCTGGGCGTAGGTGAAGGGCTGCATCCACCACTCGTTCGGATACGGGTGGAAGCTGAGGAAGTCGACCCCCTTGACCGCCTGAGCGACGTAGGGATCGTTCCCCTGACCTTCCTGAGTTCCGGCCCACTGGAAGGGACCGCTCGGAGTTTGAACGAGGCCGTGACCCTCGAAGCCTGCATCCACCATGTGGTTCTTGTCGAGCTGGTGGATGTAGGTGGCTTCCTGCGTGACCCAGTTGGCGAGCGTGTGGCCGCTCGCGTCACAGTAGTTCGGGTCGTCGGAGCAGCTGTCACGCGGCTCGTTCATCAGCTCCCACGAGAAGACCGTGGGGTCGTTCTTGTAGGCAGCACCGTTGACGGTGTTGACCCTGTTCACCAGATGAGCGACGTAGGCGTCGTATTCGGCCTTCGCCACCGCGTTCGTGAAGAACTGGAGCTTGCTCTGGAGACCGAGCTGCGACGTATAGGCATTGATACCGCCGTAGTCGCCCCAGTAGTTGGCGAGCGTGAGGATGACGCGGATACCGTGCCTCTTCGCGCTGTCGACGATGTAGTCCAGCTTCTTGAACGTGTTCTCGTTGTAGGTGCCGATCGGGTTCTGGAAGGCCTGAGCCTCGTTGTTCTCGTCGAAGGCCCAGGTTCTCAGAACCGTCAGGTGATGCTTCTGCGCTTCCAGCATCTCCTTGTCGATCTGGTACTGCCAGGTCAGAGTCGTCCCTACCGGAATCACCTGCCCGTCGATCGTCTCGTCGACGTGAGTCGTGGTCGTGTCGACGCGGGTGAAGAGCTCGTACTCGTTCCAACCGACGTAGCGGAAAGGACGTCCGCCCACGACGAAGTCGGTCTTGTGCGAGCCCACGGTCTTCCATGCCACCGGATGGTTCTGGACGACCACATCGACCAGACCGGTGACGCTCGAGTTGGAGTCGGTCGCAACCACACGAAGCGTGGTGGCGCCGTCCGAGAGCTCACGCGTGTTGAGCCAGAAGCTCGCACTACGCCAGCCGCCGGAGTCGGGCGCGCCGAGTATTGCCGGTATTCGCTCCCGACCGGCCTCCAGGACAACGTGCTTCAACTTGAAGCGAGGATCGGGCTTGACCTTCGCCATCACGCTGACGACGCCCTTGAGCTGGCTGTCGAACGTCGGAGAAACCACCTGCACCTGAAGCTGACTCTCCTGCACGAGCACGTTGACCGGTATCGAGGTGCTGACACCCATCGTGTCGGTCGCGGTCACCGTGACCGCATGCACTCCGTCGCCGGCTGCCCATGGATTCCACTGACCCGTGGCCAGGCCCGTGCCCGAGTCATAGACCATCGGCCCGGATTGCCCGGCGTCGGTCGACCAGGCCACGGAGGCGATCGGATTCTCGCCTGCGATCACGTGTGCGCTGATGGTGTACGTGCTTCCCACGGGAACCGAGATCGTCTCGTCCGGCAGCGGCGCCGTGACTGAGACGATCGGATTGGGGCTGGGAAGGAGCCGGATGTTGTCGATGTAGACCGGTCCGTTGTACGTCGCTCCCCTGCCGATCACTTGCACGAGGAACTCGCTCGCAGAAGTGACACCGCCACCGAAATCGCCTCCCGGCAAGATCGACGACGTGACGGTGTTCCAGCCGGCCTGGAGCATCCTCTGAGGACCCGGGTTCCACGGACCGTTGAAGCCGACACCGGCCGAGATGCCGGTGGACGGCACCCAGACGTCGGCGGAGATCGTCGCGTACGGCGTCAGGTCCATCGGCCGCGGCTGGGCCAGCGGACAATCGATACCGGCCTGATCCCAACCGCCTCCCAAGTAATTAACCGGAAGCGCGAGGCTATAGGTCCCTTCGCTGGCCTGCACACTGCTCTGCGACGGTGCGCCGGCATTCGAGCCGAGCCAGCTCACCGCACGGCAGGAACCGTCTTGCCAGCCGTCCACTGTCGTAGTTACTTGCGAAGCCGACTCGAAGTTGAAGACGACCATGGGTCCGACGCCGGAAGCGGCCGAGGCTCCGATCAGTAACGGGATTGCCGCAACAATCGAGGCCACGATCGCCAGCCGCAGGCGGCCGCGCCTCATCACGCTTGTTGCCTTTCTCATTTCCTATCCCCCTCATCCTCAGATCTGCGGCGCTCGACTGCACCGCCTGTGTCCGCGGATTCTAAACCGGTTCAGTCGTTATTTCGAGCTTCTTCACTCGGACCGCGCAAACGATTGCGTAAAAACCGCTTTCGAGAACGAGAGTGGCGCCGGTTCGGCGCCTCGAACCTTCGATCTCGCGCGCTGTCAGTCCGCGCCGGTGCGCTGCGTCGCCACCGGGCGAGGTGCCGGCGCGGGACCCGTGCTGCCCCGCGGCGTGAGCTCGGCGCGCGGCGTCTCGACGTCCTCGAGGGATTGCCCGTCGATCGCCGCGAGTAGTTGTTTGGTTGCCGCGGCGCCGTAGGCCGGGATATCTCGAGTCAAGGCGGTGAGCGGCGGATGAACGAGCCCGCACATGAGCGAGTCGTCCCAGGCGACGATCGAGAGGTCGTCTGGGATCGAAAGGCCCATCTGGTGGGCGACGCCCAGGCCGGTGACCGCGAGTAGGTCGCTGTCGTAGACGATCGCGGTCGGCGGTGGAGTCTGGGACAGGAGCTTCCGCGTTGCTCGCGCTCCGCTCTCGGGCGCGAAGTCGGTCTCGACGACCTCGGACGAAAGGCCAAGCTCACTCGTAACAGCCAGAAACGCCTCGGTACGCGTCGCCGTGTGGACGAACTCGCCCAGACCGGCAACGCGCGCGATCTTCGTGTGGCCGAGCGCCGCCAGATACCGAATAACGTCGACGACGAGCGCCGCCTCGTCGTGCCACACGGCCGGGAGGGCGTGATCCTCGAGCGGGCCTCCGACGACAACGACCGGCAACCCGAGCTTGATCAGCGCGCCGATCCGAGGGTCGTCCTTGCGCAGATCGACCATCAGCACGCCGTCCACGCGGCGCTCCGCCCACCAGCGGCGATAGACCTCGATCTCCTCATCGAGGTCGTGAACGAGCTGGATCGTGAGCGCGATCGAGCGTTCGGACAGCTCCGATTCGACGCCGGCGATGAGCTCGATGAAAAACGGCTCCAGAGCCAGCATTCTCGCCGGTCGCGCGAGCACTAACCCGCAGGCGTGCGCCGAGGCAACGGAGAGAGAGCGCGCGGCTCGGTTCGGAGACCAGCCGAGCTCGCTGACTATCGCCAGGATGCGCCGGCGCGTCTCGTCCGAGACACCCGGCCGTCCGTTCAGAGCAAGCGAGACCGCACCCTTGGATACGCCCGCACGTCTCGCAATGTCACTGATCGTGACCCTGCGCGCACCGCTTGCACAATCGTCCAACCCAACCTCCAAGCGTGATCGTTGCTCACGCCCGGCCGCAGCCAAGCTTTACGTCAGCCGAGTTGAAACCTAAACGAAACCGGTTCGCTTCGTCGCCCGCGGACGATATCGCGCGACGCGGCCGAAGTGCGTGCGAGGATACCGGCGATCGAGGCGGGGCCGAATATACGGAGCGCCGTGCTCGAAATCCGCTCGAGCCCGTGTGGTTATCGAAGTGCGGCTACTCCCGAGTTGCTTCTGCTCGCCGGTAGTAATCGCGCCAGATAAGGCGGTAGACGCGGAGATGCCGCGGGAGCGAGCGAATCCCGGGAAGGAACGGTACGAGCACGAGCCCGAGAGACAGGAGGCCCATGATCGCCCAGATCTGAGCGTCGGCGTTGTCGGAGGTCTTGAACGGCCGGATCTGATACCAGAACGCGTAGCCCCATAGCCACGCCTGGCCGGGGTAGTTGCCAGTCTCGTTCATCATTCCCCACTGGCTGCCGAGCAGGTTCTGCTTTTCGGCGAGTCCCTCCAGATAGGCGCCGTCCGAGAGGAAGAGAAGCGGCTTCGTGTAATCGGTCTGGTAGAAGTGGCTTGTCGCGATCAGTGCGCCGTCGAGGCCGCCGCTCTGAGCCTGGGCGAGCAGATCGCTCATCATCGGCGCAACCGGTCCGTAGTTTCCGGGCGCGACGACAGGGGCCCCGCCGCTGAACGAAACGCCGTCGAGAGCCTTCGCGTACGCGCTGGTCCAGGCGCTCCGCTGAGCGGGAGACGCCGAGCCGTAGGAGGCGAGCGCTGTCGTCAGCGGCGGATTGCTCTTCGCTGCGATGCCAAGCGGCGCGAGCACGAAGTCGCGAGCGGTGTCGATTGGAATGTGAACGCCTACCAGGCGCGCGAGCGAGAACGACCCGACGATCGTCTGCCCGGCGCCCGGCGTGTGCGTGTAAGGCGGCCCGTAGGTGGCAACCCCGCTCGTCTTGTCGAGCTCGGCAACGGCAGTCGTCAGAAAGTCCGTCGGGTTCGCGTTTGCCCAGCGGGCGACCGTCACCGACTTTTCGTCGGGTGAAGAGAAGAGCGTGCTGAGAACGACCGCCGCCAGGACGACCACGCCGAGCGCGGAGACAAGCTCCTTGATCAGGTCGTATCGTCGCTTGGCTCCGGTCCATTCGGCAGCCGGATCGGGCGAGCGAGGATAGTCGGGGTTTTCCGGAACCGGCGATCTCGGCTCCTTTGCCGGAAGTGGAGGACAGACGCCCCGCCTGCGCACGAGGAGGATGTGGGCCATTACGAGCAGGATGAGCGCCAAAGGTAGGAGGATGACGTGCCAGACGAGCATCTGGCCGGTGTTCAAGACGTTGAAGTAGGCTCCGATCCCGGAGGCGTTCAGCCCGTCCTTCGCCTGGACGCTGATCCACTGCGAGTCGAAGTTCTGCTGCGAGAGGTAGCCGGTGAAGGCGGTCGCGATCGAGGCGAGAAAGCAGATCGAGCCGGCCATCCACGTCAGCGCTCGGCCGCCGCGCCAGGCAGCCATGAAGAACTTGCCCCAGAGGTGCACGGCCATGAAGAAGAAGAACATCTCCGCCGACCAGAGATGGAGGCTGTTGACGAAGTGGCCAACGCTCGAGACGTGCCACCAGGCCGGGCCGAAGATCACCAGCACGATTCCGGAAGAGACAACGGCGATTAGGGACGCGAGCGTCAGAACGCCGAACACGTAGATCCAAGAGGAGACATAGGCTGGCTGCCGCTCGGGAAGAAGCTGTTCGGGCGGGTACGCCGAAAAAACGGCATGCCTGACGCGGCCGGTCCAGCTCGGCGGCTCGGGCCGCGCGCTCATTCGTCGTCACGCTCGCGCGGGAAAGGCAGGAACAGCGCCAGCAAGAAAGCGACGATCATGAGCACGATCACGACGAGGTTGGCGACCGAGATCAGAAACCAGCCGGCGTGAATGGAGTGCGGCTTACCCCCCAGCGAGATGAGCGCTTCCACGAGCTGCGGACAAACGGCTGCAGGCAGCGGAATCACGCTTTAGCGTTTATACCAGAACCAGCACGCTCGTAACAAAAAGCGCTTACAGTCGATGCGACAAGCTCGGCTCAGCGTTCTGCGCGCAACGAGTGCCGCCCGTACGACACTCAATCTTCCAGTAGGTATCTCTCGGTCGGCGCTGAGGACTCGCGGCCACGGGAAAAAGAGTTAATCGTTATCGTCACGACTGCGCATGGCGAAGACGATCCTCTGCTACGGCGACTCGAACACCTGGGGCTTCGTCCCCGGGAGCGAGGGCGAGCGCTTTCCCTGGGAGGTGCGCTGGCCAGGAATCCTGCAGGCCGAGCTCGGCGACAAATTCCGCGTGATCGAGGAGGGGCTAAGCGGGCGGACGACGGTGCTCGACAACCCGCTCGAGCAGTACCGGAACGGGCGCGAGTACCTGCTTCCGTGCCTGCAGTCGCACCAGCCGCTCGACCTGGTCGTGGTCTTCCTGGGCACGAACGACCTCTGCGACCGCTACTCGCTGCCGCCGCTCGATATCGCACGCGGCGCCGCTTTGCTCGCGCAGATTGCGCTGCGGAGCGAAACAGGGCCGGGCTACGGAGCGCCCGCCGTGCTTCTCTGTTCGCTGCCGCGACTGGGCGATACGAGCACGCTCGCGGACACCTTCTCGGGCGGAGCGGCTAAGGCCGCTGACCTTTCCCGCTACTTCCAGGTCGCCGCTACTGAGGTTGGTGTGCCCCTCCTCGATCTCTCCGAGGTCACCGTTTACGACGACGACGACGGCGTGCATCTGAACGCCGGCGGACACCGGGCCGTGGCGCTAGCGGTGGCGCGGGTTGCCCGCGAGCTTCTCGGTTATTAGAGCTCGTCGCTAACGCGGAACTAGCGGCGCTTTCGCGCCCTGTGCCAAGGATCCGAGATGCACCACGCCCGTTTTAACGGTTACCGACGAGGTAGTTGTGCACTTCGAAGACGTTGAAATGGGACTCGGCCCCGAAGCCGGCTTCCGCCGTTAGCGGGCCCATCTTCTCCCGGGCGAAGCGCTCGAACTGCTCTTGCGTCTCCCAGACATCCACGATGCGAAGCCCCCCACCCGCCTCTGCGACCCAGTGGAAGAGCAGGCCCGGCTCGCCGGGGCCTTTCGGCACGAAACCCATCGCCTTGATCACCTGGTCGTACTGATCGAGCGATGTGCCCGGAAAATGGATCTCCACTG
>Ga0182017_10000848_pt1 | contig 24153 bp, 20 predicted proteins | sample 712E3DmetaG_FD_120492 | JGI IMG/M metagenome (GOLD analysis project Ga0182017, IMG submission 120492) | Permafrost microbial communities from Stordalen Mire, Sweden - 712E3D metaG | ecosystem: Environmental > Terrestrial > Soil > Wetlands > Permafrost | place: Sweden: Stordalen | collected... | reverse complement strand
CCAAAATCCGTAGAAAACCCAGCGATGGATGCCGATAGTATTTTAGGTTCAATCAATGTTCTTCAATGCATGAGAAAATATGGGGGCGAGCGGATAGTATTCCCTTCCTCAGGTTTTTTATATGGTAATACGGCGAAATTCCCGACTCCTGAAACAGAGTCTATTCAGCCTGTATCTCCATATGTTGTATCAAAAAATGCTGTGGAAAACTATCTTTGGTTTTACAAACATGCTTTTAATATTAATTACATAATTTTCAGATACGCAGCGATTTACGGGCCTGGACAACAAACAGGTGCTATGGCAGATTATATTCGGAAGCTATCAATTGGGAAACAAGCGGACATCTGGGGAGACGGAACTAAAACCCGAGATTATGTCTTCATAGATGATGTCGTACGTGCTAATCTTCTCGTGCTTGAATTACCGTTAGATTACTCTAATCCTCTTTTCAATATAGGAACAGGAAAACAGACCACACTAAACGACCTTTATAATAAAATCGCGCAGATATTGAATAAAAACCCAAACCCGACATACCATGAAGATCGTGTCGGCGAACAAATGAAATACTCTCTTGATTCAGCTAAAATTAAGGACGTATTAAACTGGGAACCCCAAATATCCCTTGATACAGGGTTGAATAAAACTATCGAGTATCATTTGAAACATCAACAGAATCTTCAGTTTCTATAAGTAATTCGTGCATTCTCAGCGAACCTGTTAAAACTATGGATATATTACTTGTACAACCAATTGGACATCGAATAGGTGGAGTGTCTGCAGATATTGCATTGTTCAGCGATGCGTTTTCAATGCTGGAAGTAGATGTAACCTTAGTAACCTTTGATGGTATACTTGTTAATCCCAAGGAAAAAGTCAGACAAATTACATTCTGCGAAAACCATCGTACTACTGCTCCATTCTGGAAATTTTTAGATAAAAATTTTAGAATTGGGTCAATTCTCGAACTAAATACATGGCTGGATACTTTCCTTACCTTGTCACTAGTATCAAAACTTGCCAAGAAAAAACATTACGATGCTATTCACATCCTCGAATCTCATCCGTTGTTGTTACCGCTTATTCGTTTATCTTTTTCCTTAAAGGACGAGATGCTATTGTTGACTGTAAGGAGCACAAGGTATAGCGATAACGAACGGAATAAGAAATTTAAAGATGCAATAAATAAGCGAGATTACAAGCAAATCCGTGGGCTAATTGTCCAGAAGATACGAGACTCCAATTTAGCAAATATAATACTGAAGTATTTGTTTATAAAAGCTAAACAGCGCAATAGAATAGCTTTGATATGTGAATCTCAGGGTGTTAAAGAATCGTACAAGGATAGTTTTTTAGCTGGTGATTTCAACTATATTCCTATTGGCATCTCAGAGACAATGGAAATACTTCCTAAAAGTATAGCAAGGAAGTATTTGAAGCTTGCAACTAATAAAACCGTATTATTATCTTTCGGAGTGAATCATCGGCAAAAAAACCTAGGCATTGTTTTTAAAGCAATATCTTCGCTTCCAAAAAATTTTACGATTATTTACGCTGGTAAGATCGACCATGGACTAACCACAAACGACCCTGAGCTGTTATCAAAACAATATGGTTTGTCCGATAATACGATTATTAATGACGGGTTTATTCCTCAAGAAGATACTAAATATTACTTTTCGGCAGCAGATGTAATAATCTTAAGTTACACTAAGGATTTTTTACACGGTAGTGGAGTTTTATCTTTTGCCACCGGATACGAATTACCGGTTATTGCCAGTGACATTGGACAATTGGGAGAATTTGTCAGAACGAAACAGCTGGGTCTGACATTCACCCCTGAAGACCCTATATCGTTGAGACAGGCTATCATAGATTTTCTCAAATTACCTGAAAGCGAATATAAACAGATGAAGAATAACCTCCGGACCTTTGCGGCTAGTAATTCATGGGAGGTAGTCGCCAAAAAACATTTAGAATTATATCGGAATCTTGCTAATGGAAACAAAGGCGCCTAAAGTATCCTGTATTGCATTTTTACACATATTTATCTTGGTCCGAGATTTCTACTTAAATCTATCGGTAATTAGTTGTAGATTACTGGGTATTTTGTTCATGTATTAACCCCGGTATAACATCCTTTCTCCTGGTAGCTGAAATGTATGTTTGTATACTCATCCACTAACCTTAAAAAAGAAAAACGCCACGTAAAAACCAATTATTATTAAATGAAAATGATTTCGCTAATTATTCAACTGTGTTAAGCCGGCTTGGACATCACATCTTGACATTGCATCTGGTTGAAACTACAATCTAGGTTAGACAAGTTGAGGTAAGAGCAAATGATGTGTCCTGTCTGTAAAAAGGATATGTATGTTATTGAGTACAAGCAAATTGAGCTCGATTACTGTCATTCATGTAAAGGTGTCTGGTTCGATGCCGGCGAGTTGGAATTGCTACTGGAAGCATCTGGATTGAAAGGCGCCGGACAGACTTTAGGGGACGTGCTGCGCCTGCCGGAAGCACAAACAACAGAAAGGAAACGTAGATGTCCAATTTGTACTCTATACATGAAGAAAGTAAAAATCGGCGGCGAGACAGGTGTAATGATAGATGCTTGCATGCGTCATGACGGTCTCTGGTTCGATGGCGGCGAGGTAGCTTCGTTGATTAAAATAATCTCGGCGAAGTCCGCGGTAAAAAAAGAAACCGAATCTGAGATTATCGGCTTTTTGAGAGATGTTTTTGGCGGTTAATGGCTGTTACCAGACTTTATTTGTCTGATTCGCTATAATAAGAAGTAATGGAGGTGTATGTATGTTAATTGGTATAATAATCGCTGTTATCGTGATACTTATCCTGCTTTTCCTGTGGGGTTCCTACAATGGGTTGGTCAATGCGCGCAACCTGGTTAAAAATGCCTGGGCGCAGATTGATGTCCAACTGAAGCGACGTTATGATCTCATCCCCAATCTGGTGGAAACAGTCAAAGGATACAAGAACTTTGAACGTGAAACACTGGAAGCTGTGACTAAAGCCCGCACTGCGGCGCAAACAGCTTCTGCGAGCACAGATATGGCAGCCCGTTCCGCGGCAGAAGGTGAATTAACCGGCGCATTAAGCCGTTTGATGGTCGTGGTTGAGAAATATCCCGATTTAAAAGCTAACCAGAATTTCCTTGCCTTACAGGAAGAGCTTACATCTACGGAAAACAAGATCAGTTTCTCCCGCCAGGCTTACAACGACCAGGTATTGCAATATAATAACAAAACGCAGCAATTCCCGTCTACGATTGTCGCCGGTATGTTCAATTTCAAGAAAGAGCAGGAATTCCTGCAGGCAACCCAAGCTGATGTCGAAAGACAGGCACCCAAAGTCAGTTTCTAATATTAGACATAGCGCTTTAGTTTTTAATTCCGGGTCCTTCTTTACGAAGGACTCGGAATTGTAATGGAACAGGATTATGTGGGAACAAATTAGGGCTAATCGTCTCAGGTCAATAATACTGGTGGTTTTAATGGGAGCACTACTGGTGCTCATCGGTTGGTTTATCGGCATGGTTTTTGCGTCCAACGGTATCGCCGGACTGGTGATCGCCCTGATAATCTGGGGAATTATGACTCTCGTTGCCTACTTTCAGGGTGACAACATTTTACTCTCGATAGCGGGAGCGAAAAAAATAACACCTTCAGATCATCAGCAACTTTATGATGTAGTTGAAGAAATGAAAATCGCATCGGGGTTAGAAAAGATGCCCGATATCTATGTTATTGACGACCCGTCACTTAATGCCTTTGCCACTGGCCGCGATCCCAATCATGCTGCAGTATCAATTACTTCCGGTTTGTTGCAGAAATTAAACCGGGATGAATTGCAGGGTGTCATCGGCCATGAAATTTCCCATATCAAACACCGCGACGTTTTGTTAATGTCGATGTGCAGCGTCCTGTTAGGCACAATTGTCATTCTTTCGTTTTATGCATCCCGCATGATGATGTTTGGCGCTATCTTCGGTGGTGGTGGAGGCGGGCGGCGTGGAAACTCACGAAATAATGGCGGTGGGGGCGGTGGAGCAATCATCATTGTCGTTTTTGCGCTACTGTTGGCGATTCTAGCCCCTCTTTTTGCGCAACTGATTTACTTTGCAATTTCACGGAAGCGGGAGTATCTGGCAGATGCTTCCTCGGCATTATATACAAGATATCCGGAAGGACTGGCCTCAGCCTTAGAGAAACTGGAGCAGTCAACCACGCCAGTTAAAAATGCAACTCAGGCAACAGCCCCGATGTACATCGTCAACCCGTTCCGTAACAAGTTGAATGTCAATAATTTGACCAGCACCCACCCGCCACTTCAGGAGCGTATCCGCATCTTGCGCTCAATGGCAGGCGGCGCAGCTTACGCCAATTACGACCAGGCCTACCGCCAGGTTAAAGATACCCAGAGCGGCATTATCTCCGACAAAACAGCCGCGGCAGCGGGTGCAGTTGGTTTACGGGCACCTATGACCGGCGGACCGGTGGAACCACTGGCAGATGATAAAGTGTCACGTACACGTGAAGTCAATGACATGATGTACCGGATAAATGATTATACCGTAATCAACTGCGAGTGCGGCGCCAAATTGAAAGTACCGCCCTCAATGCAGGGTACGATGATTAAATGCCCTCGCTGCGGTCGCGCACATCAGGCATAGCTGTAGAAATCAGAAACACGAATATCGAAATACCCGATAATGTCTAAATTCCTAAATCCTGTGTTGACCGCTTCAAGCTGTTAGCTGATGACTCCGCTGACAGCTCTATTTTTTACCCCCGTCATTATTGACTGGAATTCACTGTCGTGGTATCATAATCGAAAGCTGAAAGATTAATCGTTATAAACAGGTTGATAAAAATAAATGTCAGCGCTGACTGACCTGAATAAAGAAATCGCCCTCTGCCGACAGTGTGAGATTGTGAAAACACGCACTCATTCTGTTCCGGGTGAGGGAGCCGAGAATGCTGAGATTATGTTTATCGGCGAGGCTCCCGGTTGGCATGAAGACCAACAGGGACGTCCCTTTATCGGACCCGCGGGACAATTTCTTGATGAATTACTAGCTTCAATTGACCTCAAGAGGCCGCAGGTCTATATTGCGAATGTAATTAAGTGCCGTCCTCCGGGAAATCGTGATCCCCTGCCTACTGAAATCACTAATTGCCAGAATTGGCTCGACCGGCAGATTAAATTAATTTCTCCAAAAATCATCGTTACCCTCGGCAGATATTCGATGGCCAAGTTCTTTCCCGGCAAAACCATCAGCAAGATACATGGCACTTCTCAGACACAGAACGGCATCATTTACTTTGCAATGTATCATCCCGCGGCTGCATTGCACCAGGGGAATCTGCGCCAGACAATAAAACAGGATATGCTGAAACTCCCGACACTTCTAGCTGAGGCAAAAGCACTAAAAACGAAGGTTGCTGTTGCAGAACCGAAAATAGAGCCGCCGGTACAACAATTAAGCATGTTTTGATAATACCTGACGGGAACCGGGAGGCATTATGCCGGAAAAAGAAATAATCTCTCTTGACCAGGCTCAAATGGCAGCTGAAAGGTTTCTGGAGGGACAATTTAAAAATCTTAAAAAACTCGCCGTAGACAAAGTTAAACTGGCGTCCATTGAAGCAATACTAATCTACGATGTCGCCGGAATCGCCACGATTGGCGGCGGATTAATCAGCAAAGGCACAGAGCTTCCTTTCAAAGTACAAGTTTCGGCAGTCGATGGCATCATTGTTGGTTATGACTGGCAAAGAACGATAAATAAAACCACGCAGGATTAAAATAATGGCAAAATCAAAACTTAAAATAATACCCATTGGCGGATTGGGCGAAATAGGGAAAAATATGATGGTGATGGAATACGAGGATGATATCATCGTCATTGATGCCGGTTTAATGTTCCCAGAAGAAGAAATGCTGGGGGTCGACCTGGTTATTCCCGATATCTCCTATCTGCTGGAACATAAAGAGAAGATCCGGGGTATCATCGTAACCCACGGCCATGAAGACCATATCGGCGCAATGTCCTATTTATTGCCGCAGCTAAATGTCCCTGTTTATTCCACCAAACTGACAAATGGTTTGATATCGGTCAAGTTGAAAGAACATAAGGCATTGGCTAATGCCGACCTCAGAATTGTGCCCCTCGGTGGTAAGATCACACTGGGTAAATTCAGAGTGGAGTTTTTCCCGGTTTGCCACAGCATCCCGGATGCAGTGGGTTTCATAATCACAACGCCGGTCGGGACAGTAGTTCATACAGGGGACTTTAAACTGGACTATACGCCGGTCAGCGGCAAGCCGACTGACCTGTCCAGATTGGCGCAGGTTGGCAGTCAGGGAGTTTTACTCTTGCTCTCGGACTCCACTTATGCGGAATTGCCAGGTTACACCCCCTCAGAGAGAATTGTCGGAGAATCACTGGACCGGATTATGGCCGAAGCTCCGGGTAGGGTAATTGTTGCCACCTTTTCATCATTGATTTCACGAATCCAGCAGGTTGTCGATGCTGCCGGTAAACATAACCGCCGGGTTTGCGTCATCGGGCGTAATATGACTGAAATTGTGCGGATGTCCATTGAGTTAGGTTATCTCAAAGCTCCCGGTCATATTCTGGCACAGATCGATGAATTGAAAAGTTTAGCACCGAACCGGATCGTCTTTATTACTACCGGTACTCAGGGAGAACCTACTTCCGCCCTGGTCCGTATCGCAAACCGTGATCATCGCCAACTGCATATTATTCCCGGTGATACGGTAGCAATCTCTGCCACCCCGATACCGGGTAATGAAGGAGTTGTGGCGCGGACAATTGATAATCTTTTCAAACAGGGCGCTCAGGTGCTATACAACAATATCACACAGGTGCATGTTCACGGACACGCCAGCCAGGAAGAATTGAAACTGCTGTTGAACATCGTAAAACCCAAGTTTTTCCTGCCGGTTCACGGTGAATATCGTCATCTGAGTCTTCATGCGAAACTGGCGCAGTCGGTCGGCATCCCCAGAGAAAACATATTTGTCATGGAAGATGGAGATGTATTGGAACTTGACCAGGCTAACGCTAAGATTACCGACCGGATTAATTCCAGCAATGTTTATGTTGACGGACTCAGTGTCGGCGATATCGGAACTGTAGTGCTGCGCGACCGACAGATGCTCTCGCGGGATGGCATTGTCGTGGTCATTATTGCCATTAACCGCCAAACCGGCAAACTGGTCGGGCGTCCTGATATTGTCTCCCGCGGTTTTGTCGACCCGCAGGGATATACAGAAATGCTGGATAAAAGTCGCGACATGGTCGTCCAGGTGCTGGACCATGCAGGGGCACGTCCGGCAGAATGGAGTTTTGTTAACGCCAAAGTGAGAGATACGTTATATAGATACTATTATGAACAGACTAAACGCCGGCCGATGATTCTGCCGTTCATGGTAAAGGTGTAGCAATAAGAAGGCAATCAGATGGTTAAAAAAACAAGGACCTCAGGGGTCAAAGGCGGAGGAAAGTCACTCTGGGACTGGATGTTCTGGGTGGCATTAGTTGTCGTCGTGGGCTGTGCGATTTATTTTACCCACTCCGTAATTACCGCCTGGTATAATATGGTCTTCGATGCTATTGAAAGCGCTGTGAATTGGGGTATCATCTTCATTGCGCTGGCGTTGTTGACATTGATTTTCCTGCTGTGGCAGGGAAGGATCCTTTCCCTCGTCAGGAATTGGAATAAATGGTTGGGTGTCATTGCCCTTGTCTTTGCTGCCTGGGGAATACTGGCATTTATTGATCAATCTGTGAAATACAGTGGACTAGGCGGCAGTTTCGGTTATAGTATTATCGGAGACTACAATATCTGGGGTGTATTGAGAGTCTTCGGTCTAATATTTCTCAGCGTTTGTTTTATTGCACCCCGTCTCATTCTCGCTCTGGTCAAGTGGATTGGACGAAGCATTAAAAATATTCTAGCCAGACAACGGCAGAAAACCGCAATAAGTCCTGTTGTTGTTAAAAACGTCGCTATACCGGTAAAAGATATAATACCAACAGAACCGGCACTTGAAGCCGAACCAACCTCAGTAAAAGAAAAAAAACCAACTAAGGAAAAAGAACCCACCGCTGTTCCGGTACAAAGAGGCTTGCGGCAGATAGCACAGGATGTCTGGAAGAAATATGGGCAATCTGCCGGCGCCAAGCAAGTTGATGGTTGGCGATTACCGCCAATCGATATTCTGGATGATATCGCAGATAAAGAAGTCGGACAAGCTGATAATACTCTACGGGCAAGAAAAATCGAAGAAGCGCTAAAAAGCTACGGCGTGACCGGCAAAGTCGTTCAGATTAATGCCGGACCGACCGTTACCCAATTTGGTGTAGAGCCTGGTTGGGATATTAAAACCAGAGAAGTCAGAGAACGGGACAAAGACGGCAATATCACCAGTAGAATCGAGGAAGTATCCCGCACCAGAGTGAAAGTTGATCGAATTACATCACTGGGTAATGACTTGGCGCTGGCTTTAGCAGCATCAAGCATCCGTATTGAAGCGCCCGTCCCGGGTAAAGCGATAATCGGTATTGAAGTGCCGAATACGATCTCTGCCGCCGTCAGTTTGCGCGGCGTCATCGAGACCAGCGTTTTCCAAAAGTTAGCTGCTAAAACTAAACTGGCAGTGGCGCTGGGCAAAGGAGCCGGCGGAGAAGCCGGCGCCGCCGACCTGGCGAAAATGCCTCACCTGCTCATCGCCGGCGCTACCGGCAGCGGTAAAACCGTCTGTCTGAATGCGATTATTGCCTGCTTGTTAATGCAGAACACTCCAGATGAACTGCGCTTTATAATGATTGACCCTAAAAGGGTCGAACTAACGCCCTATAACAGTATTCCGCAGCTGGCTGTTCCGGTTATTGTTAACGCCGAGAAAGCAATTGAAGCTCTGCGCTGGCTCAATCAGGAAATGGATAACCGCTATCAGGAATTGGCCAAAGCAGGCGTGCGCAATATTGAAGGATACAATAAAAACCGCACTGGTAAGACCAAGATGCCGTACATTGTACTCGTCATCGATGAATTGGCCGACCTGATGATGGCCGGCTTCGATGAAGTGGAGCATATTCTTTGTCGTCTCGCTCAGTTAGCCCGCGCCATCGGCATTCACCTTATCGTAGCCACCCAGCGCCCTTCGGTGGATGTTGTCACCGGTCTGATCAAAGCCAACTTCCCCACGCGTCTAAGTTTTGCCGTTACTTCACAGGTAGACTCACGCACGATTCTAGACTCAGTGGGTGCGGAAAAACTACTCGGTAAAGGCGATATGCTTTATGCGCCAACAGATGCTGCCAAACCGAAACGTCTACAAGGCTGTTATGTTGCCGATGCAGAAATTGAACGACTGGTCTATTTCTGGAGCAGTCAGAATGTTGAAGAAGTCACACCACTGAAAATTGAAGCCGTGCCTGTCAGTTCCGTTCCCGGAAGTCATCAGCAGCCCAAAGATGCCCTATTGGAAGAGGCTCGGAAAATAGCGGAAGAGCATGGTGGACAAGTTTCAACGTCTTTCCTGCAACGGCGATTACAAATCGGTTACCCCAGAGCCGCGCGCCTTAAGGAATTACTCGACGAGGAGTTAGCGCAAGAAGGTAAAGAAGGACCACCGTCAGTACAACCACCGATATTGCCAATGCCGCGTGAAGATAACGAAGAACCAAAGGACGAGGGACAATAACAGTTTCATAGTCCAGGCACGCGAAAGCCGATAACTAGTCAGCCTTACTGTCTTTGCGCGACCTTCCCAAACCCCCTCGAAAGTCGCTGTAATCCACAATGATTTTGTATATAGTCGTTGTTTCTTGGCATTTGGCTGTGTCGTCCTCCACATTTCGCGAAATGGCTATTACTATAGTATTTTACAAAGTCAATGTACCCCGTGAATTGGGAGGAATTAAGAAGGATTTTTTTAATTCAACTTTTTTGTCATGGGTGTAAACCTGATACCGTTTTTGACCTGTTCGGTGTCTGTTTTCACAAATCCCAGTTTTTCGTAGATCTGGGTAGCGAAAGGCGAAGAATTCACTTCAATCAGGGAGATGTTGGTATTATGTTTAAGGGACTTATCAATCGCCGTTTCCAGCAGTTTTTTGGCAATTCCCCTCTTTAAGTATTCCTTTTTCACAAATAAAAGACTGATATGATTATGGTTCCGCACTTCGATCATCCCAGTAATTGTATCCTTATCAAGCGCAACAATAACAAAGTGATTATTGACTAATCTCTGTTGTATAAATTGCGGGTTAAGATATTTCGAAAACTCGATTACCCCTTTCTCGCTGTAATCAGGTGCAACAAACTCATTAAAGCTTTCCATCACCAGTTGACAGGCTCTTAATTCTTCCCCGTTTTTGATTTCTCTGAACGTAAGCGCTTTTTCCATATCAATTAGCCAGCTATGATTCGCTTCTGCTAGTATGTAAATACTATACTACTTTAAAAATATTTGTGAAAGTAAAGAATAGGGGATTTCGGAACACATCTGACTTTCGCAATTTTCCATAATTCGGCCAAAAATAAGCGTAAAAGTTGGTTAGAACTTACTCCGCAAACTTGACTCTGGTTACTAATTTGCGAAAGTCAGGTGAAACATATACGTCATTTTTATTCATTATGGAAATACCATCTTGTATTATTAATTATGGTTAAAAACAACTACTTTTAAAACAGCTTAATAATACGTTTGAATACCCACAAGTTAACACAGTTGGATGCATGAGTTTCAGGCCGGATAGACTCGGAAAACAAGTTGTGAAACTGTGAATTGTGCAGATTCGATGGGTGTGATAAAATGGCGATAATAAAAAGCTTTTTATCATAACAGTCTCTTAGATCCATACATAAATCGGTTAGAACATATAAATAGGCTAGAATACTTCATTTGTAAAAATATCTGAATAGTGATGATTACTTGTGAATATTTTCGTTATCATTAGAAATAGAACTTTTGATCTTGTCCTACAACTACAACCGTTGTTCGCGGCTCCGCTATATTTTACAGTTTTAACGAACAATCCCCCTCTCTGGCTTAGCTTGATTATTAGTAGTATTCCGTTTTTAGTACGCTACCGGCAACAACATATTTTCATCAAAAAGACTCCGTTTGATATTCCAATTCTTATTTTCATTATTGGTATGTTTGTCGGCTTTTTTGTTGCTGCAAATAAAGAAGTGGCTGTTGGTACTTTAATTTCAACATTAGCCTCTCTTATGATTTATTATGGGATCGTCAATAATTGTAACCAGGGTAAAAAATACTGGATGAGTTTTGCTATAATTCTCATCTTCATTTGCTTTGGAATATCCGCTTGGTTCTTTTCTCAAGGATGGGGAAGACACTTCTGGTTCAACCAATGGGCATTTGAACTTTTTAACGGATTACCTAAAACTAGTGGCCCGACATTTAATTTAAATGGTGTAGGTGCCCTACTGGCAGTTGTGATACCACTGCTTTTTTCAATAGTGCTCTTTAAAAATAATATCATCCTGCGGCTTGTGGCTCTATTGTTTGGCTTTATCTTTTTAGAGGTATTGTTTATGTCTACCAGTGGCGGCGGTTTTGTATCAGTTGTATTTGGGTTAAGTTTCATTTTAATATGCTGGAGATTATGGATGATCGGTATCGTAATACCGGTAACGGGCTCTGTCGCAATCGCAGTCTTTTTCTTTTATGACAAATTAACATGGGTGAAAGATGCTTTTTTAGTTCAAGATATGCAGGGCAGACTGTTACTCTGGGTTAATACTATTCCTTTAATACACAGCTACCATTTTATTACCGGTATTGGTTTAGGATCATGGTATGAACTATATAACAGGGTTTATAAAACAGGTCAAATATTTCTGCATAACTCCTATTTTCAACTTTACGTGGATACCGGAATTATAGGAATAGCAGCGTTAGTATGTGGGATTGTCGTGTTTTTTAATTGTTCTAAAATTATGTTATCAGCATCTCGACATAGCTCGTTATTCGGAATAAAAATAGGTTTGATCGGAAGTATTATTGCCGGAGCCGCAATGGCTTTGGTAGATGTAGCAACCTTTGGTGTTGTTGTCACCAATAGTGGCTATATATATCTAAATATACCGTTGCTTTGGGTATTTTTAGCTTTGTTCACAGTAGCATTTAATCATTCGGATTATAGTGATTAGTCTCTTTTTAAATACTACAATCTTAAAACCGCGGAAAATATGTTCTGATAGCACATGCAGACGAATTTTACAAACGATTTTGATTAGTAGTATAATAAAATTGATTAGTTAAGCGAAGGTTCATTACATACCTTATACATCCATCCCCCTGAGTATTGGATGACCCGAACTCTAACTAAAATATTGTAGAGAAGGAGGTCATCTATATGAGTTTTCAGGATAAAACGCTCACTTGTGCCGATTGTGGCGCAACTTTCACCTTTAGCGCTGATGAACAAGAGTTCTTCCAGACTAAAGGTTACACCAACGAGCCAAAGCGTTGTCCCACATGCCGCCAAGCAAGGAAATCAGACCGCAACAGCCGAACCGGTGGTAGCCGTCAGATGTTCCCTGTGAAGTGCGCACAGTGTGGCAAGGACACCGAAGTACCTTTTGAACCTCGTAGCGACAGACCTGTCTATTGTAGCGATTGCTACAATAAGGTCAGAGCATCGAGATAAGATTGGTTTGATGGTAAGGGCATACACGGACTACTACGGTGGTCGGTGTATGCCCATTCAATTTTCTAAGTAATGGGTAAGAATAATTTGTAGAGGGATGTTTGAATGAGAATCTATGTAGGGAACCTGTCTTATGACACCACCGAAGATGAATTGAGGAAAGATTTCTCAACTTTTGGTGAGGTTGTTTCTGTGAGTGTCGTTACCGATAGGTATAGCGGCCGCTCGAAGGGTTTTGCTTTTGTTGAAATGACAAACAAAGCAGAGGCTGATGCAGCTATCGCCGGACTTAATGGCAAAGCAGTTAAAGAACGCACCTTGGTTGTCAATGAGGCTCGGCCTCGGACCGAGGGTGGCAGCAGCGGCGGCAGAAGCGGTGGGTATGGTGGGGGTGGGTACGGCGGTGGTGGACGAGATAGTGGAGGTCGTGGTGGTTATGGTGGCGGTGGTGGCGGATACGGCGACAAGCGCGGTGGTGGCAGAGATGGTGGAGGAAGAGGCGGCAGACGCTAAAATCGATCTTTAACTAGAAAAATTAGGTTGTCAGGACAGATATACTGTTTCGGTCCTGGCAACCTTTTTTATTATTCAAGAACTATCTGATTTTCCGGCTATTTTGCTGCATATTTTACTACAACCGTCAGGGTGAATGTTTTTGCGGTTTTTTTGACTGCCTTCCCACGGTTGATAGTCTTCTAAAATTGTTGTCGATTTTTTGATATGCACGGGAAATATTTATTTTTACTAATGTAATACATACTTGACTAAAAGAATAATATAACATACAATTAGTAAAGTATATAATACTTCATTAAAGGGGGTATGAAAATGTCACCGCTACAAAAAAGATCGTTGTATGCCTTACTAATCGAGATAATCTGGGCCGCTGCCATTATCGCGGTTTTTATCAGTCAGGGAGGAGCCGCTAAATGGGACACTAATGCGGATTTCCGTCTGATAATGGATGGAATGTGGGTGGGAGGACTAATCCTGTATTGGTGGTTGTTCTCATCGATTAACCAGCGGCCCAATCAATTTGATGAACGTGACAAGACTATCATAGAGAAATCGGCAAAAGTGCAATGGATGGCAGTAGTACTCTCACTAGTAGCCTGGGTCATCGGATTATCCGAACATTTTCATACGCAAGGTCAAATTCCTGTAATCTATCTATCACTTATTTTCTTTTCAACATTAATTGCGAGTACATTAGCTCAGTCAGTAGGGATACTATTTGGTTACTGGAGAATGAACCGTAATGGCTAAAATACAAAACCGCATCAGAAAACTGCGTTTTGACAGATATGAAATGACGCAGCAGGAACTTGCCGAAAAGGCAGGATGTACCCGCCAGACCGTCATTGCTATCGAACAGGGTAAATACGTGCCTTCTCTGGAACTGTCCTTTAGAATTGCACGGGCTTTTCAAGTCCCTTTAGAAGACGTGTTTCAATACGAATAATCCTGCTTGATATCTCGCCTCGTTCACACGAATCTAAACATACGATACGAACGGGGTAAACATGTAATTTCAAACGTTGTTTTTTCTCCGTCGCTAATGCCTTTGATTTCCTCGCCGGTTATCAGGTCATGAAGTTCAGCATGATTTTTCCTGATGACAGCTTGGCACCTCACCGCATTGGGCAGGAATGATTCAGTGATGAAAGTGTTGTTATCGTAGGTAAAAAGACAAACTTTGGCGGGGCTATTTAAATAAACTGGGAAATCCCCCATCAGCGCATATTTGATGTGTGTCAGCACTTCCGGCGGCAGATGATACAAATCGCCAAAATTATCGGGTATAGTAAGGACAAAGAGTTTACCTTTCCCGAATCCCCTCGCCTGCATCAGTAGCGAGTAGCCCTGATAACCGCCGTCCCGATCCAGACACTGTATTATTTCTTCCATATCCGTGCAGCCATATTTGATCTGCGGAATTAGAATATCGGTATCTGAGTGGTAAACATTAGCCATCTGGGATTCCAACGGCCATCGGGGTAAAAACTTGTTCACCAGTACTTTTTCATCGGTGTAATCAACTTCAATCAGGTCTTCAATACCATTGCCCTGTAATGCTTTCAATAATCCGGAAGTGATGACAACAGTTTTTCCATGAACTAATTGACCATGTATTTTTTCAACAATCTTGTCATCGAATTTAGCGCACTCGGTGAGAAGAATAGTGTTGCTTTGCGCGGGGAACTCAGGAACTATATCCATCGGTAGACCGAGCATCCCAAGGTAGGCATGGAGATATCCCTCACCCGAAGAGTGATATGGTTTATATGCAGAGATACCATACGGCTGACCGAGGTTATCCAGGCATAAATCAGCCTTTGCGAAGGTATGACTGGCGACAGCGGCGAATCCATTCACCATCATCGTAGAACGACTTTTTTGTTTAATGGTTTCCAGTAAACCGCCATACGGCCAGAAGGTTACCTCTCTGGGTTTGGCAAATAAAGTGAGGTTGATCTCTTCCGCCCAACGGTCCAAACTCAGCGAACCGGGGTCGACCCAACCGCCGCCGTTTTTACCGGGTTTGACGTTTTCAAAGTACCTCATGATGGCGTAACCCTGATATTGCTGTAGATGCTGGGTAGTGTACACCGGGTCCCTCGTTTCTGTACCGGCATAAATCATGTCAAACATCTTGGGTTGAGCTTCCAGGTTGTACCCTAAAAATTGATAATCATCGTACCAGTTAGGGTATTTGATGATCATGTTAATTTTGGGGTTGATTTTGTGCGCTGTTTCGATGACAAGGTTTCGGGAGACTTCTTTCATCAGCTCCAGGCGAAATTCCGTCCAGCTTCGGCTGCCCTTGGCTTTGGTGCAGGACTCGCATTTGCAATTGGTCGTAAACAAGTCATCCGTAATAAATTCGTCGAATAATTCAGCGGTAAAAGTGACGATTTCCGTAAACTTTTTACGGTCTTCCGGGTTGGTGAAGCAAAAAGAAGTCATCATATCTTCTTTGGTGCCTTTAGGTGACATCCAACCGCCGGCTGTCTTGATCCCTTTGCTTTCAAAGAAGTCCTTGACGTTTTGCAGCAGCGCTTTTTCCGGCATAGTCATGCGGAATGTTTCCATGTACACTTTGTTAAAGTTGATATGTTTCCTTATCAGATTAAAGGATTGTTCAAGCCATTTTTTATCAGCCATTTTCAGGATATCGTCTACCTGGCAGTAAATGGCAACATTAAAATTCATATAATTGCTATTTCCTGTACTCATGATTTTCTCCTTCCGATCTGCCGATTTTTTAAAGGGATTAATCGCAGGTTAATACCCGTACTACCCCGTTGTCAGCTTCTACCCAGGCGCCCATGCCCAGTGCATCGCCGTTACGATGGTGGTCCACTACAAATTCGCCGTTCCCGTCAAAATGGCCTTCATCCACGGTTAGGTATTGAGCTTCAGGGTCGCGGCTATACCCACCCTTTCCGGAGGCTGGCATCTTCTTTGGATCAAGCTTATGGCGGATAAAGAGGCGGAAATTGACTCCCACAATATAAAATTCATTTTTACTTGCCTGAATTACCAGACCACGCCCACGACTGTCATTGAATTTGAATCCGCTGGGAAAACCCATGTCATTGACGTGCCGCCAGTCTTTCAGGACAAAGGGCGGCGCACCCCCGCCAAATTGCACCCAACCCAGGTAACCGTCCAATTCCAGATGTTGCAAATCCATGTATTCTTCCTGAACTACCGCATGGATTTTTCCCGTTCCCTGGTATTTCAGCAGCAGGGGAATTGCATCTGCGATGCAACGGTAACTATCCGCTATCATCTGTGACCCGGGGCGCAACGAACCGTCCGTAGTGACGATACTCTCCCCGCCGAAGAAGAAATAACCTGTCAGATTGTAGTCGGCAATGGCACGAAACGTATTCCAGATATGCGAGCCGGAGGAGGCTGATTCCGGCAGGAAAAGGGGATTATCGCTGCGGGAATAGGCTTCGCAGATAGCCTGATAAGCGCTGGGTTCAGGCAGATAAATATCCGGCGCAATTAAATCCACGTGTGGAGTGCACCACTTGTAAATATCCAGCACTTTTATGACCGGCGCGCCTGATGAATAGTAACCGGGGAATGTCCCACCCGGAATCATCCACTGGGAGTGCTCTGCCAGGGCGCAATTGATGTACATCGGAATATTGTAGACTGCTTTTCCCGCTTCAGCCACGCGGTCGATATAAGCAGCAATACTCCAGGCGGTCATGAGTTCGCTGGCTTCCCAACCGAACATCTGCGGCCACGTTCCGCCGGCTGCTTTACCGCCGGCCTCCTGCCAGAGGTCATATACCCGGCCTTTACCGGCTTTTTTCATAGCGGTCACTAATCCGGCAGGCACCGGGCTATCGTATGCAGCCTGGGCTTCCGTGCCGTAATCGCGGTCGCTGCCGTAAATACCCGGCTCATTTTCTACCTGAATGCTTATGACAGTCCGGTCAATGTCTTTATTCATCAGATGTTTGCAGAGTGCGGTAAATGCTTTTATATCAGCCTGCAGGTTTGCTTGACAGTGTGAGGAAAGCACCCACATTGGATTGCCGGTAGATGACGTAACACGCTTAAAGCGCTGCGGATTGCTCTTAACCCACATTGGAGCATAATCCATGTTGCCATTTTTCCAGGTAGCAAACCAGAGAAGAATTAATTTAACCTCATACCGGTGTGCGCTGACAATCAGATTGTTCACAGCGGTAAAGTCAAATTTGCCTTCCTCTGGTTCAACCTGCTCCCAATACACCGGTACGATCAGCGTATTCCCATGCAGCAGTTTGACAGCTTTGAAAGCTGTCTCTGATTCACGGTCATTATAACCGCTCTGATTGTCGGATTGAACTCCCATCGGGAAGAAAGGATTTCCATTTACTGTAAATACCCGTTTGACAGCTGCCATCAAATTTTCTCCTTTTTCCAACCAGGCTAATAATATCCGGTTCTATATTTTTCAATCGCTGACTGAAAGTAGTAGGCTAGATTGTAGCACTTGTTGGTATCCTTTTCAATGCAATTAGAATTGAGATACATTCCAATTCCCTTGTTTTATTTGCTTCCCTTACATCAGGTTGTCCTGAATGTAGATTGATGCTATACTAGATACCAAATGGGCGACTCTGTACGGCTGGAAAGTTTCGTTAGTTTAGACGCGAAATGGCAAGAACTTCTCACAAACAGTTCAAATAATCATATCTTTTTCACTCCCCAGTGGCAAAGATCCTGGTGGCAGGTTTTCGGAAACGGCTATGAACTGCTACTTTTGTCTGTAAATCACGATTCCCAACTTGTTGGTATTGCTCCATTAAAACTTAAAGACAAGCATCTTTCTTTTATTGGCAGCCGCGACGTTTGCGATTACATGGATTTTATTGCCCGGAACGGCTGGGAAGATTACGTTTTTACCCAGCTGATGGAGTACCTGGAACCCTTGGAATGGAACAGAATAGAACTGGATTCAGTTCTGCCGGAATCATTTACACTGAAATCACTAATCTCTCTAATGCAGCAAAGCGGCTACCAAATCGAAACAACGCAAACGAGTGTCAGCCCGCAACTTTTTCTTCCCATGGACTGGGACAGCTACCTTGCTTCGCTTAGTTCCAAAGACCGTCATGAGATACGGCGTAAATTAAGACGGTTGGAGCAGGGGAACGCCGCAAATTACACTGTTATCACTGAAAAAGAACTGTTATCCGCTGCCATGGAGAGTTTCTTTACCCTTTTTCAATTAAGTAATCCGGAAAAATCGGACTTTATGAATGACATAAAGAGAGAATTTTTTAAGACAATGGTATCCTCATTGGCTGAAAAAAGTAATATCAGACTGTCGTTTCTAGAAGTTGGCGGGGTGCGCTCAGCTGCTACTCTGTGTTTCGACTATAATAAAGATATATACCTCTACAATAGCGCTTACGACCCTGCCTATTCGTCGTTGAGCGTGAGTTTATTACTCGAAGTATTCAATATTCAAGACGCGATCAAAAATGGTAAAAAACGTTTCGATTTTCTATCTGGTAATGAACCGTATAAGTATGATCTGGGTGGGCAGAATGTGCCGATGTACCAATGCGTGATTTCGAGGAGCTGAAGTGTGCGTATCGCTGAGATAAGTGTTCATAGTTGTCCGGGACGTTCTCCGGGTTCCGGGGATGTCGGCGGTATGAATCTGTATATTCTGGCTCTTAGTGATGAGATGAATAAACTGGGAGTTCAGATTGATATATTTGCGCGGTGGCATGATCCGAATGAGCCGGAGATAATCACAATCAATAAAATGACTCGTCTTATCCACATACGTGCCGGCGAACCTGCAGATACATCGAAATTGGATGACTACAATTGCCTGCCCGAATTTCAGGCTAATTTGCTGGCTTTCATGAAGAGGGAAGAGGTGAAATATGATGTTATCCGTAGCCATTACTGGACATCGGCATTAGTCGCAGAGCAAATAAAAAAACAACTGGGAATTCCTGATGTAGTAACTTTCCATACGTTGGGTGAGGTGAAGAACCGCGCATCAGACACTAATGAAGAACCGGAAATCCGCATACAGTCCGAAAAAGAAATAGTCGCTACCGCCGATTGTATCGTTACCTCCACTCGGGATGAAAAAAACAATTTAATTCATCTCTATGGAAGCCAACCACAAAAGGTCAGAGTGATTCCCGCTGGAGTTGACCTCGATTTATTCCATCCGGCAAACAGAGAAGCGGCTCGTCGCAAGTTGGATCTGGAAGAATATAGGAGAGTGTTGCTTTTCGCCGGTCGGCTCCAACCATTTAAGGGATTGGACCTGTTGTTACGGGCTATGACCCATTTACCAAACCATGGCACCACGCAATTGCTGGTTGTTGGTGGGAATGCCGGGAAAACTGATGAACTGGTAAAAATGAACTCTCTGGTAGGGGAACTTGGTATTAGTAGTATGGTGACTTTTGTCGGCGCGGTGGAACATGAAAAAATGCCGACATTCTACAACGCTGCAGATATTTGTATTGTCCCCTCATATCACGAAAGTTTCGGTCTGGTGGCAGTTGAAGCCTTGGCTTCCGGTACACCTGTAGTAGCCTCACGCGTCGGCGGTTTGGCGACTATCGTCAATGATGGCGAAACAGGTTATCTGTTCGATGAACGTTCTCCGGAAGTTCTCGCCTTATATTTATGCTTACTCATGGGCGAAAATGAAATCAGGGAATCCATGGCTAAGGCTGCAAGACAATCTGTAATGAAATACCATTGGTCTTCGACAGCGCAAAAACTGCTTAGAGTCTATATGGAATTATCAGGTAATTAGTTATTATTAATCATTAGAAAAATAATCTTATAAGAATATAAACTGATTAGCTTTACAACCGAATATATTAGGTTGTATTATAGATAACAACCACAAAACAGTACAACAACATGATTATAAAAATTTTTAGGAGGATGTAAATGTCAAAGATTGTACTAATTGGTGCTGGAAGTTATGTTTTCGGGAGAGACTTCATTGCGGATGTGATGATATTCCCTCAACTCGGAGAGAGTACCCTCATGCTCATGGACATCGACAAAGAAAGACTCGATCTCGCCACGGCCTATGCCAACAAAATGGTAGAGCAAAACAAACTGCATTTGAAAATAAAATCGACCACTGACCGCAAGGAAGCGGTAGACGGCGCCGATTATGTTATCACCAGCATCCGCCCGGGAGGCTGGAGAGCAGCACGTTTTATCCGAGAAATAACCTGGAAGCGCGGGCTGGAAGTACAGCCTGATGCAACAGGACCCGGCGGAATTTTTCAAGGTTTGGTTCAGGTCCCGGCGTTACTGGATATTGCCCATGATATGGAAAAGCTTTGTCCCGACGCCTTATTGATGAGTTACTGCAACCCCATGGCCATCAACTGCTGGGGTTTAAATGATTATTCCAAAATTAAGAATGTCGGTTTGTGCCCTAACCCGACCGGCGGTCAGGAAAGATTTGGCAGAATGGCTGGAGTCCCGCCAAAGGATGTTTGGTATACAGTAGGCGGCCTGAACCATCAATCCTGGTTCTTGGAAATTAAATACAAAGGGGAAGATCTCTATCCAATACTGAGAAAGAAAGTAGCGGAGATGGAGGTTTCCGACCAGCATGAAGCCGCCCCCGGTCACGAGAGTCCTATTGAGATTGAGGCATTTAAAACGTTCGGCTATTTTACCAGCGGTTACGGTCATTTATCGATATCTCTGCCGTACTTCAGAAGAACCCCGGAACTGGTGGAAAAATACAAGGTCGGCAGTAATGAACATATGTACGCCGATGCGCCCACGATTACCGCCAGGCAAGATGAAGAATTAAGAAAGCAGCTGAAGAGCGGTTTTAAGTTTGTGCTGAAAGAGGAACATCGCTATACCGGCATTGCCGCGGAAATTATCAACGCCATGGAAACGGGCACACAGACGCGTATTTTCGGCAACGTGAAGAACACCGGCCTCATCCCCAACTTACTGGAAGGCTGTGTGGTTGAAGTTCCGATCATGGTAGACAAGGGTGGTATTCATCCTACCTATATCGGCAATCTGCCGCCCCAGTGCGCGGCTTTAAATCGTCTGAATATCAACGTTCAAGAGCTGGCAGTCAGAGGAATTGTTGAAAAGGATAAAACCAAAATCCTTCAGGCAATCCTGCTTGACCCGCTAACCTTCTCCATGTTCTCCATTGATGAAATCAAAGAGATGGTCAATGAAATGTTCAAAGCAGAAAAAGAATTCATGAAAGGCTATAAATAGTCCTATAAACCTCGATCTAAAAGAATAATCTTAGAAAAGGAGCCTCTACAGTTAAAGTAGAAGCTCCTTTTCTTTATTAGCGGCAAAAATAATTAGAAATTAAATATGGAAACGAATCTACATCAGACAATAAACTACAAATGTCAGGTTGTAATAGTATGTCTTTCGTATTAAAATGCTAAATAACAAATTATATGAGTAAAAAACATCTTAGTTCTTACCTGCAAGCCTCTCCACGTACATTGTTATTCTATTTTACGGTGGTGATTCTGCTTCTTTCAACGGTAATTTTCAGTCTTGGTTTTATTTTAAATAATTCTGCTATTTTAATAACCGGGTCTATTATTTTACTCGTCTGGTTCATAGCGATTTTTATAAGTGTATTACCTCAAACCGATACTTTTCTCAGCACTAGATTGAATCAATTGAAGCGAGGGGCGTTAATCATTTTCGTTTTTCTGTTTGTTGCAGGCCTGCTGGGAGCCGCTACGATTGTGATTCTGGTTCCTCATGTGATACAGGACAAGAATATCTCCAGCGATTTACATCAATTATTAACCGGAGTACAAAGAGATTACGGATATAACGATGGCACGACCCTATCGCAGCAGGCAGTTGAAAATCTGCTCAAAGGGCAGAACCCATATGCTCATGCGAATATCATCCGGGCATTACTGAAATATCATGGTACCTACGACACGGTAACACCATTGAGGACAGGAATTTTCTCCGATGTTTTCCCCTATCCTCAAGACAGTCAACTACGGCAGTTGTGGGATAAGGCTATTCAAATGCCGTCATCGGTTCTTCCCGAAATCGAATCCAGAGTCTGCTATCCAGCGGCTTCTTTTTTACTTCCGGCACCTTTCATCTTTATAGGGATATCAGATATCAGGATTGTATATGCCATTTTTTCCCTGGCAGGGCTGGCCTATGCGGTAAAGGTAATCCCCAAAAAGAAGCGTCTTTTATTTATTGGAGTTGTACTCATCAGTCTCGAGTTGTGGAATACCATTTTTGCGGGAGGTGAACTGAGCAGCCTCTGCTTTCCCTTTTTACTCGTCGCCTGGTTAGCGCTCAATAGAAATCTGTGGTTATCTGCAATTTGTATGGGTTTGGCTGTCGCTACCAAGCAAACCGCCTGGTTCCTGTTGCCTTTTTACCTTATTTTATTATTCAAAACACAGGGAGTAAAAAAATTATTGACGGTATTGGCTATTATTGCCGGTATATTCATAATCACTAACTTGCCATTTGTAATTGCTGATCCCAAACTCTGGTTTAGTTCAATAATATCGCCGATGATGGACCCGATGTTTCCAACCGGCGGCGGTTTGATAACATTGGTTACTAGCGGCCTTTTCAAGATCCAATCATCCTTACCGTTCACAATTCTGGAAGGGATTGTTTTCATTGCTGCCATAATATGGTATTTCCTATATTGTCGACGTTACCCCCAAACCGGGCCGATTCTGGCGATAATACCACTCTTTTTTGCCTGGCGCAGCATGTTCCCTTATTTCTTTTATGTAGACATTATTGTATTAGCCTATATCATGGTGAACGATGATGCCGGTCGGCAGACAATTTTACTAGTTGACAATCCAACGGATCACGAGGCCTCAATCCCGATATCCACTGCCGGATAATTTTACCCATGTCACTCTTCTACAATTTGATATCAATGGGAACATAGTTGAATTTGGTGCTGTTATGTAATCGGGGAGAATGCAGGCTTCAGATTCAAGGCAGGGAAAGCTAGTTAACTCTTTTCCGTCGATTGGAGAGATAGTCGACCAGAATGTACTGTCCCAGACCGTCAGGACTGGCGAAGAAGACCCGACCTTTATTGATCCTGGCAATTCTGGTGATAAAAGCATTATTGAGATTGCTCTCACCAAGCATAAATGTGTTGATGGTAATACCCTGTCTAGTACAGGTTTCCACCTCTCTTAGTGTTAGTTGCAGGGTACGGGCGCCGGGTGAGAACTGGTAGCTGACTTGCCCCTCTTCCAAATGAGCCGTCGGCTCGCCGTCGGTAACAATAATGATTTGCTGATTTTGGGCTTTCTCTTTCGCCAGTAGTTTTCTGGCAAGCTCCAAACCATGCTGGATATTTGTGTAGGGGTCAGATTGGTCCAGGCGCAATGATACCAATTCCTCTTTTTTAATCTCACGGGCGTAACTGGAAAATCCTACAATGTGGAGGCTATCCCCAGGGAACTGGCTTCTGATCAGTCCATCAAGGGCAAGGGCGACATGTTTAGCGGCGTAGAAGTTGTCTTTTACCGACATGGAAAGACTGAGGTCGAGCATCAGCACTGTGGCCGAACGCGCCGACCGTTCCGGTTTATATACTTCGAAATCAGCAACCTGGAGTTTGACGGGAGGTTGCTGTTGCGTTCGAAGCAGGGCATTCATCATAGTCTGTTTCAGGTCGATGTCAAATTCGTCACCGAATTCGAATCGTTTGGTTTCTTCACCTCTTTTCCCGACGCTGCCGCGGTCACTGATCTTGTGTCCGCCAAATTTGTCTTTCTGCAGTTGAGAATAGATATCAGTCAAGGCTTTCTGCCCGATTTTCCTGATGCCTAATGGTGTCAGTTCAAAGCCGCCGTCTTTACGGTGGATGTATTTCGCTTCTT
>Ga0182017_10000846_pt1 | contig 24200 bp, 16 predicted proteins | sample 712E3DmetaG_FD_120492 | JGI IMG/M metagenome (GOLD analysis project Ga0182017, IMG submission 120492) | Permafrost microbial communities from Stordalen Mire, Sweden - 712E3D metaG | ecosystem: Environmental > Terrestrial > Soil > Wetlands > Permafrost | place: Sweden: Stordalen | collected... | reverse complement strand
GATTTCTACGACGCCCTAACTTCGAAGCGTTGCTACCGGTCCCCAATCAGCCATGAGGTCACCTGCCGGATGATCCAGACCGGCAGCGGGACACATTTTGACCCCGACGTCGCAACCGCCTTCACAAACCTGGAGGGCGAGTTCCACCGCATCCGGCGCGAGATGCATGATCGAAACGAGTCGGCGTAGGCGCGCCTCGCCCGCACCGGGCGACCGCAGGTCGCCCCTACGAACCAGACGGATCGATCCGAAACATCGGTGACCCTCACGCGGCTATCGCGGGATTGTGGGACTCTGGCGTGGCCTTGCCGCTGTCGGCGCTGACCTGGCCCTGGGCTTGCGCCGTCGGCATGTGGATGACGAAGGACGAGGGCCAGCCCTCGCAGGCTTCCACAGCCAAAGTAGCCCCGTGCGCCTGGGCGACCATCCGGCAGAAGTACAGACCCTGGCCCCAGCCCGACAAACGTCGTGCGCCCTGATCCCCGGGCTGGAACTTGTCGAAGGTGGTTTCGCGCCGCTCGGGCGGGATCTTCGCGGCCGTGCAGTGAACCGCGATCCACACTTCGGCGTTGCGTTTGGTGGCTTCGAGCAGGATGCGACCCCCGTTCGGGGTGCGGCGAATCGAAGCGGTGATCAGGCTTTGCAGCAGCCGCAGGAAGAGGCGCGAATCCGCAGCGACAGGCAAGCAATCCTCCGCGTCCAGTTCGATCCTGATGGACTTGCTGCGGGCGTGGGTGGCGGTGCTGTCGCGGGCTTTCTCCAGCAGATCCTGTACTTCGAGGCTCGCGCGATTCATGATGATGCCCCCGTCCTCCAGCCTGGTCGTGTCCAGGATCTGCGCGATCATTTCGGACACATCGCCGGAGCCGGCCAGGGCCTCCTCGACCGCTTCCAGCCAGGGCTTGCTGACCGGATGGCGTCTCATCTCCAGGTCCAGGTACTCCAGCGAGAGCATGGTGGCGCCCACCGGGGAGCGCATGTCGTGGACGATGACCCGCACCAGGCTGTCCTTGTCCTGCTGAAGGTTGCCCAGCTTCTCGCACTGGTCGCGCGTCTCGGCCAGCATGCGCCGGGTGACCTCGGCCTCGGCGGTTTCGCGCGCCAGCTTGCTGCTGGCCGCGGCGAGCAGCAGCACCGCGACTGCGGTCAGCATGGGCAACGCGCTCAGATCGGCCTGCTGCATGAGCGACAGCTCGCACAGCGTTGCCAGCAGGGTCACCAGGACCAGACAGCGGGTGCGAAAGGCGAGCCCACCCACGGCGATGGGCAGCACGAACACCCCCACGCTGAGACCGGCGATGGTCTGAGCGCCCATGGTACCGACCAGCAGGGCGGTTCGTAGCACAGCATAGACGAAGCCAACGTCGAGTACAGGCTGGATCCACGCCAGCCGCAGCATCACAGTTCGCCCCTGCGCCGCGAAGCTGATCAAGGCCAGCGTGCCGTAGGCGATCAAGAGGGGAACTTGCCTGCCCCATTCGGCGTCGTCGGAGCCCTTCCACAGGATGACAGAAACAACAAGAAACAGCACCGAGCCAACTAGTCGCAGGCTGGCCGCCGCAGACAGGATGCGGCGGCGCTGGCTGTCGGCAGCCTCGCTCAGGATACCGATCCCGGAGGCAGGCACGGGTTGCGTCGAGTCGAGCGGCACGGCTTGACCCCTAGAAGCGTGGTTCCGGCGGGGGGAAATCCGGCCGGGCAAACAGGTAACCCTGCATGAGGTCCCCGCCATTGGCCGCAAAGTCATCGCGTTCAGCTTCGGTTTCGACGCCCTCAGCGATGACCGGCACATCCATCTCCTGGCAGAGTGTTACCACAGCGCGCATCAACTTTCGCCTGACGGCGACATTCTCGATCTTGCGGAAGAGTGACATCTCAAGCTTGACCGCGTCGGGCTCCAGCAGCGCTAGATTGCCCAGGCCCGCGGCCCCTCCGGCAACGTCGCTGACCGCGATCTTGTAGCCGAGCGAACGCAGCCTCCTGGTCCGGGCCAGGAAGTCCTGGGTGTCGTCCGCTGCGGCTTGTTCGGTGATCTCGAAGTAGACCTGCTTGGAGAAGGCAGCCAGCGGAGAAGCGGGGTCATAGAGGCTCTTGTCCAGGAGTTCCAGTGAATGGAGGTTGACGAACATGGTCGATCGGTGGGAACTCATGACGGACGCCACCTGACGGCGGACGCGTTGTCCGAGCAGGCCAATCTGTTTGAGATCTTCCGCAGCCTTCAGGAGGTCGAGCGGAGTGGACAAAGAGGGCTCGTTGGTCCGGATCAGCGCCTCGCAGCCCACGATGCTCTTGTGCGACCACGAGACGATCGGCTGGAAGGCCATCCACAGGCTCCGCAGCGCCCGGGAGAATCGCTCGCTCGTGTGTTCTTGCCGTTTCTCTTGGTCCTCGACGATGTGCATCTGGCTCGTCGTCCGCCGCCTGTGCAGGGCGCGGTCGAGCTCGCGCTCGAGCTGCGCGGCCGACACCGGTTTGAGCAGGTAGCTGATCGCGCCCCATTCCACCGCCGCCCTGGCAGTGTCCAGATCGGGCTGGCCGGTGACCAGGATGATCGGCATGTCGGCATCGGTCCTGCGGATGTCCTGCAGGACCTGGATGCCATTCTGGTCGGGCAGATTGATGTCGCTCACGACGGCATCGAAGTGTTCCCTGATGGCCAGCCTGCTCGCCGATTGGCCATCGTTGGCGATGCGGACCTTGTAGCCAGAGGCGTCGAGCATGCGGGCGCAGGTCTGGGCGAACACGCCATCGTCGTCAACCACCAGCACGCGGCCGCGCGATGCGCCCGCGTCCACAGCGTCCGGACCGGTGGCATCGGCCCCGAACCGGGAGGAGCGTAGGGGCTCGGGCTGGCCCAAGGCCGGCTCGGACAGAAGAAGTTGCAGCTCTTCGCCGTTTTCGATGGCATCGCGGTCATTGGCGCCCGCGGAAACCTCGTCCAACGAGAAATCGCAACGTCCAGTCTGCATGGTGTCCCTCCTGGGATTTGACTCGCCCGGCCCGGCCTCTCTCCGAGACACATTCGTGGAAAGGAGCAACCCAAACGTGACTCGGGAGGAGGCAGGCTCGGGGGGCGTGTAACCCAATGGCGGAACAAAGCAAGCCCGGGGCCATCCACAAATTGGCACCTGGCCGCCTATTCCCCGGCGGGACCGTCGGCCATCTGCCACTCGCCGGCAACCCGCGCGTCGGTACCCTGACAGGCGACATCCACCCACAGCGTTCCGCTCCCATGTCGGCCGGCCGGCCCCCGGATCGATTTTCCCGCCGCCGACGCTCCGTGAACGCCAGACCGCCGCACATCGCCCTGGTGGACCTGAACCTGCCGGATGGGCGCACCGTCGAGATTCTGACGTCGCTATATGGTTTCTCCGCCCTCCACCAGCGCTGGCTGGGTGGGCGCGCCGGTGCGCAGGTAGCGCGACGCCATCTCGTATTCGAAGAATGAGGCCATCTTGGTGTCGATGACCTTGGACCACAGGGCGTGCGCATCGTTGCTCTTGCCCTCGGCGAGCAGGCGCATGGCCTGGTAGAAAAAGACCTCGGCCCGCTTGCCGGGCGTGTCCGCCATGGCCAGTAACTGGTCGTAGCTGATGCGGCTGAGCGCGTAGCGCACGAGCTGCCGGTACCAGGCCGAGGCGCGCGGCGGACGCAGCTCCACCTGGCGGGCATCCAAGGTGCGCAGGTAGGCCAGGGCAGCGGCGTCAGGGGCGTGGGCGCGGCGTCGGGTGATGTCCAAGATCCACAGCGAGGCGTAGACCTTGACGTATTCCGAAACCACGCGACTCGACTTGGAGATCGCACGCCGGTAGATATCGAGCGCGGGCTCTGCGTCGCCCCGCTCCACCAGGAAGGCGATGGCGTCGATGTAGCTCTGGTCGCGGGACTCATCTTGCTCGATGGATTCGTCGAACTTGCGCAGGCCATCATCGCGCCGGCCGAGCAGGTAGTAGAGCCGGCCCACCTCGAAGGTGGCTCCCGCGGAGGCGCCCAGGCTCTTGCGGCGCAATTGCTCGATCATCAAGCGCTCCCAGCCGCGCACCGCAAACCGCCATGCGTTGCGCGCGTCGTCTCGGTTGCCGTTCACTTCGTAGGCCACGCCTAGGGCATAGGCCAAGCGTGACTGCCCCTCAACGAACGACACGGTTTCCTCGGCAGGCGCCTCGTGCTGCCGGCTGTCGATGGCCTTGCGCAGGAGAAGCGCGGCTTGCTCAGAACTGCCCCGCTTGAGAGCCAGGTTGGCAATCTGCAGGGTCACCTCAACGTCGCCCGGGTTCTCACGTTGCGCGCGCAGAAACATGGGCTCGGCGTCATCCAGCCTCCCGGCATCCACCAAACCTTTTGCCACTGCGAGATCCACATCGGCTTCGCTCAACTTAAAGTTCTTGCTGCCGTAGCGCTTCTGACTCTTGGCCAGTTGGCTGCGCAGGGTTTCGGCCTCGCGCAAGACCGGCTGCAGGTGGTCGGGGTCAATGCGCGACTTCACATGCAACAACGCGAGTTCCATTCGCTCAGAAAGCAGATCAGCCATCTTGTCCGCGCTGGCGTTCTGCCGTTCCAGGACGGCGAGCGCCTCGTCGAGCAAGCGCAAAGCTAGCAGGGGTGCCGGGGCAAAGCGCGCCACGCGCGAAGCCAGCAGCAACATCTCGGCGTCGCCGGGAAAGAGAACGATCCCACCGCGTAGGATCTCGGCTGCAGCCACCGGATCGATTCGATCCGAAGAGGTGCCGAGCAGCAGCTCACCGCGGGGCAGAAAGCGCCGGGCGAGAGCCAGATAGTCAGCAGGCTGAGCGGCCGAGCGATTGACAGCGGCCAAGAGTTGCCGGAAATCGGGGTCGTCGCCCGGCTTGTCGGCAAAGCCTGCGGCTGCCTCGGCAGCGCGGCCCATCTGGCCACAGCGAAGGTAGAGCGCGGTTGCGTTGATCTCCATTGCCGAGAGGGACTCAGTGTCGAGCAACAACTCGCTCAGCATGCCGCGCCCGCCGACCCCGGTGCCGGGCGGCCGGCGCAACATGCGGGCCAGGCGTTCCTGGCGCTCCGAGCCGAGGCGAGCCACGCGCTCGACCACGGCTGGGCTGGGCCAGCTTGCCGCGACACCGTCGAGAATATCGGCCGCAGTCGGCTGGGTGCGAGGTCCGGGCGTACCCTCGGAGAGCCGCGTCTGCGTGGCCAGCCAGACCAGGACTTGCTCGACGCGCGCCGGCCAATCCGGGTCTTGCGGCTCCAGGGTCTGCAGCACGAACAGGCCAGTCGCCACCGGCAGTTCATTGCCGCGCGGCGAATAGACGCCTACGATCAGACGGGCTGCGGACCCCAGCAAGCTCCGCTCGCGATCGGAAACAGCCAGGCCTTCGGGCCGCCAGAGCAAAGGCGCGGGGTAGAGATCCAGGGCGTCGCGAAAGGAATCGTGGAGTCGGTCAAAGTCATCCTCGCTGCCGAGGATGCTGGAATTGCGTCGCAAGCGCTGCGCGTCGAGAGTCGCCAAAGGGCCAAGCAGGTACTCGACCATCTTGAGGCGAATCTGTGCCTGTTCCTCGGAGCCCTGGGCAAGCGCTTGATAGAGGAATCTGGCCTCGAGGAAGTCCTCTTCGTTGGCAATTGGGGCCAGCGAGGCAGCCTCTTTGGCCAGGCGCGTCGCTGCCTCGCTCGGCTTGCCTGCCCCGGCCGCGCCTCGATAGGCGCAGCCGGATGCCACCACCGCAAAGACGGCCAGGGCGGCGCACCACCAGATTTTGTTCATGCTGGCAGTTTAGCCCGTGCGGGTGGTCTTCGGCCACAAACGATAGGGCCGGTTGCGAAGGCAGCTTGACCCGAAGATCGGCGGGTGGCTAACATCCCTCGCCATGGGGACTTTGCTAGTCGCGTGGGGAGCCCGCCGGCTGAGCCGGCGGCGAGCCATCGCGGGAAGGTATGGAAACCCTTTCAGGGTTTCCATGTTAGTCGCGTGGGGAGCCCGCCGGCTGAGCCGGCGGCGAACCATCGCGCGAGGCCGAGCGAAGCGAGCGGGGAGGTGGTGGGGGTGGGGGGCCGAAGGGTATGGAAACCCTTTCAGGGTTTCCATGTTAGTCGCGTGGGGAGCCCGCCGGCTGAGCCGGCGGCGAACCATCGCGGGAAGGTATGGAAACCCTTTCAGGGTTTCCATGTTAATGGTGCTTGGGCTCGGACTGGTTGCCGTGGCGGCCTGCGAGAGCGTCAACTCGGATAGGATCGAGCAGTGGAAGGGTACGCAGAAGGGGCCTGCAAAGATCGAGGAGGCCCTGCGCAGCTCCGGTGTCGCGCCCAGTCTGCGCGCCCAGGCCGCGGCCGCCCTTGTCGACTTGGGTATGCCCGAGAAGGTCGACGAGGCGATGGCGACTTTGCCGGCTAACCAGCGCTGGGAGATTATCAAGTCGCTCGTCCCCATTCACATCAAGGCCATGGAGAGCGCGCCGGTGCCCAAGGCGCGCGACGCCCGCGACGGGCTGTTCAGCGTTCGTGCGTACGCGCAGCCTGAGGAACAAAAACAGATCGACGCCGCGATTCTGACGTCAATGGAAAAGGACCTCAAAGACGGCCGATTTGCGGGGGGAAGGCACTCGTTTGACAAAATGTTGGCGGTTATCGGTACGGCGTCGGGACCCATGCTGGTCAGACTGCTGCTCGACCCCAAGTCGCCCTACAAAGGACTGGCCGAACTCCTGCTCAAGGTGGGCGACGAGTCGGCGCGCGAAAAGGGTGGCGCGGCCTTGGTGCGGCGGGCAGCGGCGGAAAGGGAAATCCCCAACGACATGTGGATTGCCCTGGGCAGCTTGGGCGGGCAAGGCGTGACGGAGTTTCTCACCCAGAAGCTGCTGAAGAGCCCGCCGGAAGAGGCGGCATTGGCGGCCAAGGCCTTGCAGCAAGCGCGCTACCCCAGCGTGCTCTCCTTGGCGCTCAAGATCGCGGCCGACCCCAAGGCCAACAACTTGGTACGAGACGAGGTCTTCGGCGTGGTAGAGAAAATAGGCGGCCCGGAGGCGCAGAAAGGACTCGTGGAAATCATTGCCAACGACAAGAAGGATCTCGTGCGCTATCGGGCGTATGAGGCCGCCTTGGAGGCAGGCACGGTCGGGGCCGTGCTGCCTGCGCTGCAGGCTTTCCCCGACAAGCTCACTTTCAAGAAGGAAGATGTGCTGGATTTCCTGGTCAAGGACATCACCAAGCTCGGTCTGCCGGCCAAGCCCGCGGTACTGGATGCCCTCTCGTCGCCGTCAGCCCTGGCGCGCATCACGGCGGTCTGGGCGCTCGAGGCGCCTCTGGCCAACCCCAGGCAGTCGCTGGGCAAGGCGAGCGATGCGGCCGCGTTGTTGAAGCTGGCCGACGACAAGGCGAGCCCCAAAGGGTTTCCCGCCGGCGTGACTGTCGGTTCGGAGGCCAAGCGCGTGGCGGCGGTGTTGCAGAAAAGGGGAGGCTAGCTTCGATACGAGGTAGAAAGCAGTCATGGCGAATTATCCCACCAGAAAAACGTTGCGGCATTTCTACTGCCGCGACGTGCTTTGGCAGAGCTTCGAACGCATGTCCGAGGCGCTGGACCGGGGCGTTGACGAGCTGGTGAACGAGGCCATGCGGGCACTTGCCCAGCAGCAGGGGTTTCTCCCGTCGGACTTCGTAATGTCGCCGGGCAGCGGACTGTCGCAGCCTGAGCGAGGGCTGCCGCGCCCTGATGCGCGCAGCGACGGCGGGCAGGGGTCGTCCGATGCGCAAGGCGGTAGTGGCGTGTCCCGCACCGGCCTGCGCCGAACCGGGCCCCCGCCCGTGCCGTCGGCGCGCGGCACGGCCGAGCAGCCAGCGAGCCGTCCGCCCCCGGTGCCCGCTTTCTCGGTCCCGCCGCAGACTGAGGCCGGGGCCGCGCCACCCTTGTATCTGATCTTCGGGAACCAGAGATACGTTATCGACAAGGATCAGTTCATCATCGGTCGTGGCACCAAGTCGTCGGACCTGCCCATCCGCGACGGCAATATCTCGCGCAAGCATGCAGCGGTGATCCGGCGCAATGGCGAGTATTACATCAAGGACCTGGGCTCGACCAACGGCATCGACTACAAGGGCGAGCGCATTGAGGGCAAGAAGATCGAGGAAGGGGACACCTTCTCGATTTGCGAGTATCAGCTAAAATTCACCTTCGAGTAGAAGTCAACCGCTGCGCGGAAAATGGCTGGCGCGCTTGATCCGTCGCTGCTCGACCAGCCCGTGACCGTTCTGGCAGGGGCCGGGCCAGTGACGGCAGCGCGTTTGGCCGAGCGCGGGCTGGAAAGCGTCCGCGATCTTCTCGGCTTTCTGCCGCTCGGGTATGAGGACTTTCGCACCCTCTACCCACTTGCGGCGCTGGCCAGCTTGCCCGAGGGCCATACGGTGGTGGTGCGGGCTCTGGTTGGGCGGGTTCGCCCGTTCTTCCGGCGCTTGCTCGATGTGTACCTGGAGCAGGACGGCGTGCAAGTGCGAGCCCGCTGGTTTCGGCCCAACGCTGGCATGGTCAAGACCTACGCCAAGGGGAACCTGGTGGCTCTGGCCGGATCCTTGCGGCGGGCCAAGGACGGCGCGGCCGAGCTCATCCATCCCCGCAACGTCACGGCGTTGATGGCCGAACAGCCTGGGTTAGGCGCAGAGTCCGGCCTGGGCCTGCGGCCGCGCTACCCGATGGTAGAGAAGGTCCCCGGCCGGGTCATCGAGAAATTGGTCTTTGCGGCGGTCGAGCAAGCGGCAGGGCTGGTGCCTGACATACTGCCTGCGGGCGTGGCCCAGCGCCTGGCTCTTCCGTCCATCGCCGATTCGCTTCGCCAGGTCCATCAACCCGATGCCTCGCTTTCCGACGAGAAACTGGCCGAGCTGGTGGCCGGGCAAGCACCTGCGCAAAGGCGTCTGGCGTTCGAGGACCTGTTCGTCGTGCAGGTTGGGCTGGCCCGGGAACGGAGCCGTGCCCGTCGCGCAGTGGGCTGGCGCTGTGAGGTCGATGGCGAGACGGTCTTGGCATCGGCGCGAGCCGCGCTACCCTTTATGCTCACTCGCAGCCAGGAACGTGCTATCCGGACGCTGCTTGGCGATCTGACCAGCGCGACGCCCATGCAGCGCTTGCTTCAGGGCGACGTGGGCAGCGGCAAGACCGCAGTGGCTTTTGCCGCGGCCTTGCTGGTCGCGCGCGCCGGCGGGCAGAGCCTGCTCATGGCGCCCACCGAGGTGTTGGCCGAGCAGCACGGACGCACCTTGGCCGCCTGGGGTGGCAAGGCGGGCTTGCGGGTGGGGGTGCTGCATGCGGGGCTTACCGCCCAGGAGCGGCGCCGGGTGCTGGCGTCGGCTGCGAGTGGCGCGGTCGATCTGCTGGTGGGCACGCACGCGCTGCTATACGCGTGGGGAGCCCGCCGGCTCTGCCGGCGGCGCACCATCGCGGGAGGGTATGGCGAGGCCGAGCGAAGCGAGCGGGGGGGGGTGGCGGGTGGGGAGCCGAAGGGCGGAGCGAACCCTCCCAGGGTTCTCATGCCAGAAGAGAGTATGAGGGTTCAGCGACTAGCCCTGGCCATCGTGGACGAGCAGCATCGTTTTGGGGTGCGCCAGCGGGCAGCCCTGCGTCGAGCCGGGGGCTGGATCCCTGACGAGAAAACCGGCATGGTTCCCCACCTTCTCGTGCTGTCCGCCACGCCGATCCCGCGCTCCCTGGCCCTCACCGCGTACGGCGATCTTGACCTCACCACCCTCGACGAGTCTCCGCCGGGACGCCAGGTCGTGGCGACCAATCTGGGCGTGGGCCAGGCTGCACGCCGCGAGGCCTGGGCCGCGGTCAAGGCGGCGGTTGCGGCCGGCGGGCAGGGTTTCGTGGTCTGTCCGGCTATCATCGAGCAGAAGCAGGACGGAAGCGGCCGGCGCACCTCGGTGCTATCCCGCTTTCGCGAGTTGGGGCCGCTGCTGGCGCCGGCGCGCGTGGGCCTGCTGCACGGACAGATGCCGAGTGCTGATCAGCAAGAAGTGGTTGAGGCCTTTCGTGCCGGCAAGATCGATGTCCTGGTCGCCACCACCGTGCTGGAGGTGGGCGTGGATGTTCCGGCTGCTTCGATCATCGTCATCGAGGACGCCGAGCGCTTCGGCCTGGCGCAGTTGCATCAGTTGCGCGGCCGCGTGGGACGGGCAGGGCAGGCGTCGAGTTGCTTCTTGCTCACCGGCGCGCAGGATCCTGAGATCTTGGACCGACTGGCGTTCGTGGCCGCAACCAGCGACGGGTTCCGCATCGCCGAGGAGGATCTGCGCCGGCGCGGCCCGGGCGAGATCTACGGCGAGCGCCAAACCGGCGTGGTGGGCCTGTGGCTGCGCGATCCGGCCGGGGTAGCGGCTTTGGTCGAACAGGCGCGCCAGGAAGCCGAAGCCCTGCTGGTCGAGGATCCGGCGCTGGCCTCGCCTGAGCACGCGGCCTTGCGCCAAGCGGTCGAGACGCGCTGGCTGCGCCGGCGGCCGATAGCCGAGGAAGCGGGATGAACAATCGGCAACAGCGTGTCCTATGGGCCGGGCTGCTCGGCGGCGTGCTGGCCGGCAGCGGGGATAGCCTGGCCACCCTGGCGGCTGCGGCTAGTCGGCCTTCGGCCGTGCATGCGGTGGCGCTGGGCAGTGTGGCGGGCGCGCTATTGGGCATTGGGCTGGCTCTGGTCAGCGTGCTTCTTGCCGCAATCGCGGCCCGGGCCGGGGCGCGTGTACGACGGATTCCGTCGACAGCCCTGGTTGCAATGACCATGGCAGCGCCGCTGGTGGTCTACGACGGCTTTGCCCTGTTCGCCGGGGCCAAGGCGTCGCGAGTCGCAGGTCACCAAGCGATCTCGGTGGCGCTTGTCCTGTTGCTGCTCGGGCTGGTGGGGCTGGCGGGCAGCCTGTGGCAGCGACTACTCGTCCATTTGGAGAGGGAGTCGGGACGTGGCCGCATAGCGGTGGCCGCGGGCCTCCTGGTTGCGGCGGCCGCAGCAGAGCAGGCCAACCGCACGGTGCTGCCGCGGCTCTATCCGTGGTTTCATGTGTCGTTGGGGTTGCTCCTCGTCGCTGCCTGCGTGCTGGCGGCAGGGGCCGTGCTGGCCAGCCGGGCGTTGCGGCCGGAGGCGCGCCTGCCGACGGTAGCACTGCTGGCCAGCGTGCTGGTCCTGGCCGGCCTGGGAGCGCATGAGTTTTCTTTCATGGGTACAAGCCAGAGCCTGCGCTTCTTTGCCTACGAAAAGACCCAGGTGATCAGCCTGATGCTGCGCTTGCTGCCGGCCCAACCCATGCGTCGTGGCGCTGTCCATCCGGATGCCATCCCGCTACCCGCAGCCAGCCCTTTGCCCGAGGGACCGCACCGGCCTGGCGCCGATGTGGTGCTTATTACAGTGGACGCCACCCGCGCCGATCACGTGGGCGCCTATGGCTATGGCCGTCGGAGTACGCCCAACATCGATGCGCTGGCCCGGCGCGGGGTGCGCTTCGCGCGCGCCTATGCCCAGGCCCCGCACACCTCGTTTTCCATCGCGTCGCTTATGACCGGCAAGTACTACCCGACCCTGGCGCGGCTGGGCCGGCAGAGCCAGCACGAAACCCTGCCTTTCACCCTGCGCCGCTACGGTTGGAAAACCGCCGCATTTTTCCCGCCCGCAGTGTTCTTCATCGACGCCCACAAGATGAAAACCTTCGAGGCCAACAACTTCGACTTCGAGTACGTGAAATACGAGTATTTGAACGCCGAGCAACGGGTTGAACAAATCGACGATTTCTTCCGCAAAGAGAATCCGCGCAAAGTCTTCCTCTGGCTACACCTGTTCGAACCCCACGAGCCCTACGATGCGCATAAGGGTTACGATTTCGGCAGCCGCGACATTGATCGCTACGACAGTGAGATCGCGTATTGCGACGCCGTGGTGGGCCGGGTGATCGCGTATGTGCAGGAAAAGCGACCCAACGCCATCATCGTGGTGGCCGCGGATCACGGCGAGGAATTCGACGAGCACGGCGGGCGCTACCACGGCACCACTCTCTATGACGAACAGGTGCGGGTTCCGCTCATCATCTACGTTCCCGGCGTGGCCCCACGCGTGGTGGCCAGCCCGGTCCAGTTGATCGACATCGCGCCCACCATCTTGGGACTGCTCGACCTGCTCGCCCCGGCACGCATGCGCGGGACTGACCTCGGGCCATGGCTGGCCACGCCGCCCGCGCCAGAGGACCGCCTGCCGCCGGTGTTCGCCGAGGTGGAAGACAAGCGCATGGTGGTCAAGGGCCAGGAGAAGCTCATCTGCGACCTGGCCAAGGACTACTGCGCCTTTTTCGACTTGGGGGCCGATCCACGCGAAGAGCACGACCTGGCCGAGGCGCGACCAGAGCGAGTGGCGGCGCTGCACCAGTTGCTCGACACGTGGCTTGACGAGCAGGCGCGCATCGAGTCGCGGCCCCTAGCCGGCGCAGACAGCCCGGCTGTGTCTCAGGCGATCGGGCGTGGCCTCATGGGCGATCCGGCCGCCGCTTTCGAGCTGGCCACTATGCTGCAATCACCGGCGCCCGTGGAACTGCGGCGCGAGGCCGCCCGCCTGTTGGTCGAGGCGCTGCCAGGCCGGCAAGATACGCGGCCGATGGTCGTGGCGGCCATCAAGGCGGCTGACGACGATGAGGTTCGCGACTGGGCCGCCGTGGCGGCGCTGCGGTTGGGCGAGGCGAGCGGCCGACCGCGGCTGCTCGCCATTGTCGGGCGTCCGGGCAGCGAGGCCCGCCAGGGACTGCGAGTCCACGCAGCGCTGGCCTTGGCCCAATCCGGCGACGGCACGGGCGTGATGGTGTTGGGCGAGGCGCTGGATGCGTGCTCGGCCAATGAGGGGTTGTGCAAGTCGGTCGTTGCAGCATTGGGCAAGCTGCGCGACCCGCGCGCGGTGCCGGCCCTGATCGCACATTTGCCTGATGTATTGACCCGAGTGGAAGTCGTGCAGGCCCTGGGAGAGATCGGTGATGCCGCGGGCGAGCCTGCGCTGATTGAGCGGCTGAAGACCGACGAATACGTGCCCGTGCGCGTGGCCGCGGCAGGTGCCCTGGCCCACCTGGGCGGTGCGCGTGCGGTGCTGGCTCTCAGGTGGTCCGTCGCCAACGAGAAAGAGCCGCGGGTGGCCGAGGCCGCGCGGGCTGGGCTGGCAGAGCTGCGGCGGGGACAGTGACCCGAAACTAGCCAGTATCGCGTGGACCGTCGATCGAAGTTAGCTATTTCACCACAGAGGGCACAGAGAACACAGAGCCGGACCGGAAAGGAAGAAGTTGGGTCGGATCCGGAACCCTTTCTTTCCGGCCTCTGTGTCCTCTGTGTCCTCTGTGGTGAAACTCCGGATCGCACATCTGGCCGCCGAATTCGAGAAGAGCGTGGCTAGCACCTAAGTTCCTCGAAGCTGAGCTCCTGGCGATCAGCGTGCGAGGAGGGAGTAGCCGAGCCCGCACGCCCATTGGCCGTACACGCAGACCGCACTTCTGGAAGAGCTGCCGGTTTGGCCACACGAGGGGCGGGCGTCGCCTGGGCTACAAGGATGCCCCTGGCAAGCGCCCATGGTCGTTCCGGAGGGACACCAACCGGTGCCCGCGGACCAGTTCTGCGATCCGGTCGTCACGCAGTCCCCACTGGGCGTCAGACATGTGCTGGGCGGGTTGCAGTCGTAGGAGCGGATGCAACTGCTCGAGGAACCGCCTGAGCAGGTGCACGAACCCATGAGCGGCTCGTTGCCGGGACAGAGTTCCGCCACGTACGCACATTGCGCGCCATCGGGGCTGCACGATCCGGCCTGACCTCCGGTTCCTTTGCACATCGAGGCCACCGGCGCAGATGCGCTGCAGCCCAGATCCCCCAGGCTGGTCCATTTGCCCGATGCGCACCAGTAGATCGCCTGCAAGACGCTACCGTCGTTGCATCGAAGGTCGTCATAGGCACACTCGCTGTCAGACGGCAGCGAGCATGGGTCACCGCCTGCCGGCCGGTCGTTGGGGCATCCAGGCACTGGGCGGATTCCGGCTTCGGAGTTTGCCTCGGGACCACCGGTTTCTGAACTGCCGGCCTCAGCAGTGTCGCCGGTCAGGCCGGTGGGGCCATCGATTGCGAGGTCGCTGTCCAGGTTCACGTTGGCCGTGCCGTCGGGAGCGAGGCCACTGTCCACGTTGATCGATGCCTTGCCTCCGCACGAAGCGGCCAGCCCAACCGTGAAGAGACAGGACATCACCAGGACTTTGGGATCGCGGTTTGGCATTGATTCCTTCCTGTTCTTGGCAAAAGCACGTGCGGGGAGTACATCAAGCAAGGCTCATGCCACCCCCGCGACATTGCCGGGCAGCGCCGCTCAAGGTGAACAGACGAAAGACCGCGGGCGAGGTTTTGGCGTAGACTGGAAGGCGGTAAGAAGGATTCACCCATGATGTTTCGACCAAACCTCGGCGTTCTTGCGATGCTGGCAGCAACAATTCTCGCCTGTAGCTCGTCAGGTGGAAAGGCCGGGGCGGGCGGCGCTACTGCTGGCGGCACCAGCCCAACTGGCGGGGCCGTTGCTGGCGGAACCAGCGCTGCGGGTGGCAGCCTTACCCCAACCGGAGGCACCACTGCGACGGGTGGTGCGATTCTGAACGGCGGAGCGGGCGGGGGCGGCGCGACGAGCAGCGGCGGTGTGACGAGCGCCGGTGGCACTACAACCACTGGCGGCACTGCGACCACCGGTGGCAGCAAAGCCACGGGCGGCGCGACCGGCGGCGCAGCCAAGGGTGGCAGTGTGGCAGGCGGCAGTGCGACCGGCGGAGGAATCACCGGCGGAGTATCGGCGGGCGGTGTGACTTCAGCCGGCGGCACGATTTCAGCCGGTGGAACGACGGGAGCCGGCGGCAGCAAGCCCGCGGGCGGCACGACTTCAGCCGGGGGAACCACGGCTAGCGGCGGCACCACGTCGACCGGCTCAGGCACGGTACTGGAGTCCACCGCGCTCAAGCTTGAACTCACCGCGAGTCCCTACTCCTACAAGGTCACAGAAAAGTCTTCCGGCGATGTGCTGCTGCTCCAGTCGGCCTCCACCTTCACCGTAGGCGGAAGCGCCTATACCACTTCCGGCGCGAGCGGGTTCACCACCACTGGCACCACCCTGGATGCCACCCTCGCCCTGAGCGGAACCTCAAACACCGCTCATGTGAAGTTTACCTTCACCAGTCCCGAGGTGCTGCAGGTGCTACTGACCTACAACAGCGGCACACCTACCAACGTCAAGGAGCAGTTCAACGACCAAAGCGAGCACTACTACGGAATCTGGGGCTATCACCTGGGCACCAGCGGCAATCTCGACAACCGGGGCGCGGATGAGGACCTGCTCGGGCTGCAGACATATTCCGACATCAACTACAGCAGCGCCCGGGCGCCCTTCTATGCGACCTCCAAGAAATACGGCATCTATGCCGAATCGATGGCGAAAGGCCACTACACCATCGCGGTGAGCAGCAAGACCAGTTTCAACTTCGACAGCCCGCAATTGCAGTACGACGTCATCTATGGCCCTACCTACGCGGACATTTTTGGTCGCTTCAACAGTCTGGCCGGCCCTTCGTTCATGCCTCCCACCTGGGCCTTTGATTCAATTTGGTGGCGGGATGATCATCATGCTGATTGGGCCGCGCAGGGGGTCACCAGCAGTCAGGCGCTGGTGATCAAGGATGCGGACAATCTGCGGCTCCACAAGATTCCGGCCTCGGCCATCTGGATTGATCGCCCGTACGGCACCCCGCAAGGTCAGTCCGGTGCGGCTGGCGGATGGGGCAACATGGATTTCGACAGCACCTTCCCTAGTCCCACCCAAATGATAAGTGATCTGAATACCAGGGGGATGAAGCTGATCGTTTGGACGGCTAATCGGTGCTACAATGGGCTGCTGACCGAGGCGAAAGCCAGTAGCTACAATTTTGCAGTGGGTACCTATGGCGATTCCCCAGCGGCAGATGTGCGGATCGCGGGTGCCTATAGCTGGTTCAAGTCGAAGCTAGATGCTTTCGTCAAGCTGGGCATACGCGGCTACAAGATCGACCGCGGCGAAGAAGGCGAGCAACCGGATTCGGCGCAAAATCAGAGTGTCTACCTGTTTCACAAGCTGTCGTATGAAGGGATGTCTGCGGCCAATGGCAATGATTTCTTGATCTTTGCCAGGAATGTATTCGACAAGGCCCGGCAATATTCTGGTCACTGGAGTGGCGATCCCAGTGCCAGCTTTGCCGGCTTGATCGGGTCGGTCAAGATTGGGCTTAGGGCCGGCACGATAAACTTCCCGATATACGGTTCGGACGCCGGCGGTTACAACGGCACCCCCAACAAGGAGGTCCTTGCCAGGTGGCTGCAATTCAACGCCTATACCTCCATGATGGAAGTACTGAATGGACCCAACCGAACCGTGTGGACCAGTTTCGATCAGGCATTGATCGACATTGCCACGGCGCAAGCCCAGGCGCATCACGACTTGATCCCCTATACCCGGTCGTACGCGTACAAGGCCACCCAGACCGGTATGCCTATCATGCGAGCCATGATCCTAGCCTACCCGGACGACACCAGTGTCTTCGATACCTGGAATCAGTACATGTTCGGTGGGGAGATCCTGGTAGCGCCGGTGACCACTGCTGGCGCGACCAGCCGTTCAGTGTATTTGCCGGCCGGCAAGTGGCTGAACTACAATGACAAGTCGACGATTTCCACCGGCGGTACTTCCGTCACCGCTTCCGCTCCGCTGGCGACCATCCCGCTGTTCGTGAAGGAAGGCGCAATCATTCCACGGGGTGATATCCTGCAGTCCAACAACAACTGGACGAGCAACTGGGCTGGCTACTTGCGGATTGAGGTCTTCCCAGCGGCTACCGGCAGCAGTTCGTTCGACTACTATACCGGCAGCGCAGTGCGGACGATCACGTCCTCGCTTGCTGGCGGCACGCTGACGGTGCAATTTGACGATTTGGGGACAAACGGCACCTTGGAGGTGTATTGCAACGGCAGTTCGAGTGTGGTGCGCAATGGGGTGACCCTGAGCTCAGGAAGCGACTTCACCTATGATGCATCCAAGAAGCTGTTGACCGTATCGTATAGCGGGGCGACGACTCTCCAGATCAATGGTACGGCGAGCATCTTCTGAGCACGACCGTCCCTGACGGCCGCAGCACCGGGGGAGCGGTGGGCATGGCATGCCATCGTGCGATGTCGCATGATGGCGAGACTACACATGGCCGGTTTACCCGCATTTGCATGCGGAGCGTCTTTTCGGTAGGCTAGCAGCAATGATTCCTCACGTTGAATTTGAACGGGCCATTACGCAATGGAAGATCCGTAAGGAAGGCGGCCAAGTGGCGACCCAGACCCCGGAGGAAGCCTCGGGTGCCGTGGTGGGAGAGATGGCGCTTGCCAACGCCGAGCCAGGGCTGCTCTCAGGCGAGATATCGAGTGGCGAGATGAGCAGCGGTCCGACCCAGGGCGAGCCCGATCCGGAAACCTAGTCACTAAAAAAACGCGCGCACGCCCAGGGCGACATCGATGGTGAACCACAGGGGCGGGAAGACCCTGAGGGCGGGCGCGACCTCGAGGTAGGGTTCGAGGAAGCTGGGGCGTCGGAATGCGGCGGCAATTCCGATGGGGACGCGCGCCAGCAGAGCCACGCCATCGGCGGAACTGCCGGGCCCGTAGTTCCAGAGCACCACGCGCCCGCCGAACCCCGCGTACCAGTCGAGGCGGTTCGTCCTGTTGACGATGTTCTCCTGGTATAGGTAGTCGGCATGCAAGCTGAGGTAGCCTTGCAGGCTGTCACATGCGTAGTTGTGGCCGTTCCCATCGTAGCACCAGCCCCCGAACCCAACCCCAAAGTCATAGGCGCTGGTGCTCGTGACGAAGACTTTGGCCGTGATGGCGGTTGGCTCACCAAGCTGGAAGCCCACGCCGAAGGTGCGCGAGGTCCCCACCTCGGTGGCCTGCGCACGGCTTGCGCCGACGGCCACGATGGCCGCGGCGGCCGATATGAGAAGTACGAGGCGCTGCATGGGCGGGCATAATAATATGCATTCCAGCCGATCGCTCCGCGCATTTCTGACCTCGCCTCCTGTCGGCCGAGGGGATAAACCTTGGGTGTCTTGACCCTGCGCTCTATCGCTTTCTATTCGCTGCTGGCCAGTCTTGCCTGTAGTCGCGGGCGTTCGGTCTCGCCTACCCGAGCGCCGACGGTCGCTTCCCCGCCTGCGCTGCCTGCGCCAGCGGCGCAGGTCGAGGCGCCCATGCCCAAGCCTGACCCCGATGCCCTAGCCGAGGCCGCCCCGCCTGCCGAACATCGGGCTATCCAGGTCGTGGCTGGCAAAGAGCGGGTGGTCGACGCCGAACAGGCGGTTCGGCGTGGCTTGACCCTGGTGGATCTCTCCGACGGGTGGGCACCCTACATCTTCCAAGACGGCAAGGCGGCAGACGGCGCGCTTCTGCCCAACCGCTACCGGGCCGTGTTCATCGGATTGGCCAACGATCGCAGCGACGGTGATGGCCAAGCCCTGCCGCCAGGCGAGCGCAACTACCTCGAACTCTACGGCATCCCACCTTCGCTCTCGGTGGTGCGGGAACGCTTTCTTGCCGACGCTGCCCGGACCTGCGAGGCGAGCGTGGACAACGCCCGTCTGCTCGCGGTGGACGGCATCGAAACCTTCGGCCACAGCACGGAAAAGAAGGAAGCCGCCAAGCACCAGCTGCGTGGCCTGCGGCTAGAGGCCGCGCGCGCCAAGGCGGGGGTTGCCACCATCGCGGACTTGGCCGCGGCTGACTCTCGCTACCTGGGCGAGGCGAAGACCCACCTGCGGGTAGAGGCCGAGCGTGCCGCCTTTGCCGAGGTGGAGAAACGCTTGGTTTGCGAGGGTTTGATGGACGCGGCCAAGCACAAGCCCGGCGCCTACGACGCGCCCATGCGTTCGGCCGTGTTGGATTTTCAGCAGAAGAACGGCGTCTTTGCCCAGGCCGACCTCAATCGTGCCACGCTGGAGGCCGTGGGCCGGCCGCTTTTGGCCAATGACTTCGCTACCCTGCGCAGGGTACTGGCTGAACGGGCGGCACATGCCGGCAACTTCGTCGAGGACGGCACCGCCATCCTAGCCATGCCGTTCGGCAAGCGCGGTAAGCCGCGTGCGATTCCCACCTATCGAACCGCCGACGGCACCGCAGTGCCGGTGCCGGATCTCGTGGGTCAAGCTACCGACGCCCTCATGGCGCGGCTGGGCCTGGCCTCGCCCGAGGACGCCCTGGCCTTCTTCCGCCGGCATGCGGAGAGCGACTTTCGTTGGCTGCGGGTCGCGGTGCGCTTCCCTGACTTGCCTGAGTACTACGGGCCCAAGATGGACTTGGTCGCCGAGATCGACCGCGGTGATATCTGGTACGACTTTCCCTTTGACAGCAAGGGCAATCGCCTGCCCCAGCCGCGCACGCGCTACCCGACGTTCAACCTCTATGTGCGCTGGCGGGGCGAGAAGGTTCCCCTGGTGAGCTGGCGCACCACCATCGGCGGCTGGCGCTCCGAGCTTGCCGCTGACGGCGAAGAGTACTACCGCTACAAGGATTCCGACGTGGGCAAACGGGTGTGGCACCACATCGTATCTGCGCCGGTGTGGTTGCCCCCGCTCAGCTCACCCCTTCAGTCGATGGTGAAGACCAAGTGGGTAGCAGGCGGCTACCCTCGTGTTGTCAACTACGATGAAACCGGGCCGGGATTTCTATCGGCCTATGGCTTGGTGGCAGGCATTCACGAGCAAGCCAAGCGGCGCGGCGAAGAGGTTGCCTATTATGACAACGGGATTCGCACCCACGGCTCATTCGACTACATGTCTTTGCGCGGTCGTTTTTCCCACGGCTGCCATCGCCTGCATAACAATCTGGCCGTGCGCCTGTTCTCATTCGTGCTCAAGCACCGGCACGCCAAGGTGCTCGGGCCCATGGCGCTGGGCTTTCGGCGCGTCTTCTATTGGGACGGCGAAGTGTACGAGATGCGCCTGCCCACGCGTGGCTTCTACTACGAGCTGGATCCCGCCCTGCCGGTCGATACCTTGAAGGGAAACATCGCCGGCCAGTTGCAGCAGCCCATGACGTCGTACGTGCGCAAACCGGGCGTGACCTACGCCAGCAGCAAGCCGCCCTCGGCGCCCACCGGGCCCGAGAGCAAGGCAGGTGGCGGCCGTGCCGACCCCAGCGCAGAGGGTAGGGCACCATGAACGCTCGCGGGCTCTGCCGAACTTGTCTGGGGCTGGCCCTCGCGCTCAGTTGCCGTCAGTCACCCGGCGACGGTACCGCGCCGATTGCGACGGAAACTACTTCGTCCGCGCGGGGGGCGCCGCAGCCAGCGGCCGGGTCGCCGCGGTTGTCGGGATCGTCTGCGCGCAAGCCAGATTCGGCCGACACCCCGGCCAAGGCCGTAGCCCCCGCCAGCGAAAGCGTGAAGGCCGAAGACGATCTGCAGTCCGAGGAGCGAGAGGCGAACCCGCTCTCGGAAACCGTGACCCTAACCCTGTCCATCAGCCCACCGGTCAAGGCAGTGGTCATGTGGGGCAGCAAGCAACTCGCGCGCATCGCGCCCGACAACCCGACCGTCCAGTTGCAGCGCCCGCGCAACACGGGCCCGCTGGATCTCGAGATTCGCGCCGAGGGTTTCCTGCCGCACCATACGCGCCTCTATTCCGACCGGAACGACAAAGTGACTGTGCGCCTGGTGCGTCCGGCAGATGCGTCGAGCCTGCTCGGCTTTCGCAGCTCAGTCGCGGCTGCCGCGGCCAAGGGCAAGACGAAGTAGGCGCCGCAGGCGAGGAGCGACGCGGGTCGCCGAAGTGAGGCACGTCTGAAGCAAAACCTTGACTTCACGGGCTCTTGCCCGCATCACTAGTGCCGTAGTTACTAACCAACCTCGAAGTGGTCGTCTCGGATCGTTGCGCGTAAGGGCAGGCTCGGATGGCGTCTCTCGGGGACAACCGAGAGACAGATGAATACCATCACGTCCTTTTCCCAGCTCGACATCATCGATCCCATTCGCCGCGCGCTTTCTGCCGAGGGCTACAGCGTGCCCACGCCTATCCAGGCGCAGGCCATTCCGCTTCTGCTGGCCGGCCGCGATCTGCTCGGCTGCGCGCAGACCGGCACCGGAAAGACTGCGGCCTTTGCCATCCCCATCTTGACCCGTCTGGCCGGCTCGCCCCGGCGCGAGGGACTGCGTGGCCCACGCGCCTTGGTACTCGCGCCCACGCGCGAGCTGGCCTCCCAGATCGGCGAAAGCTTTGCCACCTATGGCCGCTACCTTTCCCTGCGTCAGGTGGTGGTGTTCGGCGGGGTCGGACAGAAGCCGCAGGTCGATGGCATCCGACGTGGGGCCGAGATCCTGGTAGCCACTCCCGGTCGCCTGCTCGATCTGATGCAGCAGGGGCATGTGCGGCTGGATGCTGTCGAGGCGCTGGTGCTCGACGAGGGCGATCGTATGTTGGACATGGGTTTCATCCAGCCCATCCGTCGCATCGTGGCGGCAGTGCCGCGAAAACGCCAAACCATGCTCTTTTCGGCCACCTTGCCGCCTGACATCGTGGCACTGGCCAGCGGGATGCTGAACAACCCAGCGACGGTGTCGGTCACGCCCACGGCCAGCACGGCCGAGAAGGTCAGCCAGTGGGTGCTGCACGTCCAATCGAACAACAAGCGCAGCCTGCTGGCCGAGGTGCTGCGCGATCGGGCCATGGCTCGCGTGCTGGTCTTCACCCGCACCAAGCACGGCGCCAACCGCGTGGCCGAGCACCTCAACCGAGGCGGAGTCTGCTCCGAGGCCATCCACGGAAACAAGAGCCAGTCAGCGCGCGAGCGCGCCTTGGCCGGCTTCAAGAAGGGCAACGTGCGCGTGCTGGTGGCCACCGACATCGCGTCGCGTGGAATCGACGTGGACGGGATCACCCACGTCATCAATTTCGAGATTCCCAACGAGCCGGAGAACTACGTGCACCGGATCGGCCGCACCGGGCGCGCCGGTGCCGCCGGGATCGCACTGTCTTTCTGCGATCCTAGCGAGCGCACCTTTCTGCGCGACATCGAGCGGCTGACCCGCGCGCGGCTGCGCGTGGTGGAGCGGCATCCGTACAGCGGGACGCAGCGCTCTCCCGGCGCCATCGCACTTGCTTGAGCAACCCTCGGCGTGGGGTGGCTGCGCCGAGGGTTGCCCACAGCGAGCGCGCGAACTGGGCGGCTACTTGAGGTTGGGGACTTTGTCGCGCGTGATGGTGTAGGTGCTGGCATAGGCGGTCTGCAAGGAGGCCAGCTGCGCTTGCTCGTAGCCCGCCCAGATATTCCAGAGTACCCATGGAGACGCGGTGGGGAACCAGCTATTCGGATCCACGCTGGAGGACTCGTGAAGAGCCAGGGGCATGGTGGCGCCAACAATGCCGCGGAATTTGGTGTAGTTCGCAGCAGTGCCTGTGTAGTCCGGACCTGAAAGATCGACGGTCTCCTTGCCCGGGAAGTAGGGTGCGGCAGAGGCACTGACACCATCTTGGCTGCTGAAGGGCATGAGCCAGATGATGTTGGTGACGCCCTTGGTGGCGGTCAGATAGGTGAACGCGTACTTCCACAACGCGACGTACTCGGCTCCGCTCCCCTTGCTCCACCAGAACCAGCCGTTGGGCTGCGCTTCGTGAAGCAGCGCCAAGATGACTGGCACGTTGCCGGTCTTCATGACCCCGACCTGATAGGCGATGTAGTCGAGCCTGGTCTTGTATGCCGTATTCTCTCCGGTTCCTTCCGTTGCCGCAGCGGTGAGGAGGCCGCTGGCGGGAGTAGACATGGCCCCGTTGGTACCGTTGTAGCTGTCGTTCGCCGTGGTTGAGCCGGCTACCGGCATGCCCATGTGGTAGCGAATCATGCTGATGCCACCCGCGTTCCAGTAGGCGATAGCGCGCCTCGTGGTGTCGGTTTCGCTGGAGGCGCCGCCACCGGAGGCATACAGGAAGTCGCCGCCGAGAATCGCCGGTTCTTTCATCCCATTGCTCGTGTAGAAACTGATGTCGCCGGCTGCGTTACCCCAGCTGGTTTCCTGCTGTCCTGACAAGACGTGGTTTCCGCTAATGCTGTACAGGTAGCAGAGTAGATTCTGGGCCTGAGGTGTGGGGTTTGGACTGACGGGAGCAACGCTGCATGAGGGAGTCGATGTTGAACCGCCCGTGCCGCCGGTCGTAGTCGAGCCGCCGGTCGTGGTCGAGCCGCCGGTTCGGGTCGTACCGCCGGCCGTAGTCGAGCCGCCGGTCGTGGTTGTGCCGCCGGATCGGGTCGCGCCGCCGGCCGTAGTCGCGCCGCCGGTCGTGGTTGTGCCGCCGGCCGCGGTTGTGCCGCCGGCCGCGGTTGTGCCACCTGCGGTGGTCGTGCCACCTGCGGTGGTCGTACCTCCGGTTGAGGTCGCACCGCCGGTCCGGGTCGCGCCGCCGGCCGCGGTTGTGCCACCTGCGGTGGTCGTACCGCCGGCCGCGGTTGTGCCACCCGCGGTGGTCGTACCGCCGGTTCGGGTCGCGCCGCCTGTCGTGGTCGTGCCGCCAGCCGGGGTCGTGCCACCTGCCGATGTCGTGCCGCCCGCCGATGTCGAGCCGCCCGCCGTGGTCGTTCCGCCGTTCGCGGTCGTGCCACCGGCCGAAATCGTGCCTCCGGTCGCGCTGACACCGCCGGTTCCAACCGTTACGCCGCCAGTTGTGGTTGATCCACCAGTTCCCGGCGCTGGCTGTTGTTGATCATTCCCACAGCCAAGAGAGGCAGCCAGAAAAACTGCGAGGGCCAAGAAACAGGTTTTTTGCATGCGATGTCTCCTTGCCAGACGAGCGGTTCAGCAATTGCTGACGGCTGAGATCAGCCTCATAGCTGCAAGGGCGCAACGTCCGGGCAACCTTCTACGGATTTGTTGAAACGCAACCGTTCACCGGATGGCGATGACCAGCGAAGACGCGCCTCGTCCTAAGAGGGCGTCTGAAAAGTTGTCCTTGGCGTTCACCCGGCACAAAACAGGCCGCATCCACCACCCGACGATTGTGTAAGTATCCTCACCCCCAACCCCCATGGGCGCTAAGCGAGGCCTGACGGAGAAATCTGTGACCCCTTCTCCCCGGTCCGCCGGGGAGAAGGTTGGGATGAGGGGTCCGGCCAAGCACGGCCCCTCTCCCCAACCCTCTCCCCGCTTCGCGGGGCG
>Ga0182017_10000845_pt1 | contig 24207 bp, 21 predicted proteins | sample 712E3DmetaG_FD_120492 | JGI IMG/M metagenome (GOLD analysis project Ga0182017, IMG submission 120492) | Permafrost microbial communities from Stordalen Mire, Sweden - 712E3D metaG | ecosystem: Environmental > Terrestrial > Soil > Wetlands > Permafrost | place: Sweden: Stordalen | collected... | reverse complement strand
TTGGGACCTTCGATCAATGTATAGGTGATCGGAGAACCTTCAGGATCTTTTGCCGCAAGCGTGTCCATAAATTCTTTTCCGACCATGCATTCGCTATTGGGAGATTTTTCCCATTGTGGGGGCTGGTTCTTTTCCATAAGCATGGTTTGCGGGCATGCGGCGTTGTTGATAATCGAATCGGCCGTTGTCGCGCTCGTTATCAGCGCGATTTCACTAAAATCCTTTTCATTTAAAGGAATCGGCCTGCTCATAAACCCGTCGGCGTTGACGAGAGCCTTACAGCAGGCCGGAACAATCAGGGGCGGACGGCTCGAAACCGTTATCGATGCGCTACCGCCGATTGTTTTAACAACGGTTATCCGGTTTCCCTTTCCGGACCGCAGTATCAGGGATGCGTTACGATCAATCAACCGGACGGTTACCAGCATGGGCATCGAGGCTACTATAATGTACGTGGGAAGGGAGCATAGCAGTTTCCCATCGAAAAGCCGCATGGATAGACTTGTTTGCGCGCCGGAACCGATGATGGAATCAATGGAGAAAACCGTGTTTTCCGATGCCGTGACGCCGGTAATGCCATTGACGCCCATGACGATCCTGGAAGCAGGCGCGACGGTTATTTGGGACCCTATGGGCGCCATCATTCCCGTAAACACGTCCTTGAACTCATGGCGGGTATTGACGATCACGGCTTTGCCTGAAAGATCCAATACTTGGGAACAGGGGAGATCGATTGTTTCCTTGCCGCACGAGGTTAAAAGGAGAAAACCAAGAAGCCCTGTTTTAGCTACTATGTTCAACAAGCTATTCATAGAATGCTTTCTTTAAAGGGTACAATGCCTGAATCATTATTTCATTTCAATAGTAGAAGTATACCGCTAAGGTATGCAAGGCGTCAAGGGAGGAAAAAACGACTGTGACACAGTCTGCATGGCCGTGGTTGTTTACTCCGGGGTGACAACATGGACGGTATCAAGTATTGTCCATCAGCAATGCCACTTTTAAAGTCTCAGGTCTTTGCGAATATTCAAAAGCCCGCGGCGCTTCCCGCAGCGGGAATTGGGCGCTGATGAATTGGCGAAGCGGGGGATTGTAATCTAGAATGAATTCAATAGCCTTGTAAAACAGGCCGCACCGGGACCCGATCATGGTTATTTCATTGACAACCACGGACGCCGGATTAAAGCTGAAAGCCTGGCCGTACGTACTTTTCAAAACGAACACGCCGCGCGGTTTCACACATTCAAGGCCGAGTGCGAATGCCGTGGGGTTTCCCGTGGCTTCAATCACCACATCGAACCCGGTTTTATTGAAGTCGCCGAGGAGTAGCGTGTCAATGTCGAGGTTTTTCAACAGGCGAAGCTTTTCAACATGTTTTCCAACGACCAACAGGTTGCTTCCGCATGTTTGCAGCACGAGGGCGATGAGCAGGGCAAGTTTCCCGTCGCCTAATAACAGTACCGACTTACCGCGTGAAATGTCGACTTGATCGAGTATTTCCAGAGCCGCTGCCAAGGGCTCGATGAACAAGGCTTCATCGTCGGCGATTTCGGAAGGGATTTCAACGATATTTTCCATCGGAACGGTCACATATTCCGCAAAGGCGCCGTCGCGCTTGACGATGCCAAGCACCGTACGATTGACGCAATGCCTGCCAAGGCCTTGTTTGCAAAATTCGCACTTCCCGCAAGCGCAGTTGATCTCGGCGGTCACTCGCTGACCGATCATGGCTTTGTCGTCCGCCGCCTCGACAATACCTATAAATTCATGCCCTAAAATTCCCTTAAAGCCCTGTATATATCCTCGAGTAATTTCCAGGTCGGTGTTGCATATTCCCGCGCGGGAGACTTTTATCAGCGCCTCACCCGGCCGGCGCTGGGGCGCCGCGACATCGTCAACGTGCAACTTACCATCAAAGACTACTGCTTTCATATACTGAAAATTAAATGTTTACGCTTAACGTTGGTTCAATAAAAGTATTTTAAAAGTAAAAAAAGGAGGATCGATATTCCGCTTGATGAAAAAGTGGGTTACCTGGAGTGAAAACACTTGTCAGTCGATTACCTTGTTCACCGGATACTCCACGATGCCTGAAGCGCCGGCGCGCTTAAGAAGCGGGATGATATGCTTGATTTCGGCGGTGTTGATGATGGTTTCCACAGCGTACCATCCCTTGTCGGACAAAGACGATATGGTGGGATTGTGCAAGGCAGGAAGCACTTTTAACACCTTGTCAAGTGACGCCTCCTGCACGTTGCACTTGAGCCCGGCGTAGCTTTCGGCCTTGAGCGTGCCTTGAAGCAGGATCGTGATATTTTCGAGCTTGTGTTTTTTCCACTGATTGTTCCAGGCGTCCTGGTTGGCGATAAGGATCGTGTTGGTTTCCATGAGCGTGTCGATAATGCGCAAGCGGTTGGCGCGTAGCGACGAGCCGGTCTCCGTGATTTCCACGATGGCGTCCACCAGCCGAGGAGGCTTGACTTCCGTGGCGCCCCAGGAGAATTCCACGTCAACGGGCGTTTTCTTTTTTTTGAAATAGCGTTTGGTGGTGCTGACCAGTTCGGTGGCGATTCTCTTTCCCCGAAGGTCCTCGGGTTTTTTAAACCGCGAATCCTCCGCTACCGCAAGCACCCACTTGCACCGGCCGCGTGAGACTTTGCTGTATTCCAGGTCGCACACGGTGACAACCTTGGCGTTGTTTTCCATGGTCCAGTCCTTGCCGGTAATGCCCGCGTCCAGGATGCCTTGCTCTACATACCGGGGCATTTCCTGCGCCCGCATGAGGATTAAATCCAACTCAGCGTCGTCGCTTGACGGAAAGTACGAACGTTCGTCTACGCGAATATGGATATCCGCCTTTTTGAACAATTCAATGGTTGCGTTTTGAAGGCTGCCCTTGGGGATTCCTAGTGTAAGTTTCATGACATCGAGTCCTTAAAAGCCTTGGTCAGGGCGGGAACGATTTCGAACAAATCGCCCACGACCCCAAGGTTGGCGTAATTGAATATTTCGGCTTCGGCGTCCTTATTGATCGCGATGATGAAGTCCGACGACTGCATGCCCGCCAGATGTTGCACGGCGCCCGAAATACCGCACGCTATGTAAAGCTTCGGGCAAACGGTCTTGCCGGTCTGACCCACCTGGTGCGAATAGGGCATCCAGCCCGAATCCACCGCGGCGCGGCTCGCGCCCACGGCCGCGCCCAGCACTTCGGCAAGATCCCGAAGAATGGAGAAGTTTTCGGGATTTTGCATGCCCCGGCCGCCGGATACGATGACGTCGGCCTCGGTAATGTTGACCGTGGATTCGACTTCCTTGACAATATCGATTATTTTCGTGCGAGAAAATATTTTTTGCTGATCCACGGTATGAACGACTATCTCGCCGGTCCGCTGTTCATTAAAGGCGGCCGGTTTCATGACCTTGTGCCGCACTGTTGCCATTTGAGGGCGAAAGTGCGGGCAAATGATGGTGGCCATAAGATTGCCGCCGAAGGCCGGCCGAGTTCCCAGCAGTAACCTCTTTTCCGTATCTATCTCAAGCTTGGTGCAATCCGCGGTAAGCCCGCCTTGAACCTGGGCGGCCACCTTGGGAACGAACGATCTCCCAATGGCCGTCGCTCCGGCAAGAAAGATGGACGGCTTTTCGGATTGGATGAACTGCGTGACCAGTTGCGCGTAAACGTCGTCCTGAAAACGGGCGCAGTTTTGACCATCCATGTAAACGACTTTATCCGCGCCGAACTTCACCAGCGTTTCGGCCTTGGCGTGCATTTCATGGCCGATGAGAACGGCTATGAGCTTTTCACCCAGGCCGTCGGCGAGTTTCCGGCCTTCGCCGAGCATTTCGTAAGACACTCCCGCGATTTCGCCGTTGCGCTGCTCGATATAGACGGCGACGTTTTTATAATCGCCGATGGGGGCGCGGCCAGGGGCCGGGGAATCCTTGGTGATGGCAATGGCCTGGTATTTTTTACATGCTTCGACACAGGCCGCGCAAAAATTGCATTTTGCCTCGTCAATCACCGCTTTTTTATCGATAATGGTTATTGCGCTTTGCGAACAAGCCTTCACGCACAAGGAACAACCGATGCACTTTTCAAGATCGACTTTGATGCTCATGACTCCTAAAAACTCCTTACTTAATGACGTGAAGATCTAAAATGGTTGATTTCAATTTTTGGACAAGCACCGGAATTTCTCCGGAAATTTTTTGCCCGTTGGTTTTTCTTTCGGGTGTAAACGACCGCAGCACCTGCGTGGGACTGCCCGTTATGCCGATTTTGTTTTTGTCGGCGTTGAGCTTTTCTGCGTTGAGCGGCGTTGATGAGGTTTTCTTGGCGCGCATTTTTCCCTTGAGCGACGCAAGGCGGGGAACATTGATTTCCTTGACAACGGTGATAAGTCCCGGCAGCGGCATTTCCACCACCTCGTAGCCGTCTTCCATGAGCCGTTCGACCCGTATGGATCGTTCGGATACCTCCTCGACTTTGCGCACCCATGCCACGAAAGGAATTCCGAGCATCTCGGCCACGCCGGGCCCAACTTGCGCGGTGTCGCCGTCGATAGCCTGTTTGCCGCATATGATCAGGTGCACAGGACCCAATGTTTCAATGCCCTTTGCAACGGTATAGGAGGTGGCCCAGGTATCGGAACCGGCGAACGCGCGGTCGGAAATGAGATAACTTTCGTCCGCGCCCATGGCAATGGCCGATTTGAGGGCTTCCTCCGCCTGGGGCGGTCCCATGGTGATTACCTTCACGGTCCCGCCGACGCGTTCCTTGATACGCAGAGCCTCTTCAATAGCGTATTCGTCAAAGGGATTGACCACCGCTTCAACGCCTTCTCGAATGAGCGTTCCCGTTTCGGGATTGATTTTAACCTTGGTGGTCCCCGGAACTTGCTTTATGCATACGACGATATTCACGAAAAAATCCTCCTTACAACGATGACGCCGGCGGAACGGACGGCTTGGACAGAAGTTCCAATTCAACCTTCTCGATACGTTGATTGTTCATTTTCAGTATTTTTATCCGCAAGCCTTTAAATTCGAAACTGGTGTTTTCGGTGGGAATGGTCCCGCATTCATGATATATGAGCCCAGAAAGGGTCGTGTAATCGGCGTCCGCGGAATCCGGCATGAGTTGAATTTTAAGCTTTTCGCTCAGGTCGCTTAAATCGACGTGAGGGTCCACGCGGAACATGTTCCTGGCGATCTGGATGATAGGTTTTTCCTCCGAGTCATACTCGTCATGAATTTCGCCCACAATCTCCTCAAGGATGTCCTCCATGGTGACGATGCCCGCGGTGCCGCCGTATTCATCAACCACCACGGCGATATGAATATGGTCTTTTTTAAACTCGCGCATTAAATCGTCGACCTTTTTGCTCATCGGTACAAAATGCGGTTTTTTAATAATATTTGTCAGGTCCCAGGATTGGGGTGCATTTTCGGAAATCCACGTGAGAACTTCCTTGGCATAGAGAATGCCCATGATCGAATCGATGGTTTCCTTGAATACGGGGAAACGCGAATGGCCTTCATTACGTATGGCTTCGAGCGTTGTTTCAAAATCGGAGGTGATGTCGAGACCGCTGATATTGATTCGAGGAACCATGATTTCCTCAACCGTCATATCCCCGAGACGAAAAATGCTATGGATCATTTTCTTTTCTTCTTCATCCAGGGCCGTCTCGTCTTCACCGGACTCCACAAGTTTCATTTTTTCCTTATCTGAAAGAAAAGAAAATTTTTCATCATAGTGGAATGTTTTTAAAAGGAGGTTGTGGAGCAGCACGGCAATTGAAACAAGGGGTAGAAAAAGCCAGCTGAAAAACGTGTACGACAGTAACGAAAACGGAATACATTTCCCATGATAACGCATGGCAAAGGCCCGGGGAACAACGTGCGCGCCATAGGACAACGCAACGAAGGAAATAGCCAAACTTGCCAAGATCAGCTGATACGGCGGCGAGGCCGTAAAAACCAGTTCAAAAACCCGGAACAGCGCCAATGCAAAAGCGATGTTTGAAAAAGTTTTTCCGATGGAAACGGTCGCGGCAAGCTGCGTTTTATGCTCCTGAAGCGCCTCAATTTTCGTAGCGTAGCGCCGAAGGTATTCTTTATCGTCGGGGATTTTTGCCTTATCCACGGAAGCGAAAACGATTTTAACCATCGAAAAAAAACAGGACGCGGCAAAAAACGCAATTAACGTATACAGATAGAAAAAAACAGGGTTGTTTTGCAAGGGTCTCCTTTGGCCGAAGTATCAAATAATTTCAGCTATTATGACACTCAGTCGATGGCAAAGGTGGGAAAAGAGGGAAGATTTTTCCAGACCCATGTGAGAAAATTTAAAATTAACCATTGCCTATAATATACTACAATGAACGGACCATTTTCAAATTCGCAGGGGACGTTGCAATAGTAGGGACACAATCCACCGTGTCCTTACTGCAATATTAAATATTTATTTTCTATAGCCTCCATCCGCATTCGTTCAAGCTGGGTTTCGTGGTCAAGCCCCGTCAAATGAATCATCCCATGGACGAAAAGCCGAACAATTTCATTTTCGTATGAAACCGAATATCGCGTGGCCTGGATTTTCGCTCTTTGAAGCGATATATAAATTTCACCCACGAAGTCATTTTCATCATAATTAAATGAAAGTACATCAGTAGGGCACGGCTTGTTGCGGAAGGCGGCGTTAAGCTTTTTAATACGGTAATCCGAACAAAAAATCACATGGATGTTTTTATGCGAGGGAATTTTTTCTCCGGAATATATCCTGCGCGCCGTTGCTTTAAGAAGCCTCCGTGGAATTCGTAATAATGGATATGCATGGAAAAAAACAACGGAATTAAAAGCGTCCATGGATTTCATGCGGAAGTATTCCATTTGAAGGGAGACAAAAGCATTGACCTTCTTTACGAAGTGATGTTAAAATACATAACGTACTGCAATAAAATCATGTTTTTGAATTTATTATTGGAGTGACCACTATGAAAACAGCCTCAAAGGTTATTCTGCTGACCTTTATCGCGGCATCGATAGCATGGCCGCAAACCTCCAAGCGCGAAGCGGCCATTCAAAGCCTTATCGGGTCCGTGAAAGTTCGCAAGGGTGATTCCCCGTCGTGGAAGGACGCGCGGCCTAAAATGCAATTAAAGGAAAAAGACGCTGTTCGAACGTTCGTTGAATCGCAGGTTGCAATAATGACTACCGAGGGTACGATACTGCGGCTTGAGGAAAATTCCACGCTGGAACTGTCGTCGTTTAAGCAACTTGGAAATGGAGCGAATATCACAAAGGTATCAATACTCAACGGGTCGATACTGTCTAATGTCAAAAAGCTCGTCAATACGGGCTCTAAATTCGAGTTTGAAACCCCAACGGCAACGGCTTCGATCCGCGGAACAACGGTCGGTTTCGATGTTTCGGCGGAGAAAACCGCGATCAAAGTGTATGAAGGAGAGGTCTTGGTGACGCCGAAGGGGGCGACAAGCGCAGTGAGCGTGAAAACCAATCAAATGACCACGATTGTGAAAGGTCAGAAAACCTCTTTGGTTGAAGCGCTTACGGAAAGGGAAAAGAAAAGCATCAGTAATCCTGATTCGGTCCGTAAAGACACGACACGAATGGATTCCGCCAAGGTTCAGCAACCCAAACCGGACAGTTCCAAAAAAGACTCCGCAAGGGTTGGGACGGCGCCCGATATCACGCCTTTAAAGGTTGCAACGAATAAACCGGCGGCCGATTCAATAGCCATTGTCAAACCAAAGATCTTGACTCTTTCCGTTTCGGTTCCTTCCGACGGTCAAACCTTCTCACAGCCCATGATACCCGTTAATGGGAACACTACTCCGGGAGCGGAGGTTTCGGTTAATGGGATAGGATGTCAAGTTAATCCGAATGGAAGTTTTTCGGCTAAAATCCCCATTCCCGACGAGGAAACCACGCTCTCGTTGGACATTGAAGCTTCATATAACGGCGCGCTGCAAAAAATTACCCGACAGATCGTGTATAAACCCGTGTTAACCCTTACCGTCAACGCTCCCACAAACCAGCAAACAGTCAACTCTACGTCGGTTTCCGTGAGCGGACAATTGACCCCCGCCAAGGCGGAATTGATGGTTTCAGACGCGAAAATGCCTGTGTCGGGAGCGGGAAAATTCGCCGGCATGGTTACGATTCCCGACGAAGAAGGACAGGTAACCCTTACGTTTGAAGCCGTTTATCAGGGAGATTCGAAAATCGAGACGCGGACGGTTGTATACAAACGACTCATTGATGTCAATAAACCGACTATCCAGCCCACGCAATTTCCTAAAATATCCTCCGTAAATAAATTATGCTTTACGGTGTTCGATAAAACCCCCGATGACGAAATAACTTTTTACACATCGATCGACGGGGCTTTGAGCACGGAAACGGGCCAACCGAACTCAAGTTTCTGTTTGCAGCTTCAGGAGGGGGTTCATAATTACGTGGTATACGCCGAGGATAAGGCGCATAACCCGACCCAGAAGATCTTCGGCTCGATCAGTTTCCTCAAGGCAAGGCCTGTTTTACAAGTAAGAAAACCATCCCGGTCGCCCGAAACGGTGCGCATTCCGCCGGGAAGGCCGGGGGGCGTTTTCAAGCCCGTCTATACGATTGAATTTTCCATTCTCAACCTGCCGGACAACGATATGCGCGTGATAAAGGAGGCATCGGTCACGAATAACGGATCGTCGACGCTAACGCAAAAGGATCTTATCGATAATACGGTTGATTTCGACATGGAACTACAGCGCGGGGAGAACCGCATAACCATTCAGGTAATTGACATTAATAATAATATTATGCAATATCCTTCCCCCATTATCATTGATGTACGCTAGGGAGAAATCGAATGAGAAACAAGGCAATAATGGCAATGGGAGCCATGCTCCCATGGTTTTTGTTTTTCGGTCCGACCAATGCCGCCGACGATTCATTGAACGTTCAAAAACCGCTCGTGGCAAAGGACTCAGCCGAAATTCCACGTCAAACCATTGAACCGCCTCCTCCCACTAAGGATAAGAAAACAAATCATGGCGCAACGATTAGTGCGCCGAGGGCGTACGGCATAGAAATCCCGGCGGGAATTTTATTCGGGAAATTTGAAAAAGAGAACGGACCGTTTTTAATCAAGGGAAGCGTGATCGTACCGTCGGGAGAAGTTTTGGAATTCGGGCCGGGATGCCTGATTTTCATGGGTGGCGATTATCCGACGATTACCGTGTTCGGTCAAATTATCATGAAAGGCTCGGCAAGCGATCCGGTGATCGTTCAGTCCGCGCTGCCGACTCCCAATCCCTGGGATTGGGATCGTATTTACTGTAGAAGCAGAAACAGGAGCGTCTTTGAACATTGCATTATCCGTCATTCCAATTACGGCATTTTCGCCGAGAACGGGTCACTATCGATATCGGAATGCCTGTTTGAACGTAATTCCCTGCACGGCCTCGTGGCAAAAAATTCCGATGTTTCCATAAGCCGTTCGACGTTCGCCAAAGGACATGTGCTGGCCGTGTTTTGCATGCCGGGGGCGGATGTTCGCGCGGAAAGCCTGTTCGTCAATGGGAATATCACCGGAATAGCCTGCGCCGAAAAGAGCCATTTTGAAATGCAGGGCGGCCGGATTTGCAATAATACCTTTGGATTGGCGGTGATGCGGGGCTCTTCGGCGGCAATCGTAGCCGCGGACATAACCCGGAATAAAATAGGCATCCTGTCACAACTGCAAATCCCGCGCAGCATGTGCGAAATGTCCTATGGCAATTCCCTCGACACGAAAATCGTCGATGCGCCGGAAATGGAACAAATGTTGCGTTCCCCCGAAGGGGTTAAATCAATCGTGCTTCCGCAAACCGCCACGGAAATAGCGGTCAAGCAAGACTTCAAGGCCGGATTCTCCGCGATAAAGGCCCCGAGAGAGGAAACCCGCAGTTTTATCGGAAACGTTACCGCCGGTTTCAAATATTTCGCTCCTAACTCGCACAAGGTAAGCTATTATGATCACCTCTCGAATTCAAGGAGGGACACCTTGGCAATTCAAACACGATACCCCGGTGAAGACGCGCCGGGCTTTGCCGATAAGATACAGCCGGAAATGCAAATATTCGCGAGCGGCAAACAAGGGAATGCGAACGTGGATTTGATCGCTGACGTTTACGGCAATCAATATATGGGCTTCAGGCGCAATATGACGAGTTTGACGATGAATTATTCGAATCAAGCCTTGGCGTTGGGTGATTTTTACGAGAATTTTTCCGAAACGTCGATTAACGGAAGAAAATTAACCGGCGTCAAGTTCGACGGGAATTTTATTGAAATGGGCAAGGGCGTCAAACAAGTGTCCGTGCAGGCGGCCTTCGGGCAAAGTGAAATGGCTAAGGAAAGGGGAGACCATGAATTGGACCTGTATAATCAGAATGTCGATAGCGGAATGTCGATACGGCAGCAACTGACCTACGTCGCCTCGATGATCTACCGGCCTACTTTCAGCTCGGCCATCAGCGTGAAAGGCATCATCGGCCGGGACCAGGGATACAACACATTCATCGGCGGCAAGGCCGTTACTGATCCGAAGGCGCCGGGGCTTGTGGAATCCCAAACCGGATGCATAGACGGGAAGATTGACTTGCTGGGAGGAAAACTGTCGCTCGTCGCGGAGCTGGACATGGGAACGCACGATACGATCACCGACAGCACGCATGCTTCGGAATTGACGAAAATCGCATGGTACGATCCGCAAATTCCCGAGGCGGTCTCAAATGTGTTCGGCGTCATTCCGTCGGGCAGGAATTACGCGGCCTCCGCCGGCGCCATCGGGCTTTTCAACGGATACAATTGCATCCTCAACTTCACCCAAATCGCGCCCGATTATTTTTCCGCCGGAAACCCGTATCTGGAAGTAGATAGAAGAACACTGTCGCTGAATATCGATAAGGAATTTTCCCGAAAATTGTCCGGAACTATCAACGTCGAATATCAACGCCGTGCGATCCATAATGTATCTCCTACGGATAACACCTCCGCAAACCTGAATACAAAATACGGATTCGGCGACAATCTTCCCGAGGTCGCGCTCGGATACACCTTCAATGTGGAATCGTCGCCGAGAACCGATAGCGACAGTCTGGGTGTTCCAATAAACTATAACTTTCGGGATATTAAGAATTTACTAAGCGTTGAAGGCAAGCAGCAGTTAAAGAACGGGGTTGATTACGGTGCGCGGTATCAATTGCTTGACGAAAACGATATCACGGCCTATCCCACTATAACCTCAACCGTCAGTCGTGACGGCCTGCAGAACCTGGTCAGCGCATGGCTTGGCTTTAAAATAGGGAAACTTCTACGGAATAAAATCATGGCGCGGTATGTTACGAAAAAACGCGCCCAGGATACTCTTAACGGTAAAACTTATAAGATCAGCGACGACGTGCGGTTTACTTTTATACCCCGTAAACTCACGTGCGACCTAAAGGCGGAATACGGCAAACGAGTCGATAATAAATCGGAAAGTGAAGGCGACACATTCGTCAAAAGGGATGAAATTACGTTTACGAACGGAATCGAAGCCGAGGTTAAATATTCCTTCAACTCCAGAATGTCGCTGTCGATTATGGGCCGTTACGAAAAGAACGAAGACACGGAGACGTTTACGGATAATTACACGGTGGAAATCTTCGGGTTGCATTTGACCTATTTGTTTTAAAAAAAGAATTGGAAATAATTAGAAATCGAAATAATTTGGGAAGGCATGTGCCCTTTATTGGTGAGATCCCGGCCTTCTAATTTTCCTATCGGAATGCGCACGGGGTTGCCTTCAATTTTAAATACCGCCTATCTTATTACTCCGGAACTTAAAAATGCCTATTTTTTAGTTGCCTTTCAACTCTGTCACCCTGAGCTTGACGAAGGGACAATTTTATAGGGGAATAAACGGTTTCCTTCGGCATGCTCAGGATAAACTATCGGCTCACTGTGACAACAAATGAATGATTTGTGCATATTTAATTGCCGGAGTTATATCTATCATTTCCAATTTTTCCCCGACATATTTTTGTACATTCTCACCGATGGGCAGGTTACGGTCCGCCCCCATGCATGCAAGAAATGGAATATCCGTGATTAATTACCTTAAATCAACAATTATAGCCTCCTTTTCAGCGCTTATCTTTTCTACCGACGTCTTTCCAATGCTGCTCATTCCCATGGACGACGCGCAAACGGATCATCTCAAGGCCTACGGAGTTGTTTATTCGATTCTAAAAAACGGTAATAAAGTGTATTGGCTGCTCAATTATCGCTGCGGGTCGTTTGCATTTGACGAATCAAAGGAGAGCGAGCTTAAGGCGCGCGTAAGCGGCATAAGCGTTGAATCGATCACCGCGACGCAATGGGCCGCCATTCTGGGAACGATCGATAATAGCAACATGGAGAAGGTGACCCTTGAAAAAACACCGAAAATAGCCGTCTATTCTCCTCCCACCACCATGCCCTGGGACGATGCGGTGACTCTGGCGCTTACATACGCTGATATTCCCTATTCAAAAGTATATGATAAGGAAGTGTTGACGGGTAAGCTTTCCGATTACGACTGGCTCCATTTACACCATGAGGATTTTACCGGACAGTACAGCAAATTTTATCTACCTTTTCACGACGCGCCGTGGTACCAGCGCCAGAAAATGGAACTTGAGAAACAGGCCAAAGAATTGGGGTTCAAAAAAGTATCGGAATGTAAAAAGGCGGTGGCCCTCGCTATTCGTAAATACGTTGAAAACGGAGGCTTTTTATTCGCTATGTGCTGCGCTACCAATACCCTGGAGGTCGCTCTGGCGGCTTTGGGGACGGATATCGTGGGTTCGGTGTACGACGGCGATCCGGTGGACCCCGAATACAAGGCTAAGTTGAATTTCAGCAATTGCATGGCATTTGAGAATTTTACCATAGAGACCGACCCGTCGGCGCAGTATTTCGACAATATCGATATGAATTATGTCAATACGCCCTTGCGTCTGCCCGCCCTTGATTTCGATGTATTCGATTTCAGCGCCAAACTCGACCCGGTGCCGACCATGCTCACCCAAAACCATCAAAAAACAATAAAAGGGTTTTATGGGCTGCTTACATCGTTTAACCGGAAAGTGATTAAAAAAAGCGTCGTGGTTCTCGCCGACGTTCCAGGAACGAATTTCGTCAATTACATTCACGGTATCGTAGGCAAGGGCCAATTCGCGTATCTCGGCGGCCATGACCCCGAAGATTATCAGCATGCGGTAGGCAACAAGCCTACGGAACTGCAGTTCCATAAAAACTCGGCCGGATACCGGCTCATACTCAATAACGTGCTTTTTCCCGCGGCCGAGAAAAAAGAGAAAAAAACGTGAAGTATCCCAAATCGGTTTACGCCTGGTGCATGTACGACTGGGCCAATTCCTCCTTTGCCACTACCGTTCTTACCGCTTTTTTCCCCGTTTTTTTCAAAAGCTTTTGGAACCACGGAGTTGAAGCAACGGTAAGCACCGCGCGGCTGGGACTTGCAACCGGTCTTGGAGGACTGGTCGTGGCGATTCTGTCGCCTGTATTAGGGGCCATGGCGGATGCCGGAAAGGCCAAGAAAAAATTCCTTGGTTTTTTCATGCTCCTGGGAACCTCGGTTACCGCGTCGTTCTACTTTGTCGGGCCCGGCCATTGGCAAGTAGCCTTTGCGTTGATCGTTTTGGCTGAAATAGGATTTTCCTGCGGGAATCTATTGTACGATTCGCTTCTTGTTAATGTCGCGAAAAAAGATGAAATGGACATGATTTCCTCTATGGGGTATGCAACGGGATATGCCGGAGGCGGAATTCTGTTTGCTTTGAACGTGCTCATGACCTGGAAACCGGCGCTGTTCGGCATAGAAAGCCCTGCTACGGCTATTCGTCTCTCATTTTTAACGGTGGCCGCCTGGTGGTTTGTATTTTCCATGCCGATCCTTTTAATGGTCCATGAAATGCATCCCCCCCACAAAAGACTGTTTTTAGTCATTAAGGACGGCATGAGTCGGCTGAAAAGGACGGCGGTTAAAATAGGCGGCAGAAAAGGATTATGGATGTTTTTATTGGCATATTGGCTGTATATCGACGGTATTTACACGGTTCTATTCATGGCAACGGATTTCGGGCTGGCAATCGGTCTTTCGGCGGTTTCGCTCATGCTGTCGATTTTGCTCGTCCAGTGCGTCGCGCTGCCGGCATCAATGGGGTTTGGCCGCCTTGCAAAGCGCATCGGTACGGCAAACGCCATTTTATGCGGCATTGCCGTCTATGTGGCGGTATGCGGCGCCGGTGCGTTTTTATTGCGCACATCCATGGATTTTATGATCGTCGCGGCATGTGTCGGTATGGCGCAGGGCGGCGTGCAGGCTTTGAGCAGGTCGTATTTCGCAAAAATGGTTCCCGTTGATGAATCAGCTGAATTTTTCGGATTTTTAAATCTCGTAGGTAAATTTTCGGCGATTATCGGCCCCATGGTTGTTGGCGCAGTGGCTTTCTGGATGCACAGAGCAGGCGCATCATCCCATTTTTCTTCCCGGATCGCAATGTCTTCGATCCTTGTTTTTTTTATTTCCGGGGGAATATTATTGCTGAAGGCGGAGGCTGAGAGGAAAAAGAACGGGGCGATTGCATGAGAAGCCCCGGCTTGGATTCAATGGAGACTAATTTTAAAGTCCGCAGCCTGGACACGAAAATTTCACTGGAAGATTATAACAAGCTTTCTAAAAATCCCCTCTATTTCATTCTTGATAATCTCCGAAGCGCGTTTAATGTAGGTTCCATATTCAGGCTTTCGGATATCCTGCGCGTTAAAGGATTGTTCCTTTGCGGGAGTACGGCGTTTCCTCCGCATTTGAAATTGGCGAAGACCTCCATGGGTACCATGGACTATGTTCCGTGGAAACGTTTCGAAAGAACTATTGACGCAGTAGAATATTTGCATAAAGGCTCCACACCCGTTTGGGCCGCCGAAACCATGCCGGGAGCTCATAAGTTTACAAAAGCTGAATATCCGAAGGAAGTGGGTATTGTTTTCGGCAACGAAGCCCTGGGCGTGAGCGAAGAAGTATTGAAGGCGTGCGACGCAGTCATCGAAATACCGGTGTACGGCTTTAAAAACTCAATGAATGTAGCAGCCGCATGCGCCGTAATAGGGTATTGGTTCGTGGAGAAGGAGAATTGCGGGGCTCAAATAAAGAATCCTGTACTCAGAAGGAGGCGGAAATAGAGGTGCCAACCTATACGAAATTGTTTTCAAGATGATCAAATTACAATTTCACTACGAATTATAATTGCCGGCTAAATCAAAATGTGAGATATAAATCATTGTCAAAATGACGCATTTTTGACAGCCCGAAGAGCTCGGCTAAGACTTTCCGATCTTTTTGCCCCAGCGGAAATATTCCAGATTCGTACAAAGGGTTGCAAAGCCTGGTTATAGCGGGGGCCTTGTTTTGCGCTTGTACCGACTTGCGGCACGATTCCCTCAACAAGTTCTCTTTTTCGGCTTTTGCGCGCTAGATTGATAAGATATTCTTTTGGGTCATGGAGCGTTTCCGGTTGTCGCTCGATTAATGCAGGGCTTATTCCAAGAAACTCTCCAAAGCCTTGATGATCCGCAAGAAGCCAGGATTCAACTTCTCTAATGGCGATTCTTAAAAAGAAACCTTCATGGCGGCTCTCCAGGGGCGCCAATTCATCCAACAGCCGTTTCGCACAAACTTCTTTATCGGAATCCAGTAAAATCACAAACGGAGAAATTCTTGACGCAGCCAGATAGGAAGATATTCGTTTCTTGATGTAATCACATCCGTTTCCCGGAATCTTCTGATGGATCACCACCTTTTGGGGTGAGTATTCAAGTAGACGGCATAACACCGCTTCACTTAATTGATCTTCATACACGATAGAAATATGTTTTTCAGGCATTTATGGCGCCTCGTTACCATTTTCAAAATTGAGGCTTAGCTGAATTGCGTCTAAAGGCGCGGCTTGGGGTAAGGCTGCTTCCGAAATTGGTAATCCCGATTCATAGAGGGCCATTACCGTTGGATCGTCGGAGGCCAATGATACAATCGTTCCTTCTTTTTCCGTCTTGAGAATGATCGTTTCCTCCGGCGTAATGCCTTTATCGGAAAGTAAATCACGGCTATGAGTGCTTACAACAACCTGCCTTTTATTTTTACGGCTGACTGATGAAAGCATGGCGGGAATTTCCTTGACTATTTCGGCATTTAACGAAAGTTCAGGTTCTTCAATAAGCAGTAACGAGGTACCTTCCTGAAGCGCCCACAACAAACCGATTGCCCGCAAGGTTCCATCGGAAAACTGGGTTTCGTTCTGCTGGCCGGCATCCGGACGCCAATGTTCGTAACGAGCGATAAGATGGGGTTGTCCTTTTTCATCGCGATCGAAAGAGAGTTCTGTAAGATGAGGCGCGATGATTTTCAAAGCCTGCTCAATCCTCTTCAGCCTTCCCCTTCTAGTTTTTTCAGGGGTTTTTGCCATACGTTCAAGAAAGGTTCTTCCAAAAGGATCGTCACCTTGACCGGAAATCGATCCGGATTCGGGCGATCGTACCATCTGTGGAACAAGGTGCAGATAACATACGGAATTAAAAAAAGAAACGATATCGCGAAAATTTTTATTAGCAGCAGTTTGTTCGAGATGTGTTTCCGTCAATCGTTCCGGATCATCACGATCATTATCATCCGGGCGTTGCAATACCACTTTGCCTTTTAAATAGACTTCCTCATAGCGTACCAATGGCCTGCGGGATCCTCGCGGTTCCTGAGAAAGTCCAAGACGATAAGTATATTCAGACGGTACGCCATTTTGGTCCCCGAGGTGTATTTCGATTTCAACAAACGGGTTTGTCCGAGCTGCGTAGCAACGTACTTTTGATAGTCCGCCCCGATCTTTAATTGCCTGTTGCAACCCACCGCCTTGCCCACGTGCAATATCGCGTAAAAAGCGGCATACATCCAGCAAATTCGATTTTCCCGAGGCGTTAGGTCCGATGATGAACATTCGATCCCTTAAGGCGACGTCAGCTTTCTGGAAATTTTTCCAGTTGGTAATTTTGAGTCTTTGTATTCTCATGATACCCTCATTGATAATCGACTATGTTCAATCCTGCACTCAGCAATCGCTATTATCAGCGTAGATTCTCTCCTGCAACCCAAATGAAAAGTATAACCAATGCTAAGGCGGTTCGCAAGAAAAAAGTGCACGTGGGATCCCTATCATCCACGAGAAAGAAGAAAAAAGAGCATAAACTGATATTCCTGCTGAAAATGCTGACTCTAAATAGCAAGTTGCAAATAATAAAAACGCCGTTTGTTCAAACGGCGTTTTTTTAGCTAAGTACAAAATAAACTTACCACGTAAATCGCCGGTCGTCTCGCACTCTTTTGCGGCGCGCTGCATTCATCTTGCGTTTTTTCTGTTCGCTGGGTTTTTCGTAGTGCCGGTATTTTTTAATGTCGGAGAGTATCCCCGCGCGCTCGCATGTTTTTGAAAACCGCCGGAGGGCTTTTTCGAAGGCCTCGTCTTCGCGTATATATATGCCGTTCATTTCCTTCTCACCTTCTTTCCCTGGAAAAAGGGGAAAATTAAACAATTTATTAAAATAGTTTTTTATGGAATAAAAAGCAAGAATGTTCTCTACTCTTCCAATAACCCCGGAAAAACCCTCTTCACCCTTTCAACGTGTTCATCCTTGTAGTTTTTTCCCTGTAACGTTACGATAAGCGCAAGGAGATCTTCGACCCCTACGGTGAAAGATTGTTCGGGCTTTTCCTTTATAATGCCGGAAATCCGGCCGATGGCGGACTTGAAGGTAAGCGGCCTGGGTTTATTTTCGGCAGCTTTGGCGAGCCCCTTCTCCAATGTTTCCTTTTCCTGGCCGGCGGGCGCCTGAAGGATTTGCTGGATTATTTCCTTGGCTTTGTTCCACGATAATTCGCCGGATTTAAGTTGTTCGAGAATCCGGGCGTTGACCATTGGCGCGAAGCGGATGATTTCCTCGATCCAGGCTACGCTTCGGTCAAGGAATTCGGCGATACGCTGCCTGGGCCAATTGGCGTTGTTCAAATAAATGACGGTTTCGAAATAATCGGTGATGTTGGTGTCGACGCGGTCGGCGTTGAGCTTGAGGTTGAGGGCCCTTATTTCATCGGGGTCGCCCGATACTACGCGTACGTCAATTCTGTCGAAATATCCCGGATGGCCGTTACGGATTCCCTTGATCGCTTCCATCCGGTGAAAACCGCCGACAAGGTAAAACTCGTTGGGGTTGCGTTCCCATACAACCAGCGGTTCAAGAAGTCCGTTGGTGAGAATATCTTTTTCCAGATGCGCTACTTTTGATGCGACGAGCGCGCGATGGTTGTTTAAAATGGGGTGAAAACCTATTTTTTCAATACCCAGATATTCATATCGTTTTGTCGTAAGCATGATTTCTCCCTTTCTTGATGTGACCTTTCGACAGGCTCAAGGTGACACCCAACTCAGGGTGACAACACATTGATTAATCTTATACAGACACTAAAAAGATAGGTGGGGAGACAGTTCTAAAGCAATTATAAAAAAATATAAGACTTGGTCTTTTGTCGGACGATCATTGCAATATCCCTTTCTTTTCCCTTGGAATAGCGATATAGTGTATATTTCAAAACTTTACATCTCCTCTACGCCATTTTTACTCGGAAAAATCATGCACATTACGATGATCGCTTCGGAGTGCGCTCCCGTTGCAAAAGTTGGAGGCCTAGCCGACGTTGTTTACGGGCTCAGCAAAAACCTTGAACTTCGCGGCAATAGCGTTGAGATACTGCTTCCGAAGTACGATTGCTTGCGTAACGATCAGATAACTGATCTCACTCTTTTCTACAAAGATCTTTCCGTACCCTGGAACAGAGGCGCCGTTCGATGCTCCGTATGGCTGGGAAGCGTAAGCGGTCGAAAATGTTTTTTCATCGAGCCTCATTCGAATGAAAATTTTTTCGCGCGGCGCGTTATTTATGGCTGCGCCGACGATGGCATGCGTTTTGCTTTTTTTTGTAAGGCGGCGTTGGAGTTTCTTTTCAAATCAGGGAAACGCCCGAATATCATTCATTGTCATGATTGGATGACGGGACTATGCGGAGCTTTGCTCTATGAATTATATCAATCACAAGGCATGGAGGCCGTTCGCGTCTGCTCGACAATTCATAATTTTAGGCACCAAGGAATCGTGGGTGAGAATATTCTATATGCAACCGGTCTGGGAAGGCCTGAATATTTTTTCCGCCCGGAATCCATGCGTGATGTTTCCAATCCTCGCGCATTGAATTTAATGAAGGCTGAAATCATGTATTCGAATTTCGTGACGACGGTTTCGCCTTACTATGCCTGGGAAGCCATGAACACCGAACAAGGGTGCGGCTTGGGACCGCTTTTGATTCTCAATCAACATAAATTCGCCGGGATACTGAACGGAATCGACTACGATGTATGGAACCCGGAATCCGACAGGTTTATTCCCGTTCGTTATAACGCCGATTCCGTGGAGGAAAAGCTTCGCGATAAAAATGCGCTTCGCGATTATTTCCATCTACGCGAAGATTCAAAACCCCTTATCGCCTATGTGGGCCGACTTGACGAACAAAAAGGAATACACCTGATTCGCCATGCGCTTTCCTACGCACCGTTGCATGGCGCGCAGTTCGTTTTTTTAGGAACCAGTCACGATTCTGCGTTGAACAATCAATTCATGACGCTTAAAAAGCAGCTTGTCAACCATCAGGACTGCGCCATTGAATTAAACTTCAATGAGGAGTTGTCGCATTTGATCTACGCGGGGGCCGACATGGTTATCGTTCCGAGTATGTTCGAACCCTGTGGATTAACGCAACTCATCGCGCTGAAATATGGCGCGGTTCCCATTGTCAGGGAAGTAGGAGGTTTGATCAACACCGTATTCGATCGCGACTACTCCGACCAACCGCCGCAACTTCGCAACGGTTTCACCTTCCACCATACCGATACGACGGCCATTGAATCAGCGCTATACCGCGCCTTGGATTTATGGTATAATCATCCACGGGACTTCCAATCGCTTCAGCGCAACGGTATGCGCTATGATTTTTCATGGAACGTTTCCGGCGGTAAATACCAGGAAATATATGAACGGATTACTTTATCCGAAAGGAAAACGGTATTATGAAAGCGCTTCAAGAGTATATTGACGGCATACCCAATATATCGGGCTCGGACAAAGAGGTTTCCCAAGCGATTGCGGAAGGTAAAAAAAAGCCGGTTTTTTTACGGGAGAGCGCCGTCGATTTCAGCGCCGTAAACGCCACGTGCGCGATTGCCCTCCATATGCACCAGCCGCTTATCCCCGCGGGGGGAGGCGATCTGCGCACCGCGGAAATCATCAGCAATCTGAAATACATGTTTGATAATCAAGGGTTTGGGGACAACCACAATGCGCCCGTATTTTTATGGTGCTACAAACGCATGGGCGAATTTATTCCGCAACTTTCGCAGGAAGGCAAGGATCCCCGCGTCATGCTTGAATATTCGGGTACGCTGCTCCACGGACTTCGGCAGATGGGCGCTAGCGACGTCATCGACGCCTTAAAAAAGATCACCTGCGATCCCGGATTGCGGCGTTGCGTGGAGTGGCTTGGATGCCCTTGGGGGCATGCGGTTGCGCCTTCCACGCCGGTGCAGGATTATAGGCTTCACGTTAAAGCTTGGCAACATCATTTCGCGGCCATGTTCGGTCTTGAGGCCCTAGGACGCGTCCGTGGCTTTTCTCCTTCCGAAATGGCCTTGCCCAATCATCCCGATGTGGCGTATGAATACGTAAAAACCCTCAAGGACTGCGGTTTTGAATGGGTGCTTGTCCAGGAACATACGGTTGAACAATTGTCAAACGGACAAGGGTTGCAGCGAAAACATATTCCGCATCGCCTTGTATGTTGTAACAGCAAGGGTGATAGCGTGAGCATCATCGCCATTATCAAAACACAGGGAAGCGATACGAAGCTCGTCGCGCAAATGCAGCCCTACTATGAGGCGAAAAGTTTGTCGGCATGGGAGTTGGCCGGAAAGCGGGTCCCGCCGCTGGTAACGCAAATAGCCGACGGAGAAAATGGGGGAGTGATGATGAATGAATTCCCCGGAAAATACATGGACTCCGTGCGCGAAAGCAGCGGATCATCCACGCCGTTTTTAAATGCCACCGAATATCTGGAACACCTCGCGGCAATGGGAATAACGGAAAAGGATTTTCCTGAAATCATTCCGCTTTTCCAAAAAAGGATTTGGGACCGCTTTACACCAGGCAACGGCCCGGAAAAACTTGGAAAAGTCATTGAAACGTTGAAAAAGGAAGACGGCCGGTTCAATATGGACGGCGGCAGTTGGACGAACAATATTTCGTGGGTAAAAGGATACGAGAATGTTTTAGGTCCCATGGAAAAAGCAAGTTCGCTTTTTTATGAAAAAGTCATCAAACCAGGCATTCCCCCCGATGATCCGGCGTACCGGAAAGCGCTTTTCTTTTTATTGACATCGCAAACGAGTTGTTACCGGTATTGGGGACAAGGCCAATGGACCGATTACGGACAAGAGATTTGCAGGCGGTGCATGGATGTGATTAATTACGATGTTAAAACGAACAAATAAAAATGGTAATTACCGGCTTAGAGCAAATTGTTAAGAACTTTCCGCAACAACTTAAAAATAAACGGGTTGGGTTACTTTGTCACGCGGCTTCAATCACCTCGGAATATATTCATGCAATTGACTGCTTCAAATCCCTGCCCTGCACGTTGTCGGCGCTTTTTGGTCCGCAGCACGGCATGTTCGGACAAACGCAGGACAATATGGTCGAATGGGAAGGATTCGTTCATTCGACGCTTAAAATCCCCGTTTACAGCCTCTATGGAAAACAACGCAAGCCGAATTCCGAAATGCTTTCGCACATTGACGTATTGGTAGTTGATCTCCAGGACGTGGGCGCTCGGCCCTATACGTATATCTGGACCATCAAACTGTGCATGAAAGCATGCATGGAACAAGGCCTGCCGCTCTGGATACTCGACCGCCCCAATCCCATCGGCGCGATTCCTTTTGACGGGCCGATGCTTTCGGAGAAATATTTTTCTTTCGTGGGAGGCGCGCCGATTCCCCTGTGTCATCGTTTGACGTTGGGCGAAATAGCAGGGCTGCTCAGGCGCCTTTATTTTCCGCCGCTGGAATTGGAAGTGGCTTGGATGAAGGGTTGGAAACGCGATTCGCTGTTCCATGAAACCGGATTGCCCTGGGTGCTTCCCTCGCCCAACATGCCCACGCTCGACACCGCGATCGTATATCCGGGAATGGTGCTGTTAGAGGCCACTGACCTGTCGGAAGGCAGGGGAACGACCCGTCCGTTCGAGATTGTCGGCGCACCGTATGCTAAAATTGACAAAATAATCAACATCCTGAACTCGTTGAACCCGCCCGGCTGCGTTTTCCGGGAGCATGGGTTTATCCCCACGTTTCAAAAATGGCAAGGAAAGTACTGCAATGGTTTGCAGGTGCATGTAACGAAACCACGAGCTTTTTTGCCTGTGTATACTACAGCCGCTCTCCTCGCCGCGATTATCGAAACTTCAAGCTCGGATTTTCATTTTAAAGATCCTCCCTATGAATACGAAAAAATAAAAATGCCGTTTGACATTCTTGCCGGTTCCAATGAGCTTCGAACATTTCTCGAAAATAAGGAGCCCATTTCTCAACTTCGTGAAACATGGAAACGATCCCAAGCCCAATTCGAATCCGAATTCGCGCAAATAGCGCATTACCCGGAGGATTGATGCTTACGGGATTCGTATTGGCGGCCGGGTTCGGAACGCGGTTAAAACCGCTTACCGACCACCTTCCCAAGGCATTGGTTCCCGTGTGCGGACAACCTCTTTTGCGCCGCGCATTGGAATGGTATAAAAGCCAGGGCATCGAGTTGATCGGCGTCAATTCTCATCATTTTCCCGAGCTCATGGCGGAATTCCATAAGCAATCGTCAATCCCGTTCACCGTATTCCATGAAAACGTAAAAATCCGCGGAACGGGAGGCGCGTTGTATTTCGCGCGTGATTTTTTATCACAAACCCCTGAGTTTTTTTGCAGCAATGTGGATATCATTACCCCATTATCCATTGAAGAACTTTACCCTATCTTCATGGACATGGATTGCGTCGCGGGGCTGGTGGCGGTTCCCGTTGCCGGAAAGGGTAGTATTTGCTATAATGCTTCGACAAAGGAATACCGGGGCGCCCGAACGGACCTCAATGCCACGGGCGCCGGAGCCGACTTTGTCGGCTTGGCTTTTTATAAAAAAGAATTCCTTTCCTTACTTGACAATACTGATTTCTCCATCGTTCCTGTCTGGAAACGGGTTATAGAACTGGGACATTCGGTTAAGGTTATTGAAGTGGGAAATCCCTATTGGAAAGATGTTGGGACGCCGCAGGCCTTTGCTCAAATTCATTTCGATGTTTTGGAAAAAAGACTTTCCCTTTCATTACTCTCGGATGTAACGATTGATTTTGATAACAAACGCGCCTATTCCACGCTATTGTCTTCAAGAGAAATTTCCAGGATAGGGAAGGATGTTTGGAGTGAAGCATCAAGAATTCCCGAAGGAATGTTTCTTGAAAGGTGCATAGTGATGAAAGAGACAACACTTCCGATTCAAGAATATATCAATAACAAAATAGTAACTCCATGGGGTAACATCAACATATAGTTTAGTTTTGGAAAGGCCGGAGGCCACTTATTGGTAACATTTCAGCCTAAAAGATTCTCAGGCGCAATGCGTTTAAGATAAAAGTTCGCATTAAACGGGACTTTCTTGTCGGTTAGCGGCAACCGATAAAGGGCGCATGTCTTACCAGGAAAAAGATACCTTTCTTATGATAGAACTTACTCCGGCTCAAACCCGGTTTCTTCGTCAAAATATCCCTGAATTTGATTCATATAATTGGTCCGTATCCTCCGCCGGCGCGGCTGGTTCGGACCGGCGTTTTTTGCGAATAGAAAAAAACGGGGACATTCATGCTTCCTTTATCCTTATTCTATGGGACAGCCGCGATGAGGATTG